>Ga0209721_1001475_pt1 | contig 17347 bp, 34 predicted proteins | sample TshhotsprinmetaG_FD_184139 | JGI IMG/M metagenome (GOLD analysis project Ga0209721, IMG submission 184139) | Hot spring microbial communities from South Africa to study Microbial Dark Matter (Phase II) - Tshipise hot spring metaG (SPAdes)... | ecosystem: Environmental > Aquatic > Thermal springs... | reverse complement strand
TATTGACTCTTTTTTGTTTTAAGGACTCTATCGCAGAGCCGACTTTAGTTATGCCTGCTATTGCAGCACCAACCTGCGCCGTTGCGCCTATAGTTATGCCTATGACGAATGATTTGTCCATTTTTTTTATTTTTATGCTATAACATATTTATGAGCGAGAAGATTTTTTTCATGCTCAGTTTTCTACTTTCATTTATTGTAGTTGCGGCCTTTGCCATGACTGCGACCTCTTTTATCTATGCCGTAATCATCGGACTGGTTATAACCATTTTGGGAGGCTTTTTTATAGCCTCCCTTTTGATTTCCGTTTCGTCTTTAATTATTGAATGGGCGGCTTATATATCTCGTTCAATATCTTCAAAGATTCGTCCAGCCAAAGCTTAAGATCGGCGATTTCAAACTCCATAATCTCATCGAGTCTAAAATGCAGCGCATGAGCTACTTTAGCCGCCGCTTCTCTCACGCCTGCAGTTACGACAAAAAATCCTCGTACTCCTTCTGTATCTGCTTATAATCCGCAATATCAATCTCCTCTATCAGTTCCATCGGCACATTGCAGAGCAGGGAAAACAGCCTTATCTCTTTTTCAGCATCGCTGCCGCCTACCTTTTCAACTGCAAGCTGGTCTTTAACCTTTGCCCGCCTCATTGTCAGTTCTTTAAAGGAAGTGAAAGGGTCAAACCTTCATTATTCATTTATTATCTGCCTCCTTATCTGTTCCATTTCACTTTTCAATCCGCTCCCAGCTTTCATCTCCCCTTCTATTGTCTTTATCACTCCACTTACTGCCGGTCCTTTTATTCCAAATCTCCTTCCGATCTCCCGATTCCCTTCACCGCTCAGTGTTTTTGACAGATATATCGCTATCTGCCTCTCCCGTTTGCCCTTGCCGCTTCTGATCAATTCCTCTTGCCCCTTTCCATAGTAACCGCAGCAAATATTTATAATTCTCTCCACTGGCACTTTCATGCTGAGCTTTCTTAGCTGTGGGATTTCATCATCTTCCTTTATTCTTTCTAAAAGTTCCGTTATTCTTTCCTTGAAGCCACTGCCGCCGAGAATCAATCCTGCCTCGACTTTCTTGAATGGGTTTTCTTGCCCTTCTATGTCTGCCTCAACGAATTCCCTGTAAGCTTGGGCTGCTTTGCCCCTGTCTTTGGAGAAGCACGAAAGCGTATCAGCCGTATCCACCAAGGCCGTCCCTTGTGATGCTTTGCCAATATAAACCCTGTAACTCGTCCATTCGTAATCCTCTGGTTTCCGCACAATTCCGGCCCTTATGGGGTTCAGGTGAATATATCTGCTCAGGACAACGAGGTATTCGTCTTTATCAACGATTATGCCCTTGAAACGCCCTTGAAAGAGGTGGCCGCTCCTTCGGTACTTTTTATTTATATAGACTGTGTAGCTTGTGTTTATGTTCTGCATGATCTGAGATATATTTGCCTTCGGTGTTTCTATGAAAAGATGATAGTGGTTGTCCATCAGAGCATATGCATAGAGGAGATAGCCATATCTTTCTTTTGTCCTCGCTATAATGTCTAAAAATCTCTCTTTATCACTGTCCTCAAAAAATACCGCCTCTCTCAAATTTCCCCGTGAGGTGATATGGTAGAGTGCTCCTTCAAATCCTATTCTTAATTGCCTTGCCATATGTCTCTATTTCGTTGTCTTAAACCCTCGCTAAATGACTTCTGAAGGTTTGACCCCTTCCTTTCTTCCTTATCTTTTTATCAGAAAATAGAACCGTCCCATTTTCATTTCATTTTCATTTTTCATTTTTCCATTCGTTTATAATTCCATTGTTTTTCATGGCTGATAAATTCAGTTGATCCCAGTTTCAGGCTGTTCGCCTCTCTGTTTCTGCTCCTTTACCGGCCTGCATGAATCGCACTTTTCCCTCGTCTTTTCCATAAATGTGCTGAAGAAGAAGCAGTAGTGGGAATATTTTTCATCTTGAAATTTTCGACCACCTGATAATATTTGCAGATGTTGCATGCCATAACGCCCCCTGTATCCTAAAAAAACGCCTACAGGTTTTATACACCTTTTTCAACAATAAGTTCAACGTGAAGTCCGCTTCACATGATGGGTATTGAAAAATAAGGGAAATTTGGCGAGTTGTTATTCCGAAAGGTAGGCGCCTAAAATTTTGAGGAATTCTACTATCTTTTCTCCAAGACGGGTGAGGTGGTATGATCTTTCGCCGTGGTCTATCATCCTGAATTCCTTTAGTGTCTTCAGATGGAAAATAACCTTTGTATGGTCGTCTATCTCAAGGTTTTTTGTTATGTCGGTTAAACGCAGGCTTCCCTTTGAATAAAGCAGCATATGAGGATATCTCTACGTATGGGGCTGGATAAGGAGAAAAGGGTATCCTCAAGCCTTAACCTTTTAAGACCCTTTTCGAATTTTGCCTCGTCTATTACCCGGCTTATAGTAGCAAGAAGCTCTTGCGGTACGTATGGTTTGGGCAGGTAGTCGCTTGCACCGCTTTTCATGGCATCCACTGCTCCTTCTACTGTGGCGAAGGCGGTAATCATGATCACTTTTATTTTCGGCCTGATCTTCTTGATCTCCTTGAGCGCTTCCATGCCGTCCATTACAGGCATCATCAAATCAAGGAGAACGATATCGAAATCCTCTGACGTAACCTTCTCTATTGCCTGCCTTCCGGAGACTGCGGTATCTGTAAGATAGCCGTTTCCTTCCAGCAGATCGGAAAGGTTTGCCCTTATCACTTTCTCGTCATCGACGATAAGTATTCTTTTCTTCTTATTTGCCTGCATGCTGAATTACATAATAAATGCTCGATAACAAAAAAAGGGATTCGCTTTGCGAATCCCTTTCGTTAAAACTATATTCTGAAAATTTATTTGCACTTCTTAGAGTTTCCCGAACCCTTTTGCGGCACCGCTCAGGTGGGTACTCCGAGTTTTGGAAAGACAAAGAACTGAAGGATCACCCATACCAGGATTATTCCTGCTCCGATGAGTATGTCGTTCATTCTTTCTTACCTTCTTTTTCCTGACCCTTGCCTTGACCTTTTTCTTTTATGTCCTGATAATCGATAAATTCTATAATAGCCATTGGCGCCCTGTCATTGACCCTCTGTCTTGTCTGGACTATCCTCAGATAACCGCCGTTTCTGTCTGCAAACCTCGGAGCTATATCCGAAAAGAGCTTTGCCACAACAGTCCTGTTAGGAATATAGGACATTACCATCCTCTTGGAATGGAGGTCGCCGCGCTTGCCAAAGGTAACGAGCTTCTCTGCTATGCCTTTAATTGCCTTTGCCTTTGCCAGTGTTGTCTCTATCCTCTGGTGCTCGAAGAGGGACGATACGAGTCCCCTCAGCAATGCCTTTCTCTGGTTCGCTGTTCTATTGAAATTGCTGCCTGCTACTTTATGGCGCATTATCTACCTCCCCTCACCAATTCATCCATGTCTATTCTCATGCCGAAGTTCAATCCCATGCCCACGAGTATCTCCTTTATCTCGTTCAGGGACTTGCGGCCAAAGTTCTTTGTCCTGAGCATCTCGTGCTCTGTCTTCTGAACAAGGTCTCCGATTGTTTTTATATTGGCATTCTTGAGGCAGTTATATGCCCTGACAGAGAGTTCCAGCTCATCGATGCTCTTCAGCAGGTTCTCATTCAAGGATGGATTGGATGCAGCCGCAATCATGGAACCCGCTGTCTCTTCGGTTATCTCCTCTTCCTCTACAAAGATAAGCAGGTCGAGATGGTCTATGAGTATCGATGCTGCATCGCTCACCGCCTTCTTAGGGGTTATGCTTCCGTCGGTCCATACCTCCATGATAAGCCTGTCATAATCCGTAGCCCTTCCTACCCTTGCCTTCTCAACCCAGAAGTTCACCTTCTTTATGGGGCTGAATACAGAATCTATGGCAAGCACATCGATGGGGAGACCCTCTTCTTTATTTATCTCTGCCGATATATAGCCCTTTCCCTTTTTTACGTACATCTCTATTTCCAGCGTGGTGCCGTTGTCAACCGTGGCGATACGATGGTCTCTGTTCAAAACCTCGACACTGGGATCTGTCTCTATATCAGCGCCTGTCACAACCTTCGGGCCCTTTACTTTCACGGTTGCGGTCTTCCTGCCGTCACCGTGCATCTTGAACCTCAGTTTCTTTATGTTCAGGATAATATCGACAACGTCTTCCTTTACACCCTTTATGCTGGAAAATTCGTGCAAAACACCGGGGATTCTCACTGCGGTAACAGCAGCTCCCTCTATCGAGGAAAGCAAAATCCTGCGCAGCGAATTTCCTATGGTAGTACCGAACCCGCGCTCAAGCGGCTCTACGACCAGCTTGCCGTAGGAATCGGTAAGGGTTTCCTCATCAAAGTTAATCTTTTTGGGTAACTGAAAGCCTTTTTTAACAAGATCCATGTAAGGCCTCCTATGCCTGTATAATTCTGCTTTTAATTATTTCTAAAAATAAAAACCGAGTCGGTTATCCCCGGTATCCTGAAATTCAAAGTCTTACTTCGAATAGAGCTCGACTATAAGCTGCTCATGGACAGGCAGTTGTATCTCTTCCCGCGAAGGAATCCTGACAAACTTACCCTTCATATTCTGCATGTCCAGTTCTATCCATTCTGGAAATTTCTTGTGCTCCGCCATTGACAGGCTATCGGATATTGCCTGCAGCTGCCTGCTGGCCTCTCTGACCTCGACCACATCGCCGGGCCTGAGGAGATAGGAAGGGATATCGACTGTTCCGCCATTGACAAGGAAATGTCCGTGCTTCACAAGCTGCCGAGCCTCTCTCCTGTTTGTCGAAAATCCCATTCTATAGACAACGTTATCGAGCCTTCTCTCAAGCAACTGGAGCAGGGCCTCGCCTGTTACGCCTTTCATGCGTGATGCCTTTTTAAAATATATCCTGAACTGGTCCTCCATCACGCCGTATATCCTTCTGACCTTCTGCTTTTCCCTCAACTGTATGCCGTAGTCAGAAAGCTTTCCCCTGCTCTGCCCGTGCTGTCCGGGGGCGTATTTTCTTTTTTCAACCGCGCATTTGTCGGTGTAGCATCTGCTGCCCTTTAAAGAGAGCTTCTCTCCCTCTCTCCTGCACAGTCTGCATAATGCACCGGTATATCTTGCCATTACACCCTCCTCCTTTTCGGCGGTCTGCAGCCGTTGTGCGGAACAGGGGTAACATCCTTAATCAATGTTATCTCAAGTCCTGCTGCCTGAAGTGCGCGGATTGCCGTCTCCCTGCCGGCGCCGGGGCCCTTTACATAAACGTCCACGTGCTTAAGCCCCATCTCCATTGCCTTTTTTGCTGCTGTCTCTGACGCTGTCTGTGCAGCAAAGGGAGTGCCTTTCCTTGCCCCCTTGAAACCAAGGCTTCCTGCACTCGACCATGCTATCACATTGCCGCCCTGGTCGGTTATGGTAATTATTGTATTATTAAAAGTGGTCTGTATATGGGCTGAGCCACTGGGTATATTCTTCTTAACCTTCTTGTCTGCTCTCTTTTTCTGGGCCATCAAATAAACTCCTCCTTCTTTATGTTTTCCTTTGGCTTACTTTTTCTTGACCACAAGCTTTCTTGGACCTTTTCGTGTCCTCGCATTGGTCCTTGTCCTCTGTCCTCTCACAGGCAGGTGGGCCTTATGCCTGAGCCCTCTATAGCAACCGATATCATGAAGCCTCTTTATATCCATCGATATTTCACGCCTCAGGTCGCCCTCTACCTTATAATCCCTTTCTATGAGGCTCCTTATTTTAACAATATCCTCATCGGTAAGGTCTTTCACCCTCGTGTTCGGGTTTACATTTGTTTCTGTAAGTATCTTATTGGATAAAGACCTTCCAATGCCGAATATGCGTGTAAGTCCTACTTCCACACGCTCACTCTTCGGCAGGTCAACACCAGCTATTCTCGCCATAAAAACTCCTTCTTTATTTTAATTTGAAATCTGAAATTTCAAATTTGAAATTTTTATTATCCCTGTCTCTGCTTGTGTCTTGGGTTTTCGCAGAGAATCCTTATAACACCTTTTCTCTTGACAATCTTGCATTTAGAACATATAGGCTTTACAGACGGCCTTACCTTCATACAAATCCTCCATAGTAATATAGATCATATAAGTCGTATAGGTCATATATCCTACTTAAATCTATAAGTAATGCGTCCCTTTGTAAGGTCATAGGGAGAGAGCTCCACAGTAACCTTGTCTCCAGGCAGTATCTTTATAAAATGCATCCTCATCTTGCCGGATACATAGGCAAGTATTACCTGCCCGTTCTCAAGCTCTACCCTGAACATCGCATTCGGCAAGGTTTCTACGATTGTTCCTTGAAGTTCGATATTTTCTTCTTTCGACATATTTTAAGCTTATAATTATACCTATCTTATGAGAGTTTAGTCAAGATTTCAGCGCCATTTTTTGTTATTACAACTGTATGCTCATAATGGGCTGACAGGCTGCCGTCTGCGGTAATCGCTGTCCAGCCGTCATCCAGTATCTTAACGTCAGGGCCTCCGGCATTGACCATGGGCTCAACTGCCATGGTCATACCCTCTTTCAACCTCGGCCCCTGTCCCGGTTTCCCGAAGTTCGGAACCTGCGGCTCTTCGTGGAGCGAACGGCCGATGCCGTGGCCGACAAAGGCCCTCACCACCGAAAACCCATTGGACTCCACATGATCCTGTATTGCGGCAGATATATCGGAAACTCTGTTTCCGGCTACCGCCTTTTCAATTCCCTTGTAGAAGGCTTCCTCTGTCACCATGATAAGCCGTGATGCCTCAGGACTTATATCTCCAACAGGAATGGTCAAAGCTGCATCGCCATAAAATCCGTCCAGTATCGCCCCTAAATCTATGCTCACAATATCGCCGTTTTTTAGTCTTGCTGCCATGGATGGTATCCCGTGCACAACCTGCTCGTTTACAGATATGCATACACTCGATGGATACCCTCTGTATCCCTTAAAGGCAGGGGTTGCACCCCTCTTATTTATTTCCCTATCCACATACGCCTCTATATCGGCAGTGGATATGCCTATCTTAACAAAGGCTTTAAGACCTTCCAGAATCTCTGCCACTATGCGGCATGCAGCGGCTATCTTATTTATTTCTGACTGAGATTTAATTATTATCACATCTGTTTGCTGCTTAATGTTTCAGCCTCTTCTGCCCCTCAGCCTTCCTTTCTTAAGGAAGCCTTCATAAGACCTTGTCACGAGATGGGATTCTATCTGCGAAGCAGTGTCAAGGGCAACACCAACAGCTATGAGAAGGGATGTGCCTCCAAAATAGAACGGCAGATTGAATTTCCCGATTAAAAGCTCAGGCATGACGCATACTATGGCCAGATAAACCGCGCCGATAAAGGTAAGCCTTGTGAGCACCCTGTATATATATTCGGAGGTTTTCTGACCGGGCCTGATCCCTGGAATAAAACCGCCATGTTTTTGTAAGTTATCTGCAATATCCACAGGGTTGAATATTACTGCTGTATAAAAGTAGCTGAAGAAGAATATCAAGCCCACATACAGGGTTGTATACATTGCAGTCCCCGGGGATAATTGCTTTGCTATGCCCTGAACCCATGGTATGCTGATAAAGCCTGCAACAGTTGCAGGAAACATTATTATGGATGATGCGAATATGGGAGGGATAACTCCCGATGTATTGATCTTTAAAGGCAGATAGGTAGTCTGTCCGCCAAAGACCTTTCTGCCCACAACTCTTTTTGCATACTGGACAGGTATCTTCCTCTGCCCCCTCTCTATGAATACGATACCGCCCACTACAGCGACCATCATCACAACAAGAATGAGGACAAAGAATACGGACAGTTCTCCAGCCCTTACAAGATTAAAGGTGTTGAATATGGCATTGGGGAATCTCGCAACTATTCCTGCAAAAATTATCAGGGATATGCCGTTGCCGATGCCCCTCTCGGTTATCTGCTCGCCGAGCCACATCAAAAAGACAGTGCCCGATGTGAGTGTAATCATTGTAAGAAGCCTGAACGACCATCCAGGATTCTGTACAAACTGGCCGCCTGACATGCCTTCTATGCCGATGGCTATTCCCAAAGACTGGATGGCGGCTATGACAACAGTGGCATACCTCGTGTATTTAACGATCTTCTTTTTGCCTGCTTCTCCTTCCTTTGCGAGTCTTCCGAGTGCAGGAATGACAACTGTCAGGAGCTGGAATATGATGGATGCACTGATATAAGGCATTATGCCGAGGGCAAAGATGGTGACCCTGGACAATGCACCGCCGGAAAACATATCGAAAAAGCCCATGAGGGCTCCCCTTTTTTCCGTGAGGAATTTGCTCAGAGCATCGCCATTGATCCCCGGTGTTGGTATGTGTGCTCCGATTCTATAGACAGTGAGGAGGCTTAATGTGAAAAGAACCCTGACTTTGAGCTCAGGGATCTTAAATATATTTCTGATGTTTGCAAGGACTCCCAATGTTAAAGCACCTTTGAAGGCGAAAGTATTTCAGCCTTACCGCCGGCAGCATTTATCTTTGATACTGCTGAAGCGCTAAAGGCATGGGCCTTTATGGTCAATGGCTTGTTTACAGTGCCTTCACCGAGTATCTTTATGCCATATTTTAAATCCTTTATAACCCTCTTCTCTAAAAGCGTCTCGGGAGTTATGGTATCGATATCAAGTTTTACCAGATCACTGAGATTTAAAACCGCATACACCTTCTTAAAGGGAGCATTCTTAAACCCCCTCTTGGGCAATCTCCTCTGCAAAGGCGTCTGACCGCCCTCGAAGGAAGGACCTTTTGTGCCTCCGGAACGGGACTTCTGTCCTTTATGCCCTTTTGTGGCTGTCTTTCCGTGTCCTGAGCCTGGGCCACGACCTATTCTCTTAGACCGCCTTTTGCTGCCTCCTCCCGGAGTTAAATCCTGTATCTTCATGGTTATCTTTTCTGACCTCCTACTTTAACTGTTCAAACAGTTTGAACCGTTCAAACTGTTGACTATTCGTTCGTCTCTTCTGCTGCAGGCTCTTCCTCTGATTTGCCCCTGAGCTTTAAAACAGCATCGGGGTCTTTCAGGCTGCCGAGCCCGTCCAGTGTTGCCTTTACGGCATTAAACGGATTATGACTGCCGAGAGACTTTGCAACGATGTCGTGTATTCCCGCCACCTCAAAGACAGCGCGGACAGGACCGCCGGCAATCAGCCCTGTACCCTTCTTTGCAGGGTTCATGATCACAGAGTTCGAGCCGTACCGCCCGATGATCCTGTGGGGTATTGTTCCTTCCTTCAACGGGAACCTCATGAGTCTTTTCTTTGCCTGTTCCACGGCCTTTCTTATGGCCTCGGGGACTTCTGTTGCCTTGCCTTTGCCAACGCCGACGATGCCGTTTTCGTCTCCGACCACAACGAGGGCGCTGAAGGAGAATCTCCTGCCGCCCTTCACAACCTTGGCAACCCTGTTTATGTACACAACCTTGTCTTTTAAACTAAGCCCCTCGGCGTCGATCCTCTCACTCTTCACCATAACCTCCTAAAACTCCAGTCCGCCTTCCCTTGCGGCTTCAGCAAGGGCCTTTATGCAGCCATGATATTTATACCCGCCTCTGTCAAATACTACACTCTTTATTCCGGCCTTTGCTGCCTTTAATGCAAGCAATTGGCCGGCCTTTTTGGCCATTGCCACATTACCTTTATGTCCCTTCTCCTCCTTGAGCTCCTTATCGAGGGTTGAGACAGAGGCAACGGTATGCCCTTTTGTATCGTCAATGATCTGGGCATATATATGGTTAAGGCTTCTAAAGACGCTGAGCCTCGGTCTTTCAGCCGTCCCGAATACCCTTTTTCTTATCCTCGCATGTCTTCTTTTCCTTGCCAGTTCCTTAATATTCACCAATCTCCTCCTGTACTCCTATGCCTCTATTTCTTGCCTGTCTTACCGGCCTTCAGCTTGATCCCCTCGCCTGCATACCTGATGCCTTTGCCCTTGTAAGCATCAGGCGCCCTGAGTTCTTTAATGTTCGCCGCAACCTGCCCCAAAAGCTGCTTGTCAATACCGCTGAGGGTAATTGTCGTCTGTTTTTCATCAACCTTTGCGCTAACACCGGCAGGCAGCTCAAATTCAACAGGATGGGAGTAGCCGAGTGTAAATACAATCTTATTGCCCTTCACCTGTGCCCTGTAGCCGATACCGGTTATTTCAAGCACCCTTTCATATCCTCTTGAAACGCCATTCACCATATTGGATAGCAAGCTGCGTGCAAGTCCATGGAGCGCCCTGTCCACCTTTGTATCCGAGCCTCTTTCTAACAGGAGCTTGCTGTCTGTAAGGGAGGCCTTAATGCCTTCAGGGAGGGAGTAACTGAGTTCGCCCTTCGGGCCTTTTACCTTGACCATACCATTCTTAAGCTCTACATTTACACCCTGAGGTATATCTACGGGTTGTTTGCCTATCCTCGACATCTATCTCTCCTTTTGCCTATTGCCTTTTTTTACCATACATAGCACAGCACTTCGCCGCCAACACCTTCATTCCGGCATCCCTTGTCGCTCAATATGCCCTTCGGCGTTGTGATAATTGCAATTCCGACCCCGCCCATTACCCGCGGCACGTCGCTCTTTCCAACATAAACCCTTCTTCCGGGTTTGCTTATCCTCTTGAGCCCTGATACCACAGGCTCGTTTTCAGAAGTATATTTAAGGGTCACCCTTAAAATGCCCTGTTTTTTATCCTTGATGATCTTATAGGACTTTATGAACCCCTCTTCCTTTAATATCTTTGCTATCTCAACCTTCATCTTGGAAGCAGGTATATCAACCTTTTCGCTCTTTATGAGAATCGCATTCCTCATTCGCGTCAGCATGTCTGAAATTGGATCAGTGAGCATCTATCCTCCTTACTCCTTAATTCCTTGGTCTTACCAGCTTGATTTTGTTACCCCGGGTATCTGTCCCTTAAGGGCAAGTGTCCTGAAACAAATTCTACAAAGGCCGAACTTCCTTATATATGCCTTTGGCCTGCCGCATACCTTGCATCTATTGTGAGCCCTTACCCTGAATTTTGGCGGTCTTTTAGACTTCTCGATCATGCATGTTTTTGCCACAAAGTCCTCCTTTACCTTCTAAAAGGCATTCCGAATTGCCTCAGCAATGCCTTGCACTCTTCGTCTGTTTTTGCGGTGGTGCATATGGTGATGTCAAGACCATGCACCATTTCGACCTTATCATAGTCTATCTCAGGGAATATATACTGCTCCTTAAGGCCGAAGGTGTAATTGCCTTTGCCGTCAAAGGACTTCCCGGAAAGTCCCTTAAAATCCCTTATCCTCGGCAATGCAAGGCTGATGAGCCTGTCTAAGAATTCATACATCCTCTCGCCCCTCAGGGTAACCTTGCATCCAAGGGGAACTCCCTTTTTCAGTTTAAAGCCTGCTATTGCCTTCTTTGACTTTGTTACAAGCGCCTTCTGGCCCGTAATTGCTGCAAGTTCCCTTTCCGCAGCATCGAGGAGCTTTATATTCTGTGTTGCCTCTCCGAGGGTAACGTGAACCACAACCTTTTCGAGCCTCGGAACCTGCATAATGCTTTTATATGAGAACTCCTTCATTATTGCCGGCACAATCTCTTTTGTATATTTTTCCTTCAGCCTGGGTGCCATTATCAGTCTATGACCTCCTTGCACTTCTTGCATGTCCTCAGTTTTCTTCCGTCGTCAAATAACGTGCTGCCTATCCTTGTGGGCTTATTGCATTTCGGGCACATAAGCATGACATTGGATATATGTATCGGTGCCTCTTTCTCGATTATCCCGCCCTGTGTATATTGCCTGCCCGGCTTCATATGTTTCTTTACGATGTTTAAGCCTTCAACAATAACACGCTCCTTTGTCGGCAGGACAGAAAGCACCCTTCCGCTCTTTCCCTTGTTCTTTCCTGCTATAACGAGTGCCGTATCACCTTTTTTAATCCTTAAACCCACCTTATCCTCCTACAGAACCTCCGGGGCAAGGGATATGATCTTCATGAATTCCTTCCATCTCAATTCCCTTGCAACCGGACCAAATATTCTCGTTCCTATGGGCTCCATCTGGTTATTTATAAGAACGACTGCATTCTGGTCAAATCTTATGTACGAGCCGTCAGGTCTCCTTGCCTCTTTCCTTGTTCTGACAACAACGGCCTTTGCCTTTGCACCCTTCTTTATATTACCTTCCGGAATAGCCTCTTTCACGCTCACGACAATGATGTCGCCGAGCCTCGCATATCTCCTGTTAGAACCACCAAGCACCCTTATGCACTGGACCCTTTTGGCTCCTGAGTTGTCTGCTACTTCAAGAATGCTCCTCGGCTGTATCATATCTATCTGCCCTCGCCTTCAATTATTTTAATTACCTGCCACCTTTTATCCTTGCTCATCGGTCTGCTCTCGATTATCTGGACTGTATCTCCAGCCTTGCATCTATTTTCTTCGTCGTGTGCCTTGAACTTTGTGATCTTTTTAACTGTCTTTTTATATAATGGATGCTGGAATGTCCTTGTTACGGCAACAACCACGGTCTTGTCCATCTTATCGCTCACTACCTTACCTGTATAAACCTTCTTAGGCATTTCCTATACCCCTTTTTGTTTTTGCGTCATTACAGTAAGCACTCGTGCTATATCCTTGCGAACTGCACGCACCCTCATATTGTTTGCCAGCTCTCCCTTTGAAAGCTGAAACCTCAGGTTGAACAGTTCCTTTCTCAAGTCCATCTCTTTCTGCTTTAATTCCTCTATCGAAAGTCCTCTGATCTCGGAGGGCTTCATGATACAGCCTCCTCTCTCTTTACGAATTTTGTTGCAACCGGCAGCTTCCGAGAGGCGCGTATGAATGCCTCCTTTGCCACCTCTTCGCTGATTCCAGATACTTCATACAGTATCCTTCCGGGCTTTATAACGGCAACCCAGTATTCGGGATTGCCCTTTCCCTTACCCATCCTTGTCTCAGCAGGCTTCTTGGTTATGGGCTTGTCAGGGAATATCCTTATCCAGACCTTGCAGCCCTTTTTGGCATGCCTTGTTATGGCGACCCTGGCAGCCTCTATCTGGCGGCTTGTTATCCAGCCCGGCTCCATAGCCTTTATGCCGAACTCGCCGAAGGACACATCGGCTCCCCTGTAAGCCTTGCCGCTCATATTGCCCTTCATCATCTTTCTGAATTTAACTTTCTTAGGCGCTAACATGTATTACTCTCCTAATGGCGAAGTTCCTGATTGCTCCGGGAGCACATCGCCGTGGTATATCCAGACCTTTATGCCTATCTTGCCGTAGGTTGTCCTCGACTCTGCAAAGCCGTAATCCACATCTGCCCTGAATGTGCTGAGGGGAACCCTTCCCTCCCTGTACCACTCGGACCGTGCTATTTCGGCGCCTGCAAGCCTTCCGGAGCACTGGACCTTTATTCCAAGTGCACCGAACCTCTGGGCAGAGGATACTGCACGCTTTAATGCCCTTCTGAATGCAACCCTCTTTTCGAGCTGCAGCGCTATATTTTCTGCAACGAGCTGTGCATTTACTTCCGGCTTTCTTACCTCTTTTATATCGATGGCAACCTGTTTGCCTGTTATATCTTCTATTTGTTTTTTCAGCTTTTCTACTTCAGCGCCCTTCTTTCCTATTATTATTCCGGGTCTTGCCGTATATATTATAATCTTCAGTTTCTGGCCCGGCCTCTCTATCTCTATCTTCGAAACGCCTGCGTGGAATAATTTCTCTTTAATCATATTGCGTACATTTATGTCCTCAATAAGGCTGTCTGCGTAGCCTTTTTTCTGGAACCACCGGGACTCCCACGTCCTTATTATTCCTATTCTGTTGCCTATTGGATTCGTCTTCTGGCCCATTATTCCTCCGACAGGATAATTGTTATATGAGATGTTCTCTTCTTAATCACATTTGCCCTGCCCATGGCACGGGGTTCCATCCGCTTCATAACAGGCCCCTGATCGACAAGGGCGGTCTTTATCTTTAATTTATCTATATCCACATGGCTGTTCTTCTGCTCGGCGTTTGACATTGCCGATTTCAAAAGCTTCGCAATAAGCCCTGCGCCTCTGTACGGCATATACCTGAGGGCTGTCAACGCCTCTGATGCCCCCTTGCCCCTTATCAGGTCTATAACCCTTCTCGCCTTTCTCGGCGTAATCTTTGCATATTTCAAAATTGCCCTTGATTCCATATCGATATCCTCTATTAGCCCTTCACCGATGTTGTCTTTTCTGAGCCTGCATGGCTTTTGAATGTCCTTGTTGGCGCAAACTCGCCAAGCTTGTGTCCAACCATATTTTCTGTAACATACACTGGTATGAACTTCCTTCCGTTATGCACTGCAAATGTAAAGCCTATAAATTCAGGCATTATCGTGGATCTCCTGGACCATGTCTTTATCATCTTCTTGTCTCCCGACGAAAGCATGTCTTCCACCTTTTTTATCAGCTTTGGCTCCACATAAGGCCCTTTTTTTAAGGATCTCGGCACTTATTCCTCCTTTACTTCCTTCTCTTTACTATAAACTTGTCTGTTCTTTTGTTACGCCTTGTCTTGACGCCTTCAGGCTTGCCCCATGGAGAGCATGCGGGCCTGCCTCCTGAAGACTTGCCTTCGCCACCACCCAATGGATGGTCTATAGGGTTCATGGCAACGCCCCTGACATGAGGCCTCTTGCCCAGATATCTTTTCCTTCCTGCCTTGCCGTATGTGACATTCTCATGCTCGACATTTCCGACCTGCCCGATGGTTGCCATGCATGAGGTCATGACTATTCTCACTTCTCCAGAAGGCATCTTTATCTGCGCGAACTTGCCTTCCTTTGCGACAATCTGGGCGGCTGCGCCGGCAGCCCTTACGAGCTTTGCACCCTGTCCGGGATTTAACTCTATGTTGTGAATCATCGTGCCGAGGGGAATGGCATTTATCGGCATTGCATTTCCCGGCTTTATCTCTGCATCAGGGCCTGTCATTACTGTATCTCCGACACCGAGCCCCACAGGTGCAAGTATATACCTGTGCTCGCCGTCCCTGTACTTGAGAAGGGCTATGCGTGCAGACCTGTTGGGATCATACTCTATTGTCTTAACAACAGCCGGCATGCCTATTTTTTCGCGATTAAAATCTATCATCCTGTATATGCGCTTGTTTCCTCCGCCCCTCTGCCATGCTGTAATCTGTCCTTTATTGTTCCTTCCGCCTGTCTTCCTTAAAGGCGCTGAAAGCGGCTTATAGGGACTATCGGCTGTTATGTCCTTGTAGTCTGATGAACTCTGGAATCTCCTTCCAGGCGATGTCGGATTATATTTCCTTATACCCATTTTTCTCTCTTCCTTTTAGGCCTCGATAAAATCGAGCTTTTCGCCCTTCTTTAACGTTATTATTGCCTTCTTCCTGTCCGGGGTCTTGCCTACCGACCTCCCGTACCTCTTCATCTTGCCCTTTTCATTGATTGTTGCCACCTTTGCAACCTTTACCTTGAATACCTCTTCCACAGCCTTTTTAATCTCGTGCTTGTTCGAGTCGGGATTTACCTCCAAGAGCACCTTGTTCTCCCTCTCCTTTATGTCCATGCCCTTTTCAGTAAAAAGAGGCCTTTTGATTACATCGTAAATTATCTTCATACAGCCACCTCCGCCTTAACCTCCAAATTGGACTGCAGCTTTGATATGGCATCCGCAGTAAAAAGAACGCAGTCAAACGCTGCCACCTGATAGGCATTAAGGTCCGACACCCTGACAACATCTGCCGTCGGAATGTTCTTGACAGAAAGCATTATATTATCATCCTTTTCTGGAAGAACTATGAGTACCGTCTTTCCGGATAAACCAATATTGGTTAAAATCTTAACCATCTCTTTTGTCTTCGGCTTATCCATAGAGATGGAGTCGACCACAGCTATCTCTCCGTCGGATAGCTTCATTGTCAGGGCCTTGTATAATGCGGCCTTTCTCATATTCTTCGGCAGATTGACAGAGTAGTCGCGGGGCTGAGGCCCGAATGCAATACCACCGCCTCTCCAGATCGGAGACCTTATGCTGCCGTGCCTTGCCCTTCCTGTCTTCTTCTGTCTCCATGGCTTCTTGCCGCCGCCGCTAACCATACTGACCGTCTTTGTGGCATGGGTTCCCTGCCTCTGGTTTGCGAGATAGCTTACAACAGCGCTATGCACCACCGACTCAGAAGCAGTGCTGTTGAATATTGCTTCTGAAAGGGCTATTTTGCCCTTTGCATTGTTATTTATGTCTTTAACCTCTATCTCAAACATGTCCTTCTCCCTGTATTTAAGCCTTCCTTATCTCTACGATCGAGTTTGTAGCTCCCGGCACAGCACCCTTTATCAGTATGAGATTCTGCTCGGGACGGACATCGATGACGGTAAGGTTTCTTATTGTAACCTTATCGCTGCCCATGTGTCCCGCCATCCTCTGCCCCCTCCAAACCCTTGAAGGGAATGAGCTTGCACCAATGGAACCCGGTGCCCTGTTAAACATGGAGCCGTGTGAATCCGGGCCTCCTTTAAATCTATGCCTCTTCATGACGCCCTGAAATCCCTTGCCCTTTGATATTCCTGAGACTGTTACTTTATCGCCTTTGCTGAAGCTGTCGGCCTTGATCATATCTCCCACCTGCAGACCTGAAATATGGAACTCCTTTACTATCCTGAACAGCGGTGTTCCTGCCTTTTTAAAGACGCCTGCGAGGGGTTTGGTCACATTCTTTTCTTTTCTTACCTCGATAAAACCGACCTTTACGGCCTCGTATCCGTCCTTATCCGGTGTCTTGACCTGAACCACGCAGCACGGCCCTGCCTCTATTACCGTAACAGGTACGAGCTTGCCGTCCTCTGTGAATATCTGTGTCATGCCGAGCTTTTTGCCTAAAATACCTGTCATAGCTTTATCTCCACATCTACCCCTGAAGCGAGTTCAAGCTTCATTAATGCATCGACAGTATCGGGGGTTGGATCATATATATCTATAAGCCTTTTATGAGTCCTTATCTCAAATTGCTCCCTGGACTTTTTATCCACATGGGGCGACCTCAGGATAGTAAACTTGTTTATCCTCGTCGGCAAGGGTATGGGACCCGCAATCCGCGCACCCGTCCTCTGTGCTGTATCCACTATCTCCTTTACAGACTGGTCCAGCAATCTGTGGTCGTAAGCCTTTAATTTTATCCTGATCTTTTGGTTCACCTTTTTACTCCAACACCTCAGTAACAACCCCAGCACCTACTGTCCTTCCGCCCTCTCTTATTGCGAACCTCAGTTCCTTCTCCATGGCTATAGGTGCTATCAGTTCCACTGTTACGGTTATATTGTCTCCG
>Ga0209721_1001461_pt1 | contig 17447 bp, 17 predicted proteins | sample TshhotsprinmetaG_FD_184139 | JGI IMG/M metagenome (GOLD analysis project Ga0209721, IMG submission 184139) | Hot spring microbial communities from South Africa to study Microbial Dark Matter (Phase II) - Tshipise hot spring metaG (SPAdes)... | ecosystem: Environmental > Aquatic > Thermal springs... | reverse complement strand
CGCCTGCAACAGTTATCAAGCGTAAAGGAATACCATCTACAGTGAGCTGGCACCAAAGGGTGACGCTCTGTTCGCCGTCTGCTACGGAAAGGTGTGCTTGGGGATTCAGGTTGCTCCGCGCTTGGTGCAACCAAGCCCCTGAGCCTGTTCGGCATGAACTGCCAACCTGTTGAACCCGGCACAAGCAGCTATTCGACCTCAAATTTGACCGTTGAACAGCCGAACCTGCCGGGGAGCAGCAGCTTCGAAGCCTTTAGCGCATGCCGATTTCTTTACTGCTTAGGCTAGATTCTAGCCCGAACCGAGCTTTTCCAGCAAAAGTGCTTGCAGGATCTGCGGATTGGCTTGTCCCTGGGTTTCGCGCATAACCTGGCCTATAAAGAAGCCCAACAGTCCGGTTTTGCCAGCCTGGTAGGCAGCGACCTTTTCGGCGTTTTGGGCTAGGACACGATCTACAATGAGTTCCAGCGCTGCTGTATCGCTGAGCTGCTGCAAGCCTTTATCCTTTATGACCTGCACGGGGTCGGCCCCACTCTGCATAGCCTCGGCGAGCACGTCCTTGGCAATTCGGGTGTTGATCTGACCGTCCTCCAGCAGCCTCACCAGCGCGGCCAGCCCGGCAGGGGTTATCCGGCACGACCCGCTGCGGATGGCGCTGCCAAGGTCGTTGACCACCCAGCCTGCCAGGCTGACCAGTGGGGCCTCCTGGGCGGCTTCTAGTAGGAAGGCGGCCAGCCTGGGTTCGCGGGCCAGCACCAATGCCTCGTTGCGGGGGAGGCCCTGCGCTTCCCACCCGGCCAGCCGGGTCTCCTCCTGGGGGTTTAGGGTGGGCTGGGGGGGCGAAGAAGTGGGCCTGGGAGGAGCCGGGCGGCGAGCCTCGGTTTTTGGGTTTGCTGAGGGGCCCCAGGTGTCCTTTAGCGCGATGATACGGTTGAAGACCAGGGCCTCAGGCCTCGAGTCCTCGGGGTCTTGCCAGAAGTAGCCCAGGCGCTCGAGCTGGTAGCGGGTTTCTTTGGGGTCGGCCAGAATGCTTTTTTCAATGAAGCCATGCAGCACCTCGAGGCTCCTGGGGTTCACGAACTCGAGGAAGTCTTTTTCCTCGGGCCCGCTTTCGTCTTCATGTTCCCTGGCCTCGGTTTCGGGGTGGGGCACGTGGAAAAGCCGATCGTAAAGCCGGAACTCCGCAGGCACCGCATCGGCCTGGCTGACCCAGTGGATTACGCCGGCGGCCTTGGCTTCCTCCAGCAGCGTGCAATGCAGTTCGGTAACCAACCCACTGGCATCGGTCTTATAGCGGTCACAACGGATAACCCCGGCCATCTTCAGACGTACGGTACCGCCAGGATAAAGCCGCTTGAAGCCCTTGGGCGGCTGCAAGGCGAAGTCGTCTTGTTCGATGTAAAGCTCCCGGGTTAGGGTCAGCGGGCGAGTGGCCTGCTCGGGGGGCACCCGGCGGCCATCGGGCAGGGCTACCAGGCCATCGGACGACCCCGCGATCACGTCGTGCGGCCAGTAGGGCATGGCGATCCGGCGGGAGGCCTCGAGGTTGGTCAGCACCACCTTCAAAGGGCGCAGCACCGCCATCACCCGAGGTGCGATGGTGTTCAGATCGTCCCTGATGGCGCTCTCGAGCAGGCCGATGTCCACCGTGCGGTTGGTACGCGAGATCCCGACCATGCTGGCAAAGCGCCGTATGGCCTCAGGTCGCACCCCGCGCCGCCGCTGGCCGGCCAGGGTGGGCATGCGGGGGTCGTTCCAGCCTCGCACATAACCGCCCTGCACCAGCTTGCGCAGTTTGCGCTTGGAGACCACCGTGTACTCCAGACTGCGGCGGCCAAACTCGTACTGCCGGGGCGGTTCGCCCGGACGGGTACGGATCCGTTCCCAGAGGTGAGCCATCAGCCAGTCGTAGATGGCCCGGTTGTCCACAAACTCGAGGCTGCACAGGCTATGGGTTACTCCGTCCAGCGCATCGGTGGTGGCCTGGGCAAAGTCGTAGGATGGATAGATGCACCACTGATTGCCGGTGCGGTAGTGGGGGGCGTGAACAATGCGGTAGAGTACCGGGTCGCGTAGCTTCATGTTGGGACTGCTCAGGTCAATCTTGGCCCGCAAGACGTGTTCGCCATTCTTGAACTCGCCGGCCCGCATCCGCCTGAACAGCTCCAGGTTTTCCTCAACGCTGCGTGTGCGGTAGGGGCTGGGGGTGCCGGGCTGCTCTACCGTGCCGCGCAGCCGGGCCATCTCCTCGGGTGAGACGCTGTCTACGTAGGCTAGCCCTTGCTCTATCAGGTACTCAGCCATCTGGTAAAGCTGCTCAAAGTAGTTGGATGCGTAGCTGACTTCGGGCCCCCAGTCCCAGCCCAGCCAGCGCATGTCGGCAATCAGGGCCTCGGCATACTCGGCCTTCTCGGCCTCGGGGTTGGTGTCGTCCATCCTCAGGCGGCATTCGCCGCGGTAGTCTAGGGCAATACCGAAGTCGATATAGCTCGCGATGGCATGCCCTAAGTGGGCGTAGCCGTTGGGCTCCGGTGGGAAGCGGGTCACAACCTTTGGGTAGCGACCGGCCTTCAGATCCTCATCGATAATCTCGGTGATGAAGTTGGGGCTAACCCATCTGTGCGCGGTGTGGATGCTCATGGGCGTAACAAACCATCCTCAAGCATACAATGCCGCGCTCCGCCCGCAAGGGCTAGACCTGGGTCCAAGCGTTGTGCTGGCTGCTGGTAACCGCCGCATCGATCACTTTTTGTGCGGCCATGCCATCCTCTAGGCTGGGCGTAACGGGCAGGTTCTGGGCAGCGGCCTCGAGGAAGCGCCTGGCCAGCTCGGCGAACTGGAAGTGGCCCCATGGCCAGGCCGGGTCGCGGCCTCGCAGCAGGTCGGGGTCGGGGGAGACCTCCCGGTAGTCCCCAGGCCGGTGAGCCAGCCACAGCCGTCCACTGCCGCCCTGGCCCCACATGGCCGGCTGCAATCGCAGGGCCCCCCGGGTGCCCTGGACCTCGAGCTCGAGCACCTGGACTCCGCCGATGTGCACCCGAGACAGCGAGAATGCCCCGCTGGCCGAACCCAGCCGGGCTAGTACGGCACCTTCGTCGTAGTTGGTAACCGGGTCTGGCCGCGGTAGGTGGATGGAGGCCTGGGCCATCACCTCGCTGAATTCGAGGCCGGTCACCATCCGCACCAGATCGAAGAGGTGGGCTCCCAGATCGGCTACCGCTCCTCCGGCTCCTCCCAGCTCGGCTTTGGCCCGCCAGGGGGTGGGGCCAGCCGGGTCGCCCATATAGCCTCCGTGGAACAGGCCGCGCACGTAGAGCACCTCTCCCAGCTCTCCGGCCTCCACCCGACGCCGGGCGGTCTCGGCGGCCAGGTCGCCGCGACTGGTGAAGGCGGTCAGGCCTGTCCGGCCGTGGGCCCGTGCGGCCTCGAGGATGGCCTGACCCTCGGCTACCGAACGGGCAATGGGCTTGTCCAGGAAAAGGTGCTTTCCGGCCTGGAGAGCCTGGATGCTAAGGGGAGCATGGGTGTTGTCGGTGGTGCAGATGGCCACCGCATCGCAGTGGGTCAGCAGGTCTTCGTAGCGGACAAAGGCGGGGGCTCCAGCCCGCTCAGCAATTTGTTGGGCTTTGGCAAGGGTGCGGCTCCACACCCCGCCAATCTGTGCACCTGCGCTTTGAAAAGCAGGCAGGTGGGCAAAGCCCGCCCACCAACCAGCACCAACGATTCCAATTCGCATCGAAACTCCTTTCAGATGAAGCGAGCCACGTAGCGGGGCTCGAGCAAAAACGGGAAAAAGAGGCCCTGGATGTTGGAGAGGGGCAGTACATCAGGGCTCAGCTGGTAGCCCAGCCCCTCCATCACCGCCCGGCGCTGGGCCACCCGCTGCATCAGGGTGGGGTCTAGACGCTCTAGCTCGGCCCGTAGGACCTCGTCGGCCAGCACCAGGCCGTCCTCCATATTGACCGCGGCATGCCCTCGCTGCGGAACGGGGATGATGTCCTGCTGGATGGCCATGCCGCTTTGCAGCGGGGTGCTCGAGCCGGCCTGGAAGGGGCTTTCCAGCCACTCCTCGAGGTGAATCAGGTGGCCGGGGTTGAGGGCGAACACCCAGTGCGGGTTTTTAGCTTCCTGGGCGGCCTGGTAAACCCGGCCGGCCTCCACCCCCACCCCCAGGGCGGCGTACCAGGCCCAGACCACCTGGAGGTAGTTCTGCACCAGTTCTAGGTAGCCGTCGCGGTCCTCAGGATGGTTGGAGCGCACCAGCCACCCCGCCCGGCAGGTTAGCCCGCCCACCAGGCCAAAAGCGGCCTGGGCATAAAAACCCACCTGAACGCGGTTGTTGCGGGGGCTTTTGAGGCCGCTGGGGATTTGCGGGCCAAAGTTGACCATGGGATGGCAGGAGAGCTCGAGGCCGCAGGAAACCAGACTGCAGGCCGCTTCCAGCTCGCTCTGCCCCTCCCGCAGCCCCAGCACCCAGCTGCGTAGGCCCTCGCTGCTGAGTGCCGAGGCGTACTCCATGATGCGGATCTGCTCGGGCTCGAGGCAGCGGCGCAGGCCGTAGGCGGGGTGCATCAAAAGGTCTGCGGCGTTGTGTGGCGGCTGGCCAGTGACCTCCTGAATGGCGGCCACAATCCAGTGCGGTACCTCCAGCTCGGGCATCGGCTTCCAGCCCACCAGGCCCACCTTCTGGCCTCGGCCCAGGCCAGCCTTTCGCAGCAGCGCGGTCAGGCTGGGGCTCTGGCTCCGGTCCTGACCCGGCAGGCTAAATGGCTGGTACAGCTCAAAGCGGGCCTCGAGCCTGCAGACCGCCGGAGCGAAGCTTTGGCACTCGTTGCCAACCAGGAGGGTCGGGGTCTGGCCGCCCACCTGTACCCACAAAGCTTCCTCAAAGCGAGGGGTAAAGTCGGTCAGCCAGCCCAGATTGGCAGCGTGTTCCCGGTCGGCGTAGATCAGGATGGTGTCGTAACCGGCGGCTTCCCGCGCGGCCTCGAGCCGCTGGTAACGCTGCTGGAAAAGCTGCGTTGGCAGCGACGGAAGCTCGCGGGGAAGTTCGTAACCCGGCAGGTTGAAAGGGATGAACTCAACTGTTGGCACAGCCACCTCAGGTGCCGGGAGCCGGGGCCTCGGCAGGCCGCACATTTTTAGGCATTACCCCCCCAATAATCATGCCCAGCACGTCGTCGTGGCTGACATCCTGGGTGTAGACGGTGCCCACCAGGCGCCCGTTTTTGAGCACGCTGATGCGGTCGGAAAGGTCGAAGACATCGTGCAGGTCGTGGCTAATCAGAAAGATCCCCACCCCTTCGGCCTTGAGGGCTTTGATGAGCTGGTGCACCTTCTGGGTCTCCTCGGGACCCAAAGCCGCGGTGGGCTCGTCCATGATCAGGCAGCGGGCTTTGAAATAGATGGCCCGACCGATGGCCACGGTCTGGCGCTGACCACCCGACATCTGGGCCACCGGTACGCGCAGAGAAGGAATTCTGACCCTCAGGCGGTCGAGGGTCTTGCGGGCCTCGAGCTCCATGATGTCCTCATCGAGCACGGCCCCGCGCACCTTTTCCCGACCCAGGAACACGTTGGCTACGGCGTCCAGGTTATCAGCCAGGGCCAGGGTCTGGTAGATGGTTTCGATGCCCTGGGCCTGGGCATCCTGGGGGGAGCGTATCTGTACCTCCCGGCCATCGACCCGGATCTGACCGCTATCGGCCTGGTAGGCCCCAGAAAGAACCTTAATCAGGGTCGATTTGCCTGCCCCGTTGTGGCCTAGCAGACCCACGACCTCACCGGGATACAGGTTGATGGAGACATCGTCAAGGGCCTGGTTGCCACCAAAGCGAAGGCTGATGTTGTGCATCTCAATGAGGGGGGTCATGCTCACCTCCGGTTCCTGAGATAAACCGTGTTCCAGATCACTGCGGCCAGCAACACCGCGCCCAGCACCACATTCTGCCACTCGGTCGGCAAGCCCATAAGCACCATTCCGCTGCGCAAAGAGGACATCAGGAGTGCGCCCATCGCGGCACCTACAATGGTTCCGCTGCCACCCGCTAGGGCGGTTCCGCCGATGACCGCGGCCGCGATTACGTCGAGCTCGAGCAGGTTGCCCATGCTGTTGGTCACAAAATTGAGCCGGGCAGCCTGAACTGCGCCGGCCAGTGCGGCCAGCATACCCATCAGAGCGAAGACCGCTACCACCATTCGCTTGACGTTGATCCCGGCCAGCAGGGCCGCCTCGGGGTTACCCCCAATGGCGAAAACGTAGCGGCCAAAACGGGTGTTGAGCGCGACCCAGTTGAGGATGAACAGTACCCCCAGGGTGATCAGCACCGGCACCGGCATACCCCGGGGGATGTCGGTCCCAGGGTAGGGGAAGGCGTTCATGACCAACACAAAGGCCAGTACCAGGGTCAGCAGGACCCCGTTTACCATCACCTCGGCCCACACCGGTCTCACCGGAAGGCCATTCTTGATGCGCCGGTTGCGGTTGCTAAGGGCCTGGTAAAGGATGAAGGCCATGACCACCAGGCCCACCACCCAGGTCCAGAACTCCCCTATGGAGCCGTTGAGACCTCCCCCCAACACCTTGAAGTTGTCATCGAGGGGGCCGATGGTGCGTCCACTGGCCACAATGAAGGTGGCGTTGCGAAAAATCAGCAGCCCGGCCAGCGTGACCACAAAGGCTGGCACCCCCCAGTAAGCCACCCAGTAGCCCTGGAAAGCCCCAATCAGTGCGCCCAGCGCCAAGCCGGCCAGAAGGGCCAGAATCCAGTGGCCACCCCAGCCCAGCGGGGGCACGGTCTGTATCAGGGCCATCATCATACCGGTAAAGCCCAGAATCGAACCCACCGAGAGGTCAATCTGGCGCGTAACGATGACCAGTACCATCCCGCCGACCATGATGCCGACCACGGCGGTCTGCACCGACAGGTTCCAGAGGTTCTGAGGGCTCAAAAACTGCCCCGGTTGTCCCATGGTCAAAAGCTGGAAGACCCCCCAGACCACGGTCAGCACCACCAGCATGGTCAGGATGCGCCCATCCACACCCAGGCTTTGTACCAGGTTTGTGTTGGCCCTCGAGGTTGTTTGCATCTGCATGAAGAAGCCCTCCAACTGCTTTTACTTGTTGTCCAGGATTATAGCGCCTTTTTGGTAGCCTCGGTCTAAGCAGTGCTCCATACGGAGCTCGGGCAGTTCGGTGCCATCCGTTGGCAGACTGAGGGAATCCCACACCCTCAAGCTAGGCTCGCTCACCATAAAGAAAGGTGGGCAGGGTGCCCACCTTGGACTTGTGCTCCCCTCAGCGGCAGGCAGCCGGTGCATTTGCGCCGCTGACCCCCTGGCAGAGGGCCTGCTTGGAAATCCAGCCCGCCCGCAGCACCACATCAAGGTTGTCGCGGGTGATGGGAATGGGCTTGAGCAGCAGAGCGTTCATGCGCACCTTGTTGGGGCCGTCGGCAAAGACGGTCCGGCCCGGCAGCCGCTCCATGGGGGTTCCGCGGGCCAGCAGCACGGCCGCCTCGGCAGCCCTGCGGCCCAGCTCGCGGGCGTCTTTCCAGACGCTCACGGTCTGCAGACCACGGGCTACCCGGTTGAGGGCGGCCTGGTCACCGTCCTGGCCCGAGACCGGCACTTTCCCGGCCAGTCCCACCGCCGACAGTGCGGCCACCACCCCACCGGCGGTACCATCGTTGGAGGCGACCACCGCATCGACCTTATTGCCGTTGGCGGTGAGGATCTGCTCCATGTTGCGCTGGGCCACCTCGGGTTTCCAGCCCTCGGTGTACTGCTTGCCGACTACCTTAATGTCGCCGCGTTTGATGGCAGCGTCAAGGACCTCGAGCTGGCCTTTGTGCAGGAAGTCGGCGTTGGGGTCGGTGTTGGCTCCCAGGATGAAGGCGTAGTTGCCTTTTGGACGCGCCTTGAACACCTCTCGAGCCTGCATACGTCCGACTTCCACGTTGTCAAAGGTGATGTAGTAGGCGTAGTTGTTCTCTATCAGCCGGTCGTAGGCTACCACTGGAATCCCGGCCGCCTTAGCCTTGTCGATGGCCGGCAAGATGGCGTCCTTGTCCCAGGCCAGTATGATGAGGGCCTTGGCTCCCCGTGCAATTAGGGCATCGATGTCGTTGAGCTGCTTTTCCGAGGAGCTTTGGGCGTCGGCGCTGATGTAGGTAGCGCCCATGCGCCCGAGTTGGTCGCGAATGGCGCGTTCGTCGATTTTCCAGCGTTCCTCCTGGAAGTTAGCCCAGCTGACCCCCACGATTACCTGCTGCGCCAGGGCCGGCAGCGCCATGGAAAACAGGGATAAGACCATCACCTTGAGGAATTGCTTCATGTTCCCTCCTGTGAAGTGTGAGCCGATGCGACCAGCTTCGAAAGCGCTTTCTTTGTTCGACTCGCTATTGACGATACCGGTTCCATAGGACAAATGTCAATGCCAAAGAAGACTGAGCTGGACTTACGCACCCTAGAGGCTGCTAAGAAGGCAACCCAAACAGAGGCGGTCTGTGCAACGCAGACCATACCCCTCAGACGTAAGCGATGAGGCGTGGGCCTTTGTAATGCCCTATTTGATGCGGATGCCGCTGGAGGCACAGCAGCGCAAGTACGATCTGAGGGAGGTATGCAATGCCTTACGTTGGTTGGTGAAAACCGGCGCCCAGTGGAAGTACCTGCCCCATGACTTCCCACCCCCCGCCAGCAGGCCCAGCGCTGGATGCGGCGGGGGGTGTTCGAGGAGTGCATGGCTTGCGCGAAACCCGCGGGTCGTAAGGCCCAGCCCAGCGCGGCTGTTTATGATGGCCGTACCTTACAGCCTAGCCCCGAGAGCGGGGGGAGCAAGGTGCATAGGGCGGTGGATACACCGGGGCATCTGCGGGCGCTCTGGATGAGCAGGAGCGGGCTCAGGTAGCAAAGCTGTCCAAAGCGGTTCAAACAGCCACCAAAAAGCGGGTTGAGATCGCCTTCGTGGATCAGGGATGCACTGGGTTCGAGGCTGGGAGCGCTGCTGCCCAGGCGGTGGGTGATCGAGCGCAGTTTCGGCTGGATGGCGCGCTTCCGTCGCCCGAGCGACCGGCAGAGACGCTCAGGGGCTTCCACCGGCTGGCTTTCTCCATTCTGCTCCTGCCGGAAGTCGTTGATGGTTTATGTTTGGCTTCTTAGCAGGCTCTAGGGCGCGGCCAGGCTGAGCCTAAGCTGCAGGCTTAGCTCTTCCGCCCGCGGTGTGCGCGGCACGAGGCCATACTGCCGGATACCCAAGGCAAAAGGTGCTTGGGACAACAGATCCAGGTACTCCAGTATCTGGGGAAACCCGCCCCGCAGCTCTAAGAAAAGCCCTTCCTCGGTCGGTCTTAGCTCGGATACCCGCAGCCCGCGGGCCACCGCCTGCTGCACCAGCCAGGTATAGACCTCGTGGTGCCGCTCGGGGGGAAGGAAAGGCCGGGTGGGGCGGGCGACCAAGGGGGCCTGGGCAGCCTGCCGCTCGGCCAGCCCCTGGCGCAGCGCCTCCAGGCGACGGTACTGGCTGTCAAGGGTCCAACCGGTCCAGAGGGTAAGAGCCAGGGCCAGCAGGGGGATCAGGTATCTCATCGCGCGCGGATGACCCTCGAGAGGTCGAAGACCGGGAGGTACAAAGCCAGGGCCACCAGCAGGACGATACCCCCAAGGACCAGGGTGAGGAGGGGCTCGAGGCTGCTGGAAAGGCGCTTTAGGCTGTGATCGATCTCCTGCTCAAAGAAGTCCGCCACCTGTTCTAGGCTGCGATCCATCTGGCCGGTGCTCTCGCCGGTCTGGACCATCTGCACAAAGAGCGGGAGGAACAGAGCACCCGGCCGCATCGCCTCGCTCATAAAGCGGCCCTGCGCTACCGCCTGGCGCAGCTGCAAAACGGCCTCGGCAAAAGCCCGGTTGCCCTCCACCTGGGCGCAGGCCTCCAGGGCTTGGGTGAGCGGAATACCGCTTTTGTACAGGGTAGCCAGGGTGTGGCCGAAGCGGGCCAGGGTAGATTTGAGCAGGATGGGACCCACCAGGGGCAGGTGGAACAACCTCTGATCTACGGCCTTGCGCCAGGGCCCCTGGTAGGCCCGCCAGAACACCAACCCGGCCAAAATGGCCGCCAGCAGTAGAAAAAGCCCATACTGGCGAATAAAAAAAGCGCTGGATATGAGAAAAGCGGTGGGCCAGGGTAGGGCTATCCCGCTGTTTTGGTACAGCCGGGCGAACACCGGTATAACCACCACCAACAAAACCACCACCTCCAGCAGCAGCACCGTCAGAACAAAGGCCGGGTAGGCCAGGGCCGTGCGCACCTTTTCCCGCAGCTCATGGGTGCGATCCAGATACCCCGCCAGCCGCCGGAGCACCACCTCCAAAGCCCCGCTCAGCTCGGCCACCGAGACCAGCTTGCGCATGATTAGGGGGAAGACCTGAGGATAAGCCTCCATGGCCTGGGCCAGGCTGCTGCCCCCTTCCACCTGGGCCTTCAGCCCCTGAAGGGCCTCTTTTAGCGAAGGATGGGGGCTTTGCGCTTGCAGGGTTTCCAAAGCGGCCAGAAGGGGTATACCCGATTCCAGCAACAAGGCCAGCCGCCGGGTAAAAAAAACCTGCTCCTGCAAGGGTACCCCCCGCAAGAGCGGAGAGCGCAGGGGCACCAGCTTGATCGGATACAGCCCGCGCTGGCGTAAAAGTAGCCGCGCTTCGGAGGGGCTGGCCGCCTCCACCACCCCCTGGTAGAGGTTTTTACCGCTTGGATCGGTCGCCTGGTAGTTGAAGCGCATAGCTAAAGCCCTTCCATATCCATACCCCAGCCCAGAACCCGCACCACTTCCTGGGAGGTGGTGAGGCCCTCCTGAACCGCCCGCCCGGCCACCTGCCAGAGGGTTTTGTGCCCCTGGGCCTGCTGTCTCAGAAGGTTTTCCGAAGCCCCGGTGGCCATTAGGTGGCGGCTTTCTGTATCGGGGAGATAAACCTCATACAGCCCGCTAAGCCCATAGTACCCCGTCTGACCGCAGTAGGCACAACCCAGACCGCGCATCTCGCTTTGTATAGAGGTAAAAGCCGGCTGCAATTCAGTGGGGATAGGGGAAATCCGTGCGCACTGCGGGCAGGGCCGCCGCACCAGGCGCTGGGCGATGACCCCTACCAGGGTAGCCCCCACCAGGTGGGCCGGGGTACCCATCTCCATCAGGCGGCTGATCGCGGCTATGGCGTTGTTGGCGTGCAGGGTCGCCAGCACCAGATGCCCGGTCAGCGCAGCGCGCACGGCGGTCTGCAGTGTGGTCTGGTCGCGAATCTCGCCGATCATGATGACATCGGGGTCTTGCCGCAACACCGAGCGCAGAATCTGATCGAAGTCCATGCCTATCTTGGGCTGGACAGGTATCTGGGAAATACCCTCCAGGGCGATCTCGACCGGGTCTTCGATGGTGAAAAAGTTCTTTTCCGGTGTATGTATGTGGCGCAAGGCAGCGTAAAGGGTGGTGGTCTTGCCGCTTCCCGTAGGGCCTACCGCCAGCACCAGGCCATAAGGGGCCCGGAACATCTGCTCGAGCCGGGGTAGGTCCTCCGGGAAAACCCCCAGGTCCTCCAAACCGAGCAAGAGGCGGGTGGCTTGGATAAGGCGCAGAGCCATCCGCTCGCCAAAAACGGCGCCCATGCTGGAAAGCCGGATATCGTAGTCTTGGCCGGCAAAGCTGTAGGTGAAGTGGCCATCCTGGGGGCGGCGCCGTTCGGCGATGTCCATCTGGCCTAGCACCTTGTAGCGGGCGATCAGGGAAGCCTCGAGGTCTTTGGAAAGCCGGGCCACCTCTTGCATAACCCCGTCCACCCGCATGCGCACCAGCAAAAAGTTGGCCTGGGGCTCGAGGTGCAGGTCGGTCGCCCGGGCCCGCAAGGCCCGCTGCAAAAGGTTCTCCGCCAGCTCAACGGTAGGGGCCGTCTCCTCCAGGATGCTAGGACCCACCCGAGGAGCGGGGCTGGCAACGGAAACCTCTTCAAGCCGATCTTCCACCCGCTCCAGCGCCTGCAGAATTTCATCCTCCGGGGCCAGGTAAGGCACAATGCGCTTGCCGGTGCGAAAGCGCAGCTCGTCCAGCAAAGCCAGGTCGGAAGGATGGGCCAGGGCCACGTGCAGCTCTTCCGGGCTTTCCTTGAAGGGCAAGACCTGTTGCTCGCGGGCAAACCGCCCGTCTACGCGCCGCAGCAGCTCGGGGGGTATCTCCAGGTCGTCGGGAAAAACCAAAGGTACGTTCTGCTGCTGCGCCAGCAGCCTGTAGAGGGCCTGCTTGCTGATCCATCCCTTACGCAGGAGTATCTGACCCAGAGGCTCCCTGCTGCGGCGCTGCTCGTCAAGGGCCTGCTCGAGCTGCGGCTGGTCCAGCCAGCCCTGCTCTACGAGGAGATTACCGAGGGGTTTTCGTAAGTTGAATCTCCCATGCATAGCGCCGTTCAACCTCTCTGAGGGCAACCAACCGGGCCTGCAGACGCCGGGATAGCTCTATGGGGGCCTGGGGGTTTAGCGCCTCACCGGCCAGACGAAAAACCTCTGGGCTTTCCTCCATCTGGGTAAACCACAGCCCCGCGGGCCTGAGCTGTGCCGCTTGCACCAGGTTGGCACCGTCCAGCGTGGGCAGCGTCTCCGCCTGGGAAGCCGGGCTAGGCTCGTCCTGTATAGCCTGGTACAACCGCTCAACCCGGCGTATCTGGCTTTGCAGGTAGCTTTGCCCCACCAGGCCTACACCCAGCACCAGCGCGCTGTACAGCAGGAGCGCCTGGGTCAGCCAGGGTAGGGCGGCATGCTTAGGGGCGCTAAGACGCAGGTCAAGCTGAGGCACCCCCTGCAGGGCCGCCCCCTGCAACAGGGAAAGGGTGGGCTCCAAAGGGATGACCCGGCGGGCCGGCAAAACCGGAGGGGTAAAAGCCCCCAGCAACCAGGCCTCCTCCACCTCACCGGTAAGGCCAAACAGCTCGAGGGTGCGCAGAACCTCGGCCTCCACCGCCTTAAGAGGCCCATCCAGAGGGGTATTGAGATAGCGGAAGCCCCGCAGCTGCCCTGCGACAAAATAGGCCAGGGTATGGCTGAAAGACTCCAGCAGCAGTACCGTCTCAGCCGACCGAGGCTGCGCCGCCAGGCGCCAAAAAAGCAAGGGTAGGGGTTCTAAGCGCTTGAGGCGAAGCCTTCGCCCCAGTAACTCGGCATCCCTCCGTGGTAGGGCGGCATACAGGTAGCGCGCCTGGGAACCGACTACCTCGAGCAGGTGATGGGCCGTGCGCAACGGCTCTCCTCTGAACTGGGGGTTCAGCTCGGCCTCGGAGAGAATCAGTTCCTCAAGGGAAGCCTCGGGCAGGTAGGGCAGGGTGGTCTGGCGTAGCAGGGCCACTTCCGGCCCTAGACCCAGGTAGTCTACCCCTCCCGCTCGGCGCAGCTCCTCCGATAGCCGCTCCGGCGAGGGGGCCGCAAGCCCCCAGACCCGGGATTCCCGGCCGCTCCAGTAGTGGATTCTTCCCTGGCTGAACAGGGCAATGCGCATAGCTTAGCGAAGTCTAACAAAAACGGGCGGCAAGCCATGGGTATTTGGACTGCCCGGCTTTTGCAGGCTCAGCTGGCTGCTTCCCAGACCGCTGACAGGGCAGGGGGTATCCAGCAGCGCCACGCCCCCTCCCAGGGCGCAAAAGCCCGCCGTGGGCAGAAGAAAAGGCGCCCAGTCCGAGGGGCTTCCTGCCGGCAGGCCGCACCCTCCGCTCCAACGGCGTTCTTGCAGGATACCGGCCAGCAGGCGGTACTGCACGCAGACCCCGGGCTGGGCCAGACGCAGCTCTGTGCTGGTCAGGAGGGCCACCTGCCGGGCCGTGCGGATATCCTTGCCCAAACGTTCACGCAGGTCGGTGTGGAACACCTGGGCCTCCAGTACCCCGGCTTCTTGCAGGCTCGAGCCCCCCCAGGCCAGCAAAGCTCCTACGGCCAGCGCTAGCAACCCGGCCACGGCCAGGGCAGTGGCCATCTCCACCAGGCTGAGGCCGCGAGGGGGCATCAGAAGACCTCCACCCAGGTCAGGGCGTGGCCTTCCGGGGTGCGCAAGGTGTGGATCTGGCGGGTGACCGGCAAGGCAGACACGCTCTGGCTCTCCCGGCAGACCTGGTAGGTACGCCCCCCCAGCTGGACCGAAGCGTAAGTAGGGCAGGTCGGGAAGGAGACCCCGCGTTCCATCAGGGCCTCCAGGGCTGCTGGGGCGGCCTGGCCCTCGGCGGCTTGCAGCCCGAGGGCCAACGAGGTCACCATCCCGGCCAGAACCCCCAGCAGCAACAGGGCCAGGGCCACCTCGAGCAGGGTAAAGCCTAAGGGTCTACCCACCATGCTTCCACCCCATTGAGGATATGGTAGACCGCCCGCACCCGGCGGCTGAGGCCCTGGTGCTCGCCCACGGCCTCAACCGTCCAGCGTGGCGGCGCGAAGGAGGCGGTGCAACCGGAAAGCCCACTGCTATAGCAGTAGCGCCCCACGTAGTCGGGACTGCTAGGGGTGCACACCGGGCTGCTGCGGCAGACCGCCACGGGCTGAGGGCCGAAGGCTGGGGACATTGGGTTGAGCTGGATGCGGCGGATGGCCTCCCGCGCTGCGGCCTCAGCCAGATAAAGGGCCTGCAGGGAAGCCAGCGCAGTGCGCTGCCGCTCAGCGTTGTGCTGGGCCAGCAGGCCCAGCGGAAGCACCAGGGCCCCCAGAAAGACCAGGGCCATGGCCAGCGCCAGCAGCAGTATCCCTCGCCTCCCCTTGAGGCTCAAGCCAACTCCTTAGTTAATGCCGTTGCGAATGCAGCGGATGGCGGTGGTTGCGTTGGCCACCACGGTAGTGCAAGCCTCGTCCGAGAAAAGCAGGCTTACCCGCTCGCCAGTGGCGGCCACCGTGTTGTTGTTGTCGTAGTCCATATAGATAGCGCCACCGGTGCCTAGCTTAAGCTGGGTGGTGGGCACGTCCAACCAGGTCTGGAGTTGGGTCCAAGTGGGCGCATTCCCGGCGTTCTTAGCAATGTAGATGGCGTAGGCCGAACGAAGGCTGGCCAGGGTGGACTGGCGCTGGGCCAGACGGGCCTCGTTGGTCATGTCAGCAAAGCGGGGTACCGCGATGGCTGCCAGGATGCCAACGATCACCAGAACGATGGCCAGCTCGATCAGGGTAAAACCTCTGGTATTCATGTATCCTCCTTATTGGTGCAGGCAGCGGCTGCCGCTACCGCCTTGGATTTTAGGTTGGTCAAACACCTCTCCTTGTGACAAATGACCGTTAAGAGTCAGTCTGGTTGTTTGGCTTGATCTGCCTGTAGGTCTTGCCGGATGAGCCTGAGGAAGGCGTTTACCACCTGAGGATCAAGGCTGCGCCCTGCCTCGGCCTGGAGGTAGGCCAAAGCCTTTTCCTTAGGCCAGGCTACCCGATAGGGACGGTCGGAGATGAGGGCATCGTAGACGTTCACCACGGCAAATATACGTGCTGGGAGAGGAATTTCCTTTCCTTTGAGGCCATTGGGGTAACCCGAACCATCCCAGCGCTCGTGGTGGGCATAGGGAATCTGCAATGCTTGGCTTAGGTAGGGTATCTGCCCCAACCACTCATAGGTGTACACCGGGTGCAGGCGCATGATGGCCCACTCCTTGGGGGTAAGGGGACCGGGCTTTTTCAGAATCTGATCTGGGATGCCAATTTTGCCTACGTCGTGTAAAATAGAATTTCGACGAAAATCTTCCAGCTGCTCGCCTTTTAGCCCCATAACCTGAGCCAGCCGCAAACCCAGTTCCACCACCCGCTCGGTGTGTCCTCCGGTCTCTTGGTCGCGCAACTCCACGGCCTTGGCCCAGGCCCAGAGGGTACGTTCGTAGGTGAGGGCCAGCTCCCCCTGGCTTTCCAATGCCTGTTGGTAAATAAGCGCGTTGTCGAGGGCCACCGCAGCCTGTTCTACCAGCGCTTCCAGCAGGGTCTCGTCTTCTGGAGCAGGTTCCCAGGGGCGGCGAGTAAAAGCAGCCAGGACGCCCAGCAACCGCCCTTTGGCCAGTAGAGGATAGGCCCACTCCGCCAACAGGCCCTCCGCGAAGGTGAAGTCTGCCTGGCTCCCAGGGTTCTGCCGCAGATCGCAGACATGCACCGGCTGGCCCCGAAGGGCAGCCTGGGCTATGTGGCTTTCTTCCTATATGCAGACCGTTTTAGGCAAAGCAGACTCGGCACTACGGAAGCCCCGGGCCGCCTCGAGGCGCAGGCTCTGGCTCTCCGTATCGAAAAGGAAAAGGGCCAGAGCATCCAGGGGTAATCTGGACGAGGCTTGATCCAGCAGAACCTCTAAAACAGCCCTCAAATCCAGGGTGGAGGTGATGGCCCGCTCTACCGCGCGCAGGGCCTCGAGGGTCTCCATCCGCCTCTCCAGTTTTTGCCGCAAGTTGGCCCGCCGGATGGCATTTCCGATAGACTCTGCCAGCAAGCCAGCCCGTTCTACCTCGGCAGGGCTGGGCGTGTGCGGGGGTGGCCAGGCCAGACCCAGCACGCCTATGGGAGCACCGGCCCAGAGAGGAAGGGTAGCCCCGCTCCACCCTGGCGGAATCAGAGGGCGGGCCTTGGGATTGACCCGCGGGTCTTGCCGCAGGTTCTGTGAGACCACCACCTCTCCTTGCAAGGCCCGCCCAGTAAGGCCTTCCTGGGGGTTGGGCAGAGGAATATCGCGAAACCAGCCCTGGGCGGCCATTACCTCGATTTGCTGGGCTTCAGGGTTATACAGAATAAGGCTCCCTGCCGAGGCTTTCAGGGCCTTAAGAGTGGCTTCCAAAGCGTTTTCCATCATCGCCTTGAGGTCTTCGCTCTGCCTCAGGGCCAGGTTGACCTGGGCTAGGGCCTCGAGGCTCAAAGCCCGCTCGCGGTTCTCGGTCACATCTAGCCCCACCCCATGACCGCGGGCTTCCCCTCGTACTCCACCCGAGCCGCAGAGTAGTCCAACCAACGCACCTCCTTCGCGCGGGTCAGAATGCGAAAGAAGTATCTAGAGGGCACCTCCTCCCCTCTAAGCCGGGCCAAGCCCCGCTCCCGCACCAGCTCCCGATCCTCGGGGTGAACGAACTCCCAGACCTGCAGGCTTTGTATCTCTTCCAGGCTATAGCCGGTTAGCCGCAAAGCCTCCTGATTGGCAAAAACAAGACGCTCCTCTCGCCAGAGCAAAATCACCGCCGGAGCAGTCTCGGTCAATTTTTGGAATAAAGATAGACTTTCCTGAAGTTGCTTGGCTTTCTGCAAAGTCAGCTCACCCTGCCTAACTTCCCGCCGGACCAGCGCGTAAATCAGTAGCGCGCTGAGAAGAGCAAAAAGCCATCCTTTGAGGGGTTGGGCCGCGGCTTGAAGCTCTGCGGGAAACTGCAAGACGAATAGATCGCTGAGGAAAACCCAGAGTGAACCGAAGATCAAGAAGATCAAATAGATCAAA
>Ga0209721_1001459_pt1 | contig 17460 bp, 16 predicted proteins | sample TshhotsprinmetaG_FD_184139 | JGI IMG/M metagenome (GOLD analysis project Ga0209721, IMG submission 184139) | Hot spring microbial communities from South Africa to study Microbial Dark Matter (Phase II) - Tshipise hot spring metaG (SPAdes)... | ecosystem: Environmental > Aquatic > Thermal springs... | reverse complement strand
ATTAAAAGGTAAGTTTCGTCCAATGGTAACGGTGACGATGCCCATATCGTTAATAAAAAGGTTACGTTTCTCGTCACTCAATTCTTTTCACGTAACCTTAACCAATAACCGAAACGGGCTTCGTAACTGTAACCCATTTACCAGGTTTTAAGAAATCTCAAGAAAGGAGGATGTCAAGTATTTTTTTAGCTTAAATTAAGATATTATGCAACCTGGTGAAAAAATTAAAGAATTTAGGTTAATTAAAGGACTTACCCAAGAAGAATTTGCGGAAAGTTTAGGTTATTCGCAAAATTTTTTATCAGCCATTGAAGTTGGAAAAGTTGAACCCTCCCGCGATTTCTTAATAAAACTCAACGAAGTTTTTGGGATATCCAGTGATTATATTTTGTATGGATCAGATGATGAGCGAAAAAATTTAATCAAAGAGATGAATGTTAAATATGAAATCCTTCCAACGTCCACCAAAAAACTCATTGACAATGTTAAAGAAATATTAGAGAGTGAAAATGATGTAATGATCAAGGCTTTAAAAGCCAATATTAAGGCTTTACTGGTAGCGGTCCGAATGGCCAAAAAACAAAACGAAAATAAAGGAGGCGATTAAAATGGGAGTTATAATATTTTGGATTTTTCTCTCGATCCTGGTTGGAGTTTTTGCCTCATCAAAAAAACGAAGTGGGTTGGGTTGGTTTTTTCTATCATTAATAATAAGTCCGTTAATTACTTTCATTATTATCTTAATAATAGGGCAGTCTCCAGGCTCTCTAAAAAAATGTCCCAAATGCGCCGAGCAGGTGAAGGTTGAAGCCCGGGTCTGCCGGTTCTGTGGTTTTGATTTTCCTTCCATAACCCCACCCCAGGACAAACCGGAGCCGGCAAAAATAGAAGAAAAAATTACCCAAGAAACCATAGACGAACTTTGGAGGCAAAGAGAGGCTGTTTTAAAGAAAAAATGGGGCTAATTTGGAAAATTTCACAAAGTATGCAAAAAGTATCTAATAAACCATCTATGAACTATTGGCGAACCATTTGGGAACCTATAAAATCAAATACTTATGATCTATTGGGGAACTATTGGGGAACCATTGGGGAACTATTGGGGAACCATTGGGGAACCATAAATTTTAAAAAAAACATACAATCCATAATATTATTAATCACTTATCTTTATTTTCGCTATTGGTAAAAATCCAAAACATTTGCAAATTTTTTGACATTTTCGTGCAAAAAATCCAAAAAGCAAAAACACTCAAAAAAACCTCACTAACCTATCATAATCATTTCATTTTTATATCATTTACCCCTCTATTTCCAATATCCAAAACCTTCTACCTCCCTATAGAGGACCTTAAGATGGAAAAGTGGAGAAAAGGTATTTTAATTCTGGTGATGGTTTTCTTATTTGCAGTATCATCTTTTTCAGTTGCCTCCGGACAGGATACGATCAAGATCGGTGTGATCGGTCCAATGAAATTTGTTCAGGGCCAGGGCCATTGGAACGGGGCGACCATGGCCGCCGAAGAGATTAATGCCAAAGGAGGAGTCCAGGTCGGTCCTAAAAAGATGAAGATTGAGTTGGTTCAGGCCGATTCGAACGAATTTCTGAGCATTACGGATGCAACCACCGCCATTGAGCGACTGATTACGAAGGATAAAGTCCACTTCATCGTGGGAGGCTTTCGAACTGAAGCGGTTCTGGCCATGCAGGACATTGCCATGGAGAACAAAAAGATCTTCATCGGTGTAGGGGCAGCCCATGATGAACTCTGTCTGCGGGTCGCTCGAAATTACAACTTCTACAAATACTGGTTTCGAGGATCTCCCTTCAACTCCACATTTCTTGGGAGAACCAGTTTTATTCACTTAGCTACGGTGGGAGCCATATTGAAGGGCTCTCTGAATATCCCCAAAGTAAAGGTAGCCATTGCTGCGGAAAAAGCGGAATGGACCGAACCCATGATCAAAGGGGGAGAAAGTGCCATCCCTGGCATGGGCATGGAAATTGTCGGTATCTGGAGACCCTCTGCGGTCGCTACAGATGTGACAGCCGAGCTATCTGCAATCCAGCGATCAGAGGCCCATATCATCTTTACGATCTTCTCCGCTTCCGTCGGCATCCCCTTTGCCAGACAGGCAGGCGAGCTGAAAATCCCAGCGGTCCAGGTGGGTATCAACGTGGAAGCCCAAAAGGACGGTTTCTGGGCAGCCACGCGGGGAATGGGAAATTATGTTGCCACCATGAATACCTATGCCCGTGGAGTTGAATCTAACGAATTGACAAAAGCTTTTGTTGATACCTATGTGAAAAGATTCGGTGAAACTCCAACCTATACAGCAGATACCTACTCTGTTATTGTCAACTCCCTTGTGCCAGTGATTGAGCAGCTTGGAACTCTCGATCCAGAAAAACTTATACCGGTTATGGAAACCCGCGTTCACAAGAGTTGCTCGGGAACAGTGGCTTATCTGAAAGATGCCGAAGGACGTCATCTCCACGAACTGAGATGGGGCCCAGGTTATCTGACAGCCCTGGGTGTCCAATGGCAGGATGGGGAGTTAAAAGCATTCTGGCCCAACAAGTGGAAAGCGACTCCAGAGGCTCCTGAGGTCACCTATAAGGGGATGGTCCCTTACAAGATTCCACCCTGGATGGCAGAGAAGTATAAGAAATAAATGGAGGTAGCAAAGGTAAGGGCTACGGTGACGAAGCCCGTATCGGTAACGGTTACGTAAAAGCGTTAAAAGACGACAACCGTAACCTTTTATTAACGAAACGGGCATCGTTACCCTTACCGTTAAACGAAGTTTTTTCTCCTCTATTTTGAGGTCCTATGGCTCTTCTCATTGACATCATCATGAGCGGTCTGATCAGCGGGAGTATGTTTGCTCTGCTCGCCATCGGGTTTTCACTCATCTTCGGCGTGGCCCGGATCGTAAACATTGCCCACACCGCTTTCTATATGGTCGCGGCTTACTGCATCTATTTTACAACTCATAAAATGGGGCTCCATCCCATCTGGAGTATGATGGCAGCGATTGTTCTGGTCACCCTGTTAGGCCTCATCTCCTACAAACTCTTCATCAATCCCATCCGGGAACACCATGGCGCTGTGTTGATTGCCACGATCGCTCTGGCCATGGCCTTTCAAGAGGTGATGGGGCTTATCTTCACGGGTTCCTATTTGAGTGTCCCCAAGTTGATCAAGGGGTATCATGTCATCTTAGGAGTAAAAGTCTTTTATCAGCAACTTCTAACATTTGGAGCCGCTTTATTGATCCTGGCAGGACTATGGGTCCTGTTGATGAAAACCAAATTGGGTCTGGCTGTCCGCTCAACGGCGCAGGACAGGGAAGTGGCCAACCTCATGGGGATCAATGAGGCACGTGTAGCCATGATCACCATGGGACTTTCTGTTGGATTAGCGGCGTTTACTGGTGCCGTGGTCGTCCCTCTTGCCGTTCTTGAACCGCACATGTGGATGCACCCGCTGATCATGATGATGGCTGTGGTTGTACTTGGCGGTCTGGGCAGTCTCAAGGGAAGTTTTCTGGGGGCATACATTCTGGGTTTTGCTGAAGCCTTGGTGGTCTTTCTGGCTCCCATGGGCGCCTTTCTGAAAGGTTCAGTCGCTCTCTCCATCATGATTTTAGTCTTACTGGTCAGGCCAGAGGGCCTTTTCGGTATCTCATTTGAGGAAGAAAGGTAATCATGGGATTCATTTTCTTCTACCTGAGAAAGCTTATTTCAATCATTAAAAATGAAGTGCTGGTGCTTCCGTCCCGTGTCGTCGTGGCAGTCTTCTTCATTGGTCTCCTTCTCTTACCCCTGTTTACCGAAGACCCCTACCTTCTTCGTATCCTCACGCTCACCAGCATCTTTGCCATATTGGCAGCAAGTTGGGATCTGCTCTCTGGCTTTACGGGTCAGATGAATTTCGGGCATGCTCTCTTCTTCGGGGTCGGCGCTTATGGTGCGGCCATGCTCAACAAATTTGCGGGCATTCCTCCTTGGGGCACAATCCCGCTTGGAGGATTGACTGCAGTTATGGCTGGCCTTATCATTGGAATTCCCTGCCTCAGACTCAGAGGCACCTATCTGGCTCTGACCACCCTTGCCTTCCCCATTATTCTAATGGGCCTTGTTTTTGCCTTCCCTGACTTTACGGGTGGAGAATTGGGAATTTCCGGAATTGCCCGTTTAGCCCGGTCCCGTGTCGCAAGCTACTACATAGCCGTCATAGTGATGCTGGGCCTCTGCACCATCATGTGGAAGATCACTGACTCCAATACCGGCATTATCTTTCACGCCATCCGAGAAGACGAACTTGCAGTCAGAGCCGCTGGGATCAATACAACACGTTATAAACTTCTGGCTTTTAGCCTCAGCGGATTCTTTGCTGGGATCTCTGGAGGACTCTTTGCCCATTTTATGCGGATTGCAGGACCTTCCACCCTTGAAGTCTCCATGTCCTTTCAGGTCGTCATCTGGGCGATCTTTGGTGGAATTGCAACCATTTATGGCCCAATCGGAGCGGTCTTCGTTCTCTTTCCATTGATGGAAATCCTCCGCTTCTGGCAGGATTATAGAATATTGATGTTTGCTTGTATCGTCCTGCTCATTCTTCTCTATATGCCGGATGGCCTCTTTCGCTGGTTGAGAGATAAAGTAGAAAAGGAGTGTCCACGGTGTAAAATTAGAAATGTCGCCATGCGTCATACATGCCGGATCTGCACGGCACCGATGGATTAGAAGTGAAAAGGGCTCTCCCTCTTTGGAAAACCTGATAGAAAGGGAGAGTTAATAAAAGCCTCCCCTTAAGATAAGGGGAGGATGGGTAGGGTTATGAGTCCTTAGGCCGTAGCCGCTATGTAAAGACTATTCGGGATTATTAAGAAACAGTGAGGTAAACTATGAACCCCAGAGAAGCTTATGCTGCAAAGCCCTGGCTGAAACATTATCCCGAAGGGGTTGTGGATAAAGTCGATATACCCTCCCTCTCCGTTCCTGACCTCTTCGACCAGATGGCGGAAAAATTCGCCAATAAAACCGCACTGATCTTCTATGGGAAAAAGATCAGCTATGCGAAAATAAAAGAGGAGGTTGATCGTTTTGCCACTGCCCTGGCCGACCTTGGGGTGGCCAAAGGAGATACTGTGGCGCTCTACCTTTTAAACTCTCCTCAATATGTAATCGCCTATTTTGCTTCTCTCAAAGTCGGGGCAAAGATCACACCGATCAGCCCGGTTTATACCAGCCATGAGATAAGACATCAACTCCAGGATAGTGATGCAACGACCATAGTCTGTCAGGATATCCTTTATGAGAATGTGGAAAAGTCCGGTGTTAAACTCAAAAATGTTATTCTAACTAATATTGCTGAATACCTCCCTACACTTAAAAAGATTTTGGGTAAAAGTGCCTTTGGAAAAGTTTACAGCGATTTGCACGTCCCTACTCCAAAATTTATAAAGGAGGCAGGTTTACTCCAATTTCAGGATTTGTTAAAGAAGTATCCTCCTCATCCTCCCAAGGTGACGATCGACCCTGCAAAGGACATTGCGGCCCTCCCCTATACTGGAGGCACCACAGGGCTTCCTAAAGCTGCCATCCTCACCCATGGCAATATGGTGGCCTTACAGGCACAGGTGAGGGCTTTCTGGCCTTTCTTTGAAGAAGGCAATGAGCTGGTCATCGCCTTTCTGCCCTTCTTTCACATCTACGGTCAGGTCGTCGTCATGCTCGGAAGCATCTGCCAGGGCTTTACCATGGTCCTCTTCACCACTCCCGACATTGATGACATCCTCTCTGCCATGGAACGGTACCAGGCATCGGCCTTCTATGGCGTCCCAACTCTCTATGAATATCTGAAGGAATATGAAAAAACAGACAGGGTGAACTGGAAACGTCTCAAGTTGATCGCCTGCGGTGCAGATACGCTTCATGAATCAACGATTGATGCCTGGGAAAGGAGAACTGGAACGAAGATCTTTGAAGGCTATGGAATGACCGAAACCACGGCCATCAGCCACGGTAGCCCAATCCATCGTCCTAAAAAGGGCTCATTTGGTGTACCTCTCCCTGGTATGAAGGCTGCCATTATTGAATATGAAGGCACAAAGTTTGTGCCACCCGGTGAGGTGGGAGAGCTGATCCTCTGTGGCCCCAACATCATGCAGGGTTATTGGAAAAGAGAAGAGGGAACCCGCGAGGCATTGATCGAGATTGATGGAGAAAAGTGGCTACGGACCGGAGATCTGGTCAGCATGGATGAGGAAGGTTATTTTCACTTCTTTGACCGCAAGCGGGACCTCATCAAATACAAAGGCTATTCCGTCTTTGCCAGACACGTTGAAGAGGTTCTCTACAAACATCCTCAAATCAAGGCGGCTGGCGTTGTGGGAGTTCCAGATCCAAAAGTGGGCCAGATCATCAAGGCCTATGTCGTTCTTGAAAGCGAAGCCCGGGGTAAGATTTCTGAAGAAGAGATCATCAACTTCTGTAAAGAGAACCTCGCTCATTACAAGGTCCCTAAGATCATCGAATTCAGAGGAGAGCTTCCGAAGACCGATGTGGGAAAGGTGTCACGCAGAGAGCTGAGGGAAGAGGCGGAAGAAACCTGAGATGACCGAACCTTTTCTTGAAATCAAAGGACTTACCAAAAGTTTTGGCGGCCTTCGTGCGGTCGACAACGTCACCTTTTCTATGGAAAGGGATCAGGTCCTCGGCCTGATCGGTCCGAATGGCGCTGGTAAGACCACGCTCCTGCGGTTAATGACCGGCATTCTTAAGCCTGATAGTGGAAGCGTGCGTTTCATGGGCAAGGAGATCGTGGGCCGAAAGACCTGGGACATCGTCAATATGGGAATTGCCTGCACCTTTCAGAATATGAGGCCTTTCCGACGCCTTCCAATCATTGCCAATGTGATGGTCTCCTGCCTCTCCCCTCGTGCCATGAAGAGGGGCGAATGGGTTAAGCGTTTGGGAGCAAAGGCAATGGATGCATTGGAATTTGCAGGTATTTCCGATATGGCGCTTGAAAAAGCTTCTACACTTTCGCAGGGCGACCTAAAAAGGTTAGAGGTGGCCCGCGCCATCGCCACAGAGCCGGATTTGCTCCTTTTAGACGAACCTTTTGGAGGACTTTCTCCTGCTGAGACCGATCTGATGGCCAAATCGATTCGGCGTCTTCACAAGGGTGGACGATTTGGAAGGCTTCATAGCGAAGGTCCCGCCATGATCATCGTCGAGCACAAGCTCCAATGGCTGATGAAGATTGTCGATCGGATCATCGTCTTGAATTTTGGCAACATCATAGCAGATGGAAAACCCGATGAAATTGTTAAAAACCCCTTCGTCATTGAAGCCTACCTTGGGAAAGGAGGATCATAGGTTTGCTCCTCGAGGTCGCTAACTTATCGGTCTGGTATGACAAAGCCATGCTCCTGAACCATCTAAGCATGGGGGTGGATACAGGTGAATTGGTCTGCCTGGTGGGCCCCAATGGAGCGGGCAAATCAACACTCTTACGAGCCATTACCGGACTGGTAGCTTGGGAAAGAGAGATCACACGCAGATCAACTCATGGAGAGATCGTCATTGAAGGAACTGTGACCTTTGATGGAGAACGGATTGACAAGGTACCTGCCCATGACATTGTGAGACGAGGACTGATCCTCTGCCCGGAGAGAAGAAGACCCTTTCGAGAAATGACGGTCATTGACAATCTCATGGCTGGATCCTATCTGCTGACGGACAGGGGAGAAATCCAACGAAATCTGAGTAAGGTCTATCAACTCTTTCCCGTGCTTCGGGATCGCACCAATCAGATCTCCGGAACGCTCTCGGGTGGAGAACAGCAGATGCTTGCCATAGGCCGCGCATTAATGTCCCGGCCCAAGCTGCTCTGTATTGACGAACCCTCTACCGGACTCGCCCCCCTGTTGCGAACTGAGGTTTTTCAAAAAATTGAAGAGATCAGCAAATCAGGACTGACCGTGTTGCTTATCGAGCAGGAGGTAAGCACGGTCTTCAAAATGTCCACCCGAAACTATGTCCTCTCCTCTGGAAAGATCATCGCCGAAGGGCCCGGCGAACAGTTGCTCCAAGACGAAGTCCTCCGCAAAACCTACCTGGGGTTGTAGGGGCAATTCATAAATTGCCCCTACAATTGGATATGGGGCCTTGATGATTAGAATCTCTTAAAACGGATATTTTCCCATCTTGATCGTGTAATCTGCAACCTCCCGTCTTAAGGCGACCGTATTGACAGGAGTGAACCGGGTCAGTTTTTTCAGGGCAGAGAGTTGTGTCCGAAGCGTATCCCCTTCGGCAATGGCTGAAAAGGCTTGCCGGGCATAATCTTCGATCCGGTGGAAACCATCGTTGACATAGACTTTGACCATGGCCTTCTGGATCTGGGCTTTCTCATCGCCGGCTTTCTCCAACGACTTTAAAGCCCTAAGCAAAGCGCTCTCCATGGCAAAGACCTCGATGACAATATCACTGATCAGCGCGAGGATCTCCTGCTCATCCGCCAATTTCATCATATATTTTTGGACAGCGGCCCCTGCGACCAGAAGCGCAATCTTTTTGGCCATCTCAACCATCTCCTTCTGCATGGTGAGCTGTCCATCATCTGATTCCACTTTGGGCCTTAGCCCAAGGAGTTCGCCTGCCACTTTCTGGGCGGCTACCAGAACAGGAAGCCGTCCTTTCATCGCCCGTTTGGTCAGCATGTCCACAATGAGAAGACGGTTGATCTCATTGGTCCCTTCCCAGATTCGATTGATTCGATTGTCCCGGTACCCTCGCTCGATCTCATAATCATGAATGTACCCGTATCCACCGTGGATCTGTAGCGCCTCATCCACAATGTAGTCGGCCATCTCCGAGGAGTAGACCTTGTTGATCGAATCCTCAATGGCATATTCCTCAATTCCATTGGCCATCTGAATTCCAACATCTTCGGCATTGGAATCAATCTTCTGTAAGATCCGGTCCACCAGAGCTGCCGTCCGATAAACCATGCTCTCTGTCGTAAAGGTTCGGATCGCCATCTCGGCGATCTTATGTTTGATCATACCGAACTCAGCAATCGGCTTTCCAAACTGGACCCTCTGTTTCGCATAGGTCACCGCACCCTGAAGGGCATATTTGCAAGCTCCCAGACATCCTCCACCTAACTTAAATCTACCGATGTTGAGGGTATTAAAGGCAACGACATGACCCTTTCCGACTTCCCCCAACACATTCTCAACCGGCACTTTGGCGTCCGAGAAGATCACGCTTCGGGTTGATGATCCCTTCATTCCCATCTTATTCTCTTCCTCATCGAGAGAGACGCCTTCAAATTTTCGTTCAACGATGAAAGAGGTGAATTTAGTCCCATCCACCTTGGCATAGGTGACAAAGAGGTCAGCAAATCCAGCATTGGAGATGAATTGTTTTTGACCGTTGAGAATGTAATACTTACCATCCGCACTGAGCACGGCCGTTGTTTTGGCATTGAGGGCGTCGGAGCCCGCTTCGGGTTCGGTCAGGGCATATGCAGGAATCATCTCTCCCGTTCCGATTTTGGGAAGATAGCGCTTCTTCTGCTCCTTATTCCCAAAAAAGATGATTGGAAGAGAACCGATACCTGTATGCACGGCATAGGCGGTCATAAAGGAGCCTCCGCCCTGAGCCAGTTTCTCCATCATCAGGATGATACTGACCTTATCCAGCCCCTGGCCATCGTATTCCTCAGCGATGTCCCCTGAAAGGAATCCCAATTCCCCTGCCTTCCTGAGAAGGCTCGGCAGAAGTCCTTCTTTTTGGGTCTCGATCTCATCCTTCACCGGCTCAAGCTCACCTACTACGAACTCTTGAGCAGCCTTGGCAATCAGCCTCTGTTCTTCATTAAACTCCTCCGGAGTAAACACTTCTTGCGGCGATATCGCCTCTAACAAAAAAGCTCCCCCCTTCACAAATCCTTCCATAAAATCCTCCTCTCTTAAAAATAGGAATATTGGAATGTTAGAATAATGGAACGTTGAAAAACAACTTTTTCTATCTCTGATTACCCATTATTCCAATATTCCATTCTTCCATCATTCCATTTTTTCGAAGATTCCAGCAGCTCCCATGCCTCCGCCAATACACATAGACACAAGGCCGTAGCGAACGCCTCTCCGCTTCATCTCATAAAGCAGGGTCGTGGTCAATTTAGCCCCTGTACATCCAAGGGGATGGCCCATGGCAATCGCTCCGCCATTGACATTGACGATATCGAGATTGAGCCCTAATTCCCTGACCACATAAAATGCCTGAGAGGCAAAGGCTTCGTTCAATTCAATCAGTCCAATATCCTCGATGCGGAGACCGGTCTTTTTTAAGACTTTGGGAATAGCATAGGCAGGACCAATGCCCATCACGTCAGGCGGTACACCTGCCACAGCAAAACCCCGGAAGACCGCCATTGGCTTCAACCCCATTGCCTCTGCCTTCTCCCTTGACATCAGAACAAGAGCCGCTGCTCCATCGCTCGTCTGAGAGGAGTTGCCTGCCGTCACTGTGCCTTTGGCCTTAAAGACAGGCTTAAGCGCAGCCAATCCCTCAAGAGAGGTGTCATAGCGCACACCTTCGTCGGTATCAAAAATCACCTCCTTCACAACGACCGTTCCATCCCCCTTCACCTCTTTTACTTTGGCTGGGATAGGAATGATCTCCTCCTTAAACCGTCCCTCCTTGATAGCCCGGGCTGCCTTCTGATGGCTGGCAAGGGCAAAACAGTCCTGATCTTCTCTTGAGATATTGAACCTCTCAGCCACATTCTCTGCTGTGAGTCCCATGGATGTGTAAACCTGAGGGTTATGGTCCACCAGATAAGGGTTGGGCGAGGGAGTCAAACCCATGATAGGTACCTGACTCATAAATTCGACGCCACCTGCCAACATGACATCTGTCGCACCGACCATAATCTCGTAAGCCGCTGTTGCAATGGCCTGCAGCCCAGAGGAGCAGAACCGGTTGACGGTCTGTCCTGGCACGGTATGAGGAAACCCTGCCCTCATGGCCACCACTCTTGCGAGATTGAGGCCCTGGTCTGATTCAGGAAAGGCACATCCTAAGACAACATCATCCACATCCTCCGGCTTCAAACCAGGCACCCGATCAACAGCTTCTTTAATGACGATCGCTGCAATCTCGTCCGGCCGCGTATCCTTAAGGATTCCTCTTGGGGCTTTGCCCACTGCTGTCCTCACTGCTGATACCACCACCGCTTCTCTCATAAGAACCTCCCCTTCCCCCCACCCAGCCCTCCCCCTCGGAGGGGGGAGGGTAAGGGAGGGGGTGTTTCAAATTTTAAATTTAACCCCACCTCACCTCCCCTTGATTTAAGGGGAGGTAGAGAGGGGTTACTATTTTGCACTGTTTAATTTCTGAGTGGTTTTCCTTTCTTCAACATATATTCGATACGTTCCTGGGTCTTGGTTTCACCACATAGACTGAGAAATGCCTCTCTTTCCAGATCCAGAATATGTTGCTCGGTCACTTCTGTTCCGTCTGGCAAGTTTCCACCGGTCATGACATGGGCAATCTTTTTAGCCACATGTTCATCATAGGCGCTGATATAACCGCCTTCCCTCATGTAGAAAAGGCCCATCTTTAAAAGCGCATAGCCTCTTTCTCCGAGGACCTTAATATTTTTAGACCGTGGAGGACGATAACCATCTCTAAGAAGTTCCAGTACAGTTCGTTTGGCGTCATGTAGGAGGTAATCACGGTTGATGGTTATCCGATCAGTGGATCTCATGTAGCCAAATTTCTGAGCTTCCTTTGCGCTCGTAGCCACCTTCGCCATGGCAACGGTCTCGAAGGCCTTACGAACGAAGGGAAGATGATCGGCATCAACGCCATCTGGAATGCCTTCGGTACAACGGATCAACATCTCTTTGGTTCCACCTCCGGCTGGAATCAATCCGACACCGACTTCGACCAGTCCCATGTAGGTCTCTGCGGCAGCCTGCATTTTAGCACAGGCCATAGCGACCTCACATCCGCCCGCAAGCGTCATGCCGAAAGGAGCAGCGACGACCGGTTTTTCAAAATATTTGACTGCCATCAGGGCATCCTGAAAAGCCTTCACCACCATCTCAATATCATCCCAATTCTCATCCTGGATCTCAAAGAGGATGAGCATCAAGTTGGCTCCAACTGAGAAGTTTTCAGCCTGGTTTCCAATGACCAGACCATCGAATTTCTCTTCAACCTGTTTCAACGAATCTCGGATCATCTGAACCGTATCCGCTCCGATGGAGTTCATCTTCGAATGGAACTCAAGACAGGCCACGCCATCTCCCAAATCAATCAGACTGGCTCCTGGATTCGAAAGCACCATCTTGTTCCTTTCCTTTAAGCTAGGTAGAAGAATAATCTCCGGTTTCTCTTCAATCTCCTGATATTGAAGGCTCCCAAGGTCAAAGTAGGAGACACGACCTTCCTTTTTTTCATAAAAAGACGAATACCCTTTGTTGAGGAGTTTCTCGACCAATGGAGGAATGCTCTCTCCCTCCTTTTCCATCCTCTTGACCGACGATTTCAAATCAATGGCATCCCAGATTTCGAACGGCCCTAATTCCCAGTTATATCCCCATCGCATGGCGCGATCGACATTGACGATATCATCTGAAATCTCAGGAATCCTCTCTGCGGAATAGAGGAGTGTCTTCTTTAAGATCTTCCAGGCGAACTGCCCTCCTCGATCCGGACTTGTGACCATGCTTTTAATTCGTTCTCTCACATCCTCAATATTTTTGGCCGCCTCCACAGAAGGAAAAGTCACTTTCTTTTGAGATCGGTATTCCCCTTTTTCATAATCCAAAACCAGAGTTTCCTCTTTTCCGTCTCCTTTCACCCTTTTATAAAAACCCTGCTTGGTCTTCTGACCCAACCACTGGTTTTTGATCATCAATTCGATAAAGGGAGAGGGTTTAAAATATTCCTTTTCTTTACCCTCTGGAAGGCTATCGTAGAGATTTTTTGAAACATGGGACATGACATCGATTCCAACCAGATCCCCAAGTTTGAACGTGGCTAATTTCGTTCGTCCGATGGCAGGCCCGGTGATCTGATCTACCTCTTCGATGAGATAGCCATCCTCGAGCGCTGTCCTCATGGTAACAGCCCCTGCAAATGCTCCAATCCGGTTTCCAATGAAATTGGGCGTATCTTTGGCATAGACCACGCCCTTTCCTAAAATCTTCTCGCCCACCTCGGCCATCTTTTGGACAACGGCCTTCGATGTCGATCGAGCGGGAATGATCTCCAGAAGCTTCATATAACGGGGTGGATTGAAAAAGTGTGTCCCCAAAAATCGCTCTTCAAAGTCTGTGGAAAAACCCTCACACATCTTCTGAATGGAGATCCCCGATGTATTGGAGCTGACCACTGCTTCCTCCTTTAAGAATGGAAGGATCTTCTTGAAGAGCTCCCTTTTGATATTCAAATTTTCAAGGACAACTTCAATCACCCAATCGGCCTCCGAAATCCAGGAGAGATGGTCCTCGAAGTTTCCAACGGTGATGAGCCCTGCATCCTCCTTCAGATAGAGAGGAGCTGGTCGCGCTTCCTGGATATTCTTCTTGCCCAGAATGGCAAAACGGTTTCTGAATTCAAGACTCTCGGGAGTCAATCCTTTCTTCTTTTCCGCCTCTGTTAGCTCTGGGGGAACAATGTCAAGTAGAAAGGAAGGAATCCCTACATTGGCGAGATGAGCCGCAATCGCACTTCCCATCACACCTGCTCCCAAAACTGCCGCTTTTCTAATCCTTCGACTCATAACTCATCCCCTTTCCTCCCCCACTCCTTCCCTATCCCCGAAGAGGGGAGAGGGAATGGGTGAGGGGAAATCTTAAAATTAACTTTTTAGTCCACCATGCCCCCCTATATCCAAGAGGGAAGCTTGGGATTTTCTAAGAAAAGCCTGAATCGTATTCTTTTTAGAAATCTGTCCTTCGGTGATAAACCGGAACCGGTCTCCAGGGCCAAGAAGCCTCTTCTGAATCTCCTTGGAAGAAAGCCCCTGCCTTATTCCTTCCTCAACCTTTTCCTTAAGACTTTCCAAAAAGTCAATTTTCTTCTGAAGGGCATCTCCAGGTCTCTCAATGGGGCCGCTGAATGAGCAGAACATCTTGCGAGGCTCAAGAGCGGCAACCCTCTTCAGCGAATCGAGAAGCTCATAGATGTCTTCATCCTCTCTTGTGTATCTCACCTCTTCATCGAGAAACATATCCCCTGAAAACAACCAACCTTCATTGGGTTCATAGATGCAGACATGATCGTCTGTATGGCCGGGGGTGGAAAGAATTAAAAATCTATAATTTCTGGTTCGGACCTCTGAATCTATCGGAGCCATATCCGCTGGAGGTGGGGTACCCCAGACAAAACGTCGGTAAAGCTTGATCCATCGGGATGGAGATTTCATATAGGTTGTCGTCCTGGGATGGCCCATCGGAAGAATGCCATACCTCTTGCTGATCCAGAAATTGTTCCCTGTATGGTCCTCATGGTGATGCGTGTTGATAACAGTATCAATGCGGGGAAATCCGTCGCAGACTTTTAGAAACCCCTTCCGGCACCTTGAAAACCCTGTATCAACCAGAAGACCATCCACATAAAAGGCATAAACCTTAAAAACAGGAACTCCGAGTAGTCGGCTCGTCATTCGAATAGAACACACTGGACCGCTGAGCTCACACTTGATCGAATATCGAAGCATAAACGATCTTATTTAACACCAACCCCACTCATAATAAAATGGATCAATTCATTGGTCTGATTCACCCCAAAAGAGGACTGACTCGGTCTGCCATAGGTAAAACCTTTAAACAACAGGAAGAGACAGTGTGCCACAACCTTCTCGTCCATCTTACGGAAAACACCCTTCTCCGTTCCCTCTTTTAAGATGGAAATAAAAATCTCTTCTATACCTGTCTCAACGATGTGAGGTTTGTCTTTTAAAAAAGGCGTGTAGAACCCGGATTCATCATTTAGGACATTGACAATAAATGGATTCTGGTCAAGATATTTCTTGGCCAATCGAATATAGGTCTGAAGTTTTTCTGCGGGATCTGTGATCTTACTGAGCTGATTGAGGATGGCCTTTCTAACTGACAAGGCCTCAAACATTAGAAGCTCTTCGAGAATCTTCTCCTTATTTTCGAACTCCTGGTAGAGAGTTCGCTTTGAAATGCTGGCATCTTTTGCAATTTCGTCAACCGTGGTCTTGGTGAAGCCAAACCTCTCAAACCTCTTTTTAGCAAGATTCAGAATGAGTGTTCTCTTTTCCGATTCCATCGCAACCAGAAAACTAATTTAGTTTTTTGTTTTTCTTACCATATCCCAAATTCCTTGTCAAGTTATTTTTATTTAAGCCTTAAATGATGAGACAGGAAAAAAATAAAAGGAAATACTAATGATCTCTAATAGATTGGAGGCTATCAAATGTGCAATAAATATTGACCTATTTGAAGTTACTTCTCTTGCCGTCTTAAGTCATTTTAAGATTAACAGATTCGCTTGAAATCTGAGAGGAGAACATTTAGACTCTCAAGTTTGGAAACTTAATTCTTTTATAAGTTTTTATTCCATTGGAAATTAAAGGGGGTCCTTTCCGTTCAGGGTCTATCCGGTGGGCTTCTCACTCCGAGCACATTCTTTTGGGCTACATGGGTATAGATCATGGTGGTTTGAAGATTCCTGTGGCCTAACAACTCCTGAATCGTTCTGATATCGTAACCATTTTCAAGAAGATGGGTGGCAAAGCTGTGCCTCAAGGTATGAACAGAAGCCTGTTTTGTAATACCCGCCTTTCCAGCAGCTACCTTGAATGCCTTTTGAAGCAGGGATGGATGGACATGATGCCTTCTCACTGTCTTGCTTCTTGAATCAACGGAGAGCGATTTAGATGGAAAAAGCCAGAACCATCCCCATTCCTTCCCTGCATTGGGATATTTCTTCTCCAGAGCATCTGGAAGTGAAACTTCCCCGTAACCCATCTTCAAATCCTGATCATGGATTTCTTTGACGGATGATAATGTTTTGCAGTCTGAACTTGAGAAATCTCCTTATCCAGTGGAGGTAGAACTTGATCTTATCCTTGGGAACTGCCCCCAATTTTGAAAGAAACTCCTCAAAACCCCCAATCCGATCGTCTTTTCTTTCCATCTCCACTCGAAATAAGAAATTTTAGGATTTAATTATGTGCAATATAACATTAATATTCAAACAAATTATTTCACACCAAAAAATTCAGGCTCCACACCTTCCTCAATAAATCTATTGAAAACAGGAGGATAGAATAATCTATGGGTGTATAAACAACCTGGGAATCCATAAAATTTTGTTTGACAAGAACAACCATTTTTGATAGTGTTTTACATAATCATACTTGCGGTTCAATAATTGTTAGCCAGCCCTGAGAAGAATTGAGGGAAAGATGCCTATTCCTGATTTTCAGACAATTATGCTTCCGCTATTACGCTGTTTTAGTGATGGTCAAGACCATTCCACCCAAGAATTATTGGATATTCTTGGAGAAGAGTTCTCTCTTACTCAAGAAGAGCTAAACGCTCTCCTGCCAAGTGGTAAACAAACTATCTTTTACAACCGGGTCGGCTGGGCAAGGACTTACTTGACAAAAGCTGGACTTCTTGAAATGTCACGCCGCTCATATTACAGGATTACTGAACGTGGCAGACAAGTCCTTTCACGTAATCCATCGCGGATTGATATGAAATTCCTTGAGCAGTTCCCAGAATATCTTGAATTTCGAGAGCGTGAGGGCGGGAGGCGTAAACCCAAAGAAATTGCTACTGAAGATGGCGAGAAAACACCAGAAGAAATTTTGGAAGAGGCCTATGAAGAGATACGCAATAGATTAGCTCAAGAATTATTGGGCCTAGTGAGACAAAGCTCACCTTCTTTTTTTGAACATCTCGTCGTGGAACTTCTTGTCAAAATGGGATACGGAGGTTCTCGTCGCGATGCAGCCAAAGCAGTTGGGCAAGTCGGCGATGAAGGCATAGATGGAATTATTGATGAAGATAGGCTTGGCCTTGACACAATTTACATACAGGCCAAAAAATGGGATAACGTAGTCGGTAGACCGGAAATACAGAAATTTGTTGGTGCACTTATGGGGAAAAGAGCCAAGAAAGGTGTCTTCATCACGACATCGTCATTTTCATCAGAAGCAGTGAATTATATATCAAGCATAGATGCCAAAATAGTTCTCATTGACGGTAAACGCTTAGCTGATCTGATGATAGATTACGACGTAGGTGTTACTCCGGTTACCGTTTACCAACTAAAGCGAATTGACTCGGATTATTTTGGAAACGGATAATACGGGCTGGCTAACACGCGCTTCCACCTGACGCCTCGCTACGCTCGGCGCAGGTGAAGCGCAAGCCGTT
>Ga0209721_1001458_pt1 | contig 17461 bp, 14 predicted proteins | sample TshhotsprinmetaG_FD_184139 | JGI IMG/M metagenome (GOLD analysis project Ga0209721, IMG submission 184139) | Hot spring microbial communities from South Africa to study Microbial Dark Matter (Phase II) - Tshipise hot spring metaG (SPAdes)... | ecosystem: Environmental > Aquatic > Thermal springs... | reverse complement strand
AAGTCCCCCATGCGATAGAACAGCAGCATGTCCGGATACTCCGCCTTGATGCGCAGGTACTGCTGCATCATGGGGGTATGATGGGCGAGTTCGCCGCTGCTCATACCATCCACACCTCCGACAACGCATCCGCCTGCCTGAGTACCAGCTCCACGGCCCGTAGCTCCAGGTTTGGCGGGTATTTGTGCCGCTTCAGGATGAGCTTGATTTGGGCGCGCATCTTGGCGTGCACGGTCTCGCGCACCGACCAGTCCACGGACAGGTTTCTGCGCAGGTAGTCGAGGAAGAAATCCTTGCGGAACAGGCCCCGGATGAGAGTTTCCAGCTGTTGCAGCTCGCCCAGGGGGTCCAGGTTCACGCCGTCCGCATTTGGGTCAATCGTGCGCCAGGCGCCAAAGCGTTCCTGGTCGGCGGAGAGCGAGCCCACACGGGCCAGGGTGTAGTCAGAGATCGCCAGCACCTCGTTGAACACGAACAGGTCGGTGATGTCCTCCTTGTAGGTTTGCAACTGGTTGAAGGCGGCCCAGATATCGGCGGTATCAATGGCCTGGTTCTTCAGCTCGATGACGGCGAGCGGCAGGCCGTTCACGAACACCACGATGTGCGGGCGGCGGGTGTGCTTTGGCCCCTCGATAGAATACTGATTCACCGCCAGCCACTCGTTGTTGTCCGGGTTGGCGAAGTCGATGAGGCGCACGAAGTCGCCCAGGGTCTCGCTTATTTCCCCCACTTGCTTGTTGATTTCCACCGGCACGCCAGCGGTCAGCCAGCGGTGGAACTGGCGGTTGGCCTGCACCAGGCCGGCGGCGTTGCCGTGGATCACCTGGCGGGCGGCGTCGTCCAGAACAGCGGCGGGAATGTGAGGGTTTAACCGGACCAGGGCGGTCATGAACCGGTCGGGCAGAACGATGTGCTTGTAGCTCTCACGTTCCTGCCGGGAACCGCCTGGGGGGCGATGTCCAGACCGAAAACACGCTCGTAGCCCAGCGCCTCAAACCAGTCGAGGGCGGCTTGCTCGGCCATGGCTTCGTCGACGAGGCTCAAGCCAGAACTCCCCGCTACCCGTTCGTGAGTTTCACACCAAGGCCTCCACCAGCGCCTGATGGAATGCCTGAAAGCTCCCGGAACGGCTGCGCTCAGGCTCGATTTGAGCACCGATGGCGCGCGCTGCCTCGATCTTCGCTAAACCGCCTTTGAAATACCCGTGTCGCTGCATGATCCGCTCGAAGGCTTCCCAGGTTCCCCCCGCGATGGCGTCAGGGTCGCGCAGGCCCTGACGCTTGGGCACATCGGGCGACACGCGCGGGTAGGCTGCCCGGACCGCATCCCAGTCACCAAAATACCAGGCTTCCAGTTCCTCGATGGCGATGCGATTGACGAGTTGCCACGGTCTCGCGCCCGCTCGGCTACGGGACCGCAGCCCTGCCTTATCCGCCGCCTCTTCAAGGCGTTGCTTGAGCTCGTGGCAATCGTCGTCGTCGCGGTCGACCACGACCACCACGCGCCAGTCCTTCGGCAACCATGCGGCATAAGCTCGCAAGCGCGCTTCCAACTTGCCCAGCAGGTCCGCCTTACCCTGGAATGCATGCACTTCGAAGGTCCGGCCAGCGGGCAGCAGCCGCGGCAACAACGCCCGTAGAAAGGCCTCCATGGACGGCTCCTCGACCAGCAACTCTAAGTGATTGGCCTGCATGCTCAGCGCCCGGTGATCTGCGGGCGGGTTGGCGCCCCCTGATTGACCAGCGGGTCACCCACACCGAGTTGCCCCTCCACCCACAGGTGGCCCAGCAGCGCCCCCTGGGCAACGAACTCCTCCACCCCGGACAGATCGCAGGCGCGCTGCGTCCGGGTGTAGCCCTGATCGTCACGCCACAACACGCGCACTTCCTGGGGACGCAGGGCGTTGAGGAAAAAGGGCGAATGCGTCGTCACCAGCAATTGGGTGGAGGTGGTCGCGGCACGGCACTCTTCGGCCAGTTCCGGCAGCAGGCGGGGATGCAGGAAGTTCTCCGGCTCCTCGATGCCGATGAAGGGTGGGGGCGCTGGGTCGTACAGCAGGACCAGATAAGCCAGCATCTTCAAGGTGCCATCGGAGGCGAAGCGCGCCAGTATCGGGTGGCTGAACGGCGCATCCTTGATTTGCAGCAGCAGCCGTCCATCCGGCATGGTCTCGGCCAGCACCCGCTCGATACGCGGCACCCGCCGGCGCAGCGCCTCGAAGATGCGCTCCAGACGGTCGCCATGCTGTTCGGCCAGGTACTGGATCACGTTAGCCAGGTTGTCGCCCGTCTTCGTCAGGCGGTCCTGAGGGCCGGCTTCCGGCTGGCCGCGTGCGCTGTCTGCTGAGAGATACGAGACATACCAGCCGGAAATGAAGTCGCGCAGCGCAACGACCCTCGGATGTTCGGCGAATTGACCGAGGGCGTTCACCGCCAGCAGGTCCGGGGATTTGAGGGGGATATCGATGCGCTCGTCCTCTTCGTCGGGCCGCTCGCCACTGACCGCGCGACCTATCCCTTCCCGGTAGTCAAGAAAACGGAAAGGCTGGCCATGGCTGCCGCGTTTCCAACGCAGCCATTCTTCCATCACGATCGGGCTGCCGCCCCGCTCGTCCACCGCCAGGTGGTAGGTAATCAATGGGTAGTCCGCTTCGCGGTACTTCAATTCGATGACTACCGGCCCATCGCTACCCCGGGTCTTCAATTCTCTCGCCCGGCCGCGTTTGTCCCAGGCGCGACGCAGCCCCAGTTCGAAGCACTCGGCGAGGAACGCGAAGACATCGAACACCGTCGACTTGCCGCTGCCATTGGGGCCCAGCAACACGGTGAGCGGCGTCAACTCCTTGAACTCCACGTCTTGCAGGGCGCGGAAATTCCTCACCTTCAGGTACACGATGCGCGCGGGCGCGCTGGAATCTCTTGCGGCGGTTTTCATGCCTGGGTGTCCTCCAGTGGTTCCAAGGCTTCCGGGATGCGTAGCTTGCCGAAGATAAGGCGAGGAAGAAGGGTAGCGCGAAGTTCTGTGAGGTTATCAATCTGCCGCACATTGCCTACCATCCGGGCATAGAGGCTTCGCGCTACGTCGTCGAATAATCGAATGATGGGGATTGACGGCGCGATAACCTTCAAGGGCCGGAAAACGGCCCTGCTGATATCCATGAACGTGGAGCCGTTGGCGTGGCTCTTGATTTCATCCATCCGCACGCGCAGCAAGTTGAGCAGGAACAGGTTGGAGATGCCGGTCTTGGGCTTCAAGGCGATGAAGACCTGGTTGATCGCCACTGGCACCTCGGCAATGGCCAGGTAAGTGATGGGCGCGTGGGACGACATGAGGACTGTGCCGACGGGCAGCAGGCCAGAACTGATTTTGGCCAAGCCCGCATCGGTGAATTCGCGCTTGGTGTCTAGCGGTACCGAGGTATCCATGCCGGAGAGGTCCTTGGGTGTCGGGTCCCGGACGATTGCGTGGCATTTTAGTGAACAAATGAGGTTTATCAGCGTACCACTGTTTCATGGCATCCATGGGGCAGCGGTGACCGAGCGCTTTCTGGGGTAGATGATGGTTGTAGAAAGACGTAGCGAGCAGCGTGGTCTTTGGGTCCTGGGCGCTATCGTATCGCCGAGTGGCCAGCACCTCGGCGTCACAGCCATTGAAACGCTCGACCATGCCATTAGTCTGCGGGGTACGGGGCTTGGGTCAAACGGTGCTTAATGCCCAGGGCTTAGCAGAGCTTGTCGAACTTATGCCCGCCGCTAGGCTGACAGTCACTTCGCCTGCGGCTCGTTTTCGGTCAAAAGCCTGGTGATCTTGATCGGGCAGGCCTTGGCCAGCGCCTTGAGGAAGGCACGGGCTAAGGCTGCGCTCTTGTTGGGGTGGATGGCGATGTCTACCCAGCGGGTGGCGCGATCGATCGCCACGAAGAGATAGCGCCGCGTGGTCTCGTCGGGCATCTGCGGCAGATACTTGACATCGACATGCACGAAGCCCGGCTTACAGGTCTTGAACGGCTTGTGCCCGGGTTTATCGCAGGCCTCTACCGGCTGGCGAAAGACCCCATGGCGCACCAGCAGGCGATGCAACGCCGAGCGCGACATGCCTTCGTGAATGAACTTGCGCACCACCACCAAAAGATCGTCCAGGGGCAGCCACAGGGTCTTGCGCACGGCAATCACCACGGCTTCCTGCGCAGGCGTGAGCGTGGTTTGCAGGCGATGGTCAGTGTGGGGACGGTCTTCCACGCTGTCGCACCCCCTCCAGCGCCGGATCGTGTCTTCCAAGACGCCCAACTTAGCAGACAGCTTCGCCACCGACAACGGCAAGCTTTGAATGTGAAACCGTCTGGCAGGGGTGGTCGTGGCGTTCTTGTGCAGGCGGATGTTCATGTCGCTGCGCTTTTAAGTTGCTCTATCAGGCCACGCATGACCGCGCGGCTGACAAACAATGCACGACGTTTCGGGTCTATGCAATCGTCCGGTACGCGACAGCTACAACCCCTTGATTTATCCGGAGCCGAAGTCCCATTGGACAATCCGGGTTTAACCTGAAACCGTGTCGTTCGAGCGGATACAATGCAGGCTAGGCTTGAGCCCGACACCCCCGTTCGCATGACCACCCCGTCAGGCTGAAGCCTAAGGAAGGTCTGCACGACCGTCGCGAGCGGGCGGAGCGCAAGGCGCACGGAGCGCAGCGACCGAGACATAACAATGAGTTAGGCGAGGGAGCGAAAACGAAGTTTCGGCGTAGGCTCACATCGGCGAAGCCGATGTGAAGCGAAGCGGCCGAAGCCAACACCGCGCAACGCAGCGATCCGTTCGCGCAGCAGGTTGTGCAGACCTTCCCTAACCTACGGTCCGACCTGCGCAGTGTTCGTCGCAACGAAATTGTTTGGATTTCAAGAGATTGCAAAGGGGGGCCGATATAACCCCTGTCTGCGCCACGCGCTCCGAGGCCGCGCGCTAAAATTCCAGCTTTCAACTCACAGGGGAAACCATGACCACCATCGCTGTTGTCGGCCTGGGCTACGTCGGCCTGCCGCTTGCCGTGGAATTCGGCAAGAAGTACGACACCATAGGCTACGACCTGTCCGAGGCCAAGATCGCCAACTACAGGAACTACTGCGATCCGACCGGCGAGGTCAGCACCGAGGAGTTCAAGGCCGCCACCCGGCTTCGCGTCAGCACTGATCCGTCCACCCTGTCCGCGGCCGACTTCATCGTCGTCGCCGTGCCCACCCCGGTGGACAAGGCGCACACCCCCGACTTTACGCCGCTCGTGGGCGCCTCCACCACGGTGGGGAAATACATGAAGAAGGGCGCCATCGTCGTCTATGAGTCCACGGTCTACCCCGGCGCCACCGAGGAGGTGTGCATCCCCCTGCTGGAGAAACACTCGGGCATGAAGTGGAAGCAGGACTTTCATGTCGGCTACTCGCCCGAGCGGGTGAACCCGGGCGACAAGGAACACACCATCACCAAGATCGTCAAGGTCGTCTCTGGCGACGACGGCCCCACCCTGGACAAGGTCGCAGAGGTCTATGCGTCGGTGATCACTGCCGGCGTGCACAAGGCAAGCTCCATCAAGGTGGCGGAGGCGGCCAAGGTGATCGAGAACACCCAGCGTGACCTCAACATCGCGCTCATGAACGAGCTGGCGCTGATCTTCGACAAGATCGGCATCGACACCATGGAGGTACTCCAGGCCGCCAGTACGAAGTGGAACTTCCTGCCCTTCCGTCCCGGCCTGGTCGGCGGTCACTGCATCGGCGTGGACCCGTACTATCTTACGCACAAGGCGGAGATGCTCGGCTATCACCCGCAAGTGATCCTGGCTGGCCGGCGCATTAACGACGGCATGGCGGCATGGGTGGCGCAGCAGACGGTCAAGCAGATGATCAACAACGGCAGCCACGTGAAGGGGGCCAAGGTGATCGTGCTGGGCCTGACCTTCAAGGAGAACTGCCCCGACCTTAGGAACTCAAAGGTCGCCGACCTGGTGCGCGAGTTGCAGTCCTTCGGCTGTGACGTCGTGGTGCATGACCCCATCGCTAAGCCGGCTGAGGCGATGCACGAGTACGGCATCACGCTCACCCCCTGGCACGAGCTGCCCACAGGCGCCGACGCCATCGTGGCGGCGGTGTCGCATAAGGAATACCTGGCCATGCCGCTTGCCGACCTCCTCGGCAAGCTCAAGCCGGGCGGGGAGTTCATCGACGTGAAATCGGCCTACGACCCGGCGGCCATCCGCGACGCCGGTTACACGCTCTGGCGCCTGTGAGCCGATGTCCGCCTATCAGGCCCTGCTGACCCGCCTGCCCGCCGAGCCGAAGACCTGGCTGATCACCGGCGTGGCCGGCTTCATCGGTTGCAACCTGCTTGAGCAACTCCTCAGACTGGATCAGCGTGTGGTGGGCCTGGACAACTTCGCCACCGGCCACCGGCGCAACCTCTCGCAGATCCGCGCCGCGGTCAGCCCCGAGCAGTGGGCGCGCTTCCGCTTCCTCGAAGGCGACATCCGCAATCTCTCCGACTGCCGCACAGCCTGCGCCGGGGTCGACTACGTCCTGCACCAGGCCGCCTTAGGCTCGGTGCCGCGCTCGCTTAAGGACCCTGTCACGACGAATGCGGTCAACATCGACGGCTTCCTCAACATGCTGGTGGCCGCGCGCGATGCCGCCGTCACGCGTTTCGTCTACGCCGCCTCCAGCTCGACCTATGGCGATCACCCGGACCTGCCCAAGGTGGAGGAGCGCATCGGCAAGCCGCTCTCGCCCTATGCCGTGACCAAGCTGGCAAACGAGCTCTATGCCGAGGTGTTCGCGCGCGCCTACGGCTTCAGGACCATCGGCCTGAGATACTTCAACATCTTCGGCCCGCGCCAGGACCCGGAGGGCGCCTATGCCGCCGTGGTGCCCAAATGGGTAGCAGCCATGATCCGCGGCGAGCCGGTGTACATCAACGGCGATGGCGAGACTAGCCGCGATTTCTGCTACATCGCCAACGCGGTGCAGGCCAATCTGCTGGCGGCGACGGCGGACAACCCCGAGGCGGCCAACCAGGTCTACAACGTGGCGGTGGGTGAGCGCACCACGCTCAACGACCTGTTTTGCGCCATCCGCGATGCCTTGTCGGTTCGCTTTCCGCAGCTGCGCGACCTCAAACCCGTCTACCGCGACTTCCGGCCCGGCGATGTGCGTCACTCGCAGGCAGATATCTCCAAGGCCCGCGATCTGCTGGGCTATGCACCCACCCACCGCATCGCCGACGGTCTCAAGGAGGCCATAGACTGGTATGTGGCGGACCTGGCGCCACGCTAAATTGCTGCTGCTTGCCGCGGTATTCCACGCCCCGGCGTTCGCCCAGCTGCCTGCCCCCGTGGCCCGCGCCCTAGAGGCCGCTGGCATCCCCGATTCCGACGTGGCACTGGTGGTGCAGCCCCTGGACGCGGACCAGCCCCTCATCGCCCACGGCGCCGAGCGCGCCCTCAACCCCGCCTCGACGATCAAGCTGCTGACCACCCTGGTGGCCCTGGACAGCCTGGGCCCGGCACACAGATTCAAGACCCGTGTGTACACGCGCGGCGAACTGAAGGGCGATACCCTGCACGGCAACCTGATCCTAAAGGGCGGCGGTGACCCCAGCCTCACCCTCGAGCGCTTCTGGTTGCTGCTGCGCGAGGTGCGTGCACGCGGCATCCGCCACATACTGGGTGATGTGCTGATCGACCAGTCCTGCTACGACCTGCCGCCCGAGGACCCGGCCGCTTTCGATCAGGCCCCGCTGCGCCCCTACAACGCCTCGCCGGCGGCACTGCTGGTGGACTTCAACACCCTGAGTCTGCGCATCACACCCGACGATGGCGGTCTGCGCCTGAGTCTGGACCCGCCGGGGCTGCCCGTGCGGCAGACACTGCGCCTAACTAAGGGAGCCTGCAATCACTGGAGCGCGGGACTGGACTATGAGCTCGCGCAAGGCGCCCTGCATGTCAGCGGCCAATATCCCGCCAGCTGTGGCGCGCAAACCCTGCGCCTGTCTCTGCTTACACCCGACCGGGGCGTGGCCGCCGCCTTCATCGCCCTGTGGAACGAGCTAGGCGGCAGCCTAAGCGGCGAGGTCTTAGCCGCCCATCTGCCCGAGGATGCCCGGCTGCTGCTGGAATTCGACTCCCTGCCCTTAAGCCGCATCGTGGCCGACATCAACGAGCACAGCAACAACGTCATGGCCCGCATGCTCTATCTTAACCTCGGCGCCCTGCGCTACGGCGCACCCGCCACCCCGGCCAAGGGCGAGGCCGCCATACGCGCGTGGCTTAAGGCCCAGGGCCTGGAAATGCCGGAGCTTAAGCTGGAAAACGGCGCTGGACTTTCGCGGGTGGAGCGCATCTCGGCGGCCTCCCTGACGGCGCTCCTGCGCTTCGCCGCTCGGCGGCCCCTTATACACGATCTTATCGCCTCCTTGCCCGCCCTGGGTCTGGAAGGCACCCTCAAAAGGCGGCTAGCGGACAGCCCCATGGCCGGCCGTGCTTGGCTTAAGACCGGCAGCTTAAACGGGGTCCGCAACCTGGCCGGCTATATCATGGACGCGAGCGGCCGGCGCCACATCCTGGTCTTCCTTATCAACCACCCGCAAGCTGCCGCGGCCACCGCGGCCCAGGATGCGGCCATCGACTGGGTCTACAGACTGCCGGAAACCTCCGCCATCAAGGCCAGATGAGGGTATCTCATCGTTCACTTATGCACAGGCCGTCCGGGGGCTGTGGGTAGCACGAATGACGCTCCCCGTCAATCCTCAAAACGACTTGTATCCGATTGAAATATATGCTTTTTAGGCCTGTCCATTTTTTGTGCTGCCTTGCCCAAATCCCCACTCCGCAAGGATTTACTGCAGTTTTTATTGGTCTTTTCCACAACGTTATCCACAGCTTGCGTGGACAACCCGAAAAAGTGATATGTACCAACTGCAGATAGTACGGGAATGCAGAAAGCACTTTAACTCTCATCGGCTAACTTCGACCCTGCGCCAACCCGGAAATGGCTCCGCTGGCACTTAAGACGCTCCCCTCCCCCTCGGGGTGGAGGGGCTGAAGGAGAGGGACCGTTCATGGCCATGGCCCGTGTCTTGCCTTGGCAGGGGCGGCCATGAACGGTTAGCGCGTCTATGTCCATCGCCCAGGTCGCGCTCGACACCCCACTGCCCCGGACCTTTGATTACCTCATCCCGGCGGCCTGTCCCCTGGGCACGGAGGATATCGGCCGCCGTGTGCGGGTGTCGTTCGGACGGCGCGAGCTATGGGGCATCCTGGTCGGCCTGGCGGATCGATCCGAACTGCCCCCCGAGCAACTCAAACCTCTTCTGAGCGTCGATCGCGTGCTGCCGCCCTTGCCAGCCTCATTGCTGGCCTTAGCCCGGTTCGCCGCGGACTATTACCACTATCCTTACGGCGCCTGCCTGTTGTCCCTGCTGCCGCCGGCACTCAAGCGCCCCGTCACGCCGCGGCCTCCCCCAGCCTATGCCTATGCCCTGACACCCGCGGGGATCGCGGCGGCGCAGCGCCTGTCCCCGCGCGCCACCGCCCAACGGCGTCTTGCCGCGCATCTGATGGCGGGCCCGGTGGCGGCAGCAGAACTATCCGGCCTGAAGACCACGCTGCGCGACTGGCTCAAGCGGGGCTTAATCGCAGCGGTAAAAACGCCGCCGCGCTCGCCCTGCCACTTTACGCCCGAGGTTGCGCCAACGCTCGGGCGCGGGCAGGCGGAGGCGGTGGGAGCCATCCTGGCAAAGACCGATCACTTCGCCGCTTGGCTGCTGTTCGGCGTCACTGGCAGCGGCAAGACCGAGGTCTATCTGCGCCTGATCGAGGCAGTCCTGGGACGCGGCCGGCAGGCCCTCGTCCTGGTGCCCGAGATCCACCTTACACCTCAGCTGACGGAACGCTTCCGGCGACGTTATCCCGCAGCGCGCCTGGTGAGCCTGCACAGTGGGCTGAGCGACGGAGAGCGCTACGCCAACTGGCTTGCCTGTCTGAACGGCGGCGCCGACATCGTCCTCGGCACCCGACTGGCGGTATTCGCCCCCCTGCAGCGGCTCGGCCTCATCGTCGTGGACGAGGAACACGACCCGTCCTACAAGCAGATGGAGGGGTTGCGCTACTCGGCCCGCGATGTGGCCGTCTGGCGCGCGCGCCAGGCGGGGGTGCCGGTGGTGCTGGGCTCCGCCACCCCGGCCCTGGAGACCTGGCTCAACGCGCAGCAGGGCCGCTACCGGCGCCTGGACCTGCCGGAGCGTGCCGGCGCGGCCGCGCTACCCGAGATCCGGCTAGTGGACACGCGCACCGACCGCCCCCGCCAGGGCCTAAGCGCAGCCCTGCTCGCCGCACTGGAGGAGAACCTGAGCCGCGGCGCCCAGAGCCTGGTGTTCATCAACCGGCGCGGCTACGCCCCCACCCTGCTCTGCAACGCCTGCGGCCACGTCACCACCTGCCCCCGCTGTGCCGCCCACCTGGTGCTGCACCGGCAGAAGGGGGGGTTTCGCCTGCAATGCCATCATTGCGGCCTGACCCGGCCGCCGCCACCGTCCTGCCCTGAGTGCGGCGCGCTGGACCTGCGAGCTTCGGGCCAGGGCACCCAGCGCCTGGAGGAAACCCTGGCTGAGCGCTTTCCCGAGGCTCGCATCCTGCGGGTCGACCGGGACAGCGTGGCGCGCAAGGGCCGCTTTGCCGCCGTGCGCGACGCGGTGCACGAAGGCGAGGTGGACATCCTGGTCGGCACCCAGATCCTGGCCAAGGGACACGACTTTCCCCGGCTCACCCTGGTGGGCGTGGTGGGGGCGGACGGGGCCCTGCTGTCGGCCGACTACCGCGCCGGCGAGCGCCTGTTCGCCCAGCTCATGCAGGTGGCCGGACGGGCAGGCAGGGGAGGAGATCCGGGCAGGGTGCTGGTGCAAACCGCCTACCCCCACCACCCCCTCTATCAGGCCCTGGTGCGGCACGACTACCCGGCCTATGCCGCGCAAGCGCTGGCCGAGCGACGCGCCGCGGAGTTCCCGCCCTATGTGCGCCAGGCCATGCTACGGGTGGATGCCCGCAGCGATGAGGCGGCGCAGGCCTTTCTGGAAGCGGCGCGCGCTCTGGCCCTGGAGCTAGCCCAGGGCGTGACCGTGTTCGACCCCGCGCCGGCCCTGCTCGCACGGGTAGCCAACCGGTCGCGCTGGCAGCTGCTAACGCAGTCGCGCTCGCGCAGCCGGCTGCAGGCCTTCCTCGCTGCATGGGTGCAGCGGCTGCGGGACCTGCCCGCATCCGGCCTAAACTGGATCCTGGATGTGGACCCGCTCGAGTTCTAAGTCCTGTGGAGATCTGTGTTTACCCGATGCGTCACCCCCCCTCCCGCTCTCCTTTATAATCACCGGGTTTCTCCGGATCCCCGCCATGGCCCCCCCTTACATCGAGCCCAAGCAGCATCTCCTGGATCTGTTCCGCCAGGCCATGGCCCGCGTCGCCCCCGCCGCGGACACGCGCATCGAGCTAGATCGCCCCAAACAGGCCACCCATGGCGACTTGGCATGCAACGCGGCCATGCAGCTTGCGCGCATTCTCAAGCGCAACCCGCGCGAGGTGGCGGCGGATCTCGTTGCCGCGCTGCCACCTTCCGAGTGGGTGGACAAGGTGGAGATCGCCGGACCGGGCTTCATCAATGTCTTCTTCAAACCCGCCGTCTGGCAGGCACTACCCGCCCACATCCTGGCGCGGGGCGCGGAGTATGGCCGCCTAGACCTGGGACGGGGGGAGCGCGTGCATATCGAATACGTCTCCGCCAACCCCACCGGGCCTCTGCACGTGGGCCACGGCCGCGGCGCGGCCTACGGCGCCAGCCTGGCCAACCTGCTCGCCTATGCCGGCTACGACGTGACGCGGGAGTTCTACATCAACGACGCCGGTCGGCAGATGGACATCCTGGCCGTCTCCACATGGCTGCGTTACCTGGAGCTCACCGGAGAGCAGGTGCCATACCCGCCCAACGCCTATCAGGGCGGCTATGTGCGGGCCATGGCCAAGAACATCCACAGTCTGCACGGCGAGCGCTTCAAGCGCGGCAAAGATGAGATCATGACCGGCGTGCCACCCGTGCCAAGCGCCGAGGAGTATGCCCAGCGGCCTAACGCCAAAGAGGCGGCGGAAGCGGCCTTAGACGCCCTCATCGCCGCCGCCAAGCGGCTGCTGGGCCAGGACTACGACTACCTCCACGGCTACGTACTGGAAGAGCAGCTTAGCGACTGTCGCAACGATCTGACCGAGTTCGGCGTGAACTTCGACCACTGGTACTCGGAGCGCACCCTGCATGATGCCGGCCTCATCGAACGCGCCTTAGCGCGGCTTGCCGCCCGCGGCCACCTGTACGAACAGGACGGCGCCACCTGGTTCCGCGCTTGCGCCTTCGGCGACGAGAAGGATCGCGTGGTGCGCCGCGAGAACGGGCAATACACCTATTTCGCCGCCGACATCGCCTACCACCTGAACAAGTTCGAGCGCGGCTTTGCCCGCGTCATCGATGTCTGGGGCGCCGACCACCACGGCTATATCCCGCGCGTGAAGGGGGCGCTCAGCGCCCTGGGCCTGGACCCCGACCGCCTCACCGTGGCCCTGGTGCAGTTCGCCGTGCTCTACCGCAACGGCCAGAAGGTTTCCATGTCCACCCGCGCCGGCGAATACGTCACCCTGAGGGAGCTCAGACGGGAGGTGGGAAACGATGCCTGCCGCTTCTTCTATGTGCTGAGGAAGTCCGACCAGCATCTGGATTTCGATCTCGATCTCGCCAAGAGCCAGAGCACGGACAATCCGGTCTATTACATCCAATACGCCCATGCCCGCATCTCTAGCGTGCTAGCGGCCTGGGGCGGCGTGGAAGCGGATCTGCTTAACGCAGACGCCAGCCTTCTCACCCATCCGGACGAGCTGGCCCTGCTTCGGCGCCTTGGCGAGTTCCCGGACACCATCGCCGCGGCCGCCGGCGAGCATGCCCCACACCTGATCGCCTATTACCTCAAGGACCTGGCCGCCGACCTGCACGGCCTGTATGTGAGCTGCCAATTCCTGGTGGAGGATAAGGCCCTGAGGCTCGCCCGGCTGCAGCTCATCGCCGCCACCCGCCGAGTGCTGCGCACCGGGCTCACCCTCCTGGGCGTCTCGGCGCCAGACAAGATGTAGCCGGCCCTCGCGCCGCACCCCATGACCCGACGCCAGTACAACGGGCGACGCACCGCCCTCGAGCAAGCCCCCCGCGGCCGCGGCGGTGGCCTGTTCATGGGTATCGTAATCGGTCTGGTCGCAGGCTTGATCGTCGCGGCCGGCATTGCCTGGTATCTCACCAGCCAGCCCAGCCCGTTCAAGACCACCGACCAGCCCCCCCTCATCCCGGCCACCGTGCCCGAGGCTGTGCCCAAGGCCGCAGCACCGGCAGAGGTTGCGCCCAACCCACCAGCGGCTGCGACCAGCCCGCCCGTCACCGACGCCCCCCCCGCCGCAACACCGCCGGCAAACCCCGCCGTGACAGCGCCACCTCCTGCCAAGTCCGCACCACCCAAGTCGGCGCAGGAGACGCCGCCACCAGCGAAGTCCGACTTCACCTTCTTCGACATCCTGCCGGGAGAGGCCGGCAAGGTGCCAAAGCAGAAGCTCCCACGTGAGGTCTGGTGGCTGCAGGTGGCCGCGCTCCGGGAGGCGAAGGATGCCGAGCGGCTCAAGGCGCGGCTCGCCTTGCTGGGCCTGCCGGTGCAGACACAGAAGGTGACCAGCGGCGAGGCCACCTTGCACCGGGTGCGTGTGGGGCCGTTCAAGACCGAGGACGAGGCCCTTAGCGCCCTGGACACGTTGTCCGAGAACGATTACGAACCGAGATTGCTCAAAGAGCAGCTAAGCCCACCCTGAGGAGAACCCATGCACGACCTGCGACGCCTGGCCTGCCTGGCCGCCACCCTCGTCCTGAGCCTGACCCTGTCCGCGGCGCATGCCGCCGAGTGGGGTAAGGACTATGTGGAAATTAGCCCCGCCCAAACCGTCGAGGCCCCACGCGGCAAGGTCGAGGTGATCGAATTCTTCTGGTACCGCTGCCCCCATTGCGCCGAACTGAAGCCCGACTTAGAGGCCTGGGCGAAGCGCCAGCCTGCTTATGTGCTCATCCGCCGTCAGCCAGCGGTGCTCAATGACAGCTGGCTGCCACTTACCCGCGCCTACTACGCCCTGGAGGCTATCGGTCAGCTCGACCGGCTACACGGCGCGGTCTTCACCGCCATCCATCGTGACCGCATCGACCTGAACGACCCCAACACCTTCTTCGACTGGGCCGCAAGCCGCGGTGTTGACCGCAACAAGCTGACTGAAGCCTACAATTCGTTCTCGGTCAATGCTAAGGCCGCGCGGGCCAAGCAATTGACGGCCCGCTACAAGATCACCGGCGTGCCCGCCTTTGTTATCAACGGCAAATACCAGACCTCCGCCTATCTCACCGGCGGCCACAAGGAGCTGTTTAAGGTGCTCGATGCGTTAATCGAGCAGGAGAAGGGCAAGCGCTGAGCATGTTGCGCCCGATGGCACGGTCGTAAGTCGGCCTTCAGTCCGACACCCGACAGATGCATCAATAACCCCCGTGAGCCTCAAGCTCAACCTGCGGGTTTTTTGCCCTCAGGCTTGGGGCCGGGTTCGAGCCTGGCATCCCGCCGTGAAACACCGGCCCTCACCCAACCCGGTAAAGCAGCAGCCCCTTCAGATACTCCCCTTCCGGGTAGTCCAGGCTCACCGGATGGTCCGCCGCCTGCCCCATGCGGGCCAGGAGCCGAAATTCGGCCTTAGCGTCCCAGGCCGCAGCGGCGACGATCTTCTGGAACAGCTCGGCACTCACCCCGCCGGAACAGGAGAACGTGGCCAAAAGACCGCCCGGCTCGAGCAGTTTCATCGCCGTGAGGTTGATGTCCTTGTAGCCGCGCGCCGCCTTTTCCGCCATCTGGTAGGTGGGCGCGAACTTGGGCGGATCGAGGATGATCAGGCCGAAGCGGCGGCTCTGGTCACGCAAGCGGCGCAACTCCTGGAATACGTCCGCCGTGCGCCACGCGCAGCGCGCCGAGTCGAGTGCGTTCAACGTCACGTGCGCACGTGCCTGCTCTAGGGCCTCGGCGGCACTGTCGATGGAGAGCACCGACCGGGCCCCGGCCGCTAGTGCATGCACGGTGAAGCCCCCGGTGTAGGCGAAGCAGTTGAGCACGTCGCGGTCGCGCGCGTGTGTGGCCACCAAGCGGCGGTTGTCGCGCTGATCCAGGTAGAAACCGGTCTTGTGACCCCTGGCCACGTCCACCCGGAAGCGCAGGCCGTGTTCGCGTATCTCCAGCATCTTCGGCAACGCACCACGCATGAGCCCCGTGCGCGTCTTGAGGCCCTCCAGGTGACGCACCTCGGCATCTGAGCGTTCGTAGAGGGCTGCTTTCGGGAAACGCTTAGCGAACAGCTTAACGATGACCTCGCGCCAGCGCTCTGCGCCGGCGGAAGAAAGCTGTAGCACCAGCACGTCCGCGTAGCGGTCGACGACGATGCCCGGCAGACCGTCCGCTTCGCCATAGACCAGGCGCTGGGCATCGCTGTCGATGTCCAGCATCCGGCGGTAGGCGAGCGCCGCATCGATCCGGCGTCCGATCAAGGCCGCATCGACCGCCTCCTCTTCGCGAAAGCTCCACACCCGGGCCGCGATCTGGGACTTGGGGCTATAGGCGGCCCAGGCTAGGAAGGCGCCTTCAGCGCTTCTCACCGCCACCGTGTCACCGGCCTGAGGCTCGCCCCTGACCTGAGCGATGGCGCCGCTAAAGATCCATGGATGGCGTCGGAGCAACGATTTCTCGCGTCCGGGCTTAAGATAGATGGTAAACGGCGTCATGGTGGCAAGGGGCGAGCGCTGCGAGTACGGGTATTGTCACGCAGGATGCCCGCACCGGCAGCAGGGTGCGCCGGTTCATGCATCGCCCCAATGCCGTCGCCTCTCAAGTGCGGACCCGGACCGACCGATAATCCCATCTTCTGCCTCGCTCGCACACCTGAAGCGCTTTCCCATCGACGTGCTAAAGGCGGACCGCTATTTCGTGCGGGAAATCGAAAACGACTCCACGAATCAGGCCATCGTGCGCGCCATCCTGACCCTGGCAGAAAGCCCCGATCTAGAAGTAGTTGCCGAGGGGGTAGAAAGCGAGGCCCAGATCGCCCTGCTGCAGCGGCTAAAATGTACCCTGTTCCAGGGCTATCACGTCAGCCGGCCGCTGCCAGCCGCCGAGCTGCTCGCCCGGCTGCGGCAAGGCAGGGTAAACTGTGCCGGCATCACGCGCGCAGCTTGAGCCGCTCGCGCTTTGCGTTGGAACACGCCGGGCCGATCAGCAGGCGGTGAGGTGGACATACTCCAGGATAAACCACTTGTCGCCGATGCGCGGAAAGCTGATACGGATCTCCATCTCTGTACCCTGACCCTGGTAGCCTGCCACCACCCCCTCCCCATAGCGGGCATGCACGACCCGGCTGCCGATCGCATAGGGCAAGCATGCCGGGGCCCGGGCAGGATCTTCGGAGGCGGGTTCGCGCAACGGGACAGCCGAAGGTCTGCGCACGCGTAGGGATTGCACGAGGCCGGCCGGGATCTCTTTAAGAAAGCGTGAGGGCAGGCCATAGCGGAGCTGGCCGTGCAGCATGCGCATCTGGGCATGGCTTAGGTAGAGCCGCCGCCGCGCGCGCGTGATGGCCACGTACATGAGCCGCCGCTCCTCCTCCAACCCGTCAGCCCCGGTGAGTGCATGCTCATGCGGAAACAGCCCCTCCTCGAGGCCGGTGATGAACACGGTGTGAAACTCCAGGCCCTTGGCCGCATGCACGGTCATCAGCTGCACGGCGTCCTGATGCGCCCCGGCCTCGTGCTCGCCGGCCTCAAGCGCGGCGTGGGCGAGAAAAGCGGTCAGTTGCGGATTCGTCGGAAATTGACCGCTTTCGGCGGAGACGAATGCCGTAGGCGTCATGTCGGAGCTAAAAGCGGTAAGCTCTTGTGAGTTGCTCTCGGCAGCGAAGGCGATGGCGGCATTGGTCAGCTCGCGCAGGTTCTCGATGCGGTCCTTGCCGTCGCGTTCACGCGTGTAATGCTCGATCAGCCCAGAACGCGCCACGCTTACCTCCACCGCCTCGGCTAGGGGCAGGCCGGCGACCTCGGTGCGCAGGCCCTCGATTAACTGCACGAAGCCAGCTAGGCCTTTGTTCTTCGTCCCGCCGGCGCAGGCCGCCTGCCACAGGCTCACCCCGCCCCGACGCGCGGCCTCTTCGAGGGCCTCAACGGTACGCGCCCCCACGCCGCGGGCGGGAAAGTTCACCACGCGCAAGAAGGCGCCGTCATCCTCCGGGTTGGCCACCAGGCGCAGATAGGCCAGTGCGTGCTTGATCTCGGCGCGTTCGAAGAAGC
>Ga0209721_1001457_pt1 | contig 17471 bp, 10 predicted proteins | sample TshhotsprinmetaG_FD_184139 | JGI IMG/M metagenome (GOLD analysis project Ga0209721, IMG submission 184139) | Hot spring microbial communities from South Africa to study Microbial Dark Matter (Phase II) - Tshipise hot spring metaG (SPAdes)... | ecosystem: Environmental > Aquatic > Thermal springs... | reverse complement strand
GTTCAACACAATCGTGGCGTTGACATTCTGCCCCCGGTAGACCTCGCCGGGCATGGACTTGCTCACGCTCAGTTGCCCTGGCAGGTTCACCAATTGCCAAGAGGCGGATTGGGGCAGTTCGGTGTACCGGTTGCCGCAGCGGTCGTAGTACTGGAGATCAAAATTGAGGCCCCCGCTCCGGGGCATCGCGCAGACCGCCGCGGGCAGCGTCAGGGTGAAGACCAGGTTGTAGGTCCCGTGGGGCGGGATGGGCGGCAGGTGGAACGCGCCGCCGGAGTAAGAGGCCGGCGGGGCGACGGTCATGCTGAAGGGGGAGAGGTCCACAGAGAGCGTGCCGGAGTAGGCCGTCCCCTCGCCGTTGTTCGTGATGGGGATGGTGAAAACCCCCGAACCGGCGCAGTAGGGCACGTTAAAGGCCGGGAGGGTAAAGTCCAGGTCGGGATTGATCATCCGCAGGTCCACCGCGCCCTTGGCCGTCTGCGGGGTCAGACATTGCTGACCGTTGCAGCCCCAGGTGGCGGTGACCACGTTCTCCAGGCCGGAGCAGCCGACGACGCGGGCGGCGATGGGGAAGGTGACCACCTGTCCCACGGCGAGGGAGACGTAGGAGGTAGAAGTGACGCCTGCCACGTAGACCAGCCCGCTGCCCAGCGTGTCCGTCACCCGGACGTTGTAGACGTTTCCGTAGCCGGTGTTCTCCACGTAGACGGTCCAGGTGACCACCTCGTCCAGGCCGGCCGGGATGACCGCCGGTTCTTTGCGCACGGTGATGGCGCCGGGGTTGACCACAAAGTCGGTATAGAGGACGATGGGCGGGAAACCGTCCTGGGTCAGGGTGACCACGTTCTGCCCGGAGACGGCGCTGCAGGTAGCGGAGAAGACGGCGTGGCGGGTGATGGTCTGGTTGGGGCCGACGGTGCCCACGTTAAAGACGATTTGAGTGGGCACAAAGCCTGCGGGCATCGTGCTGGTGATGATGACCCCGGTGGTGGTGACAGCGTCGTTGGCGGCGACGATGGTGAAGGTGACCACGTCGCAGTTGTTGATCGGCGCGTCGGGGCCGATGACGGTGACGGCGGAGGGGTAGATGGTGTGGTGGGGTGGTTCGGAACTCGGAGTTTGGGGTTCGGAATTCGGAGTTCGGGGTTCGGAATTCGGAGTTCGGGGTTCGGAATTCGGAGTTCGGGGTTCGGAGTTCGCCGCCTGTAATTCGCGGGAAGACGGGGAAAACCAGGCGGGAAGCGAGAGGTACGGGGCAAGGGACGCGGTGTCCGAATTTTCTGCGGCAAACCAGGCAGGGAGCGCGTCCGGCGCGGAGGGCGCAGGGGCCGAAATTCCCGCCGAGAACCAGGATGGGAGCAATTCCAGATCGGAAACTGCGTTTTCCTCCGGAGGTGCCGCTGCTACCCCGAGAGGGGCCAATAAATTCCCAAATAGGGACAACAGCATCCACAGGGAAAGCCAGGGCCGGTGCATAGTGGCCTCCTTAGGCGTAAAACGTGATGCGTAAAGCGTAATGCGTTTCACTTTTTACGTTTTACGTTTTACTTTTTACGTTTTACTACTCTCCATCCCGCCAACAGGGCAGCGGCGCCCAGGGCCCAGAAGAGCCAGGGGGAGGGGGCGACGCCGCCTACTTCGGGGAGGAGCGGTGCCGGTGTAGGGGTCTCCGTTGGCGGAGGAGGCTGGATAGGAGGTAGGGGAGAAGGAGTTTCTGTCGGTGTGATCGTGGGGGTAGGAGTCTCCGTCGGTGTGGGAGTGGGAGTGAACCCCGCCCACACCGCCGCAGGACGAAGAACCGTTCCGGAGAGAACTAGCAAGAACAGCAGGATCGCTACAGTTAGATACAACAGTTTTGTGCGCATTGCAATCTCTCCGGCAGAAAAGGAAGGGATCGTTGAAAACACACTGTAATATTATACCACACTTTGGTTGGAAAGTGGTTTGAAAAGGCGTAGAAAATGATTGCAAATTTGTGGACCTTTGCGAGCGCGCGGAAATTGCTCCCCCGACATCCCCTTGGCAGTTCCGGCAGAGAAGAGTATAATGACGCCAATCCCATCTCAGGAGGTTGCTATGGATTTCCTCAGCCGATTGCGCGCAGGCCCCCCGATTGTCGCCGACGGTGCGATGGGAACGATGTTGCAGGCTGCGGGCCTCCCCCTGGGTAAGCCGGGAGAGTTCTGGGTGCTGGAGCGGCCGGAGGTTGTGATGTCCGTCCACCGGGCCTATGTGGAGGCAGGGGCCGACCTCATCCTGACCTGTACCTTCGGCGGGACGCGTCCCCGTCTGGAAAAGTCGGGCCTGGCCGACCGGATCGCCGAGGTCAACCGCCGGGCGGTGGAGATCGCCCGCGAGGCCGCGGCCGGGCGGGCCTTCATCGCCGGGGATATCGGGCCGCTGGGGGAAATGCTGGCCCCGCTGGGGAAATGGTCCTACCAGGAAGCCGTAGACCTCTTCGCCGAACAGGCCGCCGCGCTGGCCGAGGCCGGGGTGGATGTCCTCTACATTGAGACCATGTCGGCGCTGGACGAGGCGCGCGCGGCGGTGGAGGGCGCCCGCAGGGCCGCGCCGCACCTCCCGATCACGCTGACCTTCTCCTTTGACCACCACGGGCGGACCAATATGGGCGTCCGTCCGGAACAGGCGGCGAAGGCCGCGCAGGAGTGGGGCGTGGTCGCCTTCGGCGCCAACTGCGGCGCGACACTGGAGATGACGGAGGGGGCGCTGCAGAAGATGCGGGCCGCTGCTCCTGATGCCCTTCTCATCGCCAAGCCCAACGCCGGCCTGCCGCGGATGGTGGCAGGCACGCCGGTATATGATATGACTCCAGAAGAGATGGCCTCGTTCGCAAAGCGTTTCCTGGCCCTGGGCGCACGCATCATCGGCGGCTGCTGCGGCTCCAATCCCGACCACATCCGGACTATCGCGCAGGCAGTGCGGTAGAAATCAGGGGCGCAGGGGAGCAGAGGAGCAGGGGAGCGGAGGAGCGGAGGGGCGGAGGAGCAGGGGAGCGGAGGTGCGGAGGTGCAGAGGAGCGGGGGAGCGGAGGAGCAGAGGTGAAGGGAGCACAATCCACGAACTACGCAACACGGAATACGCAACACGGAATACGCAACACGCAACACGCAACACGTAACACGTTGCTGGACCTCTCCTTCCCCGAACTCCAGGCGCTGATGGAGTCGTGGGGGGAGCAGGCATTTCGCGCCCGGCAGGTGTGGGAGTGGCTCTACGTCCATCTGGCCGACGATTGGGAGCAGATGACCAATCTGCCGCGCGCGCTGCGGGAGCGCCTGGCGGCAGAGTACTCCCTGGGCCTTCCGCGCGTCCTGGCAACTCAGGTCTCCTCCGACGGCCTGACCCGCAAAGACCTGCTCCAATTGGCCGACGGCGAAACGATAGAGGCCGTCCTGATGCGTTACGAGCGCCGCCGAACGGCCTGCATCTCCACCCAGGTGGGGTGCCCCATCGGTTGCAGTTTCTGCGCCACCGGGCAGGCGGGCTTTCGCCGCAACCTCTCCGCCGGAGAGATTGTCGCCCAGGCGCTGCACTTCGCCCGCATTCTGCGGGAGGAGGAGCCCCGGCGGGCCGAGCATCCCCTCTCCAACGTCGTCCTGATGGGAATGGGGGAGCCGCTGCTGAACTACGAGGCAACGCTGGAGGCCATCCGCCGCCTGACCGACCCCCAGGGCTTCCGCCTGGGCCAGCGGCACATTACTCTCTCCACCGTGGGCATTGTACCGGCGATGGACCGACTGGCGAAGGAGCGCAACCCCCACGGCGAAGGCCCCCTGCAGATTACCCTCGCCATCTCCCTCCACGCTGCCACCGACGACCTGCGCAACCGCCTGGTGCCGATCAACCGCCGCTACGGGCTGGACGCGCTCTTCGCTGCCTGCCGACGGTACTTTGAGCGCACCGGTCGGCGCATCAGTTTTGAGTGGGTGCTCATCGCCGGGGTCAACGACTCTCCCGCTCAGGCCCAGGCGCTGGCGGAGCGACTCCAGGGCCTGACTGCCTATGTCAACCTGATCCCGCTGAACCCCACCCCGGATTACGACGGGAAGCCCCCCTCCCGCCAGGCGATCGCCGCCTTCACCGCCGTCCTGGAGCGGCGCGGCATCCCCTATACCCTCCGCCTGCGGCGGGGGATTGAGATTCAGGCCGGGTGTGGACAGTTGAGGGGGAAGTTGGGCAGTGGGTAGTGGGCAGTGGGTAGCGGGTAGTGGGCAGCGGGTAGTGGGTAGTGGGGGGCTGCGCGCCTATCGTCCCCCTGCGGGGACGCTGGGCTGCCCCCCGGTCGGCGAAGGCCGACCGTCGGCCGAAGGCCCTCCAGGGGCGACTTTCCGTCGCTGGAATCTTAAATTGACGCCTATGCCTCCGATCCCCCCTTCCTCGTATGGGTAGGTTTTTAAGAGCAGCCCTCCTCGTCCCGCCGTGAATGGCGGGGCTGAAGGGAAAAGAGCGCCTAAGTGCCCTTTTGAGGCTTAGCCTGACCGTTTGCGGTCAGGCGAGAGCGCGATATCGCTCCCGACAGAGCGGAGAAGAAATAGATTTTTTGATTGGGCGGCGAAGCCGCCCAATCAAAAAATCTTCTTCTTATCCCTTGCCCGCTGGGGGATGAAAAAATCTACCCATACAAGCCCCTACATCGGGGCTGTTGGTAGTGCGCCACGGAGCGTAGCGGAGTGGCGCTTCAGCCCCCATAGCAGGGTTTCGCTTTGAACCGGAGGGTTCAGCCTCCAGCGGAGGGTGCCACCTTTGCTCCCTCACCTGGGTGCATTTCAGTTTTATGGCAGATTGCGGGGTAATACCCATTGCGTAGGACCGGGGAATCTCCATCTGCCGCCTGGCGATATCCCGGCTGGACAAATGGTTCGGACAATAACCCGAAATCGTTGGTCGGCAGGCGTTAACACCCCCTCGTCCCCCCAACCCCCTCTTCCCCTGCCCTGCGGGCGGGGGAGAGGGGGGATAGAGAGGGGTTTTGCGGGGCGGCGGCGAAGCCGCCGCCCCGCAAAACCCCATTTTTCTCCCCCCCTCCCCGTGGGGTTGTAGCGGACGTCCTCTGTGACCGGGTGGCGATCATAGATGACGGGCAGATCGTCGCGCTGGATACGCCCGACGCGCTGAAGGCGCGCGCGGCCCGCGCCAATGGGCACAACGTGACCTTGGAGGACGTCTTCATGGAACTGACCGGCAAGAAGTTACGGGTGGAGGAAGAATGAGGGGAATCACCATCCGTCCGGCGACACCCGCCGACGCCGCCGGCATCACCGCCGTCCACTGCAGCCACGTCCGGGCCTGGAGACGGGGCGGCAGGGGGGAAGTCGTCCCCTACGACACCCTCTCCCCCTACGAGCAGTGGCTGCACGGCGGGCCGTGGATGAACGGGGAGACCTGTGCGGCGTACCTGGAGCGCTGGCTGCGGGCGGGGCACCTGGCATTGGTCGCTCTGAGGGGGGAGACCATCGTGGGAGAGGCGGAGTTCGTGGAGGACGATGAGCCGTGGCCCTACGGCTGTGTCCTCCACGTCTCCCTGCTGTTTGTCCACGCCGACTATACGGGGCAGGGCGTGGGGAGGGCGCTGGTGGAGGCCGGGGCCGAACTGGCGCGGGCGCGGGGCTGCGAGGCACTCACCACCCAGCCCGAATCGGAGGCGGAACCGTTTTACCGACGGGTGGGGTTTGAGCCCTGGCTGTGGCTGCGGGAATGGCAGGCCCCGGCGCGGGAGCATCCCCTGCCCGACCGACCGGTCCGGGACGACGACGCCCCTTATCCCTGGGGGTCGGGGCTGGCACTGCGGGTGGGCCGCTACCAGACCGGCCGCCACATGTGGCACGAACTGGCCGAGCGGCCGCTGCCAGAACTGGCGCAACTCCCGTGGGGGCGGTGGCGGGCCCGCCTGCCGGGCGGGGAGAGAGTCTGGCTGGGGCTGCGGGCCCAGCCCCTGGCCCCCTCCCAGGCCGACGGTTTCGTCTGGGCGCCGCCCCAGGCCGACCTGCGGCCCGCCGTGGAGATGTTGCAGACGCTGGCAGCCCGCCTGGGTTTTGCGTACGTGGACCTGCTGCTGGAGGAACCGGACGGCCGAGACCTGGCCGCGGCTCTGGGCCTGGAATTCCAGACCGACGTGACTTTCTGGCGGAGAGAACTAAAGTAGATTTTTGTATTTATCTGGCAGGCACGTTGCTCCCCGAAAGGGATTTACTGCACAAGCCCGCAGAATACCCTCTCTTGCTATCTGGGCAGAACCGGCTATAATAAACGGTAGCCGGAAACCCCGGAGGCCCGTATGACGAGCGACGATGTGCAACCGTCTTCCACCCTGCCCGAGGAGGACTTCTCCCGACTGCTGGACGAATTTTCCCCATGTGCCCACCTACAGCGGGGAGATGTTATCCAGGGGCGGGTGGTGCGCGTGACCCGTGAGGCCATCATTGTGGACGTGGGCGCCAAATGCGAGGGGATTATCAGCGGCCCGGAACTGGAGCGGACAGACCCAAAAACCTTCGCCCGACTGCGACCTGGAGACCGCGTGACGGTGTACGTGGTGGAGCCCGAGGGGCCCGGAGGCGCTCCTATTCTTTCGCTGGCAAAGGCGCAATCCGAGCAGGATTGGAACTACGCCCGCTCTCTTCAGGAGAAGGGCGAAATCGTGGAACTGACCGTCGCGGCCGCCAACCGGGGCGGGCTGATCGTCTACCTGGGGCGGCTGCGGGGATTCATCCCCGCCTCACAACTTTCCCCCTCCCGGCATATCCCCCGCATCTCCGATCCCGAGTGCTTGAAGTGCCTCTCCCAGATGGTCGGCACCCCTTTACAACTCCGGGTGATTGAGGCGGACCGGGAGCGGAATCGTCTCATTCTCTCGGAGCGGGCGGCGGAGGCGCGCCGGGAAGCAGACCAGCGAGAGAGCATCATCAGCACCCTGCGCGAGGGGGAAGTCCGGCGGGGGCGCGTGAGTAACCTGACCCCCTTCGGCGCGTTTGTGAATGTCGGCGGCGTGGACGGCCTGGTCCACCTCTCCGAACTTTCCTGGGGACGGGTGGAGCACCCGAGCGAAGTTCTGCATATTGGTCAGGAATTGGAAGTGATGGTGCTCTCCGTGGACCGGGAACGGTTGCGGGTTTCGCTCAGCATCAAACGGCTGCACCCGGACCCGTGGACGTCGGCCGCGCAGCGCTATCAGGTGGGACAACTGGTGGAGTGCCGTGTCACCCGCCTGACTCGCTGGGGGGCTTTTGCCTGTATCGTGGGCGATGAGGAGATAGAGGGGTTGATCCACGCCTCGGAACTGGACGGCCCCGATAGCGACGCGATTCGGGACCTGGTCCGTCCGGATCAAGTGTTGACCGTGCGGGTTATCCGGATGGAACCGGAACGGCATCGCCTGGGCCTGAGCATCCGGCAGGTGGATCAGTGGGAAGGAATGGAGATCCTGTCCGATTGAGCGACAGGGTGGAGTGAGTCGTGATGGAAAACCACTGGAGTCTCTTCACGAATGAAGCGGAGCGGGTACTTCGTCTGGCCGAGCAGGTGGCCCGAGGGATGCGCCACCTCTATGTGGGGACGGAGCACCTGTTGCTGGGGCTGATGCAGGAGGAAGAAGGGGGCGCAGCGAAAATTCTGCGCCGGATGGGATTGCAGGAAGAACGGGTCCGACAACTGATTCTCCGCCTCAATCCCGAAGAGCGTCGTCCGCCCATCCCGCATCCTCAACTCACCGACGACACCAAACGGGTCATCCAGCGGGCCGTGGAGGAGGCCCGCCGTCGGGGGGACCCCAAAGTGGATACGGAGCACCTGCTCATTGCCCTGACGCGCGAGGGAGAGGGCCTGGCCATCAGTGTGCTCCGCAGGCTGGGGGTCAATACCGATCGGCTGCGGGAAGAGGCGGCCCGTTCCCTGGAACAACGGCCGGTAACCGTCAGTCGTCTTCGCACCCGTCAGCGGCCTGCTCCGAACCCGATGATGAACCGCCTCGGCGTGGACCTCACGGCCCTGGCCGAAGAGGGGAAACTGGACCCCGTCATCGGGCGCGAGGCGGAGATAGAACGGGTCATCCAGGTCCTGGCCCGTCGCACCAAAAATAACCCGGCCCTCATCGGCGAGCCGGGTGTGGGCAAGACCGCCATCGTGGAAGGGCTGGCCCAGCGGATCGTCGCAGGTGAAGTTCCCTCTGTCCTGCTGGATAAGCGGGTCTTCCAGTTGGACGTCGGTTCGCTGGTCGCCGGGACGATGTACCGGGGCCAGTTTGAGGAGCGGTTGAAGCGGGTCATTGAGGAACTGAAGAAGAGCAGCACCATTCTGTTTATTGACGAGATGCACATGCTGGTGGGGGCGGGGGCTGCCGGGTCGGCGGTGGACGCGGCGAACATCCTCAAGCCCGCCCTGGCGCGCGGCGAACTCCAGTGCATTGGCGCCACCACGATGGACGAATACCGCCGCTACATTGAGTCCGACGCCGCCCTGGAGCGCCGTTTCCAGCCCATCATCGTCCGCGAGCCCACCGTGGAGGAGACGGTGGAAATTCTGCGCGGGCTGGCGCACCTGTACGAAGACCACCACCGGGTGCGCATCACCGACGAGGCCCTGGTCGCTGCGGCCCGCCTCTCCGCCCGCTACATCTCCGATCGCTATCTGCCCGATAAGGCCATTGACGTGGTGGACGAGGCCGCCTCCCGCGTGCGCATCTACAAATCCCCCGAGGCGATCCGACTCAAAGAGTGCTATGCCCGCCTGCGGGAACTGGAGGATCAGGTGGATGTCGCCGTCCAGGAACGGCGGTTTGAGGAGTCCCGGCGGCTGAATTTGCAGATCCAGACGCTGGAACGGGAGATAGAGGCGCTGCGGGAGGGAGACGACAACAGTTGTCGCCCCACCGTCGGGCCGGAGGACATCGCCGAAGTCGTCTCTATGTGGACAGGTGTTCCCCTGGCCCAACTGGCAATGGAGCAGAGTCAGCGGCTGCTCCAGATGGAGGCGGAACTCCAGAAGCGGATTGTCGGGCAGAATGAAGCGATTCAGACCCTGGCCCGGGCGCTTCGGCGGGCGTACGCCGGTCTGAAGGACCCTCGTCGCCCCATCGGGTCCTTCTTCTTCCTCGGCCCCACCGGGGTGGGAAAGACGGAATTGACCAAGGTGCTGGCGGCCTTCCTTTTCGGCACCGAAGACGCGCTGATCCGGCTGGATATGTCCGAATTTATGGAGCGGCACACCGTGGCCCGCCTGGTGGGGGCGCCGCCGGGCTACGTGGGCTACGAGGACGCCGGGCAACTGACCGAAGCGATCCGTCGCCGCCCCTTCTCCATCGTAGTGTTTGACGAGGTGGAGAAGGCGCATCCGGAGGTCTTCAACATCCTGCTCCAGATTATGGAGGAAGGGAATCTCTCCGACGCCCGCGGGCAACGGGTGGACTTCCGCAACGCCATCATCATTATGACGTCCAACATCGGTGCCGAGGCGATCCGGCGCGGTGGGCTGGGGTTTGCCCTCCCCTCCGACCGGGCTCAGGAGGCGGAGCAGGAATACCAGCAGATGAGCCAGCGCCTGCGGGAGGAGTTAAAGCGGGCTTTCCGGCCGGAGTTCCTCAATCGGGTGGACGCGGTGGTGATTTTCCGTCCGTTGGGGCCGAAACAGATTGCCCGGATTGTGGAACTGGAATTAAACAAAGTAGCGGAGCGACTGACCGAGCACGACCTGCGTCTGGAGGTTTCAGCGGGGGCGCGGGAACTGCTGGCCCGCGAGGGGTATTCTCCCGAATACGGCGCCCGCCCTCTGCGGCGGGTCATCCAGACCCAGGTGGAAGATGCGATTTCGGAGGCGCTGCTGGCCGGCACCTTCCAGCCGGGTGACACAGTTTATGTGGATGCCGACGGAGAGAACATTCGTATCCGTCGGGCTGACGCATAATTGACAACTGGGGCCAGTTTCCGGTGCCAGGCGCTTCCGGAGCGCCTGGCACTTCTTTTCACGGGGTCGGCGGCTTGTAATCCGCCCCCAGAATGACCGTGATGTCCACCCCGTTTTGCGTGGCGGCCGTCTCCACGACGGCCGTCGCGGGCAGCCCGAGAAGCCGGGCGATGGTTTCGGCAGTGAACTGCTTGCCGGTGTAGACGAGAATTATGGAACTGGCGTAGTCCTGCCGGTCCGCATTGCCGTACCCTGCCACGAGAATTCCCTTCGCCTGCAGATATTCGGCCGTTTTCTGGGCCAGACCCGGGGTCGTGGTGCCGTTCCGAACGTGGACGACCGCGGCTTCTGCGGTGAGGCGAACGGCCGGGTCCTCCGACTTCGGGGTAACCGTCGGCACCATCATCACGTAGCCCCGCACTTCCCGAATCCGGTCCCGAATCGGCACCAGTACCTGCTGACCGTCGGGAGTGGTCCACATTTCGGTGCAGGTTTCGTCTATCACCGCGTTGCGGATGTTCTCCCGGGGAATCTGCGTGGCTAAATGGGCCAGCCGGACGATTTTATCCAGCGTCAGATTGGGGTCCATCGCGACCGACTCCCGGACGGTTTCCCATATTTTGGGAACCTGGGGAAGCAGTTGGGGCAGGAGGTTCAGCCGGGTCACCTTATCCAGAATCGCCAGCAGGACCTGCTGCTGGCGGGCGGCGCGGTCAAAATCTCCCTTGCCGGTATGGCGGGTGCGGGCATATTTGAGGGCCAGTTCCCCGTTCATATGGACCCACCCGGCCGGGATGTAGAGCGGGTCATAATCATAGTTGGGCCCAGGATACAGGGGGTCGTTAATCTCTTCCGGAACGTAGATGTCAATCCCGCCGATGAGGTCCACCAGTTCTACAAAGGCGCTGAAATCCACCCGCACGTAGTGGTGGATGGGGATACCCAGGTTGTACTGGACGGTGCGCGCGGCCAGGGCCGGACCACCGCCGGGATAGTTGTAGGCGTCGCCCAGATAGTTAGCGGTATTGATGCGCCCCTCGCCGTAGCCGGGGATGGGCACCCAGAGGTCGCGCGGGATGGAGAGCATCCCGGCCGATTTGCTCACCGGGTCCACGGTCAGCACCATCATCGTGTCGGTGCGCCAGGGGCCTTCCTCGCCGGGGCGGGCGTCAACGCCCATCACCAGGATGTTGAGCCGGTCTTTCCCCTCCCAGGTGGGGATTGGCTCTCCGGGTTCCCAGTCAATTCCACTGCTGCCCGATGCCTGGTTGGGGCTGGGCAAGAGGTCCGACTCCGCCACCCACGCCTTTACTTGCTGGAAAAAGATGTAGCCGATGCCGCTGACGGTGAGTGCGAAGAGAACTACGATGGCAATGAAATTTGCCACCCCCCAGCGATTTGTTCTTCTACGCGCAGGAATCCGTTTGGCCATTTTGTTCCTCCACCCGTAACCGGCTGAATTATAACACGTCTGGAAAAGGAAGCAAGAGCAAATGGAACCCATCGTTCTCCCTGCCAATCCTGTCCCTCCGGAATGGATATACACGGTGGGCGCGGGCTCTGTGGAACAGACGGGGTCCGTCATTCGTTTTGTCCTTCCCCAGGCTACTGCGAAGACTTACTCGGATGCGCAGGTGGATGACTATCGGCGCCTGCCCCGGCGTCGCTTCCCCTGGCGGCCTCCCCTGCGGATGACCGTGCGGGCCCGGTTCTCCCACCCGGCCGGAACCCTGCGGGGGACCGCCGGTTTCGGCTTCTGGAACGACCCCTTCCTGATGACCGGGGCCCGCCCGCCGGCCCTGCCGCGCGCCGTCTGGTTCTTCTACGCTTCCCCTCCCTCGGAGATGAAACTGGACCTGGAGACGCCGGGTTGGGGATGGAAAGTGGCAACCATAGACGCGCAACGTCCCGAAGCCTTCCCCTGGGCGTTGCTGGCGCCGGGGGTCGTCCCCCTGATGAATCTGCGGAGCGTCTATCGTCGGCTCTGGCCCTCGGTCCAGCGGGCGCTGCGCATCCGGGAAGCGTGGATACCGGTTGAGATGACGGGGTGGCACACATACGTCCTGGTTTGGGGGAAACGGGAGGCCCGCTTTGAGGTGGACGGGGAGGTCATCCTGCGGGATGCGCCGTCTCCCCGGGGGCCGCTGGGGTTTGTGATGTGGATGGACAACCAGTACATGGTCGCCACGCCCTGGGGCCGCATCGCCTGGGGGTTGCTGGATGTGCCGGATTGCCAGTGGATGGAAGTGGAGGCGCTGGAGATAGAAGTCGGTGAGATATAGGGGAGAGGGGGGACCAAGGGGGGTGAGGGGGCATTTGCCCAAATCACTACTCACCAGAGTGACTACCTGTGAGCCGAACACCGCAGTTTATTTTCAGACCAGAGAGCGCGGAGAACGCAGAGGAAACACAGAAAAACAAGAACTCTCTGCGCCCTCTGCGTCTCTGCGGTGAAACAAATGCCGCCCGAATTTACAAAAGATTCACGGGGTCTTCGCAATTTCTTCACACTTTCCGGGTATGCTATGGTTGCCAATCGGCAGATGCCGGTTGAGTTTGCTGGTCAGGAGGTACGGATGAACGTCAAGCGAGTTCTGGGTGTCGGTCTGTTGCTGGGTCTGGTGGGCCTGCTGATGGTGGCGCCTGTCTTTGCCCAGGGAAATACGCCTCCTACGCCGACCCCGGGGGCGGGCTCCGGCCTGGGCCTCGGGCGGGGATGGGGGCGCGGATTCGGCCTGGGCGGTGGCTTCGGGCACTTCTGGGCAGTGTTTGATGCCGCCGCGGAGGCGCTGGGTCTGACCCCGGAGCAACTCTTCTCCGAACTGCGTTCCGGCAAGACTCTGGAGGAAATTGCGGAGGCCCGCGGCGTGGATATTCAGGAAGTGTACGATGCGATGCAGGCCGCGCGCGTCCAGGAGATGAAGGAAGCCATCCAGCAGGCCGTCCAGGACGGGCGGATCACGCAGGAGCAGGCCGACTGGCTCCTGGAGGGGCTGGAGAAGGGCTACTTCCCGATGGGACGCGGCTTCGGCCGGGGATTCGGTCGGGGCCTGCGCGGATGCCCTCGCTGGTGGGGTTCCACCCCCTCTACGCCGACTCCCTCCGCGACTCCCAGTTCCTCTTCCTCCTTCTAACAGACGACCGCCCGTCGCGACCCGACCGGTCCAGGAGGACCGGTCGGGTCTTTTTTTCCAGGACTCCCGATTTATCGGTAGTCACTCCGTAGGTAGTGATAAACCTGATCGTCCAGTTCTATGCCGGTTTCATTTGCCCCTCCCTCTTACCCCCTCCCCGTTGAGGGCGGACGATCCGTCCGCCCTCTACAACCCCACGGGGAGGGGGGAGAAAAATGGGGTTTTGCGGGGCGGCGGCGAAGCCGCCGCCCCGCAAAACCCCTCTCTATCCCCCCTCTCCCCCGCCCGCAGGGCAGGGGGAGAGGGGGGACCAAGGGGGGTGAGGGGGCATTTGCCCGAAACCACTACTCACCGGAGTGACTACCCGATTTACCGCAGGTCGTAGAGAAATACTGCCGCTCCCTGGGTCTCCAACTGGTCCAGCCGCACCCCTTGCTGGTCCAAAAGGGAGAGCAGGAACACCTGTTCGCTGAGGCCGTTAAACGTGTAGATGTGGGAGAACAGAAACCACACGCGGCCCCGGGGCAGGCGGTCCACATCTTCCTGAAGGATGGCGAAATCCCCGTCGGAGGACCGTCCTCTCTGATAAAGGTTCGGGTCGTCCAGGCCGAAGCGGGGCGCGTAATAGGCGAAGACCGGCGCGGCACCGTGGTACACGTATATCCGGTCCCCCTCCTGCCAGTGGTCCCGTATGTACTGGATCGCCGGGCGCACCTCTTCGTTTGTCCAGGGAGTGCGGAGGACGGTCAGGGAACGGTAGAACGGATGGAGGAGCAGGAGCCCCACCCACAGTACGCCGATCAGGCGGGAATGGGCGGAAAGGATTCGGTAGACGGTTTCTCCCCCCAGAGCAACCAGCAGAAACACCGGGGGCACGGCAAAGAGCATCACCCGAATGTACAGGGGGTAGAGTTTCAGCATAGAGGCGACGGTCGCGCCGATCAGCGGCAGGAGGAGGGCCAGGGCCAGCGGACGGCGCCCGGACCGCCAGAGGGCGATCCCCCCTACCAGCCAGGCGAACGTCGCCAGGCCGTAGAACGGCAGTCCTCCGGCAAAGACCAGGAAGTCAAACCACGCCTGGAGATACCAGTAGAGGTCGGTCAGCGAACGAGGTGGGAATGGGGCGAAGAAGTCGCGCCAGAATGTGCGCAGGAATTCGTCTCTTAAGCCGACCCGAAGGACAGCACCATACAGCCCGATCAGGCTGACTCCCCAGATCAGGAGCGGGATGCTCCGGCTCAGGGCGAGGCGGAACTGCCGCCGCGCCACCGGCCCGACCAGCATCGCCACGCCGAGTCCTCCCAGGACAAAGGTGGCCGGATAGGAGAACCAGGGCAACAACGCGCCCAGGAGACCGGTGAGGATGAGGCGCTGGCAGGACGGTTGACCGTCCTCCAGACCTTCTATCAGCGGCAGGGCCAGCGCGAAGGCGGCGATTGCGGCCAGCGCGTCGGTGGCGTACGGTTTGACTTCGGAGGCGTAGTAGATGAGCGGTTGCGACCATCCCAGCATCGCGGTGGCGATCCAGGCGCCGGTGGGTCCTGCGATCCGCCGGGCGACCCGGTAGACCAGGGGCAGAGAGAGGATGCTCCCGATCAGGGGCACCAGTCGCAATACCATTTCGCTATCCCCCCAGAGGGAGACAGCCAGTTTGACCGCCCAGAGGAAGAGCGGCGGCGCGACCTGGTGGTTATCCAGCGGGCGCAGCAGGCCTCCGAAATCCCGGTGCAGGATGTTCAGCGCCAGGTACGCCTCGTCCAGCCAGAGAGAACGGTTGCTCAGATACTGCGCCAGCCGGGCAGCGACCGCCAGGAGGATGGTCGCCAGCAGCGCAGCGAGAGACCAGAGATGAGTTTTTCGGTCGTTCAGGAATCGGGATGTCACGGCTCGCAGACACGAAAAAAAGGTTTTGCGGCAAGAGGCATCCTTGCCGCAAAACCCGATTCTACCCCCGTTTGCCGAAAAGGCAAAGGGGCTGCTACCGGATTTCGTAGACCACCTGGACGCTGACGCTGACGGTAAAGGCGCCGGGCGTAATGGAGGGCGCGGCCACGCCGCCACCGCCCATCCCTATATCCATCCGCGCCACGGGAACTACCGGATATGCGCCACCGCTTTCCGATACCAGAACAGGCTTGCCCAGGGAGATGCCCAGTACCTGCGCCATTTGCTGCGCCTGGGCCTTTGCGTTCTCCAGCGCTTTCTGCCGCGCCTGCTGGATCAGCGCGTCGGGGTTCTCCACGGTAAAGTTGACGCCGGAGATGGAATTCGCCCCGGCCTCCACCACGGCGGCCAGCAGTTTCCCCGTCTTGCTCAGGTCCCGCAGCGTCGCCGTCACGAAGTGGGAGACGTGATAGACCACCTGCCCGGTGGGTTGCCCCGTCTGGGGGTCGTAGATGGTTTCCACCCAGACGCTGTAACTGGAAGTCTGGACGTCTTTCTCCTCCACACCCAGTTCCCGGGCGGCCTGGATGGCGCGGTTGATCTTCTGAGCCGCCTCGTCCACCAGAGTGGCGGGATTGTCCCCCCGCAGGTCCACACCGAAGGTGATCTGGGCGATCTCCGGTTCGGCGCTAACCGTCCCGGTGCCGGTAGAAACCAGCCCCTCGGTGATCGTTCCGCCTGATGAATAGACCACCCCGCCTCCTCCCAGGGAACGGGCCGGTTCCCCGGCCGCAAGGGTGGGGGCGGTTCCCGTCTGTCCGCAGGCCGTCAGGGCTAAAAGGCTCAGGGCGATCAGGGCAATGAGCCAGAATTTGGATCGCATTGTTTCTCCTCCTGCAAGAATTTGGATTCATTATCTACGACGTCCGGATGAGGGATTTGGTTCCCCCCCGCTCGGCCGGAAAAGAGAAGGGGGTTGAGGCGGCGAAAATGCCGCCGCAACCCCCTTCTCAACCTGGGGCGCGAGTCTGTCACAATTGGGGCGCGTTACAGAGGTTGTCCGCTTGCTGAAGCAGGCGCAACCCCTCCAGGCGGAGGAGTTCCGGCAGGATGGCCCGGTAGACGGTGCAGTAGGGGGAGGGGCGGTCCTCCCGCCCGGCCGTGCGGCGGGCCGTGAGGGGGCACCCTCCCGCGCAGACGTACCGCCAGAGGCATTCCCGACAGTCCTCTTTCTCCTCCACCGGCGGGTTGCGGAAACCGTCCCCCGCCGACCGGACTTTCGCCATCGGGTCCGGGTCCCACACCGTCCCCACCGTCCGCGATATGTCCATATGGCACCGGGCCACCCGCCCTCGCGGGTCCACGACCAAGTAGGAATGGCCTGCCCCGCAGGGGTAGCGATGAGGGCCACTCAGGTCGCAGCGGTCTAGCAGATTGCAGATTGCGGATTGCGGATTGCAGATTGCAAATTGCAGATTGCAGATTGCAGATTGGAGGCTGGCGATCAGGTGTTGCGGGTCGGGGAGCAGGTCCGGCGGGTCCGAGGCGGGGCGGACGAAGTTCAGGTTGAAGGGGAGGCCCCGCTCCAGGGCGAAGGCCACGATATCGGCCAGACCATCCAGGTTGCGGGCGGTGACGGTGACCGAAAGGTGGGGGCGCAGGCCCAGGGCAAGGGCCGTATCCACCGCCGCGGCGACGGATGCGGAGGTGGGGTGTCCGTCTGCGAGGGGTCTTTGCCGGTCGTGGGCGCTGCCGATGCCGTCTATGGAGATGGAAACCCGGATTCGCTCATCGCGGAGCCAGCAGAGCAAGGCGGGGGTCAGGGTGCTGCCGTTGGTGAGCAGAACCTCCTGCAGTTCCAGGCCTGCCTCCGCCGCGCGCTGGCGGGCATAGGCATGAACGGCCCGGAGGGTGGGGAGGTTCAGGGTGGGCTCCCCGCCGCCGTATTTGATTTTGAGGGCACTGGCGCCGGTTGCGACGGCCGAACGGATCGCTCCGTCTACCGCCGCCCGCCCAACCTCTGGAGACATATCCTCCTGGCCTCTGGGGGCGTAGCAGTAGGCGCAGCGGAAGTTGCAGCGGGTGGTGAGGTGGAGCCAGAGGGTAAAACGTGAAACGTAAGGCGTAAAACGTGAGGCGTGTTGCGTGTTGCGTGGTTGCGTGTTGCGTAGGGGTTCCAGGAGGCCCAGGGCGGCCAGTTGGCGGGCGGGGGTATCGGCCAGGGGAGCGGGTACGGTGTAGGAATCCAGCAGGCGCGCCGCATGCTCGTTCAGGACGGCAATGCCGGAAGGGGCGAGGGGATTGAAAGCCAGTTCGTGACCGTTCGGGAGTAGGGCGCGGTAAAGGGAAGGGGGAAGGGTCCAGAGTGTGTCGGCGGGGATAAGCGCCGCCTCTGGCCCGGAAGCCGGGCAAGCGCAGTCGGTTTCCGATAGGGCTGCCGTGGAGACGACAATTCGGGGAACGTCCGGCGCGCAGGCGCAATCCTGTTCTGGCTGTTCGGATAGGGAGGCCCAGAGGATACGGTATGGAACCTGGTTC
>Ga0209721_1001454_pt1 | contig 17484 bp, 13 predicted proteins | sample TshhotsprinmetaG_FD_184139 | JGI IMG/M metagenome (GOLD analysis project Ga0209721, IMG submission 184139) | Hot spring microbial communities from South Africa to study Microbial Dark Matter (Phase II) - Tshipise hot spring metaG (SPAdes)... | ecosystem: Environmental > Aquatic > Thermal springs... | reverse complement strand
CGGGCGGCCTTCGGCCGCCCGCCCCGAAACCCCTCTTTTCCCCCTTCTCCCCCGCCGCGGCGGGGGAGAAGGGGGCCAGGGGGATGAGGGGGCGCTAAAGGCCAGACCCTGCCTGCACAAGGTCTGGATATGAGCCGAAAGTGTCAGGTGGCTAGTTTTCAGACCAGAGACACAGAGAGCACAGAGAAGCGCGGAAAGAGATAATTCTTCGTGCCCTTTGTGCGCTTCGTGGTTATTGGAAAAACCACGACAAATGCGAAGGAGAATATGTCCACTCCATACCGCATCCCGCTCGCGCTATCCCTCAGCGCCGCCCTTCTGATGGCCGTCTTCCTGGCCCTGCACGGCACCGGCTATGCCGCCCCGCTCCTCCAATCCCCGGGCCCCGGCAGCGTCGTCATCAACGAAGTGGCATGGGCGGGGACGGCAGCCAATACCACCCGCGAGTGGATTGAACTCTACAACAACACGGCCACAACCGTTTCCCTGAACGGCTGGCGGCTCTTTTCCTCTGACAACAGCCCCAATATCACCCTGACCGGTGAAATCCCTCCGTTCGGGTACTACCTCATAGAGCGCTCCACCGATGAGGCGATCCTTGATATCCCAGCCGACTGGGTAGGCAGTTTTGGCACCGGCCTGGCCAACACAGGTGAGGTGCTAACCCTCACCAACCATCTGGGCACCATTATAGACACCGCCAACAGCAACGGTGGCTCCTGGCCCGCGGGTTCGGCAAGTCCCAGTTATCTCTCCATGGAGCGCATAGACCCTGCCGCCCCCGACACCGACGCCAACTGGGCCTCCAACAACGGCATCATCCGCAACGGGCTGGACGCCAACGGGAACCCCATCAGTGGGACGCCGAAGTGCCGAAACTCCGCGGCGGCTCCTGCCGCCGACCTGGTTGTGATGAAAAGCGCTCCGGCCAGTACCTCGACTGGTCAGCAGATGACCTACACCCTCCACCTGCGCAACGCGGGGAATATCCCGGCGACAGGAGTCTATCTAACGGACACGCTTCCCGCCGGTACATCCTTTATCACCCAGAGCAGTCCATACCCGTTCAACGAACCTGCGCCGGGGACCCTTCGCTGGGAAGTCGGAACGCTCCCCATCAGCACTGCGTTTGCATCCATCACCGTGGTGGTCCAGATTGCGCCGGAAGTCAGCGGCACGATAATCAATGAAGTGACCGGCACCACAACGGTCACCGAAGCGACGCCGGGGAACAACGGGGCCTGGGCAGCCACGCTCGTCCGCAACATTCAGCCCGACCTGAATCTGACCAAAAGCGGCCCAACGGTTCTGGCCGTTGGAGAGAGGGTTACTTATGTCCTCACCCTTACCAACACCGGGCTGACGACGGCGACAGGCACTCTCCTTACCGATACCCTGCCCCCAGGGATAGAAAATGTCCAGGGAGTTCCCACCCCCACCGTTTTTCTTCCGCCCCTCCTGGTCTGGGAGTTGGGAGAAATGCCTCCGGGTGCTTCTCGGAGACTCACCGTCACGGGCCGGATCACACCGTTGGCGCCAGTGACCATAGTGAACCACGCGGTCGCTACGGCGACGGAGAACGATGCGAACCCCACAGACAACGAGACTACCTGGACCGCCGCCGTCATCCCCTACGTCCGCCTTTATGCCCTGGCGCCGGTCAACTACTACGGAAGCGGCGAGGCGGCGGCGCTCATCAATATGACCCCCTACTCCGTGAACCTCTCCGGTTGGTGCCTGGACGACGTGCCGTCCTCCACCAGCCGCGTCTGCTTCCCCGCTGGGGCCGAAATCGCACCGGGGCAAATCCGCTGGCTGGCCCAGAACGCCGACGGTTTCTACCCCGTCTGGGGCTTTGATGCCGACTGGGCCGATGCGGCCTCCGAGCGCCCCGTCCCTCTCCTCCCCGGCTCCTGGCCCGGCTTCACCGACAAAGGCGAGGCGGCCTACCTCATCTCCGGCACCGCCATCGTGGACGCGCTGGTCTACGGGACGGTCACCCCAGCGCAGGGATGGAGCGGGCCCGCCGTCCTCTACCCCTATCTCGGCTTCGGGTCCGGTCAGGTGCTCTACCGCAAACTGGACCCTGCCACCGGCCGTCCCGTCCCCGACACCGACTGGGCCGCCGACTGGGCCCAGGACCCCGCCGACCCGCTCCGGGGCCGCAAAATCCGCTACCCCGGCTGGGACCTGGAGGACCTCTTCTTCCCGGCCGAGATCACCGCGACGGCGGGCGTCACCCTTGCGGTGGCCCCCGAAGGCACCCTCTCCCTCACCCTCCAGACCATCGCCTCGGCGAACCGGTCCCTGCGAATAGAGGGCTACACGCTGGAGAGCGTCCCCATCTACGAAGCGATCCGGGAGCGCATCCAGGCCGGGGTGGTGGTGACCGTCCTCCTGGAGAGCCAGCCCACCGGCGGGATGTCCTCCGACGAGAAATGGATCGTTCGGCGCCTCCACAACCCGCCCACCTCCACCGTCTACTTCATCGGCAAAGAGGCGGCCCGCTACCGGTTCCAGCACGCCAAGTTCATCCTGGTGGACGACCGCCTGGCCCTGATCAGCAGCGACAACTTCACCGAACGCTCCATGCCCTCCGACCTCATCGTCAACGGGACGGCGGGCCATCGGGGCTTCGCCCTGGTGACCGACAGCCCCGGCGTCATAGAACGGCTGGCGGAGCTCTTCCGGCGGGACTGCGACCCCGTTCACGCCGACATCGCCCCGTATACCGACGCCTACGCCCCGCCCTCCGGATACACCCCCCTGCCCCCACCGGACTGGACCACCTACACTGCCCCCTTCAGCCAGTTCCTAGCGACGACGGCGACCACCCTCACCGTGCTCCATGGGCCGGAACACCTCCTCCGCCCCGACGACGGACTTCTGGGTCTGCTGGGACGGGTGGGAAATGGGGACGCGGTCGCCGTGATGCAACTGAACGAACCGCTCACCTGGACCCACGGCATCGGGTACGCGGGTGCCAACCCCCGCGTCCGGGCACTGGTAGACGCCGCGCGCCGGGGGGCATCGGTGCGCCTGCTGCTGGACGAGTACTACGATGACGGTGATAACTTCACCACATGCCTCCACCTGAACGAGATCGCCCGCACCGAAGGGCTGGACCTGGTTTGTCGGCTGGGCAACGCTACCGGGCTGGGAGTCCACGCCAAGGTCTTCTTCACGCGGGTGGGGGACGAGAAATGGGTCCACATCGGCAGCATCAACGGCACCGAGACGTCCAACAAAATCAACCGCGAGGTAGCCCTGCAGTTCGCTTCGGACGCGGCCTACGATTTCCTGATGACCGTCTTTGAGCACGACTGGGTGCGGGCGCACGCGCCGCTGGTTTTCCGTCTCTACCTCCCCCTGGTGTTGCGGGACTACGTCCCCCCGGCCGACTACCCGCTGGTCACCGAAGTCTTCATCAACCCGTCGGGGGACGACGCCGGGAAGGAGTGGATAGAAATCTACAACCCTGGCGCGACAGTAGAGATTGCGGGGTGGACGATTGGCGATGCCATAAATGCAGGGGACTACGGGGACGGCCGCTACGCCTTCCCGGTGGGGGCGCGTCTCCTATCGCGGCAGGTCATTGTGGTAGCGGCCTGTGCCCGGAACTTCGCCTCCGCCTACGGCTTCAACCCCACCTACGAGTGGACGAACTGCGACCCGCTAGTGCCCGACCTGATCCCCGCCGGGTCGTGGGACGGTTTCGGTCTGGCGCTGGGGAACGCGCAGGACGAGGTATTGCTCCTGAAGGCCGACGGCGCGCCCGTGGACAGCGTGGCCTGGGGTGGGGAGCCGCGGGCGGGCGTCATTCCCTTCCCGATGGACCCGGGGGACACCTTCCCCTGGTCGGCCTCCCTGAAGCGCTACCCGCCCAGCAGCGACCGCAACGACTGCTCCCGCGACTTCTACGTCAGTTGGTCGCCCTCTCCAGGCCGGGTGACGGGGGAGTAGCAGGAGCAGGGGAGCGGGGGAGCGGAGGAGCGGAGGAGCGGGGGATACGCATCACGTTTTACGCATTACGTTTCACGCATTACGTTTTACGCACTACGCAACACGCAATACGGAAGGAGTGCGCCTATGTCCCTTCCAACAAAAATCATCCTCAGTGACCTCCATCTGGGAGCCGGGTACTTTAACAGCGCCAACCCCCTGGAGGATTTTCGCCACGACGACCGCTTCTACGAGTTCGCGCTGGACCTCCGGGCCGAAAGCGAGGCCACTGGTCGGCCGATGGAACTGATCATCAACGGCGACATGATAGAGTTCCTCCAGGTGCCGGCCGTCCCGGTCTCCGAATACGACCCCCAGGCGCCCTACCCCGAAGAGGCCTACCGTTCCACCGCCGAGGCCGATTCCGTCCTGCGGATGGACCTGGTCATCGCGGGCCATCGTCCCGTCTTTGAGGGACTGGGCGCGTTTCTCTCCGAGACCCCCCGCCGCACGGTGACCATCATCAAGGGCAACCACGACATCCTCCTCCACTGGCCCGGCGTCCAGGAACGCATCCGGCAGGCCGTAGGGGCGACAGGCCCAAAGGCGCCCCTGCTGACCTTTTCCGAGCGGTTCGTCTGCCGGGATGGGGTCTACATAGAACACGGTAACCAGTACCGGGACCCGCTGAATCGGCTGGACGACTTTGAGAATCCGGTGGACCCGCGCCACCCCGACCGCCTTCGGACGCCTATCGGCTCCCGGTTCGTCATAGAGTTCTACAACCACATTGAGTACCAGCGGTGGTGGGTGGATGCCATCAAACCGATCCCCGCCCTCATCGCCTACGGGATGGTGCTGGACCCGGGGTTCGCGCTAAAGGCAGTGGGGGTACTGCTGACCGCATTCCCGGGGATGATTTTCGGCCCGTTTGCGGCGGGAGAGAGGGAACCCTCGCCTCTCCGCGCGGTTCGGGAAGAGAGCCTGGAGGAATTGGTGCGGCGGTATGAGAGCGACCCGGCATATCGTCGGGAGTTCAACGACGAACTCCAGAAATATCTCTGGACACTGGGGCCGGAGGTCCCCCGGAAAGCCTGGGGACGGGCGGCAATGCTGGAGACGGGCCGTCGGATCAGTCGGAGTTTCAGCGATGGACTGGTAGAGGAGGCCCAGCGAATTGTGCGCCAGCAGGGAGTCTCGCTGGTGGTGTTCGGGCACACCCACGCGGCGCGGATGGACCTGCTGGACGGCGGGGTGTACGCCAACACCGGCACCTGGACCTGGTGGCGGGACTTCTCCCAGGCCGACCTGGAAACGTGGCGACAACTGGTGACCAATCCCGAGGCGTTTATGACCCCCCACTACCTCACCTATGTTCGCGTAGAGTATGGTCCCGACGGGCGCCCCCAGGCAACTCTCCATGACCTCAGCGGCGAACTTGCCCTGCCGAAGGCCCGCCCCTTCCGGAGGAGATGTCGGGGGTGTCGGTTCTGGTCATAAAAAACACACCCCACCCCTTTCCTGCGCATGGCGAATTACCGGCCCAGGCTGACCCAGAAACAGCGACCGAAACAGTTGGTGTGAATTGATCTCCGTCAAGGAGTAGCGCATCGGACGCCACTCCGCGGGCTTCGTGGCGGACTGCAAACGCCACTTCGCTACGCTCCGTGGCTTACTACGAACTCAATGATGTTCGTAGTGCGCTACGGAGCGAAGCGGAGTAGCGCATCGGTGGGGATACCCCTCTGGGTATCCTGCCCCCTGGGGCATCCTGAATACCCCGGGGCCCGGCGTAGGGGCGGGTCTGAGACCCGCCGAACCCAGAAATCTCTTCTTGACAGCACCCTTTCCGGGGGTATAATAGTACTGCAATATTCTTGAATAATTTATTGGAGCCTTATGCTGACCATCCGACGAGATAGCGATTATGCGGCCCGCATTCTGCTGTACCTGGCGATGCACCCCCCCGAGACCTGCATCACGGCCCGCGAGGTCGCTCGCCAGAAACTGATCCCCCCAGGTCTGGCCCGCAGCCTGCTCACGCGCCTGGCGGGGGCGGGGCTGCTGGTCAGCCGACGGGGGAAAGGGGGTGGGTTTTACCTGGGCCGTTCCCCGGCGGAAATCTCCCTGCTGGAGGTCGTAGAGGCGATAGAGGGGCCGGTCGTCCTGAACATCTGCACGGAGGAGCCCCTGGAGTGCCCGCTGATGCCCCAGTGCCCGGTGCATGAGGCCTGGGTGGATGCCCGGCAGCGGTTGCGGGAACATCTGGGGCGGATCACCTTTGAGTTGCTGGCCCGACGGGGTGCGGAATTGAATCCACCTTCAGGAGAGGTCGGATAAGGGCCGACACGGTGAAAATGAAACGGCGCACCGGAGCGATCCTCCGGTGCGCCGTTGTTTTGAGGCGCGGCGGAGAACTACACCGCAGGGTATTTTTCATGATAGCGATATTTCGGTGCCTGTCAAGCGTCTAAGACTTGCAGGGCCCATCATTTCGGGGGAATGGCGCGCCCGTGAAAAAGGGGCGGTGGGTTTGTGGGGGCGGCTTCGCCGCCCCCACAACCCCGCACCCCACCCCTTTCCTGTGCAAGGCGAATTACTGCCCAAGCCCGAAGAGAGGCAATTATCCCCCACCCTGTGGCGAGGAAGCACGCCGGTCCCTCAGCACCCCCAGCAGACCTTCTAACCCGAGCAGGTAACTCCGCCAGCCGAACCCGCAGACCTGACCGACGCACACCGGGGTGAGCCAGGAGCGATGACGGAACGTCTCCCGGGCGTAGATATTGGAAAGGTGTACTTCCACTGTCGGGATGCCGGCCCCGGCAATAGCGTCCCGCAGCGCGATGCTGGTGTGGGTGTACGCGCCGGGATTGATGAGGAGACCCTCGGCCCATCCCATCGCCTCGTGAATGGCGTCTATCAGCACGCCTTCGTGGTTAGATTGCCGGATGCGCAGTTCGGCGCAATGAGCCGCAGCGTATTCTTGCAAGGCCGCGTTGATTTCGTCCAGCGTCACCCGGCCGTAAATGTGCACTTCGCGGCGGCCCAGCAGGTTCAGATTGGGGCCGTGGAGTACCAGAATTCGGAACAGAGAAACGGAAACTTCTGCCATTTCGCCTCCTTATTTCCTCCGGAGCCGGTACGGCTGATGGGTCGCCAGCAGCCGAATCACCGGCCGGACCGGGCTGCGAGTCGTCAAAACAATGGCCCGTTCGTATTTGTGGGTGGTAACTGTTGAGCCAGCGGTTGAAACCGCACCTGGGAGGGCACTTCGTGGCCGGGCGACCGCCTGCGTGGTCGCCGGGGCGGCCCTTGAGGGGCGATTTCAATCGCTGAAGAACAATAGCCTGAACTGTTACTGTGGGTGTACCCTCCATCGCACTTGCGCTGATAGAAGGCCGTCCCGGGCCAGCCTTCAGGATACCAGAGATTCCCCAAATACTCAAGTCGGAAGTGGGCTGGCACTTCCGCTTTCCCCTCTTCACAGGCGCGCCACTCCCTCAAAGCGATTTGCTGCCCAAGCCCAGCGCAGATATCCGCTTGCGCAGTCAAAGAAATCAGAGTATACTACAGAATTGTAACCATCAGCCCGCCTGTAGCCACAAAGACCACAGGCATTTGCGAAAACCGTTTCGCTCCTATCCGCTGGCTGAATAGGGATACCGAATATGAGCCATCCGGTAGACCCAGGATTTTATGAAAGCCTATCTCGCCGCATTCGTTCTCGTTCTCGTGCTGGTTTTGACGGCCATCACTGTCAGAGGGCTGATTGTACCGATCATCCCGATGGACCCGGCACCCACCCCAACCATCGTCGTGCCGCACAACAACCCATCGCTCTCTCCGACTTTCACTCCAACGTCCACACCGGTTCCGACACCGACATCCACACCAACATCTACTCCCACTCCCACACCGACGCCTGTTTTAACGCCGCCACCGCCGCCGGTTCTTCCGCACATCACCCCGGTCTACGACCTGCCGATCAGCGAGACGTTGCCCATCACCCTGCCCGTCCCCACCCCGATGCCCCTCGTCTCCCTGCCGGACAACGTGATGAACGTTCTCCTGCTGGGGATGGACACAGAAAGCCACAACGGGGGGCGGACAGACGTGATGGTCGTCGTCAGCATCAACCCGGATATCCTGTCGGTGAGCATGCTCTCCATCCCGCGGGATTACTACGCATGGATTCCCGGCTACGGGTTCGGGAAAATCAACACCGCCTGGAACCGAGGACGGGATTACCCCGGCGGCCGGATCGCCCTGGTCAAGGCAACGGTGGAATACAACTTCGGTATCCCCATCCACTACTACGCCCTGGTGGACTTCCAGGGGTTCATCCGCATCGTGGACGCACTGGGTGGGGTGGATGTGCCGGTGGAGTGCGAGTTTCACGATACCTTCCCCGACCCCGCCAATCCGGAGCAGGGGATAGACATAGACCTCTACCCCGGCGTTCAGCATCTGGACGGTCAACACGCCCTCTGGTACGTCCGCTCCCGCTGGTCCACCAGCGACTTTGACCGTAGCCGACGGCAGCATCAGGTGCTGCGGGCGCTCTACCGCCAGGCGTTGAGCGGCGGGATTCTGGGGCGCATTCCCGAACTCTGGGACGCCCTCCGGCAAACAGTGGAGACTGACCTGGGGCTCAAAGAGATGGTCTACCTGGGCTGGATCGGGACCCGACTGGACTGGACCAACGTGAAAAGTCGCTTCATCGTCCCACCGTACGTGGATCCCTGGACCGACCCCAACGGGGCCTATGTCCTGCTCCCCGTCCCCGGCGCGCTGGAGCCGCTGATCGCGGAGGCGCTCCAGCCCCCGGCGACGGGGCGGGCCCGCCAGTCCCCCTTCACGGTGGAAATCTGGGACGGGACCGGCCGGCCGGGGATGGCGGAAGTGGCCGCGGAGCGGCTGCGCTGGGAAGGGTTCGTGGTGACGAGAATCACAGCCACCGGGGTGGTCTCCCGCACCCAGGTGGTGGATTTCACCACCACGGCCAAAGGTTCCCCCCTCTGGCTGCTCACCCGTCTCTATAACCTGAAAACGGAGGACATCCAGAAGCAGCCCCAGGAGGGACGCAGTGTGGATTTTCGCGTGGTTCTGGGGGCAAACTACGACTCCTGCATCCGGCCTGGTGCAATTCAATACGTGCCGCCGCCCACACCGACGCCAACGCCGACTCCCAATCCCTGAATATGCGCGAGACCGTGCGAAACATTCTCTGGACTCCCTGGCGAATGGCTTATCTGCGAGGGGAGGAACCGTTGCCCGAAGAATGCCTTTTCTGCCTGAAACCCCGCCTTCCAGACGAGGAGGCCCACATCCTCTACCGGGGGCGCTGGTGCTACGTGGTGCTGAACCGCTTCCCGTACAACAACGGTCATCTGATGATTGTCCCGTACATTCATGTGCCCTCGCTGGAGGACCTGGACGAGTTGACATCGGCGGAGTGGATGGCGCTGACGCAGACCAGTCTGCGGGTACTGCGTCAGGCCTACAACCCGCAGGGCTTTAATGTGGGCCTGAACATCGGGACGGTCGCCGGTGCCGGGGTGGCGGGCCACGTCCACCTGCATGTCGTCCCCCGCTGGGGCGGGGACACCAACTATATGAGCGTCGTCGGTCAGACGCGCACGATCCCGGAATGGCTGGAAGAGACCTACCGACGGCTGCGTCCGCTCTTTGAGCAGCACGCGCCAGGATGAAACGGGAAACCGTCACCATCAAGGGTACCCGACAGGGACTGCGGATCACCCTGGCCGAAGGCCTATGGGATGAGCAATTCGCCGCGCTGGCCCGAAAACTGGAACAGGGGGCCTCTTTTTTCCGCGGCGGACGCGTCGCCCTGGACGTCGGTTCTCAACCGCTCACCGAATCGCACATTCGTCAGGTCAGAGAACTCCTGGCCCGCTACGAGATGGACCTCTGGGCCGTGTCCAGCACGGCCGACGCCACCATCCTGGCGACCGTTCGGGCGGGCCTCTCTCCCCTGCTGACCGCGGAGGAGCAGGGAGTGGAAACGCCAGGGGCCGAACTCCAGGCCCCGGAGGTCCCCGCCGGGGGGCTGGTGGTGGAGCGGACGGTCCGCTCTGGCCAGCGAATTGAACACCCCGGGGACATCGTGATTATCGGAGACGTACACGCAGGGGCCGAGGTTATTGCCGGCCGCCATGTGATCGTTTGGGGAAAACTGCATGGTCTGGTCCACGCCGGCGCGGTGGGGGATGAAAATGCCGTCGTCTGTGCGCTGGACCTGGCGCCGACGCAACTGCGCATTGCCGACTACATCGCCCGCGCCCCGGAGGAGCGCCGTCGCCGACCGGTGCCGGAGATGGCCCGCGTCCGCAACGGGCGCATAGAGGCCGTTCCCTGGCCCAATCGGTAAGGAGGTGGGATGGGTGCCAGAGTAATCACCATCACTTCGGGAAAGGGCGGGGTGGGCAAAACGACCGTCACCGCCAACCTGGGGGTCGCCCTGGCGATGCGCGGCCAGCGGGTCGTGGTCATAGACGCCGACATCGGCCTGCGAAATCTGGACGTGATGCTGGGACTGGAAAACCGCATCGTCTACGACCTGGTGGACGTTGTGGAGAACCGCTGTCGGCTGCGCCAGGCGATGGTGCGGGATAAACGGCTGCAGGAACTCTACCTGCTCCCCGCCGCCCAGACGCGGGACAAGACCGCTGTCCGGCCGGAAGATATGGTGCGCGTCTGCGACGAACTGCGGGATTCCTTTGACTTCCTGCTGGTGGACTCTCCGGCCGGGATTGAGCAGGGCTTCCGCAACGCCGTCGCCCCTGCCGACGAGGTGCTCATTGTGACCAATCCCGAAGTCGCTGCGGTGCGGGATGCCGATCGGGTCATCGGCCTGATTGAGGCAGAGGGGAAAGGCCCGGCCCGTCTGATCATCAACCGGCTGAAGCCAGACCTGGTGCGCCGGGGGGATATGCTGAACACCGACGCGGTGATAGAACTTCTGGCAATAGACCTGATCGGGATCATCCCGGAGGACGAGGCCGTTATCACAGCGGCGAACACCGGTCGGCCCGTCGCCTTCACCGACAACAGTCTTGCCGGCCGGGCATTCCACGACATTGCCCGCCGTCTGCTGGGGGAAGAAGTTCCCTTTGGCCCCCTCAAGGAGCCGGGATTTCTGGGACGCCTTCTTCGCTGGATGCGTGCCGAAGGGGAGGAATCACCATGAAACTGCTGGACCGCTTGCTCCATCGTCAGGAACCACCCAGTGGCGAAATCGCTCGTGAGCGGCTGCGCCTGGTGCTGGCCCACGACCGGGCGAATATCTCCCCCGGCCTCCTGGAGGTCCTGAAAGACGAGATCATCGCCGTCATCTCCCGCCATGTCCCCATAGACCCGGAGGGGGTGCAGGTGACCTACACCGAGGGGCCGCGCGTCAACCGGCTGGTGGCCGACATTCCCCTGCAGACAGGGCGGAGACCGCGCGGGGGGTAAATGCGTTCCGTTCAGCCCTGGCGGCAATTTGACTTCCTGCTTCTGGTGGCGATGCTCCTGCTGGTGGCGCTGGGTGTGGCCATGGTGCGCAGCGCCACCCTGAATACCCCGGACCTGGCGGATCTGTGGCGCCGTCAGGCCAATTTCGCCGTCATGGGGCTGGCCCTCTTCCTTGTACTGGCTGCCGTTCCCTATACCTGGTGGCGCTCCATCTGGTGGTTGGGCTACCTGATCGCCCTGGGGCTCCTGGTACTGGTCCTGTTTGTCGGCCGGAGCGAGATCGGCGACGTCCGGCGCTGGTTCTACATCGGTACCTTCCGGTTCCAGCCTTCCTTTCCCGCGATGTTGCTCCATATCTTTGCCGTCGCGGCCGTACTGGAATACCGCCCCTCGCGGAGACGCCGTCTCCCCACCAACGGGGAGCAGGAGGAAACTCCCCCCGGGCTGGTCCCTTACATCCTCTCCGGCCTGATCACCCTCGTCCTTGCCGGGCTGGTCTTCCGGGAGCCGGACCTGAGCACCGCCGCCATCTACGGAGTTGTCTGGCTGGCGATGGCCTTCATCTCCGGCGTTCGGCTGGTCTATCTGTTCGGCACCTTTGCGCTGGGACTGGTGGGTGCGATCCCCCTCTGGCAGATTATGCGACCGTATCAGCGGGAACGGCTGCTGGTTTTCCTGAACCCGGAGCGGGACCCGGGCGCTCTCTACAACATCCATCAGGCACTTATCAGCATCGGCTCTGGCGGTCTCTGGGGACAGGGCTACGGTGTCGGCAGCCAGAGCCAGTTGCACTTCCTGCGCGTTCGCCACACCGACTTTATTTTCTCCGTCATCGGGGAAGAACTGGGATTTATCGGGGTGATGCTGATGCTTTCCCTGTACCTGATCATCGCTTGGCGGCTGCTGCGGGCAGCGCTCCTGGCCCCCGACCGATTTGGGCGGTTGATCGTCGCGGGGATGGGCGCCATTATATTCTCTCCGCTACTCATCAATGTGGGGATGAACATCGGCCTGTTGCCCGTCACCGGGTTGCCGTTGCCGTTCATCAGTTACGGCGGGACGGCCCTGTTGACGTATATGGCCGCGCTGGGCCTGGTAGAAAGCGTGGCGATGCGGCATCAGGAACGATAATCTTCTTCGGAGGGACCGAATGAGCAAGCAAATTCGTCAGCCCGGACCATATCTCTATCCGTTGCCTGTGGTGCTGGTCACTTGTGGCATCGGCGAGAAGGCCAACCTCATCACCCTCTCCTGGGTGGGCATGCTGTGCTCTACCCCGCCCACCATCGGGATCGGCGTGCGCCCGGAGCGGCACTCCCACCATCTGATCCGGGAGGTTGGAGAGTTCGTCGTCAACCTGCCCACTGCGGAGCAAGCCCGCCAGGCGGACTACTGCGGCCGGGTCTCCGGGGAGGGCCACGACAAATGGGCCGCCTGCGGCTTCACCCGCACCCCGGCGTCCCAGGTGAAAGTCCCCCTGATCGCCGAGTGTCCTGTCAACTTAGAATGCCGCCTCCGCCATACCGTTCCCCTGGGCAGCCACGACCTTTTCATCGGCGAGGTCGTCGCCGTACACATAGACGATTCCCTCCTGGACGAGCAGGGGCGGGTGGATTTTGCCCGGCTATCCCCGTTTCTCTACACCGGGCGAGACTATTACCGGTTGGGGGAACGATTAGCGCCGGTGGGCTTTTCCCTGCGCGGGTAGATGAAATACCGTGGGGTTTGTGGGGGCGGCGAAGCCGCCCCCACAAACCCCAACTCTTCTCCCCCTCCCCGTGCGGCTGTAGGGGCGGACGATCCGTCCGCCCTCAACGGGGAGGGGGCTGGGGAGTGGGGCGAACCGATCAGATATCCGATTCGTTTATTCTAAATCAACATAAGTATACGGAGAAGTGACTCTCCCTTTCCCAAAACTGCTGTAAAAATGAGCGAACCGTGGGAAAAGATTGGCTCATGCTCTAAAATGGCGTACTTTTTCAAGGAACTTTATTTAGCAGTCGTCGTATAGGTTGTGGATTGGGGATTTCTTTTTCTCTCCCCCCATATCTTGGGAAACGTGGGTTTTCCAGCAGCAGCCCTGCGGGGGAACCGCAGGGTGGTTCGGTCCAGGGATGTGGATAAGGTGGGGATGGCAACTCCGGCAGCACGGGAGAACGTCCCGTTTTCGGCCGGGAAGAGCCCGGGCCGCGGGGTGCAAAAAGGCCTCTCTATCGTGCAGATATCCACAACACCCCGGAGTTATCCACAGAAATTGCCCAGTTATCCACAGACCATCCCCTTTCGGCCGGTAGTCAACGGGTATATATGGGGGAAGGGGCCCGGATGAAAGCCAGGAATGGGGGGTGTGAATAGGCGAATCCCCTGGGGATGACCTTGGGAAAACAGGAGGTGCACACTATGGAACTCTCTCGTTTCCTTTCCGTCGCTCGCGGCGATGAACCTGCCGAACTGGTGCTGAAAAACGGTCGGGTGGTGAACGTTTTCACGGGCGAGATTATAGAAGCGGATGTCGCCCTTGCGGATGGGACGATTGTCGGGGTCGGCAGCGGCATCGCCGGTCGGCAGGAACTGGACCTGCAGGGGCGCTACATCTGCCCCGGCCTCATAGACGCCCATGTCCATATTGAGTCCTCTATGGTGACCCCGTACCAGTTCGCCCGCGCGGTGGTCCCTCATGGGACTACAACGGTGGTGTGCGACCCCCACGAGATAGCGAACGTCGCCGGGGCGGCGGGCGTCCGCTATATACTGGATGCCTCCGAAGGCCTGCCGCTGACGGTGTATGTCAACCTGCCCTCCTGTGTTCCCGCCACGACGATGGGCACGGCGGGGGCGGAGTTGGGGGCCGACGACCTGCGCGCGCTGGGCTCTCTCCCGCGCGTCCTGGGACTGGCCGAACTGATGAACGTCCCCGGCCTGGTCCTGGGCTTCCCGGATGTGCTGGCGAAGGTGGAGGCATTTCGGGACCGGGTGATAGATGGCCATGCCCCCGGCATCGGCGGGAAGTGGCTCCAGGCGTACGCGGGCGCCGGTCCCGGGTCCGACCACGAGTGCACTACCGCCGCCGAGATGCTGGAGAAACTCCGCCTGGGGATGCGGGTGTTCATCCGGGAGTCCACCGCCGCCAAGAACCTGCGCGCCCTCCTGCCGGCAGTCACTCCTCAGAACAGTCGCCGCTGCGCCTTTTGTACCGACGACCGTCACCCCGCGGACCTGCTGGATGAGGGACATCTGGACCATCTGATCCGGCTGGCAGTCGCCGAAGGGCTGGACCCGGTCACCGCAATCCAGATGGCGACCCTCAACGCGGCCGAGTGGTTCCGCCTCCGCGACCGGGGCGCCATCGCCCCTGGCCTGCGGGCCGATCTGGTCGTCTTTTCGGACCTGAAGGACTTTCGCCCGGAGATGGTCTTCGCCGCCGGACATCTGGTGGCCCAGGCCGGGGAGCCGGTGAGCCGTTGGCCGGAACCCTCTGCAGACGAATCGGCGGTGCGGGGATCGGTCCACGTGGACTGGAGTCGGGTCTCCCTGCGCATCCCTGCGCCCGATCCAGCCGCCCGAAGCGCCCGCGCGCGGGTCATCGGCGTCATCCCCGACCAGGTGCTCACTGAACACCGGATTGAGGATGTGCCTGTGCGGGATGGCGAAGCGGTCGCCGACCCGGAGCGGGACCTGCTGAAGATTGCCGTGATAGAGCGGCATCGGGGGACGGGCAATGTGGGGCTGGGCTTTGTGTACGGATTGAGCCTGCGGCGGGGGGCGCTGGCGGGGAGCGTCGGGCACGATGCCCACAACCTCATCGTCGCCGGATGCGACGACGTCTCTATGATGACCGCCGCCCGCGCCGTGGCGGAGATGGGCGGTGGACTGGTCGCGGCGGTGGGCGAGCAGGTGCTATCTTCCGTGCCATTGCCGGTCGCCGGGCTGATGTCCGACCAGCCGGTGGAGACGGTACGACATCAGATGGACCGCCTGACCGAGGCGGCGCGGGGTCTGGGGACGGCCCTGCCGGACCCCTTTATGGCGTTGGGTTTTCTGGCTCTGGAGGTCATCCCGGCGCTGAAGTTGACCGATCAGGGACTGGTAGACGTGGAGCGGTTCACCTTCGTCTCGCTCTTTGTGTAAGGGATACCCGCACGGTTGGTGCAGCCTTCCCGTTCCAGCGGGTCCGCCGCCCGCTGGGTAAAAAGGGTTTTGTGCGCAGCGACGAACCTGCCCACAAAACCCTCTTCGCGTCCATAGAGGGTGATGAGAAAGCGGCAGGGGTTGGCGCGGGCGGCCTCTGGCCGCCCGCGCCAACCCCTATTTTCTCCCCCTTCGGGCCGGGGGGATGAGGGGGGGTAACGTCTGCCGACCAGCGATTTCTGCTTATTGTCCAAATCATTTGTCCGGCCGGACTATCACCAGGCGGTAAATAGGGATTCCCCCGTCTGTGCCACTGCTATTACCCAGCAATCTGCCATAAACGGAAATGCACCCCGCGGTGTCCCTCATTTGACAGAACCCCATTCTCGTTTATCATGGTAATTCTACAGGAGGAGAAGGATCATGGCGCGCCTGCTGCCCCCGGGCACCGTTCTGCACGCGCGGTACCGCATCCTTGCCTGCATTGGCCAGGGAGGGATGGGGGCGGTCTATCGCGCCGAGGACCTGCGGCTGGAGGGGCGCATCTGCGCGGTGAAAGAGATTCACACCGACCCCGACCTCCCTCCAGAACTCCAGGCCGAGGCGCAGCAGCAGTTCTACCGCGAGGCCAGTATCCTGGCCCGGCTGGACCACCCCAACCTGCCCAAAGTCTCCGACTACTTCACCGAGGGGGGGCGGGAGTACCTGGTGATGGACTACGTCGCCGGGCCCGACCTCCGGCAGATTCTGGAGGAGGCCCGGCGCGCCGGTCGGATGCTGGATGAAGAGCGCGTGCTGGGATGGGCGATGCAATTATGCGACGCCCTCTCCTACCTGCACAGCCAGAACCCTCCGATTCTCCACCGGGATATCAAACCGTCCAACATCAAAGAGACCGCGGGGGGACTCATCAAACTGGTGGACTTCGGGCTGGTGAAGTTGCTGACCCCCGATGATTCCCGGACCATCACCGTACTCCAGGGGAGAGGGACCGCGGCCTACACCCCCCTGGAGCAGTACGGCGGCGATACCGGGCACACCGACCCCCGCTCCGACATCTACGCCCTGGGGGCGACGCTTTACCATTTGCTGACCGGTCAGCCACCGGCGGACGCGCGGGAGCGTTTCCTGCGGCCGGATTCGCTACCTCCGCCCCGCGCGCTGAACCCGCGCGTCTCCCCCACGACGGAGCGCGCCGTTCTGGCGGCGATCGCGATGCACCCGGATGACCGCCCGCCGACGGTGGACGCGTTCCGCCAGATGCTGATGGGCACTTCCCTCTCCGACGCACTGGTTGTTCTGGTCCCTTCCCAACGGGAATGGGCGCGCGCCCTGGCCGAAAACTGGGGGTGGTTCCTGCTGGCCGCGGGCCTTCTCCTGACCGCCATCCTGCTCACCTGGCTCCTGTAGGCCACCCGCCCACCCCTTGCATGCTTGCAAACTTGCATATGTTGATTCTCATAAAGTCGTATCACCCGGTCTTTCACAAAGTCTCATAAAGTCGTATCCCATCCCTTGCCCCGATGGGAGTCCGAGCGTTCGTTCCGAGTCTTCTTTGTTGCCAGGGATTCCCTCTATCCCCCTCACCCCCCTTGCCCCCTTCTCCCCCTTGCCCTGCGGGCGGGGGAGAGGGGGGGAAGAGAGGGGTTTTTGGGGCGGCGGCTTCGCCGCCGCCCCAAAAACCCCTTTTCCATCCCCCCGTGCGGCTGTAGGGACGGACGATCCGTCCGCCCTCAATGGGGAAGGGGTAGGGGGAGGGGAAATGTCAATCCTCCAGAGGATCGCACCCTTCTGGAATTATAAGCCGATTCAACCCATAGAGGGGTATGACTTTTTGAGACCTACCTGCTACCTGCTACCGGCTGCCTGCTACCTGCTGCCTGCTGCCTGCTACCTGCTGCCTGCTGCCTGCTACCTGCTGCCTGCTACCTGTAGTAT
>Ga0209721_1001453_pt1 | contig 17495 bp, 11 predicted proteins | sample TshhotsprinmetaG_FD_184139 | JGI IMG/M metagenome (GOLD analysis project Ga0209721, IMG submission 184139) | Hot spring microbial communities from South Africa to study Microbial Dark Matter (Phase II) - Tshipise hot spring metaG (SPAdes)... | ecosystem: Environmental > Aquatic > Thermal springs... | reverse complement strand
CACCACGATACGCTGATTGAGGCCGACGATCACATCATCATCTTCATTCCCAACAAGCGCCTGGTGCGCGAGGTGGAAAAACTGTTCCTGGTCGGGGCGACGTTTTTCGGCTGAACGCTCTGGCGTGCCACAAGCCATGCCTTTCGTGCGCATTGCGCCCATCTTTGGCGTCGTCGTCTTGGTGTTCTCCCTGACCATGGGGGTGCCGTATGCAGCGGCGGTGGCGCTGCACGACGGCACTGCCGCGCTGTGGGCGTGGTCGGCGCTGTTCGGTGCGGCGTGGGGATCGATCATCTGGCGCGAGGGGCGGCGGCGTGCGGGTCCGCAGCCGGATCTGCAGCCACGCGATGGCATGCTGCTCGTGGTGCTGGCGTGGACGGTATTGCCGGCGCTGGCTGCGCTTCCGCTGCTGCTGTTTTATCGCCAGCACGGCGGCCAGCTGAACTTCATGCAGGCTTACTTCGAGACCGTGTCGGCCATGACCACCACGGGAGCCACGGTGCTTACCGGGCTGGACGCGCTGCCGGCGTCGGTGAACCTATGGCGGGGTCTGCTGCAGTGGTTGGGGGGCATGGGCATCCTGGTGCTGGCGGTGGCCGTGTTGCCGATGTTGGGTGTAGGGGGACAGCTGTTGCGTGCCGAATCGGCCGGACCGATCAAGGACGCGCGCCTGACACCGCGCATCGCCCAGACCGCCAAAGGACTGTGGACGGTGTACGCGTTGATCTCCTTGGCTTGCCTGTTGGCCTATCGGTGGGGGGGCATGTCGTGGCTGGACGCGTGGATCCACATGTTCACCACCATGAGCCTAGGCGGCATGTCGTCGCACGACGCCAGCTTTGCCTACTTTGCGTCACCGCGTCTGGAGTGGATTGCCACGATGTTCATGCTGGTGGCCAGTGGCAGCTTTGCGCTGTATTTTGCGGCGCTGGTCAAGCGCGATCCGCGCCGCATCTGGCGTGATGCTGAGTGGCGCGGCACGGTGGTGTTGATGGTGGCGTCGGTGCTGATCGTGGCTGCCCTGCTGTGGTGGCGTGGGGTCGAGGCGGACCCGGCGACGGCGCTGCGGCTGGCCGCGTTCAACGTGGTGTCGGTGGCCTCCACCACCGGCTACGCCAGCACCGACTACCTGCAATGGCCGGTGTTTGCGCCGATCTGGATGTTGATGCTGTCGGGTATGGCCACCAGCGCCGGCTCCACTGGCGCGGGCATCAAGATGATCCGCCTGCTGATGCTGCTGAAGCTGGCGCATCGGGAGCTGGCGCGCATCGTGCACCCGCGGGTGGTCAACCCGGTGGCGCTGGGCGGCCGTGCGTTGGATGCGGCGGTGTTGTACGCGGTGCTGGCGTTCATGCTGGTCTACGGCGGCACGATCGCGGCGTTGACGCTGGCGTTGCTGCTGACCGACATGCCGTTTGACACGGCGTTTTCGGCGGTGGTGGCATGTGTGAACAACCTGGGCCCGGGCTTGGGCGAAGTGGGGCCAGCGGGCAACTACGCGGGTCTGAGCGCGACGCAGCTGGCCATCTGCACGCTGGCCATGATCATGGGGCGGCTGGAAATGCTGTCGCTGCTGGTCATTCTGACCCCGGGCTACTGGCGCAAATGACGGGAGGCAGCGCATGCATCTGGGACCGGCGCTGTATGTCTTTTCGCACGTGCTGATGGCCTTTGCGCTGGTGTTTGCGGTGCCCATGGCGTGGGCATGGTTCCACGACGACCTGACGCACGAGATGCTGTGGGCCCAGGCCGCAGCGCTGACCCTGGCCAGCGGCGCCGCGTTGTGGGGGCTGACCCGCCGCTGGCGGGGCGAGCTGGCCACGCGCGACGGCTTCGTGCTGGTCAATCTGGTGTGGCTGGTGCTGCCTGCCTACGCGGCGCTGCCGCTGTGGTGGATGGTGCCGGGCATTACGTGGCATCACGCCTATTTCGAGGCCATGAGCGCGCTGACCGCCACTGGCGCCACCGCGCTGTCGGGGCTGGACCGCCTGCCGGTGTCGATCAACGTTTGGCGCTGTTTTTTGCAGTACGTGGGCGGGCTGGGGGTGATGCTGCTGGTGGTGGCGGTGCTGCCGATGCTGGGCTTAGGGGGGATGCAGCTGTACAAGGCCGAAACCCCGGGCCCCATGAAGGACCAGAAGCTGACCCCGCGCATTGCCGAGACGGCGCGGGGGCTGTGGGGCGTGTATTTCGCCTTTTCGCTGCTGTGCCTGCTGGCCTACCGCTGGGCGGGCATGAGCTGGGCCGACGCCTTCATGCACATGTGCACCACCATGGGGCTGGCCGGCTTTTCATCGTACGACGCCAGCATCGGGCACTTCCAGTCGCCGGCGGTGGAGTGGGTGGCGGTGGTGTTCATGGCGCTGGCCGGCATCAGCTTTTTGCGCTACTTCATGGTGCTGCGCGGCTGGACGCTGCGGCCGCTGTGGCAGGATCGCGAAATCCGTACCTACGTGGTGGTGCTGGGTGCTGCGATTGCCCTGGTGACGGGTATGTTGCTGGTCGAAGGCGTGTATGCGGATCCCCCGACCGCGCTGCGGCTGGCGGCCTTTCATGTGCTGTCGCTGGCCACCACCACCGGTTACGCCACCACGGACTATCTGCAGTGGCCCGTGTTTATCCCGATATTTTTGCTTTTTCTGGGTACGTTCGTGTCGTGCGCCGGCTCTACCGGTGGTGGCATCAAGATGGTGCGCATGGTGCTGCTGATCAAGCAGGCGCGGCGCGAACTGGTGCGTATCATCCATCCGCACGTGGTCAACCCGGTGACGCTGGGCGGGCAGGCGGTGCCGGCGCAGGTGATGGCGGCGGTGCTGGGCTTCATGCTGATTTATGGGGCGGCCACCATGGGGCTGACATTTTTGCTGTTACTGTCCGGCTTGGACCTGGTGACGGCGTTTTCGGCAGTGGTGGCCACCGTCAACAACATCGGCCCCGGTCTAGGGGAGGTTGGGCCGGCGGGTAACTACGGTGGTTTGTCACCGTTTCAGCTGTGGGTGCTGAGCTTGGCCATGCTGCTGGGCCGGCTGGAGCTGCTGAGCGTGCTGGTGCTGTTCACGCGCGCGTTTTGGCGGCGCTGAGGGCGTGCGCCTGCCGCCCCGGGCGGCGCGTGGCGGTGCCCTGTTCAGTGCGGGCCCACGAGCGTGCCGCCGGCAGCGTACAGCGCCACCAGCGCCCAGGCGGGCACGCGACCGCTGAGCAGCAGTGCCAGCGCCACACCTGCTGCCAGCGCGCTGCCGGCACCCTCGATGGCGGCGCTCCCGGCATGCACCAGCGCCGCGGCCAGCAGGCCGACTACTCCCGCGTGCACGCCCTCCAGCATCGGCTGCAGCCGCGGGTGCTGGCGCCAGCGTGCCCAGCCGGGCAGCGTGCCCGCCAGAATCAGGAAGGCCGGGGCGTAGATGGCCAATAGCGCCACGGTTGCGCCCATCCCGCCACCCAGCGGCGGCGGCAACGCCGCGCCGACATAGCTGGCGATGGTCAGCAGCGGCCCCGGCATGGCTTGCACCGCGCCGTAGCCGGCCAGAAAGGTGGGGGCGTCGATCCAGCCTGGGCCCACCACTTCCGCCTGGATCAGCGGCAGCACCACGTGCCCGCCGCCAAAGATCAGCGCACCGATGCGGTAGAACGCATCCACCACCGGCCACCAGCCGCCAGGCGCCAGCCGGGCCAGTACCGGCAGCACCACCAGGGCGGCACCAAACAGGCTCAGCCACAGGGCGGCCGCGCGGTGGCCCACGCGCAGCGGCAGCGGGTTGGCCGGCTGCGGTGGCAGATGGCGAAAGGCCCACGTCCCGAAGCCCGCGCTGAGCGCGATCAGCACCGGCTGCGCCAGCGCCGCAGGCCACGCCAGCGCCGCCGCGGCCACACCAGCGGCCCAGGCCAGCCGCACACCGCCAGGGGCGTAGGCACGGCGCATGCTCCAGACGGCGTGCGCCACCACCGCCACCGCGGCCACCATCAGCCCCTGCAGCAGCCCCGGCGGCACTCCCGCCGCCGGCGCGGTGCCGGCCAGCCACAGGGCCAGCGCCGCCATCGCCACGGCCGACGGCAGCGTGAAGCCCAGCCAGGCAGCCAACGCCCCCGGGTAGCCCTGCCGCAGCAGGCCCAGCGCCATGCCCACCTGGCTGCTGGCGGGGCCCGGCAGCACCTGGCACAGGGCCACCAGGTCGCCGTAGGCGCGCGCATCCAGCCAGGCGCGGCGCAGCACGAACTCGCGCCGGAACACTTCCAGATGCGCTACCGGGCCGCCAAAGCTGGTCAGGCCCAGGCGCAGAAACAGCACGCCGATGGCCACGCACTCGCGGATGCGGTCGATCGCGGACATGCCGCGATCATGCCCGATTGACCGCTGCCCGTCAGGATCCAGCCCCCGGGTGCGACTTGCCCGCCCCACGACGGAAGCGGGTCGGCGTCTGGCCGGTCCACGCCCGGAACGCGCGCAGAAAGCTCTTGTCGCTGTCGAAGCCCACCTGGGCGGCGATGCGCTTGACGGGCCAGCGGGTGCGCTGCAGCAGCTCGCTGGCGAGGTCGCGCCGCACCTCGTCCTTGAGGGCCTGCAGCCGGGTGCCGGCGGCGGCCAGCTGGCGCTGCAGCGTGCGCAGTGACACCTGCAGGCCCTGCGCCAGTGCGGCGGCATCGGCGCCCGGGTGGGTGCGCAGCCAGGCGCGTGCGCGCTCCACGACCAGCCGATCGTGCCGGTAGGGTCGCACCATCAGGCGCACCGCATGCGGCAGCATGGCGCGCAGGGCGGCGTCGTCGCGGCGCAACGGCTCGCGCAGCACGTGGGCGGCGAAGGCCACGCGCGTCTGCGGTTGGTCAAAGCGCAAGCGCGCGCCCGGAAACAGCCACGTATAGGCATCAGCGTGCAGCGGGGCGGGGTATGCCAGCTCCAGCTCCAGCAGGGTCAGGCGCGCGTCAATCAGCCAGGCGGCCAGCCCGAGTGCATTGCGCAGCAGCGAGACGTGTGCGAACTCACGCACGGTGGCGCGATCGGCAACCCCGGGCAGATCGCTGCCCGGGGCGCGCTGCTCCTGCACAGTTAGTGTGGCGGCGTCGCCGTTGCGCTGCAGGATCAGCCGCATGTCCTCGGTCAGCAGCGCATGGTGGCGGCACCAGCGTGCCAGCGCCAGCCCCAGATCGGGTGCGGTCAGCGACGCGCGCGCCAGCAGGCCATAGCTGCCCCAGGGCAGACGGCGCGCAAACCAGCCGAGGGCCTCGTCGTCGAGTTCGCGCATGGCGCGCACGGCCAGTCGTTCGAACGGCAGGCTGGTCAGACGCGCGCTGGGGGTGTGCAGTACGCCGGGGTCGATGCCGGCGTCGAGCAGCGCTGGGGTCGCATCGCGTCCGACTCGGGCATAGGCCAGTGCGATGGCGCGCACGAACGCGGCCGGGGTGGCGGCTACCGGCGCGCGTGTGGCTGCGGGTGACCGCGATGGGTAGGTGGATTTTGGTGACATTTTTGGCGCATTATGCAACCCAGACCGGCGCTGCGGGGACTGGTGCGCGGTGCGGGGCCGACGCACAATCACCGGACATGAGTACCCTGTCCACCCAGTTGAATCCCCGCTCGTCCGAGTTTCAGACCAACGCTGCGGCCATGCGCGCCCTGGTGGACGACTTGCATGCCCGCATCGCGCAGGTAGCGCAGGGCGGCGGCGCGGCGGCCCGCGCCAAACATGTGGCGCGCGGCAAGCTGCTGCCGCGCGAGCGCGTTGAGATGCTGCTGGACCCCGGCACGCCGTTTTTGGAAATCGCGCCGCTGGCGGCGCTGGACATGTACGACAACGAGGCGCCGTGCGCGGGGCTGATCGCTGGCGTGGGGCGCGTGTCGGGGGCGGAGTGCGTCATCGTGTGCAACGACGCCACGGTCAAGGGGGGTACGTACTATCCGATCACGGTGAAAAAACACCTGCGCGCGCAGGAAATCGCACAGCACAATGGCTTGCCGTGCATCTACCTGGTGGACTCGGGCGGCGCGAATCTGCCCAACCAGGACGAGGTGTTCCCCGACCGCGACCACTTCGGTCGCATCTTCTACAACCAGGCCAATATGAGCGCGCAGGGCATCCCGCAGATCGCGGTGGTGATGGGCTCGTGCACCGCGGGCGGGGCCTATGTGCCGGCGATGAGCGACGAGACCATCATCGTCAGGAACCAGGGCACGATTTTTTTGGGCGGGCCGCCCTTGGTGAAGGCCGCCACGGGCGAGGTCGTCAGCGCCGAGGACCTGGGTGGCGGCGATGTGCACACGCGCCTGAGCGGCGTGGCCGACCATTTGGCGGAAAACGACTTGCACGCACTGGCCTTGGCGCGCGAAGCGGTGGGGCGGCTCAACCGCCGCAAGGCTTGGCCGGTGCCACGCCGCGAACCGCGCGCGCCGCTGTACCCGGCCGAGGAGCTCTACGGCATCATCCCCACCGACACGCGCAAGCCGTTCGAGGTGCGCGAGATCATCGCGCGCCTGGTGGACGGCTCCGAGTTTCACGAGTTCAAGGCGCGCTATGGCACCACGCTGGTGTGCGGCTTCGCGCACATCGAGGGCATACCGGTGGGCATCGTGGCCAACAACGGCATCTTGTTTGCCGAAAGCGCCGACAAGGGCGCGCACTTCATCGAGTTGTGCTGCCAGCGCAAGGTGCCGCTGGTGTTCTTGCAGAACATCACCGGCTTCATGGTCGGCCGCAAGTATGAAAACGCCGGCATCGCGCGCGCCGGCGCCAAGATGGTGACGGCGGTGGCTTGCGCCCAGGTGCCCAAGTTCACCGTCATCATCGGCGGCTCGTTCGGTGCGGGCAACTACGGCATGTGCGGGCGGGCGTATTCGCCGCGTTTTCTGTGGATGTGGCCCAATGCGCGCATCAGCGTGATGGGCGGCGAGCAGGCCGCCAGCGTGCTGGCTACGGTCAGGCGCGATGGCATCGAGGCCAAGGGCGGCACCTGGAGCGCCGAGGAGGAGGAGGCGTTCAAGGCACCGATTCGCGCCCAGTACGAGCGCCAGGGTCACCCGTATTACGCCACCGCACGCCTGTGGGACGACGGCGTCATCGACCCCATCGACACGCGGCGCGTGCTGGCGCTGGGGCTGTCGGCGGCGATGAACGTGCCGATTGCCGACACGCGCTTTGGCGTGTTCCGGATGTGAGAGGGTGACCATGGCGAATCTGACCGTTGCCGTGACCGGCCAGCGCGCCACCGTGACGCTGGCGCGTCCACAGCTGCGCAATGCCTTCAACGATGAGTTGATCGCCGAGCTGACCGAGGCCTTTCGCACGCTGGGCGGGCGCGACGATGTGCGCGTCATCGTGCTGGCTGCCGAGGGGCCGGCGTTTTGCGCCGGCGCTGACCTGAACTGGATGCGCCGCATGGCCGACTACAGTCGCGACGACAACCTGGCCGACGCCGCCCGGCTGGCGGCGATGCTGCGCACCATCGATGCCTGCTCCAAACCCACCGTGGCGCGCGTGCAGGGCGACGTGTACGCGGGTGGCATGGGTCTGGTGGCGGTGTGCGACATCGCGCTGGCGGTACCGACAGCGGGTTTTTGCCTGAGCGAGGTCAAACTGGGCCTGATCCCGGCCACCATCGGCCCCTACGTGGTGCGTGCCATGGGTGTGCGCGCGGCGCAGCGCTACGTTTTGACTGCCGAGCGCTTCGACGCCGCCGAGGCGCTGCGCATCGGGTTCGTGCACGAAGTGGTGTCGGCCGAGTTGCTGGACGCACGGGTGGACGCCATCGTGCAGGCCCTGTGCAGCGCCGGCCCGGCGGCGGTGGCAGCGGCCAAGCGCCTGGTGCGCGACGTGGCCGATGCCCCGCTGGACGACGCGCTGGTGGCGCGCACGGTCGAGGCCATTGCCGATATCCGTGCCAGCGCCGAGGGGCGCGAGGGTGTGCAGGCGTTTTTGCAGAAACGCCAACCGTCCTGGCTGGGGTGAGCCCCAGGGGCTCACGCTGGCGCAGGAACGGGATGGGAAATCGATGACCATGTTTGACAAGATCCTGATTGCCAATCGCGGCGAGATCGCCTGCCGGGTGGCCGCCACTGCGCGGCGGCTTGGCATCCGCACCGTGGCTGTGTACTCCGAGGCCGACGCCCAGGCGCGCCACGTGGCGGCCTGCGACGAGGCGGTGTGCATCGGTGGCGCCGCGCCCAAGGACAGCTATTTGCGGGCCGAGCGCATCATCGACGTGGCCCGCGAAACGGGTGCGCAGGCCATCCATCCGGGCTACGGCTTCCTGAGCGAAAACGAAGCCTTTGCACAGGCGTGCGCGGATGCGGGGCTGGTGTTCATCGGCCCGCCGCCGTCGGCCATTGCGGCCATGGGGCTGAAGGCGGAAGCCAAGCGCCTGATGGCGGCCGCCGGGGTGCCGCTGGTGCCAGGCTACCACGGCGCCGACCAGGACCCGCGGCTGCTGCGCGCCGAGGCCGACCGCATCGGCTACCCCGTCCTGATCAAAGCCAGCGCCGGCGGCGGCGGCAAGGGCATGCGGCGCGTCGATGTGCCCGAAGCCTTCGACGAAGCGCTGGCGGCTTGCCAGCGCGAGGCGCTCAACAGCTTTGGCGACGCGGCCGTGCTGATCGAAAAGTACGTGCAGCGGCCGCGTCATATCGAAATCCAGATTTTTGCCGATGCGCACGGCAACGTGGTGTATCTGTTCGAGCGCGACTGCTCGGTGCAGCGGCGCCACCAGAAGGTGCTGGAGGAGGCGCCCGCCCCCGGCCTGCCCCCCGAGTTGCGCGCGCGCATGGGCCAGGCGGCGGTGGCGGCGGCGCGTGCGGTCGGCTACGTCGGCGCGGGCACAGTGGAGTTCATCGTCGAGCAGCCCCAGGGCTATGAGCATCCACAAGCGATGCGCTTTTACTTCATGGAGATGAACACCCGGCTGCAGGTTGAGCACCCGGTCACGGAGGCCATCACCGGGCTGGACCTGGTGGAGTGGCAGCTGCGCGTGGCCGCCGGTGAGCCGCTGCCACTGGCGCAAGACAAGCTGCGCTGGCACGGGCATGCGATCGAGGCGCGCATCTGCGCCGAAAACCCCGACAACCAGTTCCTGCCTGCCACTGGTCGGCTGCGCGTCTACCGCAAGCCGCCGTGCAGCGCTTTTACCGTGGCGGATGTGCGCATCGACGATGGGGTCACCGAGGACGATACCATCAGCCCGCACTACGACTCGATGATCGCCAAGCTGATCGTGCGCGGTGAGACGCGCGCGCAGGCGCTGGCGCGGCTGGAGGCGGCGTTGGCGCAGCTGCACATCGTGGGCGTGGCCAACAATGTGGAACTGCTGCGCCGGGTAGTGCGCAGCGCGTCGTTTGCGCATGCGCGGCTGGACACGGCGTTGATCGAGCGTGAGCGCGAAGCGTTGTTCGGACCGCCAGCGCTGCCGTTGCCGATGGCCGCCGCCATCGCGTTGGCGCACACGCTGGCCACCGAAGCCGACGCCGCGCGCGCTGAGGCCGCCGCGGCGGGCCACGACCCTTGGGGTGCGCGCGACGGCTTTGCCAGCCACGGGGAGCGCCACCGGCGCTTCGCTTTCCAATGGGGCGACGACACGGTGTCGGCACACCTGACCTGGCGTCGCGACGGCACCCGTTGGCTGGTGGTGGGGGAAGGAGACGGCGCTGCGGCCGGCGCGCTGGCGTGGCAAGCCGACCCGGGCGGTGGGTGGGCGTTGGGGGTATCGTTCGCCGGACAGCAGGTGCGCACCACCGTCTATCCCGACGGCGAACGCCTGTACCTGTTCACCCCGCTGGGCTCGGCCAGCATCGTCGAGATCGACCTGCTGGCTCATGCGGGCGATGCGGCCACGGAAGGCGGGCGCCTGACCGCGCCGATGCCGGGCAAGGTGGTGGCTCTCCTGGTGCAAGCGGGCGATGCCGTGCGCAAGGGTCAGCCCCTGGCGGTGCTGGAGGCCATGAAAATGGAGCACACCATTGCCGCGCCCGCTGACGGCACCGTGGCCGAGTGGCTGTACGCGCCGGGAGACCAGGTGCCCGAGGGGGCGGAACTGCTGCGGCTGCAGATGCGATGACGGGGCATGGCAATGGTGCAGGCGCGCCGCGCGGCTCAACGGGCAGCCTCGCATCGTCCGCTACCGGACACCTTGCTAGGCTGGCTTGAGGTACGCTTGCGCCGATGATCGTCACCTTCTGCTGTACCGACACCAAGGCCGAGCCGTGGCTGGCTGGGTTGCGCGCCGCATTGCCCGAGGCGACCGTCGACGTCTGGCAGCCGGGGGCGCCACCGGCGGACTACGCCGTGGTGTGGACACCGCCGCAGGCGTTTTTGGATGAGCAGCCGCGCTTGCGTGCGCTGTTCAACATCGGCGCTGGGGTAGATGCGTTGCTGCAGCGACGCATCGCGCCACAGACGCTGATCGTGCGCTTGGACGACGCGGGCATGGCGGTGCAGATGGCCGAATACGTTTGCCACGCCGTCATCCGGCACTTTCGCGAGTTCGACGCCTACGACGCTGCGCAGCGCCAAGGGCAGTGGGCGCTTCGCAAACCGCGCCGGCGCGAGGACTGCGTGGTCGGTATTCTGGGGCTGGGCGTGCTGGGCACGCGGGTGGCGCAGGCGCTGCGTGTGTTCGAGTATCCGGTGCTGGGCTACAGCCGCACACCCAAAACGGTGCCGGGCGTCGAGGTGCTGCACGGCGCAGCGGGGCTGGGCACATTGCTGGCGCGCAGCCAGGTGCTGGTCAACCTGCTGCCGCTGACGCCGCAGACGCGCGGCATTCTCAGCCGCGCCACGCTGTCGCGTCTGCCGCCGGGGGCCTACCTGATCAACGCGGCGCGCGGTGCGCACCTGGTCGAAGATGACCTGCTGGCGCTGCTCGACAGCGGTCACCTCAGTGGTGCCACGCTGGACGTGTTTGCCACCGAACCGCTGCCGCCCGACCACCCCTTTTGGCGCCATCCGCGCATTACGGTCACCCCGCACACGGCGGCCCGCACCCTGCGTGATGAAAGCATTGCCCAAATCGTTGGCAAGATTCGCGCGCTGGAGCGTGGCGAGCCGATCAGCGGGGTGGTCGATCCGGCGCGAGGCTACTGACCGACGCACAGATTGATCATGAAAACGGCCACCTTTCCCCCCCGTGTGCGGCTCATCGATGTGGCACCGCGCGACGGCCTGCAAAACGAGAAGCAGCCGGTGCCCACGGCGGTCAAGATCGAGCTCGTGCACCGCCTGCAGGCGGCGGGACTGCAAGAAATCGAAGTCACCAGCTACGTGTCGCCAAAGTGGGTGCCGCAGATGGCCGACAACCACGCCGTCATGGTCGGTATCACCCGCCAGCCAGGGGTGCGCTACTCGGTGCTGACGCCCAACCTGAAGGGCTTGGAAGCGGCGCTGGCCGACCGGCCCGACGAGATCGTGGTGTTTGGCGCCGCCAGTGAAGCCTTCAGCCAGAAAAATATCAACTGCAGCATCGCCGAGAGCATCGCGCGCTTTGCCCCGGTGGTGGAGGCGGCGCGCCGGGCGGGTATTGCGGTGCGCGGGGCGATGAGCTGCACCGTCGGCTGCCCTTACGAGGGCGAGGTGCCGCCCGAGCGCGTGCGCTGGCTGGCCGGCTTGATGAAAGGCATCGGTGTGCAGCGCGTGGACGTGGCCGACACCATCGGCGTGGGCACGCCGCTGCAGGTGCAGCGGGCCATCGACGCCACGCTGGCGCACTACGACATCGACCACATCAGCGGCCACTTTCACGATACCTACGGCCAAGCGCTGGCCAACACGCTGGCGGCGCTGCAGATGGGGGTGTGGAATTTTCAGTGCTCGGTGGCCGGGCTGGGAGGTTGCCCTTACGCGCCGGGGGCTACCGGCAACGTCGCCACCGAGGACGTGGTGTACCTGCTGCACGGGCTGGGCATCGACACGGGGATCGACCTGCAGGCGCTGGCCGACGCCGGCGCGTGGATCTGCGCGCAATTGGGGCGTCCCACCGCGTCGCGCACGGGGCGCGCGCTGCTGGCCCGCCGTGCGGTCCGCAGCGCGTCTGGCACCGGGGCTCACTGAGATGCGCGGCGCGCAGGTCAAGCCCTTGCCCGAAGGGGTGTGCCGGGTGGCTGCGGTGCTGCAGGCGCTGGGTGCCGAGCACGCGCCGGTGCTGTTGGACGAGGCGGCGCGTACCGCGCAGCAGGCCGCCGATGCGCTGGACGTGGCGTTGGGACAAATCGCCAAGAGCATCGTCTTTCGCCGCCAGCCGGACGATGCGGCGGTGCTGGTCATCACCAGCGGTGACCGCCGGGTGGACGAGGCCAAGGTCGCGCCGCTGGTGTGCGCGCCGGGGCAGTCGCTGGCACGCGCCGATGCGGCGTTCGTCAAGACGGCCACCGGGTTTTCGATCGGGGGTGTGGCCCCGCTGGCGCACACCCGTGCGCCGGTGACGCTCATCGACGCCGAGCTGTGGCGTTTCGATGTGATCTGGGCTGCGGCGGGCCATCCACATGCGGTGTTTCGGCTGACCCCGGCGCAGCTGCGGGCTTGGACGGGCGCACCGGTGGCCGACGTCACCGTGCGCTAGCATCGGGTCATGACCACACCCCCACCGGTTCGCCAGCTCCTCTCGTTGGCCGACGCCCTGCGCCGCAGCCCAACGGGCGCACCGGTGCCGTCGCCCTGCGTTGGCGTGTGCCGCATCGACGCCACCACCGGCTGGTGTGCGGGCTGCTGGCGCACCCTGGACGAGATCGCGGCCTGGGGCAGCAGTGATGCGGCGCAGCGGCTGCGCATCTGGGCTGAGGCTGAGCGACGACAGGCACTGGCGTTTCGCGCCGTTATCCGCGATGATGGATGGCGGACGTCGGCGGCAAAGACGACAGACACCGGTTCTCGCTGTCAGGAAAAGGCCCATTCATCGGATCCGTTGTGAGATGCGGGTCAGCGCATGGCTGGGTGTCGCGCGCGCCACGTCGTCGTCGGAAAGGAGCGATCGGTGAACCAGCCCGTACAAGAGCGCCCCCTGATGCGGGCGGGGCGACCCACTCCCAAGGGACGCACCCCCTCGTCGCAGGCACGCGACACGGTGCAGCGGCTGTGCGGGGACCTGCCCGCCCAGCGCGACCTGCTGATCGAACACCTGCACCGGCTGCAGGATGCGTTGGGGGGCGTGACGCGCGACGTGCTGGCCGCGCTCGCCGAGCGCCTGCGACTGAGCCAGGCCGAGGTGTATGAGGTTGCCACCTTCCACCAGCATTTCCGCGTGCTGGACGAGGGTGGGGTGGCCCCCCGCGTGACCGTTCGGATCTGCACCAGCACGCCGTGCGCGATGGCGGGTGCCAGGGATTTGCTCGCCCGTGTGCGGGCCGCCGTTGGCGACGACGCCACGGTGGCGGTGGAGGCGGCACCCTGCCTCGGGCAGTGTCACCGTGCGCCTGCGGCCTGGGTAGGGCAGCGGCAGGTGGCGCCGGCCGAAGCCTCGGCGCTGGTGGCGCTGGCCGCCCAGGGCGACACCTCACCTCGTCCGCTGCCAGCCAGTGGTGCCCCGGCACAACCACACGACTACGCACAGTTCGAGCGCCTGCTGCGCGGCGAGCTGCGACCGATCGACGTGCTGCGCGAGCTCGAAGCCAGCGGCCTGCGCGGTCTGGGCGGAGCGGGGTTCCCCGCTTGGCGCAAATGGGCCACGGTGGCCGGACAGCCCGCGCCACGCTACGGCGTGGTCAACGTGGACGAAGGCGAGGTGGGGACCTTCAAGGACTGGCATACGCTGGCGTACGAGCCGCGTGCCGCCCTGGAGGGCATGCTGATCGCCGCCGCGGTGGTGGGGTTGGAGCGGGTATGGATCTATGTGCGCGACGAGTACCCGGACGTGCGCGCGCTGCTGCAGCAGGAGCTGCAGGCGCTGCAGGCGCGGCTGCTGACATGGCGGCAGCGCTACCCGGCTGCCTTTGGCGCGCCGCATCCCCACACGCCCGGGCAGCGCCCGCTGCTGCCGGCGGCGGGGCCGGTAATCGAGCTGCGGCGTGGTGCCGGTGCCTACGTGTGCGGTGAGGAGTCGGCGCTGATCGAGTCCCTTCAGGGCCGGCGGGGCTGGCCGCGGCTGCGCCCCCCCATCACGGCGGTGTGCGGTGTTTTTGGGCGGCCAACGCTGGCCCACAACGTCGAGACCCTGTGGTGGCTGCCCACGGTGCTGCGCGACGGTGGGGCCGCGTGGGCGGCCGCAGGTGTGCGCGGCCGCAGTGGCTGGCGGCACTACAGCGTCAGTGGACGGGTGCGCCAGCCGGGCTGCTACCGGCTGCCCGCCGGCAGCACCGCGCGAGAGCTCATCGAGGCCGCTGGTGGTATGGCCGAGGGGCACCGGCTGTACGCCTTCCTGCCCGGCGGAGCGTCGGGCGGCATTTTGCCGGCGGCGCTGGCCGACGTGCTGCTGGACTTCGACACGCTGGCCGAGTACGGGGCCTTCGTCGGCTCGATGGCGCTGATCGTGCTGTCGGAGGCCGACCGCGCGCGCGACGTGGCCGTGGACATGATGCGCTTTTTCGCGCATGAGTCGTGCGGGCAATGCACCCCGTGCCGTGCCGGCACCACCCAAGCGCTGGCGCTGATGCAGGCGCCGGCGTGGGACCAGGGGCGACTGGCCGATTTGTCGCAGGTGATGCGCGACGCCTCCATCTGCGGCTTGGGGCAGGCCGCGCCCAACCCCATCGACAGCGTGCTGCGCTACTTTGCCCACGAGGTGACGCCATGAGGGAAGGCACTGCACCGGAGGTCCCGCCGCGCGCAACGGCAGACGGGGTACTCTCGTTCACGCTGGATGGTCGGTCCGTACAGGCGCGTCCCGGCGAGACAATCTGGGACGTGGCGCACCGCGTCGGCACCGAACTGCCCCACCTGTGCCACCGGCCGGGCCTGCCCCCAGCCGGCAACTGCCGTGCCTGCGTGGTGGAGGTGGTGGGGGAGCGCACCCTGGCGGCCTCTTGCTGCCGGCTACCGGAGCCCGGCATGAAGGTGCGCACCGACAGCGCGCGGGCGCAGCGGGCGCGCCGGACGGTGCTGGAACTGCTGGCCGCTGACGCCCCCGACAGTGCGGCGCTGCACGCTGACAGCGAGCTGGCGCGCTGGCAGCAGGCCACCGGCGCGCAGCCCGCGCGCTGGCCGGCCCGCGGTGCGGTGCAGGCCACGGCGGTGCCGGACACCAGTCATCCGGCGTTCACGGTGCGGCTGGACGCCTGCATCCAGTGCACCCGCTGCGTGCGCGCCTGCCGCGACGTGCAGGGCAACGACGTGTTGGGCATGGCCGGCCGGGGCGCGCTGGCGCGCATCGTGTTCGACCAGGGCGACGCGGTGGCCGACAGCACCTGCGTGGCCTGCGGCGAATGCGTGCAGGCGTGCCCCACCGGGGCGCTGGCCCCGGCCAATGGCGCGTTGGCCCGACGGGCCGAGCAGCAGGTCGACACCGTGTGTCCCTACTGTGGCGTGGGCTGTGCGGTCACGGTGCACGTGACGCAGGGCCGGGTGGTGCGCGTGGAGGGGGCCAATGGCCCGGCCAACGCCGGTCGGCTGTGTGTCAAGGGCCGCTTTGGCCTCGACTACGTCCACCACCCCGGGCGCCTGACGACGCCACTGGTGCGCCGGCCTGGTGTGCCCAAAGACCCGGGGCTGCTGCTGCCGGGGCCCGAGGGTCGCCCTGACGAGGCGGCGTGGCTGGCGCAGTTCCGTCCCGCCACGTGGGACGAGGCGCTGGATATCGCCGCCGCGGGCCTGGCGCGCGTGCGCGACGCCGCCTGGGCCGCGGGCCTGCAGGGCCGCGCGATGCCGGTGGCGGGCTTTGGCTCAGCCAAGGGTAGCAACGAAGAAGCCTACCTGTTCCAAAAGCTCATCCGCAGCGCGTTCCGCACCCACAACGTCGATCACTGCACCCGGCTGTGCCACGCCTCCAGCGTGGCGGCGCTGATGGAGGCGGTTGGCTCGGGCGCCGTCAGCAACCCGGTGCGCGACTGCGCGCTGGCGGACGTGATCGTCGTCATCGGCGCCAACCCGGTGCAAAACCACCCGGTGGCGGCTACCTGGATCAAGAACGCGGTGCGCCGCGGCGCACGCCTCATCCTCATCGACCCGCGCCGCACCGAGCTGGCGCGTCATGCCTGGCGCACGCTCACCTTTACCCCCGGCACCGACGTGGCGCTGCTCAACGCGCTGCTGCACGTCATCGTCAGCGACGGACTGGTCAACGAGGCCTTCGTGGCCGAACGGGTGCGCTGCGGTGATCTGGAGGCGCTGCGCGCACATCTGCAGCCGTTTACGCCCGAGGCGATGGCGCCGGTGTGCGGCATCGACGCGGCGACCCTGCGCGAGGTGGCGCATGCCTACGCCACATCCCCCGCCAGCATGATTTTCTGGGGCATGGGCGTGGCCCAGCACAGCCATGGCACCGACAACGCGCGCGCCCTCATCGCCTTGGCGTTGCTGACCGGCCACATCGGCCGACCGGGTACCGGCCTGCATCCGCTGCGGGGCCAGAACAACGTGCAGGGCGCCAGCGATGCCGGGCTGATCCCGATGGTGTTGCCGGACTACCACCGCGTCACCGAACCGCAGCACCGCGCCGCGGCCGAGTCTGCCTGGGGGTTGCCGGCGGGCTTCCTGCCCGATGAGCCTGGACTGACGGTGGTGGAGATCATCGACGCGGCCGCCGCGGGGCGCATCCGCGCCATGCTGATCCAGGGCGAGAACCCGGCCATGAGCGATCCCGATGCGGGCCATGCCCGCGCCGGCCTGGCGCGGCTGCAGCATCTGGTGGTGTCGGACATTTTCCTGACCGAGACCGGCGCGCTGGCCGACGTGGTGCTGCCCGCCGCCGCGTGGCTGGAGAAGACCGGCAGCGTCACCAACACCGACCGTACGGTCCAGCTCGGCCGTGCGGCGCTGACGCCCCCGGGTCAGGCGCGGGCCGATGCCTGGATCCTGGAGCAGCTGGCGCGCCGCCTGGGGTTGGCGTGGCGCTATGACATCGACCCGCTGGGCGGCGCGCCCGAGCCGGACAGCGGCATTGGCCGTGTGTTCGACGAAATGGCTGGACTGATGCCGGCGCTGGCCGGCCTGCGCTGGGAGCGGCTGCTGCAGGTGCAGGCCATCACGCATCCGGTGCCCACGGCCGACGATCCCGGGCACCCGGTGGTATTTACCGAGCACTTTGCCACCGCCGACGGGCGTGCCCATCTGGTGCCGGCGCGTCTGGGTGCGCCGGCCGAGCCACCCGATGCCCGTTATCCTTACATCCTCATCACCGGGCGGCAGCTCGAGCACTGGCACACCGGCGCCATGACCCGGCGCAGCGCCGTGCTCGACGCGATCGAGCCGATGCCCCACGTGAGTCTGCATCCGCAGACCCTGCGCGCGCTGGGCGTGCGCGCGGGCGACGAGGTGCGGCTGCGCAGTCGTCGCGGCGAGGTGACGGTGGCGGTGCGGGTCGATGAAGCGATACCGGAGGGGGTGGCGTTCCTGCCGTTTGCTTACGCTGAGGCGGCCGCCAACCTGCTCACCATCGCA
>Ga0209721_1001452_pt1 | contig 17503 bp, 17 predicted proteins | sample TshhotsprinmetaG_FD_184139 | JGI IMG/M metagenome (GOLD analysis project Ga0209721, IMG submission 184139) | Hot spring microbial communities from South Africa to study Microbial Dark Matter (Phase II) - Tshipise hot spring metaG (SPAdes)... | ecosystem: Environmental > Aquatic > Thermal springs... | reverse complement strand
TACGATATCCGGCTTATAACCCGAATCTTTTATGTTTTTTGAAAGTTTTTTTGTATCCCGTATAACCCTGTTCCATGAAAGGATTTCGCATCTGAATCTCTCTTTAGAAGGTAAAGGCATCGGCCACCTCTTTTCCCCAGCTTTATACAATTATATCCTACTATCCATTATATTTTGCTGTATACTAAAATATTACTCAAATACAGCGATAAGAATAGGGCTCTGGAGTGAATAGCTATGTTTTGGTAACAGTTCTTTGCGACTGAAGCGTTAAACAGCCGCAAGTGTTTGAACCCGAAGGGTGAGTTTTGCGGCTGTAGCGTAAGGAGTATTAGAACTGTCAAAACATAGCTCCTGAACGAAAGAGACTTATCGCTGTATCTCGGTATTAATCCGTAATGACATATGCAGGGCATGCTGAAAAAGCCTTTGCAAAGTGTTATTCCCGGTGCATACCAGAGATGCCCAACGCTTCACCCAAATAGTGACCAATGTTGTGGATGAGGGATTCAAGACTATGCAGTCTAATATTCCGAAGTGTAAAGTCTTTTTCAGCACACCCTGCATATATCTTATCGTTATTCATTACGGGTTCAGATAAAAATTGATTTATGAGGCGAATCCTGCACATAGATATGGACGCATTCTTTGCCGCTGTCGAGCAGAAGCGGCATCCCGAATTAATCGGAAAGCCTGTTGTGATCGGAGGCGACGGCGATCCAACCAAAAGGGGTGTTGTGTCAACTGCATCCTATGAGGCACGGAAGTTCGGGATACACTCTGCGATGCCCTTAAGGACTGCCTATAAACTCTGTCCCGATGCTGTCTTCCTGCCTGTGGACTACAAGGAGTATTCGAGGGTTTCCCAAATAGTTAAAAATATCCTCAAGGAAATATCTCCAATGATGGAAGATGTCGGGATCGATGAGGCATTCCTCGATATATCCCAAATAGAAAAGTCATCGGAGGATATTGCAAATGAAATTAAAAAGAGAATAAAGGATGAGACAGGGCTTACCTGCTCTATAGGTATTGCACCCAACAAGCTCCTTGCAAAAATAGCATCTGACATGCAAAAACCCGACGGTCTGACAATCCTCACAGAAAAAGACATAGCAAGTCTTATATGGCCGCTGCCTGTAAGAAAGCTGCAGGGCGTAGGGCCTAAGACAGAAGCGCATCTTAAAGGCATGGGCATCGAAACCATAGGAGAACTTGCATCAATGTCTATTGATAAACTCATTGAACATTTTGGCAAATCATTTGGACATTATCTTTATGAGGCTTCGAGAGGCATAGATGAAAGTCCATTGATTACTCACTGGGAACCGAAATCCACAAGCAGGGAAGTAACATTCCAGAAGGATACGGACAACTGGCAGTTTATGGCAAAGACCCTTGCGGAGCTTTCAAAAGAGGTTGTCGATGACATGCGGCAGACAGGCTATATAGGCAAAACAGTAACGGTTAAGGTGAAGTTTCACGACTTTAAACTAGTCACAAGGGCAAAGACACTCGATAATTACACAATTTCCCTCGAAGAGATAAGAAAGGCAGCCTTTGAGTGCCTCGGCAGGATAGAACTCAAGAAAAAAGTAAGGCTTATAGGCGTAAAAGTAGGGAATCTGGAAAAAGCTGAAGATTAGTGGAGTGATATTTGTATTGACTTTTATCATCCTGTATGTCATATTTATGACATGGGTACTGATAATAATAATCTCCTTCAAATTATTGGCACTTCCAAGGCTATCAAACGTATTTATGAACTCATTGAAAAGGTTTCGAATTCTGACAGTACTGTCCTGATATTGGGTGAAAGCGGGACAGGTAAAGAGCTTGTAGCCAAAAACATCCATTTCAAAAGTACAAGGGCAGAGAAGCCCTTTATTCCGGTAAACTGCGGTGCTATACCTACAGAACTTCTCGAGTCAGAACTCTTCGGTCACGAAAAAGGAGCATTTACCGGAGCCGTAGCGTCGAGGATCGGGAGATTCGAGCTGGCTGACGGCGGGACAATATTCCTCGACGAAATAGGTGAAATGCAGCCTATACTCCAGGTAAAACTCCTGAGGGTGCTTCAGGAAAGGTCGTTTGAAAGGATCGGTGGAATCAAGACCGTGAACGTGGATGTAAGGATAGTAGCAGCTACAAATCAAAACCTCGAAGAGGCTGTGGCTGCAGGCAGGTTCAGGGAAGACCTCTTTTATAGGCTTAACGTAATTACCATAGATATTCCGCCCTTGAGGGAGAGGACAGAAGACATACTCCCTTTGTGCGACTACTTTATAGAAAAGCATTCGAGAAGATTTGGAAGGAATCCCATAAGGCTGACCGATGATGCCATGAAGATATTTATAGGTTATCATTGGCCCGGCAATGTCAGGGAACTGGAGAACACAGTGGAGAGACTCCTTGTTCTTAAGGATGATGATGTTGTAACGCCATATGACCTGCCGGAAAAGATGACAGGAAGAAAGATCCCCAATCTGCCCGATATCGAGGACGATGACAGAAATCCTTTTGTTGGTGGCATAGACCTTAATGCTGCACTTGAGGAGTATGAGAAGAGGCTTATACTACACGCCATTGAGCTTCAGAACGGGGTTAAAAGTCAGGCTGCGAAGTATCTCAATATCAACCGTACCACCCTTATCGAAAAGATGAAGAGATTGGGGTTGTCATAAAATTAACGCTCTTGTTGGAATTAGAGGTTATTTAGTCAGATAATTGACCATCAATAGCTCATAGCTCATGGCTTATGGCTTAATAACACTATAAACTATCAGCTATGAACTAATAGGTTGGCACATTTCTTTCAATACAAAAACTGGATATTTATGTTTAAGTTAAGCGATTTTATATGTCAGGCACGGCTCAAAGACTTTAAAAAGTGTTGGTTCAAGTGTATATGAGAGATAATAAATGCATCATATTTCTGTTTTCTGTCTTCTGTCTTCTGTCTGTCTCTGCCATTGCCTCTGAAGACAAGCTCAAGACAGCGGACGAGTATCTCAGGACAAAGAATTATGTCAAGGCAAAGGAAGTTTACCGGGATATCTTTCTCGCTGCACCCAAAGGTATATCAGGAGAAAAGGCATTGTTCGGAATGGGCAAGGCAGACTACTACTTAAAAAACTATTACGAGGCAAGGCAGAACATCAAGCGTTTTATATCGGTATCCAAAATCCCCGAATATCGAGATGAGGCTCACCTCATGCTCGGCTATATTTCACTTCATTTTCAGAAATTCAAAGAAGCAAAGCAGTATTTCGAAGCAGTGGGAGAACCTTTGAAGGAAAAGGCAAGCATAGGGAAGGCAGAAGTGGCTTTGAAGACCGGAGATATGGCGAGGGTCGAATATTTTCTTGAAACATTAAGTAAAAAGACCATGGAAACAGACCCCCGTGTCCTTTATATGCGCGCAATGTTGTACAGCAATAAAGGCATGCATAGGGATTCTGTTAATACGATTAACAGAATCCTTGATTCTGCCCTCAAGGAACAGGATATAAGGGTCGAAAAGGCCCGCATCCTTTTCAATGCAAGAAAGTTAAAAGAGGCGGAGAGGCTGTGCAGGTCTATCATAGACAGCCCCACTTCGAGTATCGAAAAAATCAATGCAAAAAAGGTTTTGTTGCAGATTTACGAAGTAGATGGAAAGGTGGATGATGCCTTGAAATTAGGCATTGAACTGTCGCCTTATGAACCAGACGACGATTTTAAACTGAAGATTGTCTCGTTATATGATAAAAAGGGTGATTTAAATAATGCCATGAAATACCTCTCTTATCTAAACAACAAGAGATTGAGGTCGGCAGAGATAGAAAAGAGGATCAAGGCCGTGATTGCCTCCAAAGATCCAAAGGCTGTGGAGTATATACAAAATTTCTCCTTCTCCCTTGATGCAGATGCCCCCTTTATTATCGACGCCTCACGATATCTGATAGCAAACGGCAAGAAAATTGAGGGGAAACAGCTTCTCACGAAGGCTTTAAAGGGTGCTGTAAAGGGAGAGGCATCCCTGTACATGGCGGAGTTATTGATTCAAGAGGGCAAATATGTTGAGGCTGAAAAGATGCTTACGCCTCTTACTATCGATACCCGTTACCTATACAGGGCATCTTATATGGTTGCAGACATAATGGAAAGGCAGGGCAAATATGCCGCAGCCATCGAATATCTCTTGCGAATAGTCAAGACTGCTACTGACTACAGGATAGCTGCAAAACTGGGTGATCTGTATTACAAAACAAAAGACAGGCAGAATGCAGTGAAATATTATATTATGGCCTCCAACAAAGGTGACGGGTTGTCTTCGGTGAAGGCCGGAGATTGTCTGTATATTTCAGGCGATTATACAAAGGCAAAGATCTATTATAAGAGGGCATTGGACTATAATGTAAAAGACCCTAAAAGCCTCCAGTGGGCCCAATACCAATATGGCAAACTGACTAAAAGCAATGATTACCTGAAGAAGGCAGTCACCGGAGGCGGAGAGATTGCAGAGGCAGCAGCAATGATCTCGGGAGACAGATAAATCCATGATTATGAAAAACAAGAACCAGAAGAATTTTCAAACAGAGGGATTTCGCAAGGGGGACAAAGTCCCCCTTGCGGACTCAAAAGCCGAGCATAATGTCGATCTTTTAAATAAGGCCATAGAGACCTTCAATTCCGCTTCTGCCACACTGGTCCAGTATTACAGCACTCTTGAAGATAAGGTCCGTTTGCTGACCGAAGAGGTTGATCACAAAAAGCAGTTGCTAAACAGCATTCTCGACAGCATTGATGTAGGTGTTGTCTTTTTTGACAGGGATGGTATTATCAGGACCATGAATAAGGCGGCTGAGTGTCTGCTTAATATTAATGCCAGTGATGCAATCGGCGGCACATCAATACATGCCGAAATCCATGAAGAGGTGATAGCACCGACTAATGGTAAGCCTTTTTATGCCCTCGTATCACGCTCGGACGTAACAGACAATGGTGGAAATGTCATTGGTAATGTCCTTATATTCAAAGATATAACAAGGCTTAAACAGCTCGAATCCGAAAACGAGAGGAACAGGAGATTGACAGCCATGGGAGAGCTTGTTATGAAGATCGCTCACGAGATAAGAAATCCCCTCGGCAGCATAGAATTGTTTGCAAGCCTTCTTTCCAATGATTTAAAGGGAACCGAGCATGGAGATTACGCAAACAGGATATCCAACTCCGTGAGGTCTCTCGTTAACACCCTTGACAATATGCTCAGGTTCACCAAAGAGGTTAAGCCTAAACCAGGATACTGTTGTTTAAATGATATGGTCAGCGAAACATGCGATGAGTTCAAGGAATTGTTTGCAAACAGCGATGTACAACTTGATTTTTCGGAAAAAGGGCAGTACTGGTTGAATATGGATAAAGGGCTAATGAGACAGGCGTTGATCAACATACTGCTGAACTCTGTTCATGCCATGCCCGATGGAGGGAAAATAGAAATCAGAATACAGAATGCAGAAGACAGAGGACAGAAGACAGAGGAAGTTGAAATTATAATCAGAGATACAGGCATTGGCATGGACGAAGATACGAGGCTGAGGATGTTCGAGCCTTTCTTTTCTACAAAGGACAGGGGAACAGGGCTTGGGATGTCCATAACTGCAGGAATAATAAAGGCGCACAAAGGAATGATAGATGTAAGAAGTGAAATCGGAGGAGGAACGGAGTTTGTTATTACATTACCAGTAAAGTGAATGAGTAAATGAGTGAATGCGTGAAAGGGTTTTTCCATTTACTCATCTACCCATTTACAGATTTACTGATTTACTATTGTGGAGAAGCTTATGAAATCGGTCTTGATAGTTGACGATGAAATCGATATGGCCCTTGCGATAAAGGAGTCCTTGAAGAGGTGCGGGTTCAAGCCCACGGTATGCCATAACCCGGAGGATGCATTGTCCGGGCTCAATCTTGCTGACTTTTCTCTTATAATAACCGACATGAAGATGCCTAAAATGAATGGCATCGAATTTCTGCAAGAGATCAGGAGGAAAGGCATATTTGTGCCTGTAATTGTCATAACAGGTTTCGGCACGGTGGAAAATGCAGTGGATGCCATGAAACTGGGCGCAACAGACTACATTATGAAACCCTTTTCCTTTGATTCCCTGAGAAGGGTTATTGACAGGATACTTCCCTCTGAGGATGCGGATATCGTGGCTGAATCCCCAGCTATGAAACACCTTATGTCCATAATAAGAGAGGTTGCCAAGAGCGATATAACGGTTCTTTTATCCGGAGAAAGCGGCACTGGCAAGGAAGTTATTGCACGGATTATCCACAAAAACAGTCTGAGGGCTGACAAACCCTTTGTTGCTATCAATTGTGCCGCTATTTCAGAGAGCCTCCTCGAAGCAGAGCTATTCGGTCATGAAAAAGGCGCATTCACAGGTGCAGCCGAAAGGAGGCTGGGAAAGTTTGAGCTTGCCGACAAAGGGACGCTGCTACTTGATGAGGTAAGCGAGATGGCGTTTCCACTTCAGGCAAAGCTGCTCAGGGCAATCCAGGAAAGGGAGATAGACAGGATAGGAGGCCGCTTTCCCGTACCGGTGGATGTCAGGATTATCGCCACAACAAACAAAGACCTCCTGTCCGAGGTGAAAAAGGGAAATTTCAGGGAAGACCTCTATTATCGTTTAAATGTATTCCCCATAAAGCTACCTCCCCTCAGGGAAAGAAGGGAAGACATAATTCCTCTCACGGAGTTCTTTATAAAGAAGTTGTCACAGAAGGTGGGCAGGGCATTTGAGGTCTCTGACGAACTTAAATCCTATCTGTTGCAGAGAAATTGGGAAGGCAATGTTAGGGAGCTTGAAAATCTTATGTACCGAACGGCTGTTATATCCAAATCAGAGGTTTTGCTGCCGCCAGCAGATGAATTCGGAGTTCGGGGTTTAGAGTTTAGAGTTCAGGTGGCTGAATCGGGCAGTACGGGTACAATGAAAGACATGGAGCGGGATTTAATCATAAAGACTCTGAGAGAAACAGGCGGCAACAGGACAAAGGCGGCACAGTTGCTTGGTATAAGTGTCAGGACAATAAGAAACAAGCTCAAGGAATTTAATATTTCGGATGACGATATAAAAAGAAGTTGAAGAGCTTTAAATCTGGAATAGAAATTGCAATATTTTTATTGTTTAGAAGCTCGATAAGGAGGAATATATGCCGGACAATACTATTAAGGTTCTCGAAAAGATGCTCGATGTTGCAGCATTCAGGCAAAAGGTTCTGGCATCCAATATAGCCAATGCAGATACGCCGGGCTATAAGGCAAAGGATATATCCTTTCAAAAGGAACTGGACAGGGCAATAGAAGGCTCAAAAGAACAGGACTACGAGGTTTATGAAACGGTTACAACCATGCCTAACAGGGACGGCAATACTGTCAATCTCGACATAGAGATGGCAAAGGTTGCAGAAAATACATTAATATACAACGCCGCAACCCAGTTGATGACCATGAAAGTCAGGATGTTGAAGGACGTAATAAAAGGGGGTAGGTAATGAAAGAGATGTTCATGCCGTTAAAGGTTAGCGCAACAGCCCTCGAGGCACAGAAAATAAGGATGAATGTTATAGCTTCCAACATTGCCAATGTGAACTCCACGAGGACTCCTGAAGGGGGCCCATACAGAAGGAGGGATGTAGTTTTTGAATCATACATATTCGATGAAAGCTCTGTGGGAGTTAACATCCCGAAGATTGTGGAGGATGAAAGACCCTTCAAAATGGTCTATGACCCGTCCCATCCCGATGCCAATAAGGACGGATATGTCAGCTATCCGAATATTAACACCATAGAGGAGACCGTTAACCTTATATCCGCTACGAGGGCATACGAGGCCAATTTAACCCTCATTAATTCGTATAAAGAGATGTTTATGAAAACCCTTGACATAACGAAAGCATAAGTGGAAAATGGGAAATGGGAGGTGTTCTATGGATGACATAAAAAAAATAGGGGATATAAGCCAGGGAGTTGCCCAACCTTCAAAAACAACAAAGAAAAGCGGTGCGTCCTTTGAGGATGCCATAAAGGATGCCTTGAAGGAGGTCTCTACTATTCAGAACGAGGCCGAGAAGGCCATCGAGAACTTCTCGAAGGGAGAGGTTAAGGATATCCATACCGTTGTGGTCGCCATGGAAAAGGCCGACGTATCCTTGCAAACCCTGCTTCAGGTGAGAAACAAATTGCTCACTGCCTATGAAGAAATAATGAGGATGCAGGTATAACAGATGGCATTAATAGACATCGTAGAGCTGATAAAGGCATGGCCCCTGAAGAGGAAACTGTCCCTTGTTTTTGTAATATTATTGAGTTTTGCCCTTATGGCAGGAATAATGCTCTGGACAGATAGGGTTGATTATCAGGTCCTTTACAGCAATCTTTCACAGGAAGACGCAGGGCAGGTAATTGCCAAACTAAAGGAGATGAAGGTCCCGTATAAGGTGGAGGGCAATGTTATTTATGTACCGAGCAACAGGGTTTATGAGCTGAGGCTTGAGCTTGCAGCGCAGGGCATCCCCACAGGCGGCGGTGTCGGCTTTGAGATATTTGACAAGACCCAGATAGGGGTCACGGAGTTCGTACAGAGATTAAACTATGTCAGGGCGATTCAGGGAGAGTTGACAAGGACCATAAGGCAGCTCTCAGAAGTGGATCAGGCAAGGGTTCATATCGCCATCCCCGAGAAAACAATATTTACCGAAAAGGAAGATAAACCCACGGCATCGGTTGTGTTGAAACTGAAGCCCGGCCGTGTATTGAATCAGGGACAGATAGGCGGCATAGTGCATCTTGTTTCCAGCAGTGTTGAGGGCATGCAGCCTCAAAATGTCACTGTCATAGATAACATGGGCAATCTTCTTTCAAAGCCTGTCGATACCACCGATGAGATCGTGGATTCCAAGAAACTCGAATACCAGAAATTAGTTGACAGAGATTACGAAGGCAGGCTCCAGAGCATGCTGGAGGGGATCATAGGCAGGGGGAAGGCGATTGTCAGGGTCGCCACAAAGATAGATTTTACGCGGGTCGAAAGGACAGAGGAGAAATTCGATCCCGATACAATTGCTGTTAGAAATGAACAACGCACCCAGGAGAAATCGGTGGGGGCAACTCAGGGAGGCATTCCCGGAGTACTGTCCAACCAGCCCGGACAACAGCCTGCAATAACAGCCGGCTCTCCGTCAACATCACAGAAACAGTCCGAAAAAATAAATTATGAGGTGAGCAGGAGTGTCAGCAAGATAATACAGCCGAGGGGCGAGGTAAAGAGCATCTCTGTTGCAGTGCTTGTTGACGGCACATATAAGAAAGAGAATGGGAAGAAGGTTTATGTGCCGAGGACCGAGGATGATATGAAGAAGTATAAGGAGATAATTATGGCTGCCATAGGCTATAATAAGGAAAGGGGCGATCAGGTGATTGTGGAGAATGTGCCTTTCGAGGTAGCCATAGAAGAACTTCCACCTGAAAAGATAGATTTTGTAAGACTTGCTCTGTCTTTATTGAAGTATATCATTCCACTTGTTGTGATCGTGCTTCTCATCCTTTTTGTCATCAAGCCGATTATAGAGACGCTGAAAGCCCCTGTAATAAAGGAAGTACCCGAGGCGGCTATGCCGGCTGCACCACCAGTGCCCAGCGCCGAGATAGCACCAGAGGAAGTTATGAGGCCAGAGGAAGTTATGAGGGAGGAGATTGTGGAAATTGTGAAAAAAGAGCCGAGGCGGGCTGCTATCATACTGAAGGAGTGGCTATCAGAATAACACAATGAGAAAACTGAGCGGTGTGGAGAAGGTTGCCGCACTTCTTTCCATAGTGGGAGAAGATGCGGCCACACAGATTTTCAAACATCTCGATCCCCTTGAACTGGCAAGGATTGTCCCCATAATGGCAAAGGTAAAACTCTCTCCTGATGAGGCTAAATCAGTTATGAAGGATTTTTATGAGAAGGCTGAAACCGCCATGCTTTCAGTGGATGAAGATTATATTAAGAAAATACTCACAAAGGCATTTGGAGAAGATCAGGCAAAAAAATTGATGGAGAAGATCGAGAGCGGCGCCAGCGCCTTTGATATACTGAGATGGCTTGATTCGAGCGCCGTAGCCAATATGCTTGCGAGGGAACATCCTCAGACCATCGCCATTGTCCTCGCACACCTTGAGCCAACGCAGGCTGCCGAGGTCCTTACAAAGCTCCCGGAACACATAAAGATAGACGTATCTCTGAGGATTGCAAGCCTTGACCAGATTTCCCCTGCCATACTCGGAGAGCTGGAAGACGTCCTTCAATCGCAGCTCCAGAGCTACACAAGAGGCAGGAAGATCGGCGGCATCAAGACAGTGGCAGAAATAATGAACCAGATGGACAGGGCCTCGGAAGATCTAATTTTAAAGAACATAGAAGAAAAAGACCAGATACTCGCTGACGAGATAAGAAAGCTCATGTTCACATTTGACGACCTCATCCATATCGATGACAGGGGCATACAGATGGTGCTGAAGGAGATAACCACCGATGACCTTGCACTTGCCTTAAAGATGGCATCCGATGAGTTAAAGGCAAAGATATTCAAGAATATGTCACAGAGGGCAGTACAGATACTGAAGGAAGAAATGGAGGCAAAGGGTGCGGTCAGGGTCTCGGATGTTGAGAAGGCCCAGATGAATATCGTGAGGGTGGCAAGGAAACTGGAAGAAGAGGGAAAAATAGTTATCGGGGGCAAGGGTGGAGAAGAAGTCATCGTCTAATAACGCACTTGATTCTGTCCAGCCTTACAGCCCCGTACAGTTTGAAGAAGACACCTCGCTTAAAGAAGCACATAAGAAGGAGATAAAAGAAGAGGATATCCATGCACGGGTAAAGGCATCCGAGAACGAAGGTTACGAAAAAGGCTATGCTGCGGGTTACGATAAAGGGGTAAAGGATGGCGAAAAGGAGACCGCATTAAAGCTCAAACGCCTTGAGGGGATTATTAAGGAACTGGAGGGTTATAAGGAAAAAAAAACCAATGAACTGCTGCCCTGGATTATAGATCTCTCTCTGGAAATTGCAAAAAGGGTCATACATAAAGAAGTGGAGCTGGATAAGAACATAGTAATGTATATTGCCCAGGATGCAATAAAGAAGGTAGAAGAAAGCGAAGAGAGCATAGTGATAAAAGTGAATCCTCTGGATTACGAGGTGATAGTTGCAAATATCAATCTGTTAAAGGAACAGTCAGGCTTAAAGAATATTTCTGTTGAGCCTCAATCCACCATATCTCCAGGCGGTTGTTACATAGAGATGCAGACCGGAGAGATAGATTCGAGGATCGAGGAGCAGATGAAGGAAATCCATGATGCCATCAACACAGCAACTGATAGAGAAATGTAAGGACCTTGTAAGGGAAACAGACCCTATTAAAGTCTATGGGAGGGTAAACAAAGGCGTAGGCCTTGTTGTCGAGGGTCTGGGGCCACGGGCTAATATCGGCGACGTATGCCAGATACAGCCAAACGGTCTTTCGGAGGGACAGTTAATAGAGGCCGAAGTTATCGGATTTAAAGAGGGCAAGATGCTTCTGATGCCCCTCGGCGACATCAGGGGTATTGGTCCAGGCTCCAGAATAATAGCACGGGGAAGGCAGAGATATGCAAGGGTCAGCGAGGAGCTTCTGGGCAGGGTACTTGATGGTCTCGGAAACCCTATCGATGGAAAAGGACGCATAACAGGACAGCTTTATCCCATTTACAACGAGCCTATCAACCCACTGCACAGGCGCAGGATTTCAGAACCACTCGACCTCGGTATAAAGGCTATAAACACCATGCTCACTTGCGGCAAGGGGCAGAGGATCGGCATAATGGCAGGAAGCGGCGTTGGAAAGAGCGTCCTCCTCGGCATGATGGCAAGGAATACAACCGCAGATGTCAATGTCATAGCCCTGATCGGTGAAAGGGGCAGAGAGGTGCGGGAGTTTATAGAAAAAGATCTTGGTGACGAAGGACTTAAGAGGTCTGTAATTGTCGTTGCCACATCGGATACATCGCCGCTGATAAGAATAAGAGGGGCATTTGTTGCCACTGCCATTGCCGAATACTTCAGGTCTCACGGAAAAAGCGTGCTTTTTATGATGGATTCTCTAACAAGGTTTGCCATGGCACAGAGAGAGATAGGACTTGCAGCAGGCGAGCCGCCGACAACAAAGGGCTATCCGCCGTCGGTATTCAATCTTCTTCCAAAGCTTCTTGAAAGGGCAGGCACATGCGATGGCTCAGGGACAATCACAGGACTTTATACGGTTCTTGTGGAAGGCGATGATATGAACGAGCCTATTGCCGATGCAGCCAGATCAATTCTTGACGGCCATATAGTACTTTCGAGGGAACTAGCGAACCACAACCAGTATCCTGCCATAGACGTACTGCAGAGCATAAGCAGGCTGATGAAGGATATAACAGACGACAGGCATAAGATGCATGTGGAAAAGGCTCTGGACATAATGGCTATTTATAAGAGGTACGAGGATGTAATTACCATAGGCGCTTACAAAGAAGGAACCAACCCGAAACTTGACTACGCAATAAAGATGATGGACAAACTAAGGGCATTTCTGAAACAGGACATAACAGACAAGGTTACTTTTGAGGAAGGGTTAAATGAGTTATATAGATTATTCGAGTAGCGAAAAGGTAAATGTGTTAATGAGTAAATGGGTATATGGGTTTAAATTTTTCACTCATTCACTCATTCACTCATTTACTCATTAACGCTTATGAGGACTCCCCTTGAAAGCCTTTTGAACCTTAAGATATGGAAGGAGGACGAAGCAAAGAACAGGTTTGCTGTCCTCCTTAAAGAGCTTGCAACGGAAGAAAGGCGGCTTTATGAATTGGAAGATCGGTACAGCTCTACCGGCAAAAAGTTGGAGTGTACGGATGAGCTGGTAAATATCGATGAGATAAAAAGGTTGAATGAATATCTGGAACATTTATTGATAAGGATACATCGCCAGAAAGGGATTATCCTTGAAAAGGAGAGACAGGTGGAGGATGCGAGGAAGGTGCTTGTTGAGGCTTCAAAAGAAAAGAAGATATTCGAGAAGCTCGATGAAAGACATAAGTCTGCTTTAAAGAAAGAATACAAGAGGAAGGAACAGATAGGGACAGACGAGCATGCTGTTACAGGACATCATAGAAAGAAAAGTAGCCAGTAGCCAGCGGCCAGCGGCTGGTAGCCAGGAACAAGTAACCAGTGGCCATGAATTATACAAGGCATTTTTATTTTTATTGATTACTGGCTACTTGCTCCTGGCTACTGGCTACTTTTCTTATGCGCAGCAACCTGCAGCACAACAGAGGTCTCTGCCAGCATCTCTTGAAGAGGAAAGGCTTACTATACTTAAGGCAGACATTAAGAAAGAAATCGAACGACTTGAAAAACTCAAAAAAGAGATAGAAGAAGTACAGAAGGCCTTAGATATCAAGATTCAGGAAGGACTGCTCAAAGTAGCAAAGATGTACGAAGCAATGCCTGCTGAAGAGGCAGCGAGAAAACTGGAAAAACTTGACGAAGATGTAGCGGTGATAATATTAAACTCCCTCAAGCCGAAAACTGCCGGCAAGATACTTGCTCAAATGGAAAATGACAAGGCAGCATCCCTCTCAAAGAAGATACTCATAAAAGGGAAAGTTCTGCAGGAAAAAACTTCCCGGTAGGAAAAAAAATCCCACCCGTCAACGACAGGCAAAGGCAGAAGTTAAGGTTAAGATTAGTAAATATTAAAGTTTTTTCTTTACCCTGACCTCTACCTTAACCTGTTTTTAATCGGGCATATCTCTTGCTTATCCTTTTCTCAAATCCGCATGGAGGTTAATGGATGTTTACTAATATTATGCAGCCGAACATGAATGGAGTTGGAGGAACACCCTTTGCTTCAAATATTCAGGTCAATAATATTAATGGGCAAAATGGCTTTGATACCGACAGTTTTATAAAAATCCTTACTGCCATAGTGTCCGGATTTAACGATACAGTAATGAATTTAGAAGGAGGTTTGTTTGCAGGCAAGGATTCCCAGCCGATTACTGTCGATGACGTGTCAAAGGGTTTGTTTGTGGGCAATGACGGCAATGTTGTTGCGGGAGAGACCCTTTCGGGTATTCTGCAGCAGATGATATCACAGATGCAGTTGATCGGAGTCTCCCAGCCTGTAATTGCCATAAATCAGGATAATCAAAAAACAATAGAAGTACCCAATAATCCAACTTCGCAGATACACGTTAATGTTAACGGCAATACTGCGTTGGTAAATTTCATTATGAAATCTGAGGACGGGATGCAGAAGGTTAAAGTCCATACCAATGACAATTTCAATGCCAATTCCGATGGGAACGCTTTTGTGCAGATTAAGACAATGGCAGATACAGTTAACGGACAGGAATTTCAGAATATTATTCCTAAAAACGATAAAGGGGACAGTCCCTTTTTAAAAGAGGGAATGTCCCCTTTATCCAACTCTGCTTCTGCTATGATCCGCAATATCGGCAATGATCAGCATATGCATATCAAAACAACCCTGAGCAAAAAAGATCTCGAATTTAATTTCAGCATCCTGAATAAAAAAGAAATCGAACCTGCTGTTAACATTTCCGATGCTAAAACGCATCTTGTTGTTAACGAAAAAGATGGAGGTATGATTGCCTCAGCATCACACCTTTACAATGCGCCCTATGTTAAAAATGATTCAGCAATCGTGGTAAAGGAGCCGATACATATAAGCAGACTGCATGAGCTTGGCGAGGTAATGGAAAAGACAGTAAAGGCAGGCGATAAACACCTGATAATAAAGATCGAGCCGCCTGACTTAGGAAGCATTCAGATAAAACTGGGGATGGATAACGGTATGCTGAGGGCTGATCTGAAGGTTGACTCGCCTGCTGTTAAGGATCTGTTTTCTATGGCAATCCCTCAGATAAAAACATCTCTAGAGGATTCCGGCATTAAGGTGAGCGATTTTTTTGTGGATGTGAAAGAGGATTATTATTCTGACGGCAGAAGGCAGCAGGATGATACGAATCAGCAACAACACAAACAGAATAAGGGATCTAAATCTCAGTTCTTTGATTATTTCGCATAGGAGGTGAAGTATGGGATACATGATACCAATTTTAAGCGACTCTTCGTATACAAAAACAGTTGACAGCCAGGGGAATACAAAGGTAAAGAAGGAGTTGGGCAAGGACGATTTTTTGAATTTATTGATAGCCCAGCTAAAGAATCAGGACCCGCTCAATCCAATGAAAGATCAGGAATTTATCGCGCAACTGGCAACATTCAGCAGCCTTGAGCAGGTAAGCAATATGAATAAGAACCTGGAGGAGTTTCTGAAGCAGCAGAGCTATCAGAATGCGACAGTTGCATCTACCATGATCGGTAAGGAGATAACAAGTATTGAAGGTGAAAAAGGTGTTGTGGCAAGCGTGAAGATAGAAGACAGCGGCGTTTATCTTTCAGTCAACGGCAAGAATATAGCATTTAACGATATTAAAGAGATAAAGAATCCGTCTACAGTTTAAGTAAAAGGAGATTTTAATGGGCATGATATCATCTATCTTTACAAGCGTAAGCGGTCTTATTGCAACCGGAATAGGTCTTTCAGTTGTAGGAAATAATGTTGCCAACTTGAATACAACCGGGTTTAAAAGCAGCCGCATGTTGTTCAGTGACGTGTATGGCTCAGAGCTCGACAAGATAGGTAAAGGAACGCGCTCCCATACAATCACAACACACTTTGCGCAGGGTGCTGTTCTGAATACCAGAAATCCACTTGATTTTGCAATTAGTGGCGATGGGTTTTTTATTGTAAGGGACAGCATTAAAAATAGAGACTATTATACAAGGGCAGGAGAATTTTTCCTTGATAAAGACAGTATCATAATAAATCCTGATGGATTAAGGCTTCAGGGATACCCGGCAGATGCTGCAGGCAATATAGCACAAACCCTTAGTGATATAGAAATACTGCCCAAGAATGCTAATGGCGTACCCATAATGTCCGCGCAGGCAACGTCCAGAGCCGAGATTCAGATAAACCTCAGCGGAAGCCCCACAGAGACTATTTACCCGGCGGGAACGCTCCTCGATCCATTAGATCCTACTAAAGGCCCTGCGGCAGGCACATACAATCACAGCATTGCAATGACGGTTTATGACAGTGAAGGCAACACCCATGCTGTGCAAATCTACTTTAAGAAGACGAGTTCCACCATAGGCGTCGGCTCAACATGGGATGCCCATGTTATATGGAATTCGGGCAAAACAATTACTAATTATCGTGAGCAGATAATAAGCAATCTTACATTTGATACAAACGGAAACATGACAAGTCCGGTCGGACCTTCAAGTGTTAACCTGACATGGGATACGGATGACTGGGATGGCGATATTTCAACACCGCCGACAACGCCTGCTGCTCAGGCAGTTGCTACAGATTTTACCGGCTCAACCCAATATGGCTCTCCGTATTCCACTGTATTCCAGAATGTGGATGGTTATCCTGAAGGAGGGCTCACAAGCTTTAAACTGGATAAGGATGGCATACTTTATGGCCTTTACTCAAACGGACGGGATAAGAAAATAGCCCAGCTTGCTCTGGCAAAATTTGTAGCGCCGACAGAGCTTGAAAGAATTGGAAGGAATTTGTTTGCGGAAACTTATTGGTCAGGGCAAAGGACAGATGTAACACCAGGCACTGGGGGAGGTGGAAAGATATCCTCGAATTCCGTTGAGACGAGCAATGTTGATTTGGCAGAGGAGTTTGTGACGATGATAATGTTACAGAAGGCATATAATGCCAACAGTGTGGCATTATCTACATCGCTTGAGATGTTAAAGAGTTGGGATAATATTATTTAAACTTTCGAGCTTTAGTTAAGGAGGTTTGCCATGGGAATGTTGACATCGCTTTTTACAGGTGTTAGCGGTCTTGCTTCAAACGGACAGGGATTGTCAGTTGTAGGCGACAATATCGCCAATGCGAACACGGTAGGATTTAAGGGCAGCAGGACGGTCTTTGCGGATATCCTGAGTTCTTCGCTGGGGGGCAGCAGCGCCTTCCAGGTAGGAAGGGGTTCTTTTGTTCAGAATGTCCAGGCTGTATTCGGGCAGGGCACACTCGAGACCTCATCCAATCCCCTCGATATGGCAATTGAAGGGGACGGTTTTTTTATCCTTCAGGATGCTGCCGGAGCCCAATTCTACACAAGGGCAGGGCAGTTTAATCTTGACAAAGACGGCAATATAGTCAATCCAGAGGGTCTGTTGCTGCAGGGGAAGCTGCTCACAGGAACACAGGCAGGACAGGTGAGCACCATAAATGTGGCGTCTCTGAACAGCCCGCCGAATCCAACTTCCAAGGTTAAAGTATCTGCAAACCTGAATTCGGCAACTGCTGCAAAAGACCCTCTGAGCGG
>Ga0209721_1001451_pt1 | contig 17508 bp, 20 predicted proteins | sample TshhotsprinmetaG_FD_184139 | JGI IMG/M metagenome (GOLD analysis project Ga0209721, IMG submission 184139) | Hot spring microbial communities from South Africa to study Microbial Dark Matter (Phase II) - Tshipise hot spring metaG (SPAdes)... | ecosystem: Environmental > Aquatic > Thermal springs... | reverse complement strand
CATTCTTCCAGAAGTCTTATGGCTGCAAAAGGCATCGGGAATATCAGGCACCAGCTTCCCCTCCCGGGCCGGCAGCCTCTTTATGCGCCTCTTCCAACTCTGCCTTTGCCTCTGCTACTATATCCTCCACTATTTCGGAGACTTCTGCTGCTGTCTCCCTTCCCTTTTCATAGAGCATGATCCCGCCTTTTATGGCTGCCTTTGCCAGGGGCTTTACAACACTTGCCACTATAGGCATTACAGCAGGCGCTATAACTGCTGCGCCAATACCTACAGCAAGCCCACTTAAAATATTTCCTTTCAATCCGTTGTCAAAAAGTGCCATTGCCCTCCTCCTGTTTGTTACTGTTCATTTCTAATTAGATATTACTTTTATGGAAATGTATATGTCTATAAATTGCTTCATTACTTACCTATAACTTTAATATAAGTCCGCTTTATTTACTCCAAATTTCACTAACATTTAACCTGACATAAATAGGACATAAATAGGGTCAGACTTGACTATTGACTTTCTTTGGCTAAAGCCAATAATACAGAGCCACAGCCAGCTTTGAGTTTTATTTAGAAAGTCAATAGTCAAGTCTGACCCCATGACCCTAGGAGTTGAATCATTTTATTGGTACTGGGCGATTCCCCTCCGATACTGGTTGCAAGGAAGTTGATCGTAATTTGCGATGCTTTCTTGACTACAGGGATTGCCACCTCCATCACCTTTTTCCCCTGATGTACGATATTCTTTCCAAATTCTGTTTTCCCGATTTCTCGAAGCAACTCAACGGCTGTCGGCAATAATGTTGTGATTAGTGGTCCCATAAAATACCTCCTTTTTGTCGGATTTCAGAGTAAATACTGAATAATAGCCTCATCCCCTAATTTTCCGTTCATCACCTCCTCAAAGTTATTCTACTTATAAATTAAACAGAATTTCAGCGCCATATTGGCAATCACAAAGCAGATATCAATTGCTCCGATTTCAGCACACCTTTTCTTTCTTTATATAAAATTGTACACAGACATTAATTAATTAATTAAATTATATTACCAAAACAGGCAAATTGGAAGCAGCAGTAAAATAGGGTCAGGGTTACACTCTTGACAAAGGCATCTTTATGACCCTTAATTTCTTTATTTGACAATTTATTAGCTTTATGGTTTAATCTAAATCGTTTCAAAATGAAGACCTCGCTATACAAATATCCGTTGCGCTTTCCTAATGATGAATTATGATGAGAAAAAAAACCAGAACTAAATCAACCAAAGAACTTCTCGGAAGCAAAGACATCAAGAGAATTATTTCGAGGATTGCCCACGAAATAACTGAAAAAAACAAGGGTGTTGAAAATCTTTGTCTGATTGGCATCCAGCGCGGTGGCGTTCATCTCGCAAGAAGGCTCGCTTTGGAGATAAAGACTATTGAACAGGTCGATATACCAGTCGGGTCGCTTGATATATCCCTTTACAGAGATGATATCACCATTAGGAAAGAACAACCTGTGGTAAGAAAGACAGAATTGCCCTTGGATATTACAGACAAAAAGATTGTGCTAGTAGATGATGTGCTTTTTACAGGACGCTCTATCAGGGCAGCTATGGATGCACTTATGGATTTCGGCAGGCCTGCACAGATTCAGTTAGCCGTCCTGATCGACAGGGGTCACAGGGAATTGCCCATCAGGGCTGATTATGTCGGCAAAAATATTCCCACTTCACAGAAGGAAAATATAGAAGTGGAACTTATCGAAGAAGCTACACCTGACAGGGTAGTTCTTTACAAAGAATAAGACATGAAAAAGAGGCATCTCCTTGGCATCAGAGATTTATCGAGAAACGAGATAGAGCGTTTTATTGAAACAGCAAAAGGCTTCAAGGATGTTTTAAAGAGAGACATTAAGAAAGTTCCGGCACTAAGGGGTAAAACGGTTATTAACCTTTTTTTTGAACCTTCTACAAGAACCAAGACATCCTTTGAGATAGCCGAAAAAAGATTGAGCATGGATGTCCTCAATTTCTCAGTCCCTGCAAGCAGCGTGGTCAAAGGAGAAAGCCTTTATGATACGATAAAGACGATCGAGGCTTACGGAGTCGATTTCATTGTTATAAGGCATTCTTCAAGCGGCGTGCCACATTTCGTGGCTAATAATATAAACGCATCTGTTATAAACGCCGGTGACGGCATCAACGAGCATCCAACGCAGGCATTGCTCGATGCCTTCAGCATCAAGGAAAATAAAGGTTCTCTTGAAGGCTTAACAATTACGATAGTAGGCGATATTTACCACAGCAGGGTGGCAAAATCGAATATCTACCTGCTCTCAAAATTCAACAACAGGATAAGACTGATTGCCCCGCCCACATTAATTCCAGATATTAAGGGCTTTGATGTCGAGATATTCAGCGACATGGACAAGGGGCTCGCTGGCGCAGATATAGTAATGATGCTCAGAATTCAGCTCGAAAGACAGGGCAGCGCCTTTTTCCCCTCAATACAGGAATATTTCAAATTCTGGGGTTTAGATAAAAGAAGGCTTTCTCTCGCAAAAAAAGATGCTATCGTAATGCACCCGGGTCCCATGAACAGAGGGGTTGAGATTAGCTCTGACGTCGCAGATTCTCCACAATCTGTAATACTTGAACAGGTAACAAACGGTCTTGCCGTTAGAATGGCTGTAATGTACCTGCTCAGCGGAGGCGTTGATTCTTGACAAAGATAAAAACATTGTGTATGCTAAATATAGATTTCGCCATGCCCACCCATTGGGGCTTAAAGTTCAAATCATTAATAAATCAGGAAAGCCATAGAAAATCAAAAACCGGTCAGTTTAGATGCCCTCTTATTGATTATTAAATACTGCTTTTAATTTTCAGATATGGGTATTTATGCAGCCTTTGGAATTAAACAACACTTATCAGGGATATGGGCATAAAGAATTAACTGTTAACACAGGTGTCCCCAATAATATTCAAGCAGGGATATGAGACGATTTCTTTGCCAAAGAACTATTTTCGTCCGTGTGTAAGACTTTGTGAGACTTCATACTTAGTTTTGAAGTATTGGCAGTCGAGGCTTCCGCTTCGTTTTCAGCCTCCTTGAGGTTGCCCGTGGCTTTGGCTCCAGAAATCGCATCATATCCCTTGAATTGCCAAGTATATAAGAATTTATTTTGGACGGGTATGAAATGTTAATAAATCCGGGGTTTAGTAGTCTATTTTTATTTTAAAGTTCTACTGCCTTTAGCAACACCAAAAGCAAAATTCCTTTTTATAGGTTATATCTCTAATATTATTCAATTTTTGCAGGAGCACAAATTTTATGGAAAATTTTATTTCAATTGCAGAATTAAAGCAAAAATCAATTGATGAACTTATCAATATCGGCAAAGACCTGAGCATTGAAAACGCTATAGGGATGAGAAAACAAGAAATGATTTTTGCTATTCTACAAGCTCAGTCATTAAAATCTGGAACTGTAATCGGTTCCGGTGTTCTGGAAACACTGCCCGATGGTTTTGGTTTTCTCAGGTCGCCTGATTACAGCTATCTGCCTTCCCCCGATGATATTTATGTCTCTCCATCCCAGATTAGAAGATTCACATTAAGGACTGGAGACTATGTTACAGGGCAAATTAGACCCCCTAAAGAGAACGAGAGGTATTTTGCGCTCCTGAAGGTTGAAAGTATAAATAATGAGCCTCCTGAAGATAATATCAGCCGTCCCCTTTTCGATAATCTTACACCTTATTATCCAACCAGAAAGATTAATCTCGAATATAACCACAACGATTTTTCAATGCGGGTGATGGACTTGATGACACCAATAGGCATGGGGCAGAGAGGCGTTGTCGTAGCTGCACCAAGAACTGGAAAGACAATGCTTTTGCAATCTATTGCTAAGGCAGTAAAACATAATCATAAGGATTTACATCTCATAATTTTGCTTATAGATGAAAGGCCTGAAGAAGTGACTGACTGGAAAAGGCAGGTTAGCAGTGCAGAGATCATCAGTTCCACCTTTGATGAGCATCCACAGAGACACTGTCAGGTTTCTGAAATGGTTATCGAGAGAGCAAAGAGAATGGTCGAGACCAAAAGGGATGTAGTAATACTGCTCGATAGTATTACAAGGCTTGCAAGGGCTTATAATGCAATGACACCTACAAGCGGCAAGGTTCTCTCGGGCGGACTCGACGCAAACGCCCTGCAAAGACCAAAGAGATTTTTCGGTACAGCGAGAAACATCGAAGAAGGGGGGAGCCTTACCATAATTGCAACCGCCCTTGTTGACACAGGCAGCAGGATGGACGATGTAATCTTTGAGGAATTTAAAGGCACTGGCAATATGGAAGTTCATCTCGACAGGAAGCTGGTGGATAAGAGAATCTTCCCAAGCATTGATATCAATGCCTCTGGCACAAGAAAAGAGGAGTTGCTCCTTGATCCCGAAACCCTTAACAAGACATGGATACTGAGGAAGGTGCTCAATCCCTTGAGCACTGTTGAAAGTATGGAATTCTTATTGAGCAAGCTCAAAACAACAAAAAACAATAAAGAATTCCTTGAGATGATGAATAAATAAAAAATATGGGACGCTCTCTGAAACTCGAAGATGACAGCTTCTGCTTCGTCTGCGGCAGGGATAATCCCTGCGGATTAAAACTTACTCTTACTAATGTAAACGGTAAAGTAGTAACGGAGTTCACCCCTGTAAAGGTATATCAGGGATATACTGGCATTACTCACGGCGGTATAATATCAACAGTCCTTGATGAGGCTATGATATACGCTGCAATGAAAGACGGTGAATTCCCCGTAACCGCAGAGTTAACCATCAGGTTTAAAAAACCGCTTATGACTGACGAAACGGCAATTATTGAGGCGGAAGTCATAGAAAGCACTGCACGGCTTGTTATAGCCCGATCAAAACTCATAAGAAAACAAGATGGGAAGTTGATTGCTGAAGGGTATGCAAAGCTCCTCAAATAACCCCAATGAGTTTTATCAAACCATAAAATTTAGCTAAAAAATGCCTTTTCTCCCATATAATGCCCACAAATAAAACACCAAAAGAAATTCAAATCCTTACTGGAGGCATGTCAGAGCTTAATATTGTGACTACCGACATAACTACCGAAAAATTTATTGTATTTCTCAAAGAGCTAAAAAAGTGGAACCGCACATACAATCTTACTTCTATAACAAATAACATAGACATAATTACCAAACATTTTCTCGACTCGCTTTTATACCTGCAATTCATCCCAGCGGGCAGTTGGGATGTTTGTGACATAGGAAGCGGCGCAGGTTTCCCAGGAGTGCCGATTGCAATCGTCAGGAATGACTTAACCATGACATTGATTGAACCTTCCAACAAGAAAGCAGCTTTTCTAAGACATATCACGAGATCACTTTCACTAAGAAACATCAAAATCCTTGAGTCAAGGGCAGATAATGTTAGAGAATTTGTCTTCGATATAGCGGTAACGAGGGCTTTATTCAGCATTGAGCGATTAATCAAAGAGGCATGGCATTTAGTAAAAAAGAACGGAATTTTCATACTGAATAAAGGCCCTGGGGTGACTGACGAAATAGTGCACATACCCTCGGAAATGGAATTTGAGATAGTCAGGGCAGCGCTTCCTTTTACTTCTATAAATAGGAATTTGGTTAAGATAATTAAAAAATGAGATAATAGCCTGCAGTATGTTTATTATTTAACTTGGGGGGCAAGATGATTATAATTCCGGCTATAGATCTAAAAGATGGCTTTTGTGTGAGACTGCTTCAGGGAAGAAAGGATGATGTTACGGTCTATTCGGATGACCCAGTTTCAACAGCTTTAAGATGGGAATCAGCCGGCGCTCAACTGCTCCATATAGTTGACCTTGACGGTGCCTTTTCAGGAAGCCAGAAAAATCTCGAAGGCATCGTTAAAATCAGAAAAGCTGTGAAAATGGATATAGAAGTGGGCGGTGGAATAAGGGATATGGAAAGGATAAATTTGCTTATCTCTCAAGGCATTAATAGGGTTATTCTCGGAACTTCAGCGATTGAAAATCCGGAACTCCTCAAAGAAGCTGCCAGCAAGTATCCGGGGTGCATATTAGCAGGTATTGACGCTAAAGATGGTTTCGTGGCTGTTAAAGGATGGGTTGAAGTTACTAAAGTCAAGGCGGTTGACCTCGCTTTAAATATGCAGGAATATGGCGTAGCAGGGATAATTTATACTGATATCTCAAGAGACGGGATGCTTACGGGTCCCAATATTGATGCAACAAGGCAGATGGCTGAAAGCTTGAAAATCCCCGTCATAGCTTCTGGGGGGATATCATCTATCGAAGATATAAGAAGGCTTTTAACCATAAAAAAGCTGTGGGGCGCTATAACGGGTAAGGCTTTATATTCTGGAAAGCTCGACCTACGAGAAGCGCTAAAAGTGGCTGCATTAGAGAGACATAATAAGGTCTAACATAGTTAATTTAAAACTATTACGGATGTCAAAAACCGATTAAAATTCATATTCTTGCTTATGGATCATGGGCGAAGAGGCTTGAGAGGGATTAAGTCTATTTCACCAGTTTTTTCATCCAGATGACACTCTATATTAAAAACCTTGCGTATATTATCCCTTGTAAATATCTCTTTCCCCCCGTATGCTGCAATCTTTCCTTCCGACAGCATCATGTAGTCTGCTTCAAGCCTTGAAGCTATCATTAAATCATGTATCACCATGATTATGGTTAGTTTGTTTGAGAGCAACTGTTCAATTAAGGAAAAAAACTGCATCTGGTTATATATATCAAGAAATGTCAATGGTTCATCAAAAAGTATTATGCGAGGCTCCTGCGCTAAAACCCTTGCAATCATAACGAGCTGGCGCTCTCCGCCAGAAAGCTGGTTGTAGGGCTTATCTCTGAGATGTATGATGCCCACCCTTTCCATAGACTCAACCGCTTTTTCGACATCTTTTTTAGAAGGAGAATAGAAGATATAAGGGGCACGCCCTGTTATCACGACTTCAGCGACGGAGTATGGGAAAACGGTATTATGAGATTGCGAGAGAAAACCGATAAACTCTGCCCTCCTTGAATAAGACATGTTATTAATATCCTCCGCGTATATTTCCATTCTGCCGCTTTTGGGCTTTAAGATGCCTGCCATCAGCTTGAGAAGGGTTGACTTGCCGCTTCCGTTTCTACCTAATAAAACTACAAAGGACTGGTCTTTTATCTCAAAATCAATCTCTCTGAGCAAAGCTTTTCCGTTATATCCGAACGATAATCCCCTTGCCTGCAAAGCGTTCATAACACTCAATCTCCGTATCCGTGCCTGAGCCTTTTCAAAAGGTAAATAAAGAAAGGACCACCTATAAGTGTCGTAAATATTCCTATAGGAATCTCGAACTGGGTTATAGTCCTTGAAAGGTTATCAACGAGCAGTAAAAATGTGCCGCCAAAGGCAAAGGAGACAGGTATGACCTTTTTGTTGTCATACCCTATCATCATCCTTATCATGTGAGGAACTGCCAATCCCACCATGCCTATTATACCGGCAACGGCAACAGAAGCAGCGGCAATTAGCGTAGCCGGGATAAGTATCATTAGCTTGAGCGTGGTGGGGTTATACCCTACAGTTTTAGCCTCGAGATCGCCGAGGGAGATAACATTCAAGCGCCATTTTATAATAAATAACCAGAGAGTGCCTGTCATTACAGGGATTATCATAGACTCCACCCCGCTCCATGATGCGTTATGAAGGTTTCCCATTATCCAGTAAACGATTCCCTGGAGCCTGAAAGGGTCAGTCATAAACTGCACTATTGTGAGAAATGCCGTAAAAACCCCTGAAACAATTACTCCTGATAAAATCATCGAAATAATTGAGATCTCTCCCCTCCGAAAAGCTAAAAAATATGTCAAGCAGACCGCCATAAGCCCAAAGATAAAGGCAGATAGTTGGACGGGCATGTAATGCAGGACTGTCATAGCCAAGGCAGCACCAAACGCCGCTCCTGACGAAAGCCCTAATAAATAAGGATCAACAAGGGGATTTCTTATCATTGCCTGAAGGGAAGCTCCTGATGTAGTTAGGGCAGCGCCAACCAAAAATGCCATGATTATTCGCGGAAGCCTGATGTCCAGTATCACTGCCTCAATAGTCTGGATATCCGAGATAGTTGGCTTCGAATCGGAAGTGATCTTGGTAAGCAGCCAGTTATAAACATCGGCAGGGCTGATGCTCTCCGATGGTCCCAAGAATATAGAAAAAAGGGCGACAGGCAGAGGCAGAATATAAAAAAATATCTCTTTTCTCACAAACCTGCACCTCTTATTTTAGTGAAGTAGAGCATGATAAATGTAAGTATATAAAGAGGGGCAGTGAAGCTACCCCTCTTTATATTTACTGAATCTGAAGAACTGCTGTCTTAGTCCTTTCCATAGAATCCTTGATAGTATAAGTTACAGTGTCTGCCGCCGAGCCTGCAGGAACAATTACGCTGAATGTCCCTCCGCTTTGTGCAACAGCAGCTGGACTGGGCTGAAAAGATGGCCTGTCTGAAGTAATGGTATATCCGGGAACGCCTCCTGTAATAGCAAAAACAGCTGTGCCACCGGATATCCTGTTGATAGTCTGAGATGCAGGGGTGATAGTTAATCGGGGATTAATAGTTACATCAACTGTTCCTACAACTACACTGCTTGTGGATGCTGTAATAGAGCATTTGCCGCTTGCTGGTTGTGTGGCTGGTGCTTTAAAACTGGCTGTTGCCGCGCCGTTAGTAGTTGTAGCAGAAGCAGAAATCGCCCCGCAGGTTGTTGTGAAATTCACGACTGTCCCGTTTGGAACAAGCTGCCCTAGGTTATTTTTAACCATGACCGTTATAACTGAAGTCTCCTCAACAACTATTGTGCTTGGGGTTGCAGTTATAGAAGACTTGGTCGGGTCAATGATACCGATAATTATGTTGATGACTTTCAATATTACATTGTTTGAAGAGACTGTGACCATGCAAAAACTTTCTGCCGGCGCTGTAAGAGGAGCTGTATAGGTTGCAGTTGCCACGCCGTTAGTAGTCGTAGAAGAAGCTGTAACCGTTCCGCAGGATGCAGCAAAGTTGACGACAGTGCCATTAGGAACAATAGAGTTCAGATTGGTTTTTACAAGAGCAGTTATCGCAGCAGTGCCGCCTGTATTGACAGTGTCTGGTGTGGCGGATACTGCGGAAAAGGAGGGGGATATCGTAACAGGCATCAGATATATCAGAATAGCGTTCTTTGCTTCGCTTGCGGTTGCGAGAAGGCTCGCGGTAGTAGTAAGCGACCTTAGAATCGTTGGTTCCACCCTTATAAGTATTGTCGCCTGTCCATTCACATCAGTTGTAACCTTGTTGCCCATGGGGAATAACACTTCTTTGCTTTCAGTAGTGAAAGTTACAACACTGCCAGCTATGGACTTACCATATTTGTCTTTATACGTTATTTTAAGAATAGCCTCTTTGTCATTGCTGTTTTCTAAAAGATAAAAATCAGACTGTTCATTAAAAACTCCATTGTCGTTGCCGTCAATGTCAATAGTTATTGTAGGCGTATCAGTTTCGCTACCTCCACCGCAGGACACAAGAAACAGACAGAGTAAGAGAATAAGCATACGTTTCATAAAATAAACCTCCTATCTTTGTATTAAACCATATTTATACCAAAGAATTTATCGCTTCAGGAAAACTCGTATTTAAAAAACCATTAATATCATACCCATCCAAAATAAATTCTTATACACTTTGCAATATGATGCGATTTCTTTACCAAAACCACAGGTAACCTCAAAGAGGCTGAAGACGAAGCGGAAGCCTTAACTGCCAATACTTCAAAGCTAAGTATGAAGCCTCACAAAGGCTTACCCGTGGACGAAGTTTAGTTCTTTAGCAAAGAAATCGTGTCAAATCCCTGCTTGAACATTATTTTGGACACCTGTGATAAAAATATTGAAACTCTATTCCTCTATTTCCATAAAGATAGACTTTCAGACTTTTTTTCCTTTACATATATTTCTACTTCTTCTTTGAATTTTGTGCGAAGCAGCTTATAGATATCTCCTACAGAAAATTTTTTATATTCAATTTTGCTAACTGGCATGAGTTCCATCGAGGTATTTGTTATAAAGACCTCAGATGCTTTAAACAAATCGTCTATCTTGAGCTCGCCTTCCAATACTCTTAACCCGTTTCTCAAAGCGATTTCGATAACCGTTTCCCTTGTTATCCCATCTAAAATGCCACAACTGATGGAAGGGGTGCAGAGTACTTCGTCAATCACAAAAAATATGTTGCTCACGGTGCATTCGGCAACAAAGCCTTTATAGTTGAGCATAATAGCCTCCATAGCCCCTGTTTTTTTGGACTCTATCTTGGCTAAAATATTATTTAGGAAATTCATGGATTTAATCTGTGGGTTTAGGGCTTCAGGATGGTTCCTTTTGACAGAAGAGACCATCAGGCTAATACCATTTTCAAAATATGTGTTCGGATAATTTTTAAACTCATTGGCTATTATTACGAAAGTGCTTTCCTTACATAAATCAGGGTCTATACCAACAGGCCCATAACCTCTTGAAATGCTAACTCTGACATAGGCATTAGTCAAAGAATTAGCGTGCAGGGTTTCATAGATTGCTATCTTAATATCAGAAACGCTTCTTTGGATATCGAGCCCGATGAGAGAAGCTGACCTGTATAAGCGGTTCAGGTGCTTTTCAAACATGAAAATGACGCCTTCATATGCCCTCATGGTCTCAAATATCCCGTCTCCATAAAGAAACCCATGATCAAAAATGGATATCTTTGCATCGGATGATTTTACGACACCATTATTTAGATAAACATACATAAATCATACCTTTAAAGATAACTGTAGAGTTAAAAAGCCTCTTTTATATGGTTAATATCGCGCCTCCCGTCCTCATTCGTGATGCTTATAACATCAAATCTAAGGTTCACCTGAGCTTTACTATTTTTTAGATAAAAAAGCGCTATCCTCTTGAGCCTCTCCTGTTTCCTGAAATCCACAGACTCGAAGGGAAGCCCGAATGATTTATTAGTGCGGGTTTTTACTTCAACAAAGACAACCGTCTCTTTATCTTTGGCTACAATATCAGCTTCACCATAAGGAGTCTTATAATTCCTATACAGAATACTATAGCCCTTATTCTTAAGATAAGCAGCGGCGATATCTTCACCTTCGGAACCTAAGGATTTCATGTTGCATATATTATATCGAAAAAGCTTCAATAGAGGGAGACCCAAAATTAGCGATAGAACTAAAAAGTACCTGTAAAGTCAAGAAGATGGACAGGAAGGGATAGTGTAAGATTTTTATATGACACCTTATTACATAATCTACAATCCTTCAGGCTCACCAACCTTTACATCTGTTCCCGAAAGCCTCTTGAGAAGAGTCGGGATATCCTCAATCCCCTTGACATCCTTCTGGCAGAGCATCCTGAGCACATCCCTCAAGGGGGAATACTCTTCCCATAGCCCGCGCAGATTATCAGAGAGTTTCTTTTGAAGTATATCCCCGTTTTCATCCCAATCCATGAGCAAAATTATCTTGTTGAATCTCTCCCGTATATTGTAGCAAAAATCGTATAACCCTTTACCGGAATGCACAGTGATTATTTCCCCTATAAAGCCAAGTTTTCGGAGCGCTAAAAGGTCTTTTTTGCCCTCAACAATTAGAGGGGTGCTTTTATTAATCTCATAAAGTAATTCAAGAAACTCCTTCAGCCTCTTAGCCCTCTCAAGTTCGAGAAGATCTAATGCATTATTATCACCATTGCTAAGGGCAGACGAGTATTTTTCCATTCTGCGGAGTTTCGCATTTTTTGCCCTGTTAATTTCTTTTGCCACGCCAACCCCCTATACCATCCACTATCCACTATCCACTCTTTCAATCACGACAGTTGCTATAGCGTAAGTTTTTTCGTGAGATATAGTTACATGAATCTTAATGTTCATTTTTTCAGGGATTAAACACGGATTTTTTACAACTATGTGAGGCGCTCCTTTTTTATTCTTTATTATCTCAATATCAGCCATCTTCAGGTTTTTTATTTTTTGTCCCTGAAGAGCTAAAGTTTTGCTTGAACCAGTGATGTTTGATAACGCCTTTATTGCCGCCTCTTTAGCGGCGAACCTGCCAGCAAGATGTGGGAAAGGGTCTCTTTTCAGGAAACAAAAGGAAAGTTCTTCTTTGGTGTAAATCCTGTCTAAAAATCTCCCCTCCCATCTTTGAATAGCTTTTTTAATCCTATCTATACTTACAATATCCGTCCCGATACCTATAATCATGCATAACTCGTTAATTCTTGAATTTTAAATCTGGGATTTTAAATTTATCCCCAATACCAGGTAATAATTTTACCACCTACAAAGAGACTTATCAGCGAACCCAAAGCGAGAAAGGGACCAAAAGGCACCTTCGTCTTACGATCCTTTCCCTTAAAAAGCATAAGCATAACACCTACTAATGAACCTGTAAGGCTTCCAATAAATGTAACGAGCAGAACAGCCTTCCAGCCCATGAATGCTCCAACCATTGCCATCATTTTAATATCACCGCCACCCATGCCCCCCTTGCTCACAACAGCAATAAGAAAGAAAAGCCCCCCGCCCAACAATATACCTATTAGAGAATTAATCAGACCGGTTAGCATATCTGAAGCATGTAAATTAAAAAGTGGGTCGGAAAGAAAAAATACCGACGAAATTACCCCAATCAAAATGCCAGGCAGAGTTATTACATCAGGAATTATTTGGAACTCAAGGTCTATGAAGGTAATTACTACCATCGCAGAAACAAAAGCAAATAGAGGGATGAGATGCCAGCCAAAACCAAAAAAATATACTATCAGCAGATATAGAAGCCCATTAAGAAGTTCCACAAGCGGGTAACGAATAGAAATCCTCTCCCCGCAATTTCGACATTTCCCTCTTAAAAACAGATAGCTTATGATGGGTATATTGTCCCATGGTTTTATAGGTTTCTTGCAGCCGGGACAGGCAGAAGGAGGGCTGACAATTGATATTTCTCTCGGCAATCGATATATACAAACATTAAGAAAAGAACCTGTAATAAGACCAAATATAAAAGCCAAAAACTCAAACTGTCCCATGTAATACCCTTATTTTCCTTTTTATAACTCGCCTTTTATTACTTTAAGGCATGTAAATTTATTTCTTAGCCAACTTTTGATAACTGGATCCTCTCGCCCCAGAAATCCGTGAAGTTTTTCTTTAAATCAGGGTAGCCCTCTATAGTCTTGTTGTTATCAATGAAAGCGAAGGCTTCCCTTCTTGCATCCTCAAGGATCCTGACGTCTCTGAAAAGATTTGTAATTCTAAAATCTGGCATGCCTGATTGTTTAGTTCCAAAGAATTCTCCCTGCCCCCTTATTTTTAAATCCTCTTCTGCGATTATAAAACCATCGGTCGTCCTGACCATCACATCAAGTCTTTTCCTTGAATCCTCTGTAGATTTATATTGGAGCAGTGCACAGTAAGACTTATTGCTACCCCTCCCTACCCTGCCCCTTAGCTGGTGAAGTTGTGCTAATCCAAATCTCTCAGCGTTTATTATAACCATTAAAGTTGCATTTGGCACATCTATGCCAACCTCTATTACGGTCGTAGATACTAGTATATTTATTGCGCCTTCCTTAAACCTTTCCATGACTTCTTCACGCTCATCAGGGTTCATCCTTCCATGTATTAGACCAACCGTCAGATTTGGGAATCTCTCCTGAAGCCCTTTAGCGCCTGCAATAGCTGACTTTAAATCAATCTTTTCCGATTCATCAATAATCGGATAAACGAAATATACCTGCCTGCCCTTTTTTGTCTCCGCATCAATTAGACGGTAAATCTCACTTTTTGTTCTTTCATCAAAAAGCATAGTCTGTATCGGCGTCCTGCCCGGAGGCAGTTCATCAATAACTGAACAGTCGAGGTCTCCATAAAGGGTGAGGGCAAGGGTGCGGGGAATGGGAGTAGCTGTCATTACTATAGTATCAGGATTCAGCCCTTTTTCTTTCAAAGTGGCTCTTTGAACCACCCCAAATCTATGCTGTTCATCTATAACAACGAGCCCAAGTCTCTCAAAATTAACATTTTCCTGAATAAGGGCATGAGTTCCTATTAAAATATCTGCATCATCAGTTTTTATGGTTTCAGTAATCTTTTTTTTGCCTTGCAGTTTGCTGCTGCCTGTAATAAGCTGCACCCTAACGCCGATATGCTTCAGCATTTGGGAGATATTAATATAGTGTTGCACAGCGAGGATCTCCGTAGGCGCCATCAGTGCAGCCTGATAGCCGTTTTCTACCGCTGTGAGCATAGCCGCGACGGCAATTATGGTTTTTCCTGAGCCGACATCTCCTTGAATGAGCCTGTTCATAGGAGTGCTGGACTTCATATCTTGTAATATCTCCTTAAGAACTTTCTGTTGAGCTGATGTCAGTTTAAAAGAAAGACCGGATAACAGCTTATTGACCATAATACCATTTGTAGTAAAGGATATACCTTTGTTTGACAGTCCACCTTGTTTAATTAAAGCAAGCCCTATTTGAAAAGTAAACAATTCATCAAAAACAAGTCTCTTGTGATATGGGGTTACTCCTCTGTTTAAATCCTCCAGAGATATATCTGCAGGGGGGAAATGGATATTAACTATGCACTCTCTGAGTGTCAGAAGCCTATGTTTTTGTATTATATCTTGTGGCATCGGGTCAGAAATATACCCTTGGTAGACATCCAGTATTGAATACATTATATTTCTCATTTGCTTCTGGCTCAGCCCTTCTGTCAATCTATATATAGGAACTATCCTGCCTGTATGGATATTTTCTTGGTTGGATTCGTTATCATCAACTCCTAAAATTTCATATTCTGGATTTATCATTTCAAGCCCTGTGCCTCTGTAATTAAGCTTTATTAGACCGTATAAAACTATCTGGTTATTCCTGTTGAAGAATTTTTCGAGATAGGGCTGGTTGAACCATTTAGCGGTAAATATGCCGCTTCCGTCACTTATTATGAGTTCAAGAATTTTGACTCTTGGTTTTGGATTTAAAATGCTCGTTCTAAGGACTCTGCCTATTACAGTTTTGAGTTCATTGGGTCTCAGGTAAGCTATTTTTTGAATAGAGCTTCTGTCTTCATATCTATAAGGAAGATTAAATAAGGCATCTCTGACAGTTCTAATTCCAAGACGAGCTAACAAACTTGCACGAAAAGGACCAACGCCTTTAACATATTGAACAGGGGCATATAGATCCTTTTCTTTAGACATCCTTGCAGTTTGCGTTTAGTGTCTTATTTATGATTATATGGACTAATTAAAGAATTTCCAAATATTCAAAAATACCCACCGCAGAAGCAGAAGGGTATCAACCATTAAAATTTAATATCATTCCAATGTCCTACTATTGTCTCTTTTAAATTGCAATTTTTCTGGTTCTTCAGCCTTCATGTTAGAATACTCAGTTTCGCTCAGGATATCAATTTCCCACCCTGTAAGCTTAGTAGCAAGTTTAATGTTCTGTCCCCGCTTTCCTATGGCGAGTGAAAGCTGTTCATCATTTGCAATGACCATTGCGGTCTTTTCATCTTCATTAACGCCAACCATGTTGACAGATGCAGGAGTCAGGGCTCTGGCGATGAAAATCCTTGGATCGCTGCTCCATGCTATGATATCAATTCTTTCTCCTCTTAACTCCCTTACGATCGACTGAATCCTGGTCCCTTTCATACCCACACAGGCACCAACAGGATCTATAGCAGGGTCGTGTGAAACGACAGCAATTTTCGTCCTTTCTGACGGCTCTCTTGCGATGCCCTTTATCTCGACTATGCCATCGTTTATTTCTGGAACCTCCATTTTCAAAAGTCCTGCCACAAACTCTGGGCAGGCGCGAGAGAGAAGAATCAGGGGGGTTTTCTGTGTTTTTCTGACATCAAGAATATACGCCTTAACCACATCACCTCTCTTGAAATTATCATTTACTAAAGCCTCTCTTTGGGGTAAAACTGCCTCAGTATTTTTAATATCAATATAGTAATTTCCCTTTTCTCTCCTTGAAACCATCACAGTAACTATCTGGCCAACCTTGTCTTTAAACTCATCAAATATAACATCCTTTTCAACCTCGCGCACCTTCTGGAAGAAAACCTGCTTGGCGGTTTGGGCTGCAATTCTGCCAAAATCATGGATGTCAATGGGTATCTCTACTGTATCCCCAATTTTTTTGTCTGGGAAAAGACCTTGAATTTCTTCAAAGGCAACTTCTTCCTGCCTATTAACAACTGATTGTACGATTGTCTTAATATCAAAAGCCCTTATGACACATGTCTTGGAATCTATACGCAAAACAATATTAGGGGTGCTGCTGTATCTTTTTTTTGCAGCGGTGGTTAGGGCAGACTCCAGCAATTTCAAAAGGGCATCTTTCGCTATACCCTTTTCCTTGCTTATTTGCTCTATTAAATTACACAGTTCCTTAGACACTTAAAAATATACCTCTCTTTTTTAAAGACTTTAAAAGTCTCATAAAATTATCAGAATTCTATTTCTAAATTAGCTTTTGAAATCTTGTCAATCGGGATGAACAAATCATCATTCTTGCCTTTTTTATCAAAGGTCAGTCTTATCCAGTTTTCACCAACATCGGATAACCTGCCGATGAAAAAGGTTTGATTGCCGAACTTCTCGAGGGTTACAATACGGACAAGCCTTCCTATATTTTTCTCGAAATCTCTCTGTGTTAATAGAGGTCTATCAAGACCTGGTGAAGACACCTCTAATGTATATGGAGTTTTAAATAAATCTTCAACATCCAACAAAGCTCCAAGGCTTTTACTCATCCTTTCACAGTCATCAATAGTTATACCGCCATCTTTGTCAATAATAATTTTCAACAAAGACTTCCTGCCGATATGAATCTGAACATCATATATTTCAAAGCCTTCATGCGCAGCAATATCAGAGGCAAATTCATAAATTCTTTGTTTTAAGACATCTATCTTCATTGTTTCCTAAAATAAAAGAGTGGGATAGCCCACTCTTCATAAAAATAAGATACCATCAAATTATACTGATTTTTAAATATAAAAAGCAACACCACGAGCGGTTTTACCCAAAGCCTCGTGGTGTTTATCAAAACTACTTTTTAGGCGGCTCTGCAGGTTTTGCTGGCTCTGCAGGTTTTGCTGGCTCTGCAGGTTTTGCTGGCTCACCTGGTTTAGCTGGCTCACCTGGTTTTGCTGGCTCTGCAGGTTTAGGTGCCTCTGCAGGCTTCGGCGGCTCTGGCGGCTTCGGTGGCTCTGCTTTCTTGCAGCCAACTGCAAAAACTACCAGTAACATCAAAGAAAGAAGCAGTGCTAAAAGCTTTTTCACTATTTGTTCACCTCCTTCCGAACAATAAAATAGCTACAACTCCTGAATATTTAATATCAAGTCA
>Ga0209721_1001450_pt1 | contig 17515 bp, 18 predicted proteins | sample TshhotsprinmetaG_FD_184139 | JGI IMG/M metagenome (GOLD analysis project Ga0209721, IMG submission 184139) | Hot spring microbial communities from South Africa to study Microbial Dark Matter (Phase II) - Tshipise hot spring metaG (SPAdes)... | ecosystem: Environmental > Aquatic > Thermal springs... | reverse complement strand
GCCCGCTATGCGCGTCAGCGATGCCAGGGGGGTGGTGCTGTGGACGGGCCTGCCGGAGGGGATGTGGATTGTCCACCTGCGCGACCCCAGAACCGGGTTTGCCCTCTCGCTGCCGGTGGGACGCGAATACCTCAACCAGCCGATTCAGATTGGGCCCTACACCATCCAGCTTTTTATGGCCTTGCCCTGAGGTAGGCTTCCAGTCGCTCCAAAGCTTCGGGCATGTTTTGGCGGCCAAAGCCCATCCGCACGAAGCCCGGTCGGTCGTAGACCTCGCCCGGAACCATGAGGATACTCTCCCGATCTACCAGATCCTGCACAAAAGCCGCCGAGGAGATTGAAGGCTGCAGTTTCGGAAAGCAGATGGGCCCAGCCACAGGCCTGACCCAGGTCATGACTTGTGACCAGCGCTGGAAAAAACCGTCCAGAAGCTCCAGGTTGCGGTGAACGATGCCCAGGTTTCGCTCGAGCAGTTTCGCCCGGTTACGCAAGGCCAGAGCCGCCAGGAACTCACTCGGTGCAGCGTTGCAGAGGGAGGTGTAATCTTTGAGTTCTTGCATACGGGCCAACACTTCGCCATCGTGGGTAGCAATCCACCCGATGCGCAACCCTGGCAAGCCATAGCTTTTCGACATCACCCCCAGCGAGGCCGCCCTGTCGTAGAGGTCGCAAACAGCAGGCAGACGATGTTCTGGAGCGTGCTCCAGTTCACGGTACACCTCATCGAAAAAAAGTCGGATTCCCCTTGAACGCGCCAGTTCCACCACCGACTGCTGTTCAGCGCGGGTCAGGTGGGCACCAGTGGGGTTGTTGGGCGTGGTCAGCACGATGAGCCTAGTGTTGGGCCGGATATTTGCTTCCAGCCAGCCCAGGTCAATGGCCCAACCATCCTCGAACCGCAGCGGCCACTCGGTTACTTCGGCCCCCGTAGCCCTGGCAACTTCTTGGTGCGATTGGTAGCAGGGCGTTTGGATGATGGCGTGGTCGCCGCTTTGCAAGGTTGCGTTCAGATACCAAAAGATTGCCTCTTCGGCTCCGGCGAACACCAACACTTGTCCTGGGGCCATCGAACTATAAACTCTGGCGATTTCCTCACGCAAATAGGGTGCCCCGGCGGCCTCGGTATAGCCAAGCCAGTGACGGTGAAACTGCTCGGCGGCCTCGGGCTCCAAGGCCAGCAGATCACCGATACTCACCGACTCGCTGTCCGAGCTGCCCAGCATGTAGCGGGCAGCGAACTCGAAGGGAACAAAAAAGCGCTCAAGCCTGAAGGGTTTCAGTCGCACAAAATCAGTTTTTCACAGCACCGCCCGTGCCAATGGTGGTGCATCGCCCCAAGCACATAACAAAATGCCACCAAAGCAGGCGGCATCGGTTTGTGGCTCTGTGGCTTTAGCCCTTGTCGGCCACCACCGAGACCTTGAGGGTCATGGGCACCTCGGGGTGGGGCTTGTAGGCCAGGGCATAGTCGCCTAGGTCTTTGATCGGTTTTTCCAGCGCCAAGCGCTTGGGGTCGATGGTAATCTGGTGCTGGGCTTCCAGCGCAGCGGCAATCTCGCGGCTGGTAACCGAGCCGTAAATTTTCTGATCACCGGCTTTCACCTTGAGCACCAGGGTGATGGGCTCTAATAGCTCCCTCAGGCGCTCAGCCTCGGCCTTGCGTTCGGCGGCCTTCCTGGCCTGGGCGCGAATCTTGGCTTCCAGGGTCTTGAGGTTGCTCTCGGTGGCCAGGGTCGCAAGGCCTCGAGGCAAAAGGTAGTTGCGGGCATAACCCGGTTTTACATTGACCACAGCCCCCACGTCGCCCAGGTTTTCCATAGGTTCAAGCAGAATTACCTTCATCTTCCACTCCCCCTATTTCCGAACCAGTTTCTCGGTGAAGGGCAGCAGCCCCATATTGCGGGCACGCTTGATGGTACGGGCCAGCTTGCGCTGTTCCTGTGCATTAAGGCCGGTACGGCGACGGGGCAGAATCTTACCGGTCTCAGACAGGAAACGCTTTAGGATATCCACAGCTTTGAAGTCGTTGAGGTCAAAAGCCCCTACCGAGGCTGCTACTTTGGGTTTGCGGCCGCGGCGCATTCCGCGCTCGCTGCCCCGGTCCTGGCGCTCACTTTTGGCGCCACTGCGGTTGGACATCTTCTTGGTGCTCAAAACGGCAAATCCTCCTCAGGTGGGAAATCGTCTTCTAAACCTTCTTCAATGTCTACCTTGCCCGCACGGCCTTTGGCAGGAGCCAACTGGGAACTGTTTCCACCTGTGTTTTGTCCAGTTCCACGGGCAAGTCGCTCGAGGCGGGAGAGCTCTACACGGGTCGTGTAGCGCCGGGTTCCGTCCTGAGCGGTCCAGGAGTCGTTCACCAAGCGTCCCATTAAGAACGCTCCGTCTCCTTTTTTGAGTTCTGCCGCGAACTCGGCCAGCTCGCGCCAGGCCTGAGCTTCAACGTAGTGCACCCTTTCCTGTTCTCCGCCCTGGCGGGTAGTGGACTTCTCGTTTATCGCCAGCGAGAGACGGGTCACGCCGGTTCCCTGCGGGGTATAGCGCAGCTCGGGGTCGCGGGTCAGGTTGCCGACCAGCATCACATGGTTGAGGCCGTCCTTCAGACGCTCCTGCCCGCGCGCGTCGGTCACGGTCACTTGACCCCGCTTGCCCTCCAGGCTCACGATCTCCATACGGTCGGCGCGGATCTCCAGACTGCTCTTCTTCTGACCCTCTTGTTCCCAGGAACGGTACTCGAGCTTGCCATCCACAAACAGCGCCATACCAGCCTTGAGGGTGTCGCCCCAGAACTCTGCACTCTTGCCCAGCAGTTTGACCCGGTGATACCAGGCCGGCTCACGGGTCTGGCCTTGCTCGTCGGTAACCAGGTCGTTTCCGGCAAGGTTGAGTTCCATCACGGCCAGTCCGCCGGGAGTGTAGCGCAGTTCAGGGTCTTGGGTCAGGGTGCCTACAAGGGTTACGCGGTTGAGGCCTCGAGCCATATCTATCTGTCCTTTTCGTATCGGTCTTTGCTTGAGTCTATCTCTTATGGCGCTTCGCGGCTAGCCAGGGCCCTCGACTTTTGAGCGCTTTGCTTCCCGCTTATCGCTGCCTTTTGAGTTCCGTTATGGTCTCTGGCCTCAGAACTCGGGTAGGGCCCAACAGCTCACTTCTTCTTTTTGCTGTTTCGCCATTCGGGACGGTCGCGAAGGATGGTCACACGACGCACATGGTCGCGCAAGCGCAGTTCACGCTGCAGCGCGGCGTTGCTTTCCCCGGCCATCTCCACGGTGTAGAACAGCACGTTGCCTTCGGGGTCTTTCTGGATGGGATAGGCCAGGCGGCGGTTGCCCCAGTCATCGATGTTTTTGATTTCGGCACCATGGCGCTCGAGGGCGGCCTTGATGAGGTCTTTCTCCTGAGCGGCCTGCACTCCATCGAGGTTGGGGTTGAGGATAATGTTCACTTCGTATTGCGGCATATTCACCTCCTTTCCGGCTCGCGGGCACCCGGGCCAACCGAGGCACACGAAAAGCTGCAACCCTGATGGGTCACGCAAGCCGAGAGTATATCAGATGGATATCGGCAGAGCCAATTAATGAAGCGAACTCGGTAAACCCGACGCCCCCAGGCCCGCAAGGGCAAGATTCTCCTGGCGCTTCGCCAGGGTGGGGCCCGTATAGGCGTCGATCGGGCCCTGAATCTTGCCCTCTATCTTCAATCCTGAGTATCATGAACTCAGAAGTACCCCGGCTTTTTATGCCCAGGAAACCCACCCCAAAGCGCTTCACTTCCACCTCTCTGTCCAAAAAGGAACTGGACCGGCGGCTCAAAGAAGCCACCATGCTCAAACAGATCGTGGCGACTTCGGGGGCGCCGCTCGACCCTCTGACAGTACTGAACGTTATTTGCAGCGAGCTCACAGCGGTGGTGGGGGTCCAGCATGCGGGCTTCGCCCGCCTCTCGGAGGATGGACGCTACCTGACCATCATCTCGGAATTTGGCTCTGGGCAGGCCCGCAACACCCACGACCGGATCTCCCTCGAGGGCAACGAGATCAGCTTGCAGGTCTTGCGCGAGCGCAAGCCAGTCTCGGTACCGGACGCCCAGAACGACCCCCGCATGGGGGCGGGGCGCGAGGTGGCCAAGCGCTTTGGGGTGGTCTCGATGCTGCTGGTGCCCATTCTGGCCGGCGAGCGGGTACTGGGAACCTTGGGTCTGGATAGCTACGAGCCCAGGGAGTTCAGCCAGGACGAGATCGAGATCGTGATGGCGGCCTCGAGGGCTGCCGCGCCGCTGCTGGAGAACGCACAACTGTTCGACCAACTGCGCAACGAGCTGGCCGAGCGCAAGCGAGCCGAGTGGGAGCTCCGCCAGTCGCGGGCCCTTTATCAGGAGCTGGTCAACTCGCTGGGCGGGATTGTCTGGGAAGCCGAGTTTCAGAAGGATACCCTGGTCTTCACCTTCGTGAGCCGCCAGGTCGAGCGGGTGCTGGGCTACCCGGTGGATCGCTTTCTGGGCCCGCGTGAGGCTAGCGTGTGGCCCAGGGTGCTTTACCCCATCGACTTCGAGATGGTCTCGCAACGCTTGCGGAATCTCTCGGTGGCCCTCGAGACCACCGAGATCGAGTACCGCGCCTTTGACAAAAACGGCCGCATGCACTGGTTCCAGGACCGGGTCAGCGCTATGCACGAACCCAACGGCAACGTTCGGCTGCGCGGGCTAATTGTGGATGTAACCGAGCATAAGCGCGCGGTGCGCCTCGAGCGTGACCGCAACCTGGCCCTGGAGATGATCGCCCGTGGGGCCGAACTTGAGGATATCCTCACGGCTACCATCGAGATGCTCAGCTCCCAGCTACCCGAGGTGGCCTGCGCCATCCAGATCGCCAAGGGCCAGAACCAGAACGCCGTGGCCAGCCACGGCCTGCCCGAGGAGGTGCGGGACTTCCTGGAGAGCGGCCCCATCGGCCCTTTTGGCCACAACGTACTGGAGGGCGAGGTATCCGAGGTTGAAAATCTCGACCTCAAAGAAAACCTTCCTATCAAGGTTCGTCGGGCACTGCTGGTGGCCGGTTACCGGTATGGCCTGACCCTCCCGATCCGCACCAAGGAAGGGGTCCTGGGGGCCCTGAGCGTGCTGGGGCCTACCCCGCTGGAGTCAGATAACCGGGCTATCCATGCCACCGCCGACCTGGCCGCCATCGCCGTAGACCGCCAGGCCCTGATCGAGGAGCTGGAGTACCAGGCCACCCACGACGCCCTGACCAAGCTGCCCAACCGCATGCTCTACCAGGAACGCCTGGTGCAGGCCATGGCCCGAGCCCAGGAAAAAGACCGCCTGGTGGGGGTGGTGTACATCGACCTGGACAACTTCAAACAGGTCAACGATACCTTCAGCCACGCCACCGGCGACGAGCTTTTGCGCAGCATCGCCCGCCAGCTCAGCCTCGCGGTGCGGGCCACCGACTCGGTGGCCCGGCTGGGTGGCGACGAGTTTGGGGTCATCCTGACCGATCTGCCCTCGGTAGAGATGGCCGAGCGCCTGGTGAAAAAAATTGCCCATGAGGTGAATACCAGCGTTCGGATTGGCAACCGGGCCCTCGAGGTCACCGCCTCGATTGGCCTGGCCATCTATCCGCGCGACGGCAGCGACCCCGACACCCTCTACCGCCACGCCGACCGCGAGATGTACAGGGTCAAAGGGCAGGGAGCTAGCAATAGCTCAGGCTAGCCAGACCGCACCGGGCATCCGGGCCCCATGCAACACCCAGGCCACCTCGCGGCCCAGCAGAGCCCCTACCACGTTCCCGGTTCCGCTGTAGGCTCCGACGACCCAAACATCGGGTCGCACCTCCTCGGCAATGGGCAGACCCGTTGGGGTATAGGCCACCGAGGCCGCCCAGCGATGGGTGATGGGCGCCTTCACGCCAAGCTGCCGAAGGAGTTGTTCGAGCCGAAGCTGCACGGTCTGGCTGGGCTGGGCTTCGGCTGTCCACTCGGCCTCTCCGCCGGCATCGCGCATGCCGCCCAGGGCGATGCGCCCATCGGGTAACTGCTGCCAGTAGTCGTACCCCCAGCGCCGGTAGACAGGCCGGGAAAAGCGCGCTTGGGTGGGTGCGGTAGCCAGCATCTGCAAACGCGCGGTGCGAACCCGGCCCTGCAGTTCCGGCAGCAGCTGCTCGAGCCGGCCATCCACGGCCACCAACACTTTCTGACAGTGAACCCGTCCTTTGGGGGTTTGTACCTCCTGGCCGCTAATGCGAAGTGCCGGACTGTGTTCAAATAGCCTGGCTCCGGCCTTCAGGGCCTGCTGGGAGAGCGTCCGGCAGCGCTGCAAGGGATTGAAGACCGCATCGCTGGGTACCAGCAAGCCCTCCCCCTCCGGCCCCACATAGGGCTCGGCCGCAAAACCGTCGGCCCGTAGGGCTTGCAGGTGCGCCCGGCAATCCTCGAGCTCCTCGGCCGTGGCGGCAATCCGCAACGAACCGACCGGTCGGATGGCCTGGGGGGTCTCGGCCATCATGTACGAAATCTGCTCGAGGGTAGCCTGGTAGAGGCGCTTTGCAAGGTCGCGGCCGTGTTCGGCTACGCTCTGGTGGTAAAACCTGGCAGTCCCCGCCAGCAAGAATCCCCCGTTACGGCCTGCTGCTCCCCCCGCCACCGAGCCTGCATCAATCCCCACCACGCTTCGGCCCAACCGCAAAAGCTCGTGGATAGCCGCCAGCCCCGAGCCGCCCAACCCCACCACGCAAACGTCGGCCTCGAGCTCCCCTTCAAGGCTTCGCAAGCCCTGCCAGTCTCCATCGTCCCAAACAGGCCCGCTCACCCTTTCAGCATAGCCCACGAAGGCCCGCAAGCATTTGGCCCGACCAGGCGACTCCCACCCCCATCTGCTCCGAATACCCTCTGCTCATCGAAAAATCCCGCTATTGCACAGGTCGAATCCGCATTGGGGACTATCAAAGGCCGATGACACCGACCTTTTTTGGGAACGGCTGTGGGCTCTTACCAAAACCGCTCAGACCATTACAACCCTGAACCGCGAAGGTTGGAGGTGCGGCCAGGGATTCCGAGCGGTAAAGCAAATGGCTTTCCTGGTGGAGGCGAAGGGATTTGAACCCCCGACCTTGTCCTTGCAAAGGACCTGCTCTCCCGCTGAGCTACGCCCCCGTGGGCTCTTCCGGCCAGCAAACCACCAGCCCAAAAGCACTGCCGAGTATAGCAGCGGCTGGGGCTTCCGTAAAGAGTGAGCGTCGGCTATACTGCACTTTTGGGTGTGCCGGCAGGCTTCTTCGAGGTTAGGGAACGGTACTCGAGACCCAAGCCCGGATGGCACAATCTAACGCCCGCTCCAACCGTCCCGACAGGAGAAAACATGGCAGCAAACGTCAGCATCAAAGAACTGCTCGAGGCCGGCGTCCACTTTGGTCACGAGACCAAGCGCTGGAACCCCAAGATGAAGCGCTACATCTACGCCGAGCGCAACGGTATTTTCATCATCGACCTGCAGAAAAGCATGGTCGAGCTCGAGCGCACCTTCAAATACGTGCAAGACCTGGCCATGCGCGGGGCCACCATTCTCTATGTGGGCACCAAGAAGCAGGCCCAGGAAATCATCCAGCAGGAAGCCGACCGGGCCGGGATGCCCTACGTCAACCAGCGCTGGCTGGGGGGCATGCTGACCAACTTCCGCACCATCACCGCCCAGGTCAACCGCCTCGCCGAGCTCGAGGCCCTCTTCGCCTCCGACGAGATCAAAGAACGGGTCAAGACCGAGCAGGTGCAGCTCCAGCACGAACTCGAGCGCCTGCAAAAAAACCTTGGCGGCTTCCGCAAACTGCGCCGCCTGCCCGACGCCATCTTCGTGGTCGATCCCACCAAGGAGGCCATAGCGGTTAAGGAAGCCCGCAAGCTGGGCATCCCGGTAATTGCCCTGGCCGATACCGACTCCGACCCCGATGTGTGCGACTACATCGTGCCCGGCAACGACGACGCCATCCGCTCCATCCAGCTCATCGTGAGCCGTATGACCGATCTGATAGTCGAGGCCCGTGGCGGTGGGCGTGAAATCCCTGCCCCCGAAACCCGCAGCGAGGCCCCGGTAGCCGAGGCATAAAAAGGGCACACAAAGGTTTATACCTGCAAGATCAGCCACACGGACAAGGATTCATATGAGCCAACTCGAACAGATCAAAAAACTACGCGAACAAACCGGCGCAGGCATGTCCGATGTTAAGAAAGCCCTGGAGGATGCAGGCTGGGACATGGAGAAAGCCACTACCCTGCTACGCGAGCGCGGGGCCCTCAAGGCCGCCAAGAAAGCCGATCGTGAGGCCCGCGAGGGTATCATCGGCTCCTACATTCACCACAACCTGCGGGTCGGGGTCATGGTCGAGCTGAACTCCGAGACGGATTTCGTAGCCAGAAACGAGGAATTCCAGCGGCTCGCCAAGGACATCGCCATGCACATCGCCATGGCCAACCCCCGCTACGTGAGCATCGAGGATGTTTCGCAGGAAGACCTCGAGAAGGAAAAAGCCATCTACATCCAGCAGCTCTTGAACGAGGGTAAGCCGCAAAACATCGCCGAGAAGGCTGCCGAAGGCCGCTTGAAGAAGTTCTACGAGGAGATGGTGCTGCTGGAGCAGCCCTTCGTCAAGGACGACAAGATCAAGGTAGGTGACCTCATCAAGGCAGCGGTTGCCAAAATTGGCGAGAACATCCAGGTCAAGCGCTTCAGCCGTTTCGAGGTAGGGGCTTAGCTCCATGAGAAGCACAGAGGGCCGAAAGCAGAGCGCACCGGCCCTCTTTTTTCCTCCACCCAGCGCTCTCAGCTATGAAATATAAACGCGTGTTGCTCAAGCTCTCGGGCGAGTTTCTGACCGGCAATGGTTTTGGCATCCAGCCCGAGGCCACCAAGGCTCTGGCGCAGGAGGTGGCCAAGGCCCATCAACTGGGTGTACAGGTAGCCATTGTGGTGGGGGGCGGCAACTTCTGGCGCGGCGCTAAGCAGGGGGTCGGCATGGATCGGGCCAGCGCCGACTACATCGGCATGCTGGGCACCATCATGAACGCCCTGGCCCTGCAGGACGCTCTCGAGTTCATCGGTGTTCCTACCCGCGTCCAAACCGCCCTGACCATCCAGCAGGTCGCCGAGCCCTACATCCGCCGCCGGGCCATCCGGCACCTGGAAAAGGGGCGGGTAGTGATATTCGGCGGGGGCACCGGGAACCCCTACGTGACCACCGATACCGCCGCTGCCTTGCGGGGCCTGGAAATGAATGTAGACGCCGTTTTGATGGCTAAAAACAAGGTAGACGGCGTCTACAGCGACGACCCCCGCAAGAACCCCTCAGCCCAGAAATACGATGAGCTAACCTATCACCAGGCGCTGGTTGAAGGTTTGCAAGTCATGGACGCTACGGCCATGGCTTTGTGTCAGGAGCAGAATATGCCCATCGTGGTTTTTGATATGTTCACCGAGGGCAATTTGGAGAAAATAATCAGGGGCGAGCGGGTCGGAACCCTGGTACACAGCTAGGGCAGCCTCGCTTTATGCAACCTCTTCGTCATCTGGGGGTAAGCTATCCAGGATTCAGGAGGCCATCATGCTCAAAGACCTCTACGCCGAAACCAGGAACCACATGCAAAAGTCGCTCGAGGCCCTCGAGCACCACCTCGCGACCATGCGCACCGGGCGGGCCAACCCCGCGATTCTCCACAACATCAAGGTGGAATACTACGGCTCAGTCATGCCCCTGAACCAGGTGGGCACCATCTCTTCGCCCGATCCACGCACCCTGGTAGTGCAGTCGTGGGACCCGGCCATGCTCAAGGAAATCGAGAAAGCCATCCGCGACTCCGACCTTGGCCTCAACCCGACCAACAAGGGCGACGCGCTCTACATCAACATCCCAGTTCTAACCGAGGAACGCCGCAAGGATCTGGTCAAGTCGGTCAAACACTACGCCGAGGAAGCCAAAATCGCCGTGCGAAACGCCCGGCGCGAAGCCCTCGACAAAGCCAAGAAGCTGGAGAAGGAAAAACACCTCTCCGAGGACGAGATCAAACGAGCCGAGGTTGAGATTCAGAAAATAACCGACGACTTCATTCACAAAATCGACGACGTGCTGCACAAAAAAGAACAGGAGATCATGGGTGGCTAGCAACCACCTCAACCCGTCCCCACAGGAATCTCATACCGGATTCAAAAAGACAATCTTCCAAATCAACGACTCCAGAGGCTAGGTTGCGCCGCACGCGGCGCAACCCGAGTCCTAGAGCCCACCCCTCCCAATCGGTCGGTGAAGAAAGCGTATCGGCGAAGTCAGCGTCTTACTGACGGCCAGCGAAGCAAACGACTTCCTTCGTCGAACCAAACGTATCAGGTATGAACCCTGCTCCTCGGAGGAAATTACAAGGGCATGCGGGCGGGCGACATTTACCGGTATTGCAACGAGGGATGAGCCAGACCAGAAAAACCTGCTGATATGCTGTAAACGTGCAGTTTCGTGATCACAAACCCGACCCCTCACTGCCATCCCGCATTGGCTCCTCGCTGGTTGCAGTGCTGGTGCTGTTTGCAGTGATCTGGGAGGGCCGGATCTTTCTTTTTCTGGCACTGGTTTTCATTCTGGTGCTGGGCTCGCTCGAGCTGCGCTACATGCTGCGAAACCGCGGTATCGAGCTAAACATGGCTTTTTTGATTGGCGGGGGGCTGGTCATGCTGCTGTTCAGCCTGCCCCAGCTTCAGGAAATCTACCCAGGGGTACCCTGGCGAGAGATTGCCCTGGGTCTGGTGCTGATTGGCGCTTTCAGCTCGGAGTTGATTGGCGGTGCCAACATTCAACGCTTCGCCTACAGCCTCCTAGCCTTCTTGTACCTGCCCTGGACGCTAGGTTTTTTCTTGCTGCTGCGTCACTCCCCCGACGGCAGCGTGGGCATCTGGATACTCACTTTGCCTCTGCTGTGCTCCTTTTCCAACGACATTGGGGGCTATTTTGTGGGCCGTTACCTGGGCAAGCGCAAGCTGGCGCCTACCATCAGCCCTGGCAAAACCGTGGAGGGTTCCATCGGCGGTATCGCCACCAGCTTTTTGGTGCTGTTCCTTTTCACCACCATCGTACGTTCGGCATATCCCGAAAGCCCGTTTGCCCTGTTTCGGCCGGTTGAGCTGTTCATCTTTAACCTAGTGCTCTCTTTCGCAGCCCAGCTAGGCGACCTGACCGAGTCCATGCTCAAACGCTACTGCGAGGTCAAGGACTCGGGCTACTTCCTACCGGGACATGGCGGGCTGCTGGATCGGCTGGACTCCCACCTCTTCACTGTGCCGCTCACCTACTACCTACTGACCATCTTCATCTGATACCGGATTCAAAAAGATAGCCTGGCAATCCCAGTACCCTCAAAGGCTTGGTTACGCCGCGCGCGGCGCAACCCGTATCCTAGAACACGCCCCACACCCTACGATCGGCGAAGAAAACGACCCCCTCTAAAGGTCGTTATCGCGTTTCGCTGGTGCAACATAGGGGTATCGCGTCCCAGCAACTAAACAAAGTGGTCTTGCCTTACGCCACGCGGATAAGGTCGGTTGCCTCTGCGCAAGCCCTGGCGCCAAGGCCACCATCCGGTGCCGAACGAACTGAATCTGGTAACAGACCACCCAGTGCAGCGTTGAAGCAAATCCTCAAAAGCTGCCCCGGAAAGCCAAAGGGCGAACTCTCAAACCCGCTACGCCCCCCGACTGTTGTTCAGCAACCCTCCAGGAACTTTTTCGACAAGCAGCTAAGCCAGCGGCAGAGGTACCGGCGGTTTCTCGTCCAGGATCGCCTGCACATCCGGGTACTGCATGATTCTGTAGAAAGGGTCACGCTCAGCGGGGATGAAGCCCGCATCGGCGATATGGCGGACCATCTGGCGCACCGTGGCATGGGTTCTGTTGTGGCCCGCCGCAACGCTGACCACGTTCTCTTCTAGCATAGTGGAGCCAAAGTCGTTGGCTCCGTAGTAGAGTGCGGCCTGAGCCACCTTAAAGCCCATGCTGGGCCAGCTGGCCTGCAGGTTGGGAATATTGTCGAGGGCAATACGGGCTATGGCCAGCTGGCGTAGGTACTCGTGCGCGGTGGCCCCGGGGGCTTTGTTCTTGAGCCGGGTGTGCTCGGTTTGCAGCGTCCACATGGCAAAGGCCGCGAAGCCCTGACCGTAGCGTTGTTGAGCCCTATCCTGCTGCTCACGAATCTTGAGCAAGTGGGCAATGCGCTGCGGGTAGGTTTCACCAAAGCCAATCACCATGGTCGCGATGGTATACAGGCCGAGGCGCTGAGCGGTGTCGAGGATGCGGAACCAGTCCTTGCTCTTGATACGGGCCGGGGCAGCTTTGGCCCGAACCTCGTCCACCAAGATCTCGCCGCCTGCCCCTGGCAAGCCATCCAGGCCCGCTTCTTTTAGCTCGCTGAGCAGTTCGCCACAATCGCGACTGGTAATTTTCTCCAGACCCAGGATTTCTTCGGGGCTAAAGGCATCTATGCGCACCTCGGGGTAGTGCTGCTTGAGGTAGCGGAGCAACTCCAGGTACCACTCGAATGGTAGGTCAGGGTTGACACCCCCCTGCATCAGGATCCGCCGCCCCCCAATGCGCATGAGCTCTTCTATCTTTTCTCCAATTTGCGGATAGGACAGCACGTAGGCATCTTTTTGCTTACCGGTTCGGTAGAAGGCGCAAAAGTTACAAGCCACGTTGCAGATGTTGGTGTAGTTGATGTTCCGGTCAATGAGGTAGGTCACAACACGGGGGTTGCTGCGTTGTTGGCGCAGTTCATTGGCCACAGCCGCTACTTCAGGTAAGGGTAGATAGTAAAGTTCAAGTAATTCGCCGGCAGAAAGTCGTTGTCCTGCTGTGGCGCGGCTCAAGACGTCCATGTGCGCATTTTAAACACGGGCACCGGCTGAAAAAGTAGGACAAATAACCCGCGGGCGGAATCCACTGCGAGAGCCCGACTCGAGGAGAGGGCGCAGGCGGGTCGCTACTCCTCGTCGTCTTCTTCGCTATCCTCGAGCTCTTCCCAGTCCCCTTCGCCGGTGTCGACATCGTCGATGTAGTAGTCCTCAATATCGCTGGCGTTGGCTACGGCCTTGCCCTGGCTGGTAAAGCGGATGCCGCCCTTTGGGTCTATTTCGAGTTGTAGGTCGTCGAGATTGGTGTCTTCGGGAACCTGCACCTGCATCAATACCGTCACTTCGACTCGCATACACACCTCCAGTGCCCCAAGGCTAGAGGCCCCGTGTCAGGAAAGTTTAGGCCTTGGGGCTCCTGAAGCGGTAGCGCAGAATATCTGCGTACATCCGAAGGCGCTGGGCCAGCCCCGGCCAGAAGCCGCGCTTTTGCTCCTTCATCACCTGGGCGGCCCCCGGCAGCTCGACGTAAGCCCACCGAGCATGGCTACGGACAAGGTGTTCGGTGATGGCCGGCTCGGGCCAGCGCTGGTGGGTCAGGTTGGGCACGCTGCGGAGCCAGTCGGTGCGGCAGGCCCGCTGGCCGGACAGGAAAGGGGTAGCCCGGTTGCCGAAGTCGGTCATCAGGCCCCCCGATTTGAAGACCCCGATGGCCATGTCCAGATTACCGCTGCGCACCGGCTCCAACAACGACCGCAGGTGCTGCGGTTTCAATCCCAGCAAATCGGCATCCAACAGCAGAAGATAGGGGGTCTTTACCTGAGCTAGCCCACTGGCCAAGGCCCTGCTCTTGCCCTGGTTTTGAGGCAGGCGAAGCACTCGGGCTCCACTCTGCTCAGCAACCAAGGCGGTCTGATCGCTCGAGCCATCGTCCACAACCAGCACCGGTAGCCCCGCCTCCCTAACCACAGTCACCACCGCAGCAATGCGGGCTGCTTCGTTGTAGGCGGGGATGAGAACCGTGGTGTTCATCTAACCCCCAGCCAGGTTGCGGATGTCGTTGATGGTGACCAGCACGATCAGCAGAATAAGAAAGACGAAGCCGCCGTAGGCGAGTCTGGCCTCGGCCTCGGGCTTGATGCGTCCGCCGAGGATGGTGTTGACGAACAACACCAGGATGCGCCCCCCATCGAGCCCTGGAATAGGCAGCAGGTTGAAAACGGCCAGTGAAAGATTTATGGCCGCCAGCAGGCCCACCAGCGCGCTCAGGCCTTGCTGTGCTGCCTGGCCAGCGATGCCCACGATGCCCACCGGACCGGCAACTCCTTGGGCAGTCTGACCCGAGAGAATGCGGGCAATGCTGCCTACGAACTCCTGAACGAAACGCGGCACGACCACCATCGTCTCACCGATGGCCCGACCTAAGCCCTCCAGGAAGCTCAGGCGGGCGTAGCCCACCAGCTCGGGCTGGTAGACGATGCCCAGCCGAGCCTGGGTATTGGTCCAGTCGAAGCGCAGCGTGACTTCCTGCTCACCGCGCAGCACCACAAAGACCTTCTCGCCGGTGCTCTGCCTAAAGCGGGGCACCTGGTCGTAGGCGGTCAGCGACTGCCCGTTGATGCTCAGGATGCGGTCGCCTACCTGGAAGCCGGCTTGCTCGGCCAGGCTGCCCGGCAGCACTTCGGTAACCTGCGCGCGGGTCTGAGGAACCCCTTGGGTTGAGGCCAGCACGGCCAGCACCCCCCAGGCCAGGAGCAGGTTCATCACCACCCCGGCCACCAGGATTAGGAATTTGCCCAGGCTGGAGAGCCGGGAGTAGCCATGGGCATCGCCGGGTAGCATACCCTCGATCTCGGCATATCCGCCCAACGGGATGGCATTGAGCCGCCAGGTTGTGCCCCAGCGGTCGAACTTCAGCAGGGTGGGGCCAAAGCCCACCCCGAAGTTTTTGACCCCCACCCCCTGCCAGCGGGCCGCCAGGTAGTGCCCCAGTTCATGCACAAAGATACTAATGGAGATAATCAGGAGGAACCACAGAAGGCTCATGCTGCTCTCCACCAAAGACCGGACTTCGAAGAGTTATGTACCATCATGTTCGAGCCTGCACTTTCAGCCATTCCGAGGCCAGCCGACGGGCCTCGAGATCAGCCTGATCGATATTCTCCCAGGTGAGTGGGGCCTTGGGGGTCTGCTGCAACACCATTTCCAGGATGCGGGCGATGTCTGGATAACCGATTTGCTCTTGCAGGAAGGCCTCCACCGCCACCTCGTCGGCAGCGTTGAGCATCACCGGAGCCAGCCCTCCCATGCGCCCGGCCTGGTAGGCCAGCGCTAAAGCCGGGAAGCGCTCCAGGTCCGGGGGGAAGAACTCCAGCCGCTCGGGGATAGGGGCCTCGCGCAGCGGGGTAGGTGGGCGTTCGGGGTAGGTGAGGGCGTACTGGATAGCCAGCCGCATATCGGTAGGGCCCAGCTGGGCTTTGAGGTTGCCGTCCTGGAAACGCACCAGTGAGTGCACATAAGACTGCGGATGTACCAGCACCCGCACCTGTTCGATGGGCAGGCGGAACAACTGCACTGCCTCCAGTACCTCGAGGCCCTTATTGAAAAGGGTTGAGGAGTCGATGGTCACCTTGGGCCCCATCTTCCACCGGGGGTGCTTTAGGGCCATCTGCGGGGTGACCTTGCTCAGGTCGGCTGGTTCGCGCAAGAAGGGGCCACCGGAGGCGGTCAGGATCAACTCGGCCACCGCCTCGAGGGGCTCGCCCACCAGACTCTGAAAGATGGCCGAGTGCTCGGAGTCTACCGGGATAATCTCCGCTCCGCTGCGTTCAGCCTCCTGCCAGAGCAAAGGCCCGGCAGCTACCATGCTTTCTTTGTTGGCCAGGGCTAGCCGGCGCCCGTGCTGAACCGCAGCTCGTACCCCGGGCAAACCCGCCAGACCAGGGATGGCCCCTACCACCGCTTCGGCTGGCCAGGCCGCTACCTCGGTAGGCTCAGCCAGACGCAAAGAGGGGAATCGCTGGCGTAACTCGGGCTGTAGGGCGGCATCGGCGGCGACCACCTCGGGCTGGAACTCGGCGATCTGCTGGCCTAGCAGCTCCAGGTTCCTACCGGCAACCAGGCCCACCACCCGGTAGCCCCGCCAGCGGCAGACCTCGAGGGTCTGGGTGCCGATGGAGCCAGTCGAACCCAGCACCACGATACGTTTGCTAACTTCGCTCATCTTCCACACAGTTTAACCGGTCGGGAGGGGTCTTCTGTAGCCAGTATTGCAGGTGTCTCGTAGCCAATTTCGGTTGGTTAGGCACCAAATGGGGGCTCGCCTGCCGTGGTGCGGCGCAAAAGGGTACTGGGCTTGCTTTCAGGGCACACCCCACCCTTCCCTGCGGTCGACGAAGTGAATGTCCTGCTCCGGTCGGGCCAGTTCGTCATCGGATGGAAACGAACCAACCGGAGCTGGACTGATCTTTAGCCTGCCGATCCCCCAGGATCCAATGGCGAGGCGCTCAGGCATGGCATGGCCTGAGGCCACCTTTCCGACCTGGAGGATCGGCTATGGCCGGCGCAATCAGGCACTTTTCGGACTGCCCTCCGCAGGCTGGATAAGCTCGAGGTCACCTGCTCGGTAGCCAGGGCACCGCGGGTCGGGGTTCTTTACTTATCCGAAAGCTGCTCTGGGCCGCTTGGTCTAGCGTGCCTGACCAGTTATCCGCCGCTCGGCGATGGGAGGCAGGAAACGGTCAGTCCAGACCTGCTCAACTTTCAGGGTTGTGGGCAGATCAAAGGCCTTAGCAACCGCCCGCACGTTGCGCTCAACCCGCTCGCGGCGAACCGAACCCAGCCCAAAGGCCCGACTGTCGGCGGTCAGCACATGGGTGTTCAAGGCCAGCAGCAAGCGCTCGCGTTCCAGGGCCTCGTTGATGAGGCCATCGCGTCGCTTTACTGCCGCCACGCCCTCGTCAGGGTTGGCCACCACATCCTTGAAGCCTTTGACCAGGGCCCGCAAGAAGGCCGAGACGGCTTGGGGATTGGCCTGGGCAAAGTCGCGTCGAACCACCACCGCATTACCGTACAGGTCTTGTGTGTAGTCGGCATACTTCAGGATGACCATGTCCTCGGGCTTGACCCCTACATTTCGGAGGTTGAGGAAGGAGGTGAAGTAAAAGCCCGTTATACCGTCGGCCTGGCCCCGGGCTAGGGTAGGCTCCCGCAGGGGTACATCCACGTTGATGAAGCTAACCCGTGCAGGGTCGATTCCCACCGCCTCGGCAAAAACCGGGAAAAGGCGCCTACCGGCGTCTCCAGCGGGAGCTGCGAGGGTCTTGCCGACCAGATCGCTCGGGCGTGCAATGCCCTTGCCCTTGATGGCAAACACCGCTGCCGGCGTGGTGTTATAGACCATAAAGACAGCCAGGAGTTGGTTGGTGGGGTTGCGGGTGTTGAACTCAATCAGCGAGTTGAAGTCGGCAAAGCCCATGTCGTAGTTGCCTGCGGCAACCCTGCTGATCGCATCGGCCGAGCCGAAGCCCCGGTCAATGCTCACGTTCAGACCCTCGGCGGTGTAGTAGCCCTTATCCTGGGCCAACAGAAAGGGTGCCGTTGGACCCTGAAAGGCAAAGTCCAGGGTGAAGCGAACATTGGTT
>Ga0209721_1001449_pt1 | contig 17521 bp, 20 predicted proteins | sample TshhotsprinmetaG_FD_184139 | JGI IMG/M metagenome (GOLD analysis project Ga0209721, IMG submission 184139) | Hot spring microbial communities from South Africa to study Microbial Dark Matter (Phase II) - Tshipise hot spring metaG (SPAdes)... | ecosystem: Environmental > Aquatic > Thermal springs... | reverse complement strand
ATTGACATGAAGGAAAGCCTGCGCAAAGTAGCTGAGATGGTATTCCCCCATGCCGAAGTAGTGGTGGACCCCTTCCATGTGGTCAGTGACTCTAACAAAAGGATGGATGAAGCCAGGAGGATAGAGCAAGATGTCCACTGGAGGAGGAAAATAAAGATACCGAAGAAAATATTCCTGATAGGCGGGGAGAGGCTAGACGAAGAGGCGAAGAATAAATTGGCTGTGCTTCTGGATAAATACCCCAGTCTTAAAGGATTCTATTGGGCAAAGGAAAAGATAAGGGAGCTCTACCGGCAAGGTAGCCGGGAAGAGGCAGCCAGGATACTGGATAATGTCATCGTCAACCTGAGATCAGCTGATGATGGTGAGCTCATAAGGTGGGGTAATACCCTGAAGCATTGGCAAGACCCAATACTGAATCACTTTGAAAGTGGGACAAGCAACGGTTTCACCGAGGGCTGCCATACTAAGATCAAGATGCTAAAGCGCGTCTCCTACGGTTTCCGGAATGCCGAGGTTTACTGGAAGAAAATGCTTCTGGGGTTTGTACCATGCCGAAGCTGTTTCCACAACATTTGACAAAGAGCTCACCACTTCTTGCATTAGGAAATCAATCATGCTACATTATACTGATTTTTCAATAGTCAACAAAGACTGGAACAGGAAAGATGGTGAATAATGCTTTAATAAAACAATTGCTAGAAGCTGGTGCTCATTTTGGTCATCACGCGAGCTATTGGCATCCCAAAGCGAAAAAATACATTTTCACCCAGCGCAATAATATCCACATCATTGATTTAGAACAAACTGTTGCCATGCTAGAAAAATCCTGTGCTTTTGTCCAGGATTTGGCAGCCCGAGGGCAAACTATTCTTTTTGTAGGTACTAAGAAGCAAGCGCAGCAGACCGTAGAAGAGGAAGCAACAAGATGTGGTATGAGCTATGTTAATCAAAGATGGCTAGGCGGTATGTTGACTAACTTCGCTGTTATACAGGCGAGGATTGATCACCTGGTTCGTCTGGAGAACAGAAAGGATAAAGGTGAGCTGGATCTCTTGCCCAAAAAGGAGCGGGCGAGGATTGAAAAAGAAATCTCCCGCTTAAATACCCAGATGAAGGGCTTTAAGGAAATGACTACTCTTCCTGGGGCTCTTTTTATTGTTGACCCTATTAAGGATAAGATTGCTTTTACTGAAGCTAAGAGAATGGATATACCTGTGGTAGCTATTTCGGATACTAATTGCAATCCTGACAGCATTGATTATCCTATTCCGGCTAATGATGATGCTGTTAAGGCAATCAAGTTGATCTGTAGCAAGATAGCTGACGCCATAATTAAAGGTAAAGCTGAGGCATTTTCTGTAGAGGCAGAAGCTGCCAAATCGGTTGCTGAAGGGGGGCGCGAAGAAGTTGTTGAAATTCTCGGTTCTTACACTTTTGAGCCAGAGAAGTCTGGTGAACTAGGAAAATCGGATGAACCAGAAGGAGAGATTGCAGCTAATGAGAATCTCAATCGAAGCAGTCAAAGAGTTAAGAAATAGAACCAATGCTGGTATAGCTGATTGCAATAAGGCTCTTTTAGAGGCAGACGGTGACATAGAAAAGGCTGTCGGGTTGTTGAGACAGCGTGGATTAGCCATCGCTGAAAAGAAAAAGGACGCAATTGTCACCGAAGGCATTATCGAATCCTATATTCATCATACGAAGCGTGTAGGAGCTTTGGTAGAATTAAATTGCGAAACCGATTTTGTGGCTCGCACTGATGAGTTCAAGAAACTCGCCCGTGATTTAGCTATGCAGATAGTGGCATCGTCACCACAGTTTATTAGGCGTGAGGATATGCCACCAGAAACAGAAGCAAACCCGCAAGAGGTTTGTCTTCTCAGCCAACCTTTCATCAAAGACCCGACCAGGACTGTGCAGGATATCATTACCGAGACAATTGCCAAAGTGGGTGAGAATATAAGATTGCGTAGATTTGCTAGGTTTGAGCTTGGTGTTAACCACTGAGCTATGGTGGACGAGTTACTCACTGAACTAAAGGCCAAGATGCAGAAGTCCGTAGATGGACTGGCTAAGGAGTTGGCTACTATCCGGGCAGGGCGAGCCAGTCCAGGTTTGCTGGATAATGTCACTGTTGACTATCACGGTGTCCCAACTCCGCTTCGTCAGCTCGCTAGCATATCCATACCCGAGGCTAATTTAATTGTTATTCAACCTTGGGATCGTGCGTCGTTACGCGACATAGAAAAAGCTATTCTCACAGCTAACCTGGGTCTTAATCCATCCAATGATGGCAACGTAGTAAGGGTAGTCATCCCACCTCTTAGCGAAGAGCGCCGCAAAGAATTAGTTAAGTTCGTGTCTAAACTAGTGGAGGAGCGTCGGGTAGCTATACGCAACATACGGAGAGACGGTATTGAGAAGCTAAGACAGATGGCGAAAAACAAGGAAATATCAGAAGACGAACTCAAAATTAACAACAAAAAAGTAGACCAGCTTACTGAAGTTTATATTGAGAAGGCAAGTGAAGTAGGAAAAGCCAAAGAAAAGGAAATATTAGAAGTATAGTCCCTCGTCTTGGGATTTTCGCTATTTGTTATCTTTCCTGAAAGCTCTTTTACTGTCGCTTGGGAGACGTAATAGCACAAGCCTGCTCTAGTCTTCAAGGCAACCGTCAACAAACTTACGTACTCCAAAAGCTGCTAAAATAGACCTATGCTCAAGCACAGAGTTATTACTGCTGCTGTAGGCATTCCTTTTCTTGTTCTCGCCATCTGGTTTGGAGACCCTTGGTTTAGTATTCTCATAGCTGTGGCTGCGTTGGCTGGCATATACGAATTCTGTCGTATGGCTGATTTTGATAAAAGAGAGCCTTTGCTTTACTTGGGCTTGCTCTGGACACTGGCATTAGTGTTAAGCCCTCATTACCTAAACCTTGATATTTTCAAATTAGCTATTACCACGGTCATTGTGCTCTCTTTGATTTGTCTGTTATTCCGGCCGTCCAGAGACAAGGCATTCCGTGATTGGGCATGGACACTAGTTGGCGCCTTCTACGTAGGTTGGATGCTCGGCTACTGGCTGAGCTTACGTAGTTTACTGGATGGTCGAAACTGGGTTTACTTGGCTATGTTCACCACATTTGCCAATGATACTGGCGCCTTTTTTGTGGGCAGAGCCAAAGGTAAACATAAGTTAATTCCTGTTATAAGCCCATCCAAAACTTGGGAAGGAGCGATAGGAGGTTTAGTCTGTGCCATTCTGGCAGCTATTGTAATAGCTACGGTTCTTAAGCTGATTTCTGTGAGGTTAGGTTCTCCTTTTATTTTCGAATACTGGCAAATTACGCTCATGGGTTTTTTGGTTGGTTTATTTGCTCAGCTTGGTGACCTAGTTGAATCATTGCTCAAGCGTAATATGGGAGTTAAAGAATCAGGCATCTTATTACCAGGACACGGGGGCATTCTCGACCGTTTCGATAGTCTGATCTTCGTCGGGGTGGTGGTATACTATTATGTAATGTGGGTAGTGTGAAAAAAATAGCGATTTTAGGCTCAACCGGTTCCATAGGGCAGCAGGCTCTGGATGTGATCCGTGCTCACCACCACGAACTAAAAGTAGTAGCTCTGACAGGATACCAGAATCTTAGGCTCTTGGAAAAGCAAATCCGAGAATTTCAGCCCAGGATGTTTTATTCCTCAACGAAGCTTGATACTGGTTATGGTGCCAAGTTTTTATCGCCAGAAGAAATAGCCAGTCATCCCGAAATAGATTTCGTTATCGTGGCTACCATGAGCAAGGCTGGTCTCAGTCCGACCATAGCAGCTTTACGAGCCGGCAAGAAAGTTGCTTTAGCTAGCAAGGAAGTGTTGGTCATGGCTGGGGAGGTTATTATTCGGGAAGCCCGACTCAATCGTGCTCAAATTTTACCTATTGATAGTGAGCATAGCGCTATCTGGCAGTGTTTGCGCGGAGAGAAAACTAAACCACGCAAGCTTTTTCTCACCGCCTCTGGTGGCCCTTTTTATCGTTGTTCGCAGTCACAATTAGCTGAGGTAACTCCAGAACAAGCTCTCCAACATCCTATATGGAAAATGGGAAAGAAGATAACCATAGATTCCGCCACGCTTATGAACAAAGGGTTGGAAGTTATTGAAGCTCATTGGCTTTTCTCTTTTCCCTTTAACAGCATCGAAATACTGTTTCATCCTCAATCTATCGTTCATTCTCTAGTGGAGTTTATGGATGGTTCTCTGAAAGCTCAGCTTAGTTGCCCTGATATGAGACTACCAATTCAATATGCACTTTCCTTTCCCGAGAGATGGAGCAACCTAGAACTGCCTCGCCTTGATTGGCGTACGATTCAGTCCCTTGACTTCGAACCTATCGACTATGATAAGTTTCCTTGCCTCAAATTGGCTGTGGCTGCTGGCGAATCAGGAGGAACTTATCCAGCAGTTCTCTGTGCCGCCGACGAGGTGGCTGTGGAGTTTTTCCTCAGCCGTAAAATAAGCTTTACTGACATAGCCAAACTTGTGCAGAAAGTGCTTGAGCAGCATCAAAACACTAGTCAACCGTCCTTAGAGGAAATACTAGCTGCTGATAGCTGGGCTAGAGAATATGCCAGACGTCTTTTTCTGTAGCGTTACCAAACCAATGGAACGACAAAACAATTTTACAGCTAAAAAATAAGAAATGAACGTCATTGTAATTGTTATTGTGTTCATTGCCTCGCTTTTTGTGACGCTTGTCCTCCATGAGCTAGGGCATTTCATTGCTGCCAAACGAGCCGGAGTGAAGGTCGAGGAGTTTGGGATAGGCCTTCCTCCCAGGCTTGTTGGTATTAAGCGAGGCGAGACAATATATTCGCTTAATGCTATCCCTATAGGAGCCTTTGTTAAACCGGCTGGAGAAAATGACCCCACGGTGCCTCGAAGTCTGGCTGGCAAAGGACCCTGGGCTAGGTTAGGAATATATGCTAGCGGCCCCTTGGTTAACTTCTTGCTAGGCTTTATTCTCCTTAGTGTTTTCTTCGCCTTACCTGTAAATATCATCGTGAGCGAAGGAATCATGGTACGTGCCGTGGTGGAGAGTTCTTCTGCGGAAGAGGCTGGTATTAAACCTGGAGACATAATACTGGAGGCAGCCGGACAACCTATTCGTAAATGGGGAGATTTATCAGACATAGTAAATTCGGTAGAAGAAGGAAGCGAAATAAGTTTGCTTCTTCTCAGAAATGGAGAGAAGATACAAACCATAGTGAAACCCAAGCTTGACCCTGAGTCGCAACAGCTAAAAATCGGTGTCTATCCTTGCTGGAATTTGGTGTATCAAGTAGATGAAAACTCACCAGCCTATGAAGCTGGCATTAGGCCGGGAGATAGCTTCTTAAGCATCAATGGACGACTTATATACAACGAAGAGAGTATATCCAGCGCCCTGCGTTCCGTTAAGGAAGATGAAGAAATAGACGTAGTTTTACGCCGCAATGGCGAAGAAATTTTGCTCTCTGTGGCCAACGATGGCTACCAAACCTTGCCTGGTGTGGAATTGCAGTGGGTTCAGGGAATCCGTATTGAACAAATACGACCTCCTGTTTGGAGGGCAACCTATTTGGGTGGTATGTATATTCTCTATATGCCTGTACTCCTAATAAAGGCTATACCTCAAATCATAAAATCTCCTGATTTGGCGCTGGTCGGTCCAATAGGCGCTGGTCAGCTCACGGTGGAGATAGTACGCACCTACGGTTTCAGCAACATAATCTTTATGGCTGGCATGATCAGCTTGGGTATTGGCATATTCAATCTATTTCCTATACCTCCTCTAGATGGCGGGGGAATGCTGGTGGCTATCATTGAAGGTTTCAGGCGTGGAAAGCGTCTTTCCCCTCGTACAATTCGTCTAGCTCATACTGTCGGTACTGCTTTCTTAATTGCACTAGTAATCTTGGTAACCTTCATAGACATCTGGCGTTTGCCCAGAGGCTTTGGAATATGATACGTCGAATCTCCAAACCGTTGAGAATTGGTAATGTAACCGTTGGCGGTGGTGCGCCTATTGTTATCCAGTCTATGACCAAGACTGATACGCGTGACACCACGGCTACTGTAAACCAGATTAAGGAATTAGAAGACTGTGGCTGTGAAATTGTGCGGGTCGCAGTCCTAGACAATGAAGCTGCTAAAAGCTTGGCTACCATAAAAAAGAGCGTTTCTCTGCCCATCATTGCCGATATACATTTTGACTACCGCTTAGCCTTGGCAGCGTTGAAGGCAGGTGTCGACGGGCTGCGGCTCAATCCTGGTAACATCGGTGACAGGGAACAAATTGCTAAGGTGGTAGCTGCTGCCAAAGAAAGGGAGGTGCCTATTCGCATCGGCGTGAACGCCGGCAGTCTGCCAGCTGATTTCCAACCTCGGGCTCCGCTGGCTGAGCGCATGGTCAACATGGCACTAGAACAAATAAGATTTATAGAGAGCTTGAACTTCAATCTAATCAAAGTTTCCCTCAAGGCTTTTGATGTGCCCACTACCATTCAAGCTTATCGAACAATTGCTGATAAAACACCTTATCCGCTGCATCTGGGCATCACTGAAGCCGGACTCCCCCGGACGGGGGCTATAAGAAGTGCTATAGGCATTGGTATACTGCTCTATGAAGGCATTGGCGATACTATCCGTGTTTCTCTCACCGCCCATCCTTGCGAGGAAGTTTTCGTGGCTTATGAAATTCTCAAGAGCCTGGGGCTGCGGGAGCGAGGTCCGATTCTAGTAAGCTGCCCTTCCTGCGGTCGGGCCGAAGTTGATATTGTCGCTCTGGCTGAAGCAGTGAGCAAGCGTCTGGAAAAATTGACCAAGCCGATTAAAGTGGCAGTGATGGGTTGCGTGGTTAATGGTCCTGGCGAAGCTAAAGATGCTGACGTCGGCATTGCCTGTGGCAAGGGAAAAGGTGCTATATTTAGGAAGGGCAAAGTGGTTAGCACGGTGAGTGAAGATAGATTGCTAGAAACTTTGATGGCTGAGATAGATTCTCTGTAAGACGAAAAATGCGGTTTTCCAAGCTTTTCGGCAAGACGTTGCGGCAGGCACCTGCTGACGCTGAGTGCGTGAGTCATCAGTTGCTGGTCAGGGCAGGCATGATTGCTCAGAATGCTGCTGGAATCTATTCTTATCTGCCCTTGGGATGGCGGGTATTGAGGAAAATAGAAAACATAATCCGAGACGAAATAGACAAGGCTGGCGGGCAAGAAGTAATGCTACCCGTCCTCCAGCCCCTTGAACTGTGGCAAAAATCGGGTAGAGGCATCTCCTTCGGCAAATCTTTATTTACGCTGACGGACCGCAAGGAGCACAAGTTAGCTCTGGGACCAACCCATGAAGAAGTCATTACCGATCTCGTTCACCGCTATGTGCAAAGCTATCGGGAGCTTCCCTTGCTCCTCTATCAAATACAAACCAAGCTTCGGGATGAGCCCCGACCACGTGGTGGCTTATTGAGAGTTCGCGAGTTCATCATGAAGGACCTCTACAGCTTTGATGCCGACGAAGCTGGACTGGATGAAAGTTATCGCAAGATGTGCCAGGCTTACAGAAATATTTACGCGCGTCTCGGCTTGCCGGCATTGATGATAGAAGCTGACAGCGGCGCCATAGGGGGTAAAGATTCCCACGAGTTCATGGTCATTACAGAGACTGGCGAAGACGAGATTATTCGTTGTACCAATTGTGGCTATGCTGCTAATGTTGAGAAAGCTCGATCTATTAAACCTGTCACTTCGAGCGAACAAAAGAATCTCCTCCCTTTAGAGGAAATAGCCACACCCGGAGCAACAACTATAGAAGAAGTGGCTAGATTTGTCGGTGTGCCTACAAGCAAGACACTCAAAGCCGTATTCTACTTGGCTGACGGATGCTTTGTGTTTGTGGTCATCCGAGGCGACTTGGAGGTCAACGAAACAAAGCTGCGAAACACTTTAAAGTGCTCTGAGCTTCGCCTGGCTACGGATAAAGAAGTCGGTGAGATCGGTATAGTGCCAGGGTTTGCCTCTCCCATAGGCATCAAGAGAGTGAATGTCGTAGCTGATGACTCAATAACTTTGGGCTCCAACTTCATAGTCGGTGCTAATAAGCCTGGCTATCACTTCAAGAACGCCAACTATCCACGGGATTTCCAGGTTGACCTCATAGCTGATATTGCCTTGGCTCGACCCGGGGACGTCTGCCCAAAATGTCAAGCCAGTTTATCGTCAGTGCGAGGCATTGAAGTGGGACATGTCTTTAAGCTGGGTACCTTCATCAGCGAGAAGTTTGAAGCATATTACCTAGATAAAGACGGGCAGTCTCGACCCATTGTCATGGGCTGCTATGGCATTGGACTGGGGCGATTGCTAGCAGCCATAGTGGAACGAAACCACGATGATAAGGGTATTATCTGGCCACTCTCGGTAGCTCCTTATCACGTCTATCTTTGTCCCCTATATGCAGACAAGCCGGAAGTCCTCACCACGGCAGAAAAGGTTTATCAAGAATTACAACAAGCAGGCATTGAGGTGCTTTTTGATGACCGTGATGATTCCCCCGGCGTCAAATTCAATGACGCTGACCTCTTGGGCATACCACTGCGGCTGACTTTATCCCCCCGCACATTACAAAGGCAGAGCGTGGAGGCAAAGTGGCGCACTGAGAACAAAGCCCAGCTTTTGACTTTGGAAGACCTAGCACCACAGGTAAAGAAGATTCTTCACGAGGCTGCCAAGCCTTAGCTTTGACTGATTTTGACTCAGCCTCTGAGAGTAGCCCCCAGTTCTCTGCTTAATCTGGCGAGCATTTGCTCCTGGGTTTGATCAGCTTCCTCATCAGTTAGAGTCCGGCTGGGTGACTGATAAGCGACCCTTATGGCGAAGGACTTCTTGCCAGCAGGTATTTGCTCGCCTCGATAAAGGTCAAACAAGGTTACCTTCGTGACAAGCGGGAAAGCCCGGATTATCTCCTCAACTCTTCTGTAGCTCACCTGCTCATCTACCACCAGAGCAATATCCCGTCTGATGCTGGGGAACCGCGAGATAGGTTGGTATTTCTTTGCCCCAGCGAGTTTGGTCAATAATTTGTGCAAGTCCACTTCGACGAGGCACACCACGCCAGAAACTTCAAACGCTTCAGCTACTTTAGGATGGAGCTCACCAAGAACGCCTATTCTGTCATTGTCAACGATAATCGTAGCTCCCCTGCCCAGCAACAAGCCTTCATCATTGCTAGCTTCAAAACCGCCCCTGAGATCCAAGCGGCTTAAGATATTCTCTACCACTCCCTTGGCATCGAACAAATCGAGCATTTCCTTGTCTGGATGCCAGGATAGCTCATGTCGTGGACCACTCAGGACTGCACAGAGCATTTCTTTCTCTTCAGGCAAGTCTGTGCCTCGGGGCAGAAATATCTTGCCAATTTCGAAGAGCCTGATGCCTGATTGTTCAAACTTTTGGTTATGTGCCAGAGCAGATAGAAGACCGGCTCGCAAGCTCGTACGGAGATATTCTTGTTCTCTGGTCATAGGGTTAGCCACGTTCAACGGTGCAATTTTTAATTCCGAGTTCGGGGAAAGTTTCTGCAACTTTTCCAAGCTGACCAGAGAATAAGTCAATATCTCTTGAAAGCCAAAACCAATCAAGATATTGCGCAATTTATCCTTGAGTTCATTTTGTTGGATGTCTTGTGACAGCTTTGACTTTTGTGGTGGCAAAGGAGAACTAAGCCTGGTCAGGGGGACTTTGTCATAACCAATGATACGAACCACCTCTTCCACAAGGTCAGCCGAGCACTTGATATCGCTTCGCCAGTAAGGTACAGACACCGAAATCGCCGAACCTGAATCACTCTTCTGGCACTCGAAGCCTAGAGCTGTTAACACTCTAAGTATTTGTTGTTTGTTAACCTTCAAGCCAGAAAGCCGCTGCACTTCGCGCGGGGTTAGCGGTATGAGCTTTGGTTGTGACTTGCCGGGATAAACATCAATTATGCTTCTGGCTGCTTTGCCACCGGCTAGCTCCAGTATCAGTTGCGTGGCTCGCTTCAGTGGTATTAAAGGAAGTTCGGTATTCAGTCCTTTATCAAAACGAAGCGAGGCTTCGCTTTGAAATTTAAGATGACTACAACCTCGGCGAATGGCAGCTTGATTAAAATTCGCTGATTCCAAAAGGATAGTGTTAGTCATGCCTGTTACTTCGGAATCGAGACCACCCATGATGCCTGCCACGGCTATTGCTCGGTCCCTGTCGGCGATGACTAGTATCTCTGGGTTAAGAGTGCGTTCGGAGCTATCCAGAGTCACTATTTTTTCGTCACTTTGTGCTCTGCGAACGATAATTTGTTTGCCTTTGAGTTTATCATAATCGAAGGCGTGAAGAGGTTGCCCATACTCCAGCATTACGTAATTGGTAATATCTACCACGTTGTTAATAGGGCGCATACCGCTGCTATTGAGACGCTGCTGGAGCCAGGCTGGCGAAGGTGCTATTTTGACTCCAGAGATCAGGCTAGCACAGTACCTCGGGCATAGCTCTGGCTCGATGATATTAACGGAGACGAAGGTATCTATTGGCTGTTCCGTTTCTTCGTAGTGAACGCTGGGCAAACGAAGCAGCTCTCCAGTCACGGCAGTAATCTCTCGGGCGATGCCAATCACCGACAAGCAATCCGGACGGTTCGGCGTGATATCCAAGTCAAGAATTACATCCCCTAGATAAGTGCTAAGGGGCACACCTATTGGTGCCTCAGCCGGCAATACTAAGATGCCTTCATGGCTATCAGAAATACCGAGCTCCTTTTCCGAGCAGACCATGCCTTCCGACACCACACCACGAATTTTGGCTGGCTTCAATATTATGCTTTCTCCACTATCAGGATCTATGAGACGGGCGCCTATATGAGCAAAAGCTACTTTCTGCCCCACGGCGATATTGGGAGCACCACAGACTGAAGTGATTTGCTTGCTCCCCACGTTTACTGTGGCTAGCTTGAGACGGTCAGCATTGGGATGGGGTTCCAAGGCTACTACCTCCCCTATCACCACGTTATCCCATGCGCCGCCTGTGGTCTGTATGGCTTTGACCTCCAGACCGGCCATGGTGAGTTTTTCAGCTAGCTCTTGGGGAGCAAGCTTTATGTCAACATAATCCTTGACCCACTTAAGAGAGACTTTCATTTACAGTTCCATAGACTTAAAGGATTTCGGTCTTCCATACTTAATCCTACCTGTAGATCGTTCTTGAGCAGCCGGCAAAATAGCAACCGTTATATGCTCAGCTTCTGTGTTTGCCTAGCAGATGGGCTTTCCCTGTCATATGTCAACCTCGACTATGTGCATTCTGTTGGTCCGTAGCTCATGATACTTTTGGGCCGAGAAGACGGGACTTTGCATCCCTGCTAAGCGTCGGAATGTGCCGCAAAACTCTTCATTTACGAATAGCTGAATCCCTAAATTAAACGATGTTTCTGCCGCAGCTGCACATTCTGCCTTTAGCCAGTCTTCAAAAAAGTAAGGCAGCCTACTAAATAAAGCAAGTCTTTGTTGGCAATGTTCGGAATCAAGCTGTGATAAAAAATTTTGTAAAAAAGTGTCCCACTGGTTCTGTGTAAAGCGCGACATTATCTGTTCCCCTCACGACTTACAAGTTTTCACCCTACCTCGATAGTTACTAATTCTTCCTTCTTCTTAGGTTCAACAGGGGTCATCAACATATCCTGGGCGCCAATTCTCAGCGACTCTATCAATTCCTCCTTAGTTCTCCCCTGAGCATTGACACCTGGCAAATCCACCAACCATCCAATCCACCAATCGCCACTCTTCTTAATTACAGCTCTAAACCTCATGCAATATCACCTCCTCTCTCAGTTAACAAGAGGGATGTCTAAATCCTTACAAATCTTTCGGGTGAGCTCGTCAACTATTTCAGAGTGTCTTGAGATTTGAGTTCTATATTTACCTCGTTGATAGATGCTATGTCTGCGACCCTCTCTCTGAGCAGAAAAGCACCATGTTGACTATATGCCTTATCAATTCTCTTCTCTTCATTTATTGTAACACACATTACCCGCACCAGGTTCACTCCGCTGCAATGCGAAATCAAAGATACCATCACAACTCAAAATTGCTTCAAAAACCTGAGGTCGTTACTATAGAAGAGGCGAATATCGTCAATGCCATAGCGCAGCATGGGGATACGCTCCACTCCCATGCCAAAGGCGAAGCCGCTATAAATCTCGGGATTTATGTCCACTCTTGCCAGAACATCCGTATGCACCATCCCTGCCCCCAGTATCTCAATCCAGCCACTGTATCCGCACAGTCGGCAGCCTGTCCCATTGCAAGCAGCACAGCTGATGGCAACCTCTACTCCAGGTTCCACAAAGGGAAAGTAATCACAGCGAAAGCGTACTTTCCTATCCTCGCCGAAAATGCAACGGCAAAATTCAAACAAGGTCCCCTTCAAATCAGCCAGGGTGATGTTCTTGTCTACAGCCAAACCCTCCACCTGATAGAACATGGATTCGTGAGTAGCATCGGTCGCTTCATATCGGTAAACCCGTCCCGGCACTATAGCTCTTATGGGCGGACGTTCTTTTTCCATCAATCGAATTTGCATGGGCGAAGTATGCGTGCGTAAAAGTCTAGCTTTTTTCCCCATGCCGGTGTCTATCCAGAGGGTAGCAAACATATCCCTAGCCGGATGATGTTGAGGGATATTCAAAGCTTCGAAATTGTAGTAATCCCATTCTACATCGGGTCCCTCGACTACCTGGAACCCCATATTCTTGAAGACATCACAAATTTCTTTAAGTGTTTGGGTGGTGAGATGAAGTCGTCCTGTTGGAAGAGGTCGCCCGGGCAGAGTAACATCTAATTGTTGGGATTGTTCAAGCGAAGCCAAAATGGCTTCTTGTAGAAGTTGTTTCTTATTTTCAAAGGTAGATTCTAAGGCTTTCTTGACTTGGTTAGCTTGAGCGCCGACTTTTTGCCGTTGTTCGAGGGGCAAAGTACCTAAGGAGTGTAGAATTTTCGTCAAAGCGCTTTTCTTGCCCAGGTAACGAATGCGCCAAGATTCTAGCTCCTGAGGGTTATCAATCTTGTTCAGTTCCTCGAGAGCTTGTGCATGAATATCTTTGAGCTGTTCCAGCATTTATTGCTATGCAGCGTTGTCTTTATTCCAAGGGGCACGGGGCTTTCAAGCACAACATCATTTTGAGCGGGCTGTGTTAGTGCCAGTTACTGAAGCTACTAATGTAGAGAAATTTTCTGGGTCTGAGACAGCCATCTCGGCTAGCATCTTGCGGTTGATGGCGATATTCGACTTTCTTAACCTAGCCATGAATTCGCTGTAACTAAGTCCTCCAGCACGTGCCGCAGCATTAATACGGGCAATCCACAGTTTTCTGAAGTCCCCTTTCCGTTCGCGGCGATGGCGATAAGAATAATCCAAGGCATGAAGCATGGATTGGTTAGCTATAATAAAAAGCCTGTGCCTAGCACCCCAGTGCCCTTTAGTCAGCTCAAGTACTTTCTTATGTCGTCCGTGGGTAACCTTTCCGCTTCTAGCTCGTGGCACGTTGTTCCTCCTTTAATCCTTAGTTGTTATTTTGCGTCTGGCGACGGAATAAATCATTAGCAAGGCAATACCAATAAATAAGAAAATGAATCCTGGCACACCTATAGCCTTGCCGATTTGGAAAACAAAAGCACTGGCAACGAGGGCAACGCCAATGCCAGCCAGTATACCGCCGGCAATCAAAAAGCCCCAACCGGGAGGCCCTACTGGCTCTGGTTTTTTAGGCTGATATAGTCCTTTTTCAATCAAAGCTTTGTCTCTCTTGTATTCAGTCCAGATTGCCAGCAAGGCTATGCCGCAGCCAAAAATTATACCTAGGATGGGGATTAAAATAGCCATGCTAACTTTCTTTCCTTTCTATTAGCCGTAGGGCAAAAGTTTTCTTACTCTTTTCCCATCTGCTGATGAGACTGGTATCATTTCATCGTAGAGTCGCTTAGTCCGGGAAGCTTTTTTTCGCCTGAGATGGCTCTTGCCACATTTGGTGCGCACGAGTTTGCCACTGCCTGTTATGTGAAAACGGCTTTTCGCTCCTTTATGGGTTTTCAGTTTTGGCATCTGTTCCTTTCTCCTTAGATTTCTTTTGGGAAACCGGTGATAACACTAATACTATATTACCTCCATCATTAGCGGAATTGCTTATCACTGCTATATCTTGGCAAGCTTCAGCCACTCTACGCAGCACTTTCCAACCTCGTTCAGGATACATCGCTTCACGTCCTTTAAACCTTAACACTAGCCGTACTTTGTTGCCCTCCTCTAATAATTTCTTGGTAGCTTTTGTTTTGGCTTGTAAGTCATGCTCTTCTATCTTGGGTCTCAGGCGAATCTCCTTGAGCAATCCAACTTTCTGGCTCCTCTTTGCCTTGCGTTCTTTCTTGGTTTGCTCATACTTATATTTACCATAGTCAAGAATTCGGCATACTGGGGGATTTACTGTTGATGCTACTTGCACCAAATCCAAGCCACGCTCGTAAGCAACCTGCAATGCTTTCTGCAAAGGTACCACCCCTATCTGTTCCCCATTTTCGCCGATGAGGCGAACTTCTCTAGCTCTGATTCTATTGTTGATTAATAATTCCTTGACTATGCTCTTTCTACCTCCTAAAGTAGTATTCATGACTTAGACTCTATAGCCGTCTTTATTCTATTCTTAACTTGCGCCACGCTTTCTAGCCCCAGGTTTTCACCGCTTCTCAGGCGAAGTGACACGCTGGACGAAGCCGCTTCTTTATCGCCAACTACAAGCATAAACGGGATTTTCTCCAGTTGGGCTTCTCTTATTTTCAAATTCATTCTCTCAGGGCGGTCGTCAAGTCGAACTCTAATACCATCGTTTTGGAAATCGCTCTGTATCTTACGCGCATAGTCAAGATGGCGATCGGCTATAGGAATTATCACTGCTTGAACCGGTGCTAGCCAAACCGGGAAAGCCCCGCCGTAATGTTCTGTAAGGCAAGCTAAAAAACGCTCCATACTGCCTAGAACTGTGCGATGTATCATCACCACATTACGCTCTAAGCCATCTTCACCAATATAACAAACATCGAAGCGGTGTGGCAAATTGAAGTCCACTTGTATAGTAGGACCTTGCCAAAAATGCCCTAGGGCATCTTTCAGTTTAATATCAATTTTAGGCCCGTAGAAAACACCTTCGCCAGGGTCAATTTCGTAACGCAGGTTAAGCTTCTCCAGAACACGTCTTAATGATTCTGTGGCTTCTTCCCACATTGAAATTGTTCCGGCGTATTTGTCAGGGCGTGTTGATAACAATAATTCATACTCCGAAAAACCGAAGGTAGACATCATAAATTGTGCTAAGCTCAATACTGCCGTCACTTCCGCTTCAACCTGATCAGGTCGGCAGAAAATATGAGCATCGTCCTGAGTAAATCCCCGTACCCTAGCCAGACCATATAACACACCAGCTCGCTCGTATCTGTATACTGTGCCTAATTCAGCGTATCTCAAAGGCAAAATGCGATAGCTGCGCAATTGGCTTTTATAAATCAAAATATGTGCCAGGCAATTCATAGGTTTTAGCAGATATTGTTGTCCTTCAATTTCCATAGGCGGGAACAGATAATCTCGATAGAATTCCCAATGCCCGCTAGTTTTCCACAAATCCAGCTTGGCAATATGGGGAGTATAAACGATGTCGTATCCTCGTTTGAGGTGTTCTTCTTTCCAAAAATCTTCAATAATGCGACGAATCAAAGCACCCTTGGGATGCCAGCAGATCAAGCCGGAACCGATTTCTTCATGAGTGCTGAAAAGAGCAAGTTCCTTGCCTAACTTTCTATGGTCGCGTTTAGCAGCTTCAGCCTGTAAGGCTAAGTAATTGTCAAGTTCTTCCTGCGTTTCAAAAGCTACACCATAAATTCTCTGTAACATGGGACGCTTCTCATCGCCACGCCAGTATGCCCCAGCTATGTGAGTAAGCTTGAATGCTTTCACCTCACCCGAAGAAGTTACGTGAGGACCACGACATAAGTCAATGAAGGAACCCTGTCTGTAAACTGTCACTTTGTCATCGGCGATTTCGTTGATAAGCTCCAGCTTGTAAGGCTGAGCAGCAAAAAGCTTTCGTGCCTTGTCCTTAGTTAGTTCATCAGCAACAAATGGCATGTCTTGATTGATAATCTCCTTCATCTTATTCTCTATTATCGGCAAATCCTCGGGTGTTAAGGGGCGTGGTAAGTCAAAGTCGTAATAGAAGCCATTCTCGATAGTTGGGCCGATGCCAAATTTAGCATCGGGAAAGAGATTTTGCACCGCCTCAGCCATGATATGTGCTGCTGAGTGTCGTATTCGCTCCAGCTTTTCATCCTTTTCTTTGGATTTCATCTCAACCTTTCCATCTCCAAGCTAGAACTTGAGCATTAAATTCCATCAAAAAATGGGCGGTACTGGACTTGAACCAGTGACCTCTGCGATGTCAACGCAGCGCTCTAACCGCTGAGCTAACCGCCCAGTGAACGATTGTAACAAACATATCTAAACAGGGCAAACCTTAGATAATCATGGGGAGACAAAAGATCGCTACTCATTGAGTGGTTCGAGAATCGAACATGGACAGGGTCTAATGCTTGCTTTGATTACTCTTTACCTCGTAGCCTTACACTACTAGTGACGTTTACTTGCACAGTTTGCCCGCAGTTGGGGCAGGTTACTTCTATGACCAGTGGTCTGCCCATAACCCTTTCCACAAGTGATACCATTATAGAATCCATATTGTCTAGCCTGCTCTCAAGCATGTCAAGACGCTTAGCTAACTGCTCATTATCCAAGTCCTGATTAGCTTGCTTGGCTGGATTAGCTTTACTCTGTGGTACCAACTTTTATAGACTCTTTTCTACAACGCCTAGTGATTCGAGTTCGGCTTTGTCCTCTTTTATCAGCTTGTCTATCTGTTCAGCAATAGTACGTTCCAGATACTTACGGAAAGCTTCTCTGGCTGCTGGTGATGACCTAACTGCATCCTTTACTTTTTGCCATTCACTAGCGATTATCTCATTCATATGCTCAACAGTTATAGGCTGTTTTCCTTGCCATAATTCTTCTATCCTATCCAAAATCCTACTTGTCATAGCCCTCTTAATGCGGTCGAAAGATAGTATCTCTTCTGTAGTATAAGGTTGCCCTGCTTTTCTTTCAGCTTTGTCAGGCATGATGCGCTACCTCCCGTTGTAATTCGTGTAACGTACTATTTCGTTTACTATCTTAAGCTTAGGAGAACGAGTTGTCAAGGTATTGTGGGCTCTATGATAGATTCTGTGGAAAGACTCTTTATAAAATGGTGGTAAGAACCCTTGAGCAAGAAAGTTAAAGAAAAGGAGGTTTTACCACCATGGCTAAGAGCCAGGAAAATAGTACCACAACGCTGCTTGGGCTTAAAGACTGCAAAGCGGGGGAGGT
>Ga0209721_1001448_pt1 | contig 17541 bp, 25 predicted proteins | sample TshhotsprinmetaG_FD_184139 | JGI IMG/M metagenome (GOLD analysis project Ga0209721, IMG submission 184139) | Hot spring microbial communities from South Africa to study Microbial Dark Matter (Phase II) - Tshipise hot spring metaG (SPAdes)... | ecosystem: Environmental > Aquatic > Thermal springs... | reverse complement strand
AAACTTTAGATTCTTAAAATTCACCGTTTTCTCCTCCTTTAAAAATGATTTTTTTATTCCTGCCGGTGGGAAGAGTATTTCACCCCTTCCCGAAAGGGCAGACCGGAAAGTGACAGGGATCACAATTCTGGCAGAAGCCTCCATGGCCCATGAGGCAGATTTCTCTGCGGGTAAGCACCTGGCCAGCCAGGATTCTCGGAAAGACCATATCAAACAGAGGGGCCCTATGGTAGAAGACACATGCCGGAAGGCCTAAAACGGGTTTCTTTTCGAGCATCCCATATAGAAACATGGCTCCGGGCAGAACTGGAGTACCATAAAAGATGATCCTGGTTCCTGCGTTCCTAATTCCTCGTCTGGTCAAATCGTCAGGATCAACCGATAACCCGCCGGTGACCCAAATGAGATCCACCGCATCTTCAGAAAGCTTTAGCAAAGACTGCGAGATCTGATGAGGTTCATCCGGAACAACCACTTTTTTCACTAGACGAGAGCCATATTGGCTAATTTTATGGCCAACCCGATCATTAAATTGGTCTTGGATTTTACCTTTATAGATTTCATTGCCTGTGATGATAGCTCCCACTTTCAATTTTCTGTAAGGGAGTATCTCAAGAACAGGGCCTTCTTCCTGACACCATGTCTCCATTTTATGAATCTGTTTTTCTGGAGCTGTGAGTGAAATAATTCTTGTTGCCCCAATGGCCATTCCGGGTTGACAGGGTGTGTATCGATGAATCGTCGACAAGATAATATTTCTTGTGAGGTTGATGCGATTTAGTAGGGAAAGATTGAGATCAGCCATCCCATTTATTTTTGACTGAAAGATCACTTTTCCTTCTGAAGGTCCCCTTAGCTCAATGTTTTTTCCAGCAAAGGCCTGACCTAAGCGCAAGGCTGCCTCATCCTCATGGAGCGTTCCAGGTTTGAGATCAATGACATAGATGTGTTCCTTACCAATCTTTAAAAACTCCGGGATATCTTCCTTCTGTATCCGATGGCCTCGCTTGAAACGGGGCCCCTTGTATTTCCCGGGAATGATCTGGGTGACGTCGTGGCCGAGCACCATACCAACGGCCTCTCCTATTTTGATCTTTTTCATTTGAACTCCAATGACGTCATTAACTGATATCTGCCGCCACAAAATCGGTCAGGTCCTTTTCTCTCAAAAGGCTTCTTTTCCACCTTTTGATGGAAGGGACAATATAGGGTAAGAGCCTCATGGAATAGTAGGGGGGAAGTAAAGGCAACCCTACAAGATCTCCAAAGACTACCAGCATAAACATATGGTCTAAATATTGTCTTTCCTTTCTGAGTTCGAGGTCCATTTCATGGAGGGTCATCCCATATAGGATTTCTCTTAACGTTTTGTTAAAGCTTCTCAGCCCCCTTGTTAAAATCGCAATCCAGTTTTCGCCTTGAGTTTTCATACACGGATAGCTGGTATCAGATGTTCTAGATCTTTGATCTCTGAGTCACCTACAAAGAGATTGAGAAAATGGCAAAGTGATCGGCAAACCTCTATCCCGAACCAAGAAGACCACGGATTCTATCCGTGGGTTCACCCCATTTAAAAATATTCAGCTTTCGAATAAGAAAGTTTATGCGCCTATAGAAACCAAACTTCCCACTGGAAATGTAGAGGGACTTTCTACCGGGGTTTACCGCTGAATCTCTTGCTGGTTTTTCGTTTCTCTGATCCAAAACCCTCCATTTCTCTAAAAATAGTTTTTAGAATATTTTTACAAAGGAGGGCATCCTCCTTTGGGGATTGGCTGCAAATGCCTATTGCACCGATCATATTTCCGTTTTCCCAGATGGGGAGTCCCCCAGGAATAGTGGTTAGCCGATCATTCCAATTCTGGGCATTGAGTCCAAATCCAGGCAATTCTGGATTCCCATAGGCTGAAATTTCAGAACTGGGGCAACGGAAAACAGCCGATGTCCAGGCTTTATCTCGAGCTATTTCTGCAGTGGGGATAGGCGCACCATCCATCCGATGAAGCGCCACCAACCAGCCTTTCTCATCCACAATGGCAATGCTACAGAGCAAACCTTTCTCTTTTGCCCTCTGCAAGCCTACTTGGAGTAGTTTTTTAGCCATGTCTAAATTCATCATCGTGGGGAATCTCCTCTTTTATGCTTGCCCAGAAAATAAAAGTTAAAGGTTAAACGGTAAGGGCAAAGAGGTCCGTTGTGTTAATGGGTTAGGTCATTGATCTTAAAAAATTTACCTTAGCCCTGACTTAAAACCATTTTCACCCTCACTCATAAAGTGCAGTCACGCCAGCTTGACTGACGGTAGTGTCACTGATGTCTCCCACACCTGCTGGAACGCCGCTACAGCCGATAGCACCGATCACCTCATTATCTTCATCGGTTATCGGAATGCCGCCAGGGATGAAACAGAGTCTTCCTTTCCCCCTTCCAATCATCCCCATGGCATGGTCACCCAATAACTTACCGATATTGCGGGGGTCGAGCCAGCGAGAACCCATCAGGGTTGGCATTTTGAAAGCAACAGCAGTCCATGCCTTTTCAATAGCAATATCTGTGGTCGCCATGGCAGCGCCATCCATGCGATGGACCGCGATGACAGTGCCGGATTGGTCAACAACGGCAATGCTGCATGGAAAGCCAGCAATATCTTTAGCCCATCTCTCAGCAGCCCCCAGCATTTTCAGAGCAAGTTCCAAAGTTAATTCCTTCATGAAAGCCTCCATTTTAAATGTTCTTAATTTAAGAGATCATCGGTGGCGATCACATCAGCACCTGTATTGAGGATATCAGGCAGAATGACCTGACCCATTTTGATCGGTGGTTTCACTTTCTTCTGAATCAGAGTCCGGGCGGCCTCTTTCAGTTTCGATTTCAAAATAGGGCGATTGCTCCTAACTGGAAGAAGGGGTCGAATACTTTTTTCTGTGAGGATGGTTGCCGTGAAGGTTCGAACTGGATTTCGATACTCTTCAACCACGTACTGTCGCCCCTCTTTGCATTTATTGCCTGCTACTTTCGCCACTTCTCCACGACGGTCGATCCGGAGTTTGGTTCTACAACCAAGGGGACACCCTATGCAAATAACCATTTCTTCACCCATCTTCTCTATCTCCTTTTCCGACACTCAACCATCAATTCGTTTGTCCCTTCCTTTAGACCGGTTAACTGGCTTTGGGAAAGTTCCATTCTTAACATTTCTCCGGGTTTGACGACCCTGAGCGGTTGGGAAAGAATATCTCCTATCTTAAGTTGAACATTCTCTTCCATCTCTTTTACCCTCGCAAACAGTGTGACATCTTGCTGGGTGTGGATGGTCTGTGGAACAACATACCGAATATTTTCCCCTGGCTTAATAAGGATCTTCTTTTTTTTCTCCACTTTCCCTTTTCGAACAAACTGAGCTGCTGAAGCGCCTGCGATCTCTGCTTCCCAAGAGACGTGATCCACAAGGTCATGGACATGAACCACATTTCCACCAGCAAAGATTCCTGAAACATTCGTTTCTCTAAACGGATCTACCATAGGTCCACCGGTTAAGGGATCGAGTTCTACTCCAGCCATTCGGGAAAGTTCGTTCTCAGGGATTAAACCGACCGACAACAGCAACGTATCACATTCTATAGTCTTTTCCGTGTTAGGGATAGGTCTTTTCTCATCATCCACCTTAGCGATGGTGACCGCTTTGATGCGTTGTTCTCCGTGGATCTGTGTGACGGTATGTTGAAGGAGCAAGGGGATTTGGAAATCATGAAGACACTGGACTTCATTTCTGGTTAGCCCCCCGACATAAGGGAGGATTTCCACCACTGCTTTCACTTCGGCACCTTCGAGGGTGAGGCGTCGGGCCATGATCATTCCGATATCACCAGAACCTAAAATGACCACTCGTTTCCCGGGAACGAACCCTTCAACATTGACAAGCCTTTGGGCCGTGCCGGCAGTAAAAATGCCTGCAGGCCGAGTTCCCGGAATAGCCAGTTGGCCTCTGCTTCGCTCCCGGCAGCCCATGGTGAGTATGATTGACTTGGGTTGCAGATGAATCACTCCGTTGCGGTTGTTGATAGCGGTCAGTTTTCGATCCGAAGCGATTTGGGTTACCATGGTTTCAAGTAGCACTTCGATCCCTAAATCCCTCACCTTTTCTGCAAATCGGTGGGCATATTCTGGTCCGGTAAGGTCTTGACCGAAGTAGAGCAACCCGAAACCATTATGGATACATTGGTGGAGGAGACCGCCGAGCTGCTCCTGCCGCTCGAAGATGAGGACATGTTCAGCTCCTTCCTCTTTTGCTTTGATGGCAGCCGCCATTCCTGCAGGGCCAGAACCAATGACCGCTACATCAATCTCTGAGTATTTCATGTCTGTGCCTCGATCAACTCTTTTGATTTATAAAGCAGGAGATGGGAATTCCAGCCTTTTTTGGTTATCTTTCCCTCGTTTACTCCCAGTTCTCTTGAGAGAATCTTCACCACTCGAGGAGTACAAAATCCTCCTTGGCATCGTCCCATCCCAGCCCTAGTTCTAAATTTAATCCCATCCAGAGTCGTCGCTCCTCGCTGGATCGCTGCTACGATTTCGCCTTCGGTCACGGTCTCGCAACGGCAAACCACATGACCGTATCGCATGTCTTTGGAGATTAATTCTCTTTGTTTTTCCTCAGAGAGCTGATTGAAAACAGGAGGTGCTTTTCGGGTGGGATTGAACTTGGGGTTCGATTCTAATTTCAAACCTTCTCGTTGAAGCAATTCGATTACCTCTCGGCCGGTCGCTGGAGCTGCGCTGACTCCGGGGTAACCGATACAGATATTGATAAACCGGGGTACTTTGCGAGAAGGCTGAACTACACATTCATGCCAGCCAACCTCCCAGTTTCGGAACATCAGAAATCCAGCAAAGGCATTGATCAGATCCTTTTCAGAGAGATCCGGAACGATTTTCTGGAGATTTTTTAAGCCGATTTGAGCAATCTTTCGGGTTGTCGAATAGTCTCCCCTCATGGCTGGTTGCATCGTCGTGCCAAAGAAGAGGTTTCCATGTACGCTGGGGGTCAAGATATTCATCTGACCGATTTCGTCTGGCCTCATATGGATTTCGTGCTTGACCAAGTCACCTAAATTTTTATCAAGAATTCCCACATATCCTCGAATCGGATAGAGCACAAAATCGTCTGCATCGACGAATCTCGCAATCTTATCGACCGAAGTTCCCGCTGCATTGACAATGTAACGGCATTGGATTGTTCCACGTGAAGTTTGCACTTCAAATTGGTTGACGCCTCGGTCAATCTCGATGACCTCTGTTTCTCTTTTCACGTCCACTCCATTCTGGATCGCATTTTCGATCAGGGCGATTGTCAGTCGGACTGGATCGACGACCGCAATGTTTGGATCGAACAGAGCTCCGATTGCTTTACGGGTCACATGCGGTTCCATCTGTCGGAGGGTATCCTGATCGATGAATTGGTGACCGTTCATGCCAAGCTTTTCTGCCCTCGCCTTGAGTTTTTGAAACTTACTGAGCTCCTCATTATTCCGAATGAGGGCAAGCTCTCCGACCCGTTTGAAGGGGACATCGATCTCCTGGCAGAGTGGTTCCATCAAGGGCATACTGGTCCAGACGAGTTTACTCCGGTGGTACTCGGGACGGAATTCCAACGTATCCCCTCCCTGACATACAATGCACATATTGGTCTTGGTACTTCCCCACCCGAAGTCCGCCTCTTTCTCGACTAAAATGACGTCCACCTTGTAACGGGAAAGCTCTCGGGCGACCACCGCTCCTAATACCCCTCCTCCGATGATCAGAACTTCTGTTTCCATTTGCGCCATATTTTCTACCCCTCACTCGAACCTAACAGTTTATTTTCTAATGGTCTTGCTCAAAGTCAGAAGCTTCACTCCGATGACCTCTTTGAACGTGGCGCCTTCACGAATCGTACGTATCAACTGACCCGGATTGATGACCTTTGCGCCGCAGATGGCATCGATCCCATGATCAAAGAGAATAGGGGATAAAGGCGAGGTGGGACCGATAAGAACCACATAAGCATTCTTGCAAAGATTCAAAAGGCTCTCAATCGTGTGGTTAATGAAGGAGGTCCCGGTTATACCGACCACATCACACTGTGGCAAAACCCGATCTGCTTCTTGGGATGGCAGGTCTCCTTCTCGAAGCTTCTGTTCAAGAACCCAGAGGTTTTTTATTCTCTCTCTCAGTTTCGGGATCCAGGGAAAATGGCCAACGATGGCCACCCTTTTCCCCTCGCCTTTTTCGAGGATGATCTCAAATGCGTTCTTTTCGGTGCATTTCGTCTCATCAATATCAATCAATGAATTAATGGTAGCCATGCCGATCGAGGCTTCCAGAAGATTATCCGATTTTGCATATTCAGCCAATTCGAGGGCGGCCTTTTGGGTAAGATTCCCCACTTCTCTGACGCCTCGATCATGAGTGGAACCTTCTCCCCTGAATGTTGAAGAAAGGCCACAATGTTTGCTTTCGACAGCCGTCCAGAAGACACAGGTGTGGACACTCCTGACCGGGTAGTCACCTTCTTGAAGCTGTTGAATGAGATCGTCAAGAATTTTCAACCGATTTACCTTCTTATCTCATCATCAATGAGGAAAAGTTTCTATCTCGATCTGGACTCCTTTATCGGGTTCAAAATGGCAGTGGCAAAGTCTCCTGATTCGACTCCGGGGGATTGGATTCTTCTTTCCCCATAGAAGGTTTCCATTCTTTCAATCAGATCCTCTTCTGCTAAGGGGGCTTTCTCTAATGATTCCTCCAAATGTTTTAGTTCTTCCTTAGGGAAGAATGTAAAATCGCCTGAAATGGAGACCGTTTCAAGGCTTCTCTCCGAAACCTCCTCTGCTGTTCGAATCAACCCTCCTCTGGCTTTATGGATGCCGTAAAAGATCTGCAAACCTTCCTTAATTTTCACCCCCTTTGGAATTTTAGGGGTCTTTTTGTAAAGGAAATCATCGGAGGTCATCCATCTTTCTAACTCCCTCATCTTTTCAAAGATTTCTGAATTCAATGAAACTGATTCAAATTTCTCAACTTTCTTTTCAAATTCTTCTTTGAGCACGGCCACCACTTCATTCCTTGGTGGAACAAGACCCAGTTCTTTTTTCATGGTTGTCAAATTTTCTTCCATCGTTTTGAACAGCTTATCTCTGAATTTTTCGTCAGGGACTTTTAATATGTTGCTCATCGTTTGATAATCGAAATCGAGCAGTAATCCACCCACAAAAACCAGAGCCTCGCCAATATTTCCTCCACCTTCTCCTGCAATCTTTCTGCCTTCATGGGTTACAATGTCATTGATAGGTCGATATTGCGCTTTAATTCCAAAGGTCCTGTAAGTCTCTACGGGTGCTTCTGAGAACCAAGGGTAAATATCCTGGATGGCCTTTGGAAACATGGGATTATCTTTTCTCCAGATAAGTTGATAAAAGATTTGGTTTTCATCGAGGTAGGTTGCTCCTCCCCCTACCTCTCTTCGCATAAAGGGTATTCCCATTTTTCTACAATACTGAAGGTCTACTTCCTGCTCAGCCGCCTGAAAATATCCAATACTTACAAGAGGGGTTTGGGGAGACACAATGACCAGTGCCTCGATTCCCATTCTCGCAAGGGCGTGGAAGACGAGCATGGATTGTTGCCCAGGGAGACTACCTAGGTCGAAAAAAAGCATCTATCCCTCCTTATTCACGTAAGGTAGCCATCAATCTTTTTTGCCTCAGAAAAAGATCCAGGGCATCCGAGATGTTCTTTACAACCACATCCGCCTGTTTCAGAGCAGAAACAGCCAAGCCTTCGTCTCCTAACACGGCAATGCCCAATGCCGCCTCCTTCAAGACAAATTGGTCGTTATGGCCGTTTCCAATGGCAACGGTTTTTTCAAGATCGAGTCCTTTAATGAATTCAAATTTTCCTTTTTTGCTATCCTCCTCCTCTATCCGAACGAGATTTGCCCTCATGTCTTTGATTTCATTCTGAGCTGTTCCCTGAGTATCGGCAGTTAAAATATAGATCTGGACACTCCCGGAAAGTAGCTGGATACGTTCTTTCACCTCAGATGGAATTTTGCCGTCTGTAGCAATGGTTCCGTTAAGATCGATGACTAAGCTTTCAATAGTTAGATCACCCCGACCTGGGATATTGATATCGATCATATTCGCCCTTTAAACATTTAGAACGCTTCCCACACATCCATAAAAGAATCGGTCTCCAAATTCTTGGTGGAGCCGGAAAGCCGCTTTCAAACCCGTGCAATGGGAAACACCGATCTTCTCAACATTCATCTTTTTAAGCGACTGGATGGAGGCTTCTAATTGCTCGGAGGTCAAGAAATCTAAATGGGTCCCGCCCAGGATGGTGTAGAACTTCTCCTTTCCCGTATTGGCGATGATATGGTTAAGAATATTAATCATGCCCGAATGGGCGCACCCCAGGACGACAACGAGCCCTTTCTCGGTGTCGAGGATCAAGGATTGGTCATCCAAGAAGAGATCGTGGCTTGGTTTGCCATCGATTTCGCTGAAGAGCCTCGGATCCGGTTTTTCGAAGGAGGTCTTCCTTGGCACTTCCCCGGTTAAAAACAGTCCCTTTCCCACCTCTGTAAACTCTGTGTTGAAAATAAAATTAGCCCCCAACGATTCTAAATATCTCTTTTTATAACGAATGCCTATGAATCGTCTTATTTCCCTATCGTTCTCCTTCGTCACGGCGATCCGGTCCAAAAAGACATGAGGATGAGCGTGAACATCGACACTTCCTTTTACCTTAAGGACTTCAGAAAGACCTCCCGTGTGGTCATAATGGCCGTGGCTCAAAAAGATTTTTCTTATGCTCTTTAGGTCTTTATTGAGCGTGAGGCTGTTTGACACGATGGAACGGCCTCCGCCAGTATCGAAAAGATAATTCCCATGATCCGTTTCTATAAAGGCAGAAAACCCGTGTTCCCCTGTGCCCACTAATCGACCAACTAAGTTTTCGCATAGGATGGTTATTTGGGTGCCCATCAGAGAATCTCCTCTCTTTATATAACAACTCACCACGCAAAACGCAGAGGGCATGGAGCATGGCGCCAATCCTCCCTCCACCTCAACGTTTTACCACTCTTATCGAATCGCCAATCTGAACCCGTCCACTCTGAATCACCTTACAGAAAACTCCTTCCTTCGGCAGGATGGAATATCCCTGATAATTATAGGTATGAGGCAGAGATGGATCTTTCCCAATCTGCATCACCTCAAGTTCTGCCTCACCCACCTGCAATTTCGAACCAATGGGCAAAGAGGTTAAATCGACTCCTTCGGTCGTGATATTTTCGGCAAAACACCCAGGTCCGGCCGAAAGGCCCACCTCTTGGCAAAGTTTTTGGATACTTTCGATAGCCAATAGACTAATCTCCTTTTCAGTTCCAGCATGAGAGTCGCCTACTAGCCCATGCTCCTTTTTAAGGGAACCTTTGCCCATATTGATCTTCGGATCGGTTCTCCTTTGACTGGTACACACACCGACCACTTTCCCAGACTTTTCCATCGCATCTCATTTCCCTTCGCTGATGGCTTTTTCGGGACACTCATCGATGCAGGTACCACAATCAACGCAAGTCTCTGCATCCACTACGGCCTTCTCATTTTCAATCTTAATAGCCTCTACCGGACAACCCTCTTCACACGTCGCACAACCCGTACATTTCTCCAAATCAATGATGACTGCCATGTTCCACCTCCATAAAGAATTGTTTTACCGGAACCCAATGCCCTATCTGATTCGTAGTTAGACAAAATTTGAAAAGGGGACGCTGGGTTTATATTGAATTCAGCGCCCCCCATCCCATTTAGGCTGTGAAGATATATCTCGTTCCAGCCGTATTGATGATAAATTGGGCGGGCATCTCCCGCTGGAAGGCGGTCACCGCTTCAAAGCCAGTGCAATGCATCGGCACAATGTACTCAGGTGCAATGGCCTTCATATCCGTAATCGTCCTTTGGATGATCTCCGGTCGGGCGCCGGTGAGATGAAATCCTCCGATCACGGCATGGACCTTTTCAATCCCGGTCATTTTCTGGGCATGTTTCACTGTGTTGACGATTCCGGCATGAGCGCAGGATGAGACTACAACGAGCCCTTTTCCTTTAAGATGAAATACAAGCGATTGTTCTCCCATGAATAGATCGGGCTCAATTTTGTCACCCCGTTTGATTAATAAAATCGGTGACCCTTTTTCATAATCGGTCACTCTTTCGATATTCCCGGTCAGATAGGCTCCGGGCACAATGGGAGTTGGGTCCTTAACCTCCATAATCTTAACGGTGCCGAGGCTTTCGATTTCGTCTCTTCTCAACTGTTCCAAATCGATGAGGCCGCTGACTTCAAAAGGTCCTTCCGGCAGTTTAGCAAACCTTTGAGAAAAAGTTTCGTCGCCTACATAAAGCGGGATTCCTTTCCGGATTTTTGCCCTGTTATGCTTAAGAATGGCAGTGAGGTTGCCCCAATGGTCAAAATGGCCATGGCTGATCCCCAATGCTTCCAACTTCCGCACATCCACATCGAGAAGCTCCATGTTTCTGCTCACACCATTAAAATCCAAACCGAAGTCAAACATAAAGAAATTGGACTTGCCATTGACTACGGTTTCAATGCTATAAGCCAGCCCATGTTCCGAATGGATCGAGGTACCAGGAATGATAAAATATCTTTTGGCCACTTTGTAATTTGGTCTTAGACAATCGTAATAATTATCCGTAATAACTGTAACCACTAATTTTTCAACCTCCGAGATTTTTACAGAGCCATAAGTCACTGTAGCACCTCCTTTCAAAAGATTTCCTGCCATCAATACCGCACTGGTTGCCGCTGAAGTTTTCAAGAACTCCCTGCGATTCATCTCCTTGAACATTGTCCCCACCTCCTTTAATAGATTAAGTTTAAGGTATGAGGGTGAAGGTAGGAAGCAAAAAATTTCATTTTTAATCTTTAACCTTCACCTTATCTTAAAGGTGCTTGCCTTAAATCCCCACCAGGTCACATTCAGCCCTTACTTTTTTCACCTCCTTTCCCAATACAACTCTTTCATCCTTAACTGTAAAGATGTGCTCACTTTTTTTCTGATTCTTTAGTTTCGCAAGAATGGTTCTTTTCATTAGGGTGGCAAATGGCAATCTGCTCGACTGAGCAATCCTGAGGTTCACCTTTTAAATTTTCTGGGTGGGTGCAACCCGATTTGGATTGGCACATATTTTCACCTCCTTTCAGAATTCCTGATGGATTCTTTTCTTAAAAATGAAGAGCGAGAGGCTAAAAAGTAAAACAACAAATACCAAAAGAATCAATAGATCCAGGGTTAAAGGGATCACTCCTTTAGCTTCCAATATGCAATGTTTCAAGCCATCTACCGTGTAAGTCAATGGGAGGAGATAAGAGAGGATAGGGAGGGGAAAGGGCATGGAGGAAACAGGAAAGAAAACTCCACAGAGAAAAATCATGGGAAACCGAAAGAAGTTGGACATCGTCATCGCCTCAAACACTTCTTTTACCCCCACCGAGATCAGGATTCCAAGAAGGGAGAAGGCGAGGCCTGAAAAAATGAAAATAAGAACAAATGCCCATAAATGTTTTAGGAAAAACTCCATGAGTGGAATCAGGATGAGGGTGATGAAAACGGCTACCATCAACCCAAAAAGAGTGCTCCCAAGAGTTTTGCCTAAAAGGATAGTTCTAAAATTTAAAGGAGCCAAGAGAAGTCTTTCCAATGCCCCTATTCTTTTTTCAAACGTAATGACAATGGCAGCCATAGAGGTACAAGAGAAGAGCAGGGTCAATCCAATCAACCCTGGAATAACCTCTCTGATTCCCGCCGGGTTTCTAAAATAGAAGGCCAAGACAAAGACGATCGGAAGCATCAACCCCCAACTGATCAGGGGAGGCTTGAGATAATACGCTCCCATGTCTTTTTTAGCGATGAAGTAAGCTTTGGTTATTTCTGCTACCATTGCTCGTTTGTCGTTGTCGAATCTCGTATCGAAGCTCGTTTATAGAAAGTGGGTACTCGACTTTCGTCTTTCGGTTAGGGCAAGGAGGCCTGTTTCGATAATAAAAGGTTACGGTTCTCGTCTTTAAATTCTTTGTACGTAGCCGTTACCGACAACCGAAACGGGCTTCGTTGCCGTAGCCTTAACCGATTTGACCCCATACCAAATGGGCTTCATGACCTTTACCTGACAACAAATAAAATTTTTTATTCAGGTCCCATTTTCATGGGTTTATCAATCCTCATCAATTCTAAATCGAGACCGGTGATCTTCACAAAGGCATCTTCCAGAGTGGGGCTTAAGGTATTGATCGTTTTGATTTTCGCTCCTCGTTTATCAAGAATCTGGATGACCGCAGGAGTAATTTGATCGACTTTTTGGGTATGAAAACGCATTCGGTTTTCGTGGATGAGAATCTTTTCAACTCCTTCTATCGAAGGGAAATGGTCCTTTAAACCCTCTGGCATATGATCCAATCCGATTTCAAGAACCTCCGTCTCTTTCACTTGGGCTTTGATGTTTTCAGGAGTATCGATTACCCTTATTCTTCCTTTGACAATGACGGCAATCCGATCGCACAAGTTTTCTGCCTCAGGGATATAATGGGTGGTGAGAAAAATCGTAATACCTTTCTTTTTAAGGTCCCGGACAAGCATTCTCAGCCCCCTTGCACTCATCACGTCGAGACCGGTTGTGGGCTCATCGAGGAAGAGGATTTTGGGATTATGAACGAGCGCAGCCGCAATTGTGAGCCTTCTCTTTAATCCTCTGGACAATGCCTGGAAAGGTTTTTCTTGATGTTCCTTGAGACCGAACTCCTCCAGAAGATTAAGGGCACGAATGTCACGTTCTTTTTTGGAGACCTCATAGAGCTCGGCCTGATAGATGAGGTTTTTAAAGGCGGTCAGTTCGCCATAAAGGTTCGACGTTTCCGGAACAAGGCCAATGGTCTTTTTGACCTCCACTGAATCCTTCAAGACATCGTGGTCATCAATGATCGCGGTACCTGATTGAGGTTGGGTAAGGCCTACCATCATTCGGATGGTGGTCGTCTTCCCAGCCCCATTGGGCCCAAGAAAACCAAAGACTTCGCCCTGTTTGACATCGAAGGAGATATGGTCAACGGCAAGGTTATCTCCATAGATCTTCGTCAACTCTTTCACTTGGATAATATCACTCATGGTTTAAGGGCTTGCCTACTATTTTATTAAATAGGATCATTCAAGTATCAAGTTTTTTTTCAAACAAGGGTTCTTCTATGTCTATCACTTTTAAAGGGCTTTCTCGAGTAAAGAGTTTAATTATTTTTCCAATGGTGTAAGCGTTTCCTTTCAACAGCAACTTGCAGTTTTTAAAGGTGCATCCGGATAGCTCTGTTTCTCCTTTTTCTAAGATGATCAGACAGTCGTTGAATTCGCAATGGAGAAAGGAATTCCCATCGAGTTCAATCTTCTGATTAGAAAAGGTAGCGCTTTTATATCGGGTTTTGTATCCATTCATTTTTAATCTCGCCTGCAACTCCCCCCTGTGGAGCAGGGTGGGGTGGAACAGCGTTCCTCTCTACCGCAACAGGTGTGTCCGGATGCTCTTTTCTCACCTTTTAAGGGATGAGATACTGAGATCATTTTCTCTAATTGGAAACTCCCACACTGTTTGCATGACAGAAAGCTATTTTTCGATCCTATTCCAACTAAAAATTCTGAAATCGCCCCGCACTGATGACATCGATATTCATAAATCGGCATGTCATACCTCCGTCATTTAACAATAAGTTTATAAGTCACTTTCCCTTCTTCTGGATAGATGAGGAAGGTAACTTCTTTATCCTCAGCAAGATATCCTTCATATTGACTTCGAAGGTAACTAAAATCGGTTGACTCCAGAAACAGCCTCAGCAATTCAAGCCTCTCTCCAAGTGCCTCATCCAAAGGTCGCTTTCGGAGGAGGAGATGAAGGGTCCGTTCATATTCCTGTTTGGCCTCTGTTTCGATACAACTTGACAACTTTGGTTTGAGTTCAATGGAAATCCGTTTCATCTCACGTTTGACCTATTTCTGGAATCTCACTTCAAAATATTGATCCATTGGAAGATGGGCAAACTGAACGGCGCCGATGCAAGGGACGACATATTTAATAGGCCACTCTTCTCCAAGGATGTTGAAAAATTCAATGCACGAGGAACACACATAAAGACTGTCAGCAATGGAATAGGGGGCTTTGATACCCTCTCTGTTAACCAGAAATTTAGGATCAATGAAATTGGCGTGATTTGCCGAATGGTGGACAAAGATTCTATCAAAATTAAAAAGTTCTTTGGGCCGGTAACGTTCGAACCAGCGTCTATAAAACTCTTTATCAAAAGGATCAACTTTTCCCCAGGCCTCGGGTTTCACAAGTTGATATTCCTTTGAGTTGGCCAGTTGGAGGGTCTCCTCATGGGAAGGCAGGGAGTTCGGTTTGAAATTTGATTCCTTGATGATGATCGGTTCTCCGATATTCGAATCGTCAAGGGGGGTGTTGCTGACCAAAAGGAACCTCCCTGATTTATTGGATCTTTGATACCAAGAAGTCCTTCTTTTACAGAAGCCCTCCCAGGCTTCTGGAGAAATATAGGCAAACTCTCGTGACGATCTTAACACACGACAGGGGATGCGGGATTCATCGTCCAGCTGTTTTCCCCTTGTGTTAATAACCTCCTTGACCTTTTTCAAACCCCGTGAGTCCACCCAATAACAGAATTTCTTATACTCGGACATTTTAAACACTTAAAGAATCACCCCTCACCTAAAGCTCTAAGCATCGAGTTGGGAATAGAACAGGGTGTTTTCTGTTTCTTCCCACATTTGTCGCACAATACCTTGGACTTCATTGCATGGATAATCCATGACGGTCTTTCTGTTGACCAATGCCTCTACCACCTTAGGTTCGTAAGGGATTCTACCGATAATCTTTGAGCCATTACTTTCGCAATAGGAGACAATGTGCTGGGTGTTCTTCAAGTTGATATCGAATTTGTTGATGCAGACCATGGATGGAATTTTGAAGTGTTCTGCAACCTTCAAAATCCTTTCCAAGTCATGGATTCCTGAAAGAGTGGGCTCGGTTATTGCCAACACGAGATTTACTCCGGTAAGGGATGCCGTGACAGGGCATCCGATGCCTGGTGGGCCGTCAATCAGGATAAGCCCGAGATCCTTCTCCTTTGCGATCTCTACCGCTTTTTTCCGTACGACGTTTACCAGTTTTCCAGAGTTCTCCTCACCGATTCCAAGTCTTGCATGGACAAAGGGGCCATAAGATGTTTCAGAAACAAACCAATCCCCTGAAAAGGCCTCTTCCATGGTAATAGCGCTTTCCGGACAGACGTGACTGCAAAAGCCACATCCTTCGCACGACACCGGATCGACCACTCCATTATCAATGGCCTTAAACCGGCAAATTTGGGTGCAAAGATCGCATTGGGTGCACTCGTCTAAATCCACATGGGGAGATTTTCCACCAAAATATTTCTCCCGAATCACAATGCTAGGCTGAAGCAAGAGATGGAGATCAGCGGCATCCACATCGCAATCGACCATCACTTTATCCTCTGCTAACGCAGCAAAAGCAGCCGCAATCGTGGTCTTTCCTGTTCCACCCTTTCCACTCACAATGGACAATTGTTTAATTTGGTTTTTTGGCACTTAAAATCCTTCTTTTCCCGTATTCTTCCCATCTGCCACGGGTCCTCCCCTTAAATTAAGGGGAGGTAAGGAAGGGTTATAGTTTTATTTTTTCCGATAGTTCTGGATTGCCTCATGTAAGCCTCTAATTGCAAGAAGGGAACAATGGGCTTTCCTCGCGGGGATGCCACCGGCTGCATGGATTACATCATTGTCCGTCAGCTTCAAAGCTTCTTCGAGCGTCTTTCCAATGGCCAGCTCAGTGGCAATGCTTGAAGTGGAAATGGCTCCGGGACATCCCTGGGTTAAGAATTTGAAAGCGGATATTTTACCGTTATCCACCTTCAGAGTGATCCTGATAAAATCTCCGCAGCTCGGATCACCAACCACGGCCATGGCATCGGGGTTCTCGATTTCTCCGACATTTCGGGGATGCATAAAGTGATCAATCAGCGTTTCGTTGTAGACCAGATAACCGACCCCATCATTGAGTTGCTCCCTTTCTTCGGTTTGACTCATAGACCTCCTCCACTTTGTCCAATAAATCCTTAAACCCCTGTGTGTAGGAAGGATATTCCATAACGATTGGAACTCCCCGTGAATAGGCTTCCGCAATTCTCCGATCCAGGGGAATGTCCATCAGAACAGGAATCTTTTTCGATTGGCAATATTCCCAAACTTTTCGATCGCCTATATCCGCTTTATTGATGATCACTCCTTTTTCAATCCCCAGCTTTTCCAACATGCCGACCGCCAATTCAAGATCATTCAGTCCAAAAGGCGTTGGCTCTGTGACAAGCACACAGAAATCACTTCCCTTGACCGTCTCAATCACCGGACAGGCTGTTCCCGGTGGTGCATCGAGAATCACAATCTTTTCCTTTTGTATCTTTTCTTTGGCCTTTCGGATGAGGGGAGAGGCCATGGATTCTCCAACATTCAGAACTCCATTGGCAAAAGGGATACTGTTGGCGCTTCCCTCCTGGACGATTCCAATCTCTCTTTCCACTTCAAAAATAGCCTTTTCAGGGCATAGATAAGAGCAAGCGCCGCATCCGTGGCAGAGCTCATCAAAAACCAGCACGTTTTTTAAGATGACCGCAATGGCATGATATTCACAAACCTGCGCGCATTTCCCGCAGTAATTGCATTTCGATTCATCAATTCGGGGGACCGGAATTCCCACGGAGGTCACCAAATTTAGTGTGGGGTTAAGAAATAGGTGGGCATTTGGTTCTTCCACATCACAGTCAATGACCTGAACCGTTCCTTTTGGAAGAGAAAGCGCCAGATTGACTGCAATGGTGGTCTTTCCGGTCCCCCCTTTACCGCTTGCAATGGAGATAATCATTGTCTTGTTCCCTTATTCGATATACCAGAGAAATGGGCTTCGCTGGATATTCCATATTTCAAGTTACTTCCTTACCATCTTTGTCCCGCACTTGGAACAATTCACAGAGTAACAGGGAATTCCAGCCTCATGAGGCAGGGTAGCTCCACATTTGGGGCAGACACACTCCCCTGACGGACCTGCGCCTGCTCTGGAGCCGCCCATTCTTCCACTTCGAGATCCCCCCATTCCTGCAACTCTTCTGGTTCCTTGGCCGCTTCCCCAGGGTGGGCCTGTTCCATCACCTCTTGGCATATCAATCGCCTCCTTTAGTCCTTAGATATTCAATCAAATTTTCCAAAAAAGCCCTCCACTGTTCATCTTTCCGGAGATTGGGAAGGGAGAAATCAGCGTGTGGATAATAATACTTACACAAAGTCATTGTCTTCAGATGAGGAGCGAAATGTTTGAGAACGGAGAGTCCTTGATTTCCAAGATCGGT
>Ga0209721_1001447_pt1 | contig 17550 bp, 15 predicted proteins | sample TshhotsprinmetaG_FD_184139 | JGI IMG/M metagenome (GOLD analysis project Ga0209721, IMG submission 184139) | Hot spring microbial communities from South Africa to study Microbial Dark Matter (Phase II) - Tshipise hot spring metaG (SPAdes)... | ecosystem: Environmental > Aquatic > Thermal springs... | reverse complement strand
TCTTGTCAAGAAATATTTTACGATTATTCTTGATTGATTTGAGAATATAAAGTAATAATTCAATCTATATTTATTAGGCTATACAAAATAGATTATATTTACCAATAAAATCAATTGGTTCTAAAAAATTGGCGAAAGTCAGGAACTAATCAATCATCCCATGCGTTTTCAGGATATCATGCCAACGGCTTATAAGGATTTTACGTTCAGCAGAAGAAATCCGCGGGGAAAAGACTTCATCTCTTCGAATCAATGAACGAACCTCCTCTTTATCCTTCCATAAACCCTGATAGAGTCCGGTTAAAAACGCACATCCCAGAGCGGTTGCATCGGAGATCGATGAATGGTGGACTGGGATCCCGAGAAGATCAGCCTGAAACTGAAGGAGGGGCGGGCGGGCAGCGCCCCCTGCTGCCATGATCTGATTGATTTTAAAACCGGGTAGATTTCCAAGTCTCTCCAGAATATCTGCGATGAGAAAGGCTATGGACTCCATTCCTGCCCTTAGCTGAATGCCAATGGAAGGACTTTCCCCTTCTCCTATAAATTCTGTGGAAACGGTCTCTTTCCAATAAGGGGCTGCCATCCCATACATCCCTGGAATCATGACCCATCCCCCTGAAGAAGGAGCCATCTGCTCTTCCCAGCGCTTTGAAGCATTTGGGATTCCCCTTTCCCTCTCAAACCATTCGAACAGTGAACCAACGGCATTGACTGTGCCTTCTGTCACATAGGTGGTTTCATTTGAGTCAGAATATCCAATGTTGGTCAAAAGGCCATCTACCACAGAAGGGGTTGAACCGATATTGACGAGAACCCCTGCAGATGTCCCGTAGTTCATTCCACAGTGCCCCTGATCCAATCCTCCCAGCCCTAACAGAGCCCCTTGGTGATCTCCAATGGAACAGAGGATGGGGATGGACCTCCCATCGAAACGATAGTGACCATAGAGGCAACACGTGGGAAGGATTTTGGGCAGAATGGTCCCTGGAATTTGAAAGAGATCGAGTAATTCCTGATCCCAGGTTTTCTCATGAATATTAAACAGGAGGGTCCTCCCGGCAATCGATTCATCGGTTGTACAAACCCTCTCCTCTGTCAGATGCCAGAGCAAAAAGCTGCTCCAGGGAGAAAACACCGTCTCTTTTCTTCTGATCCATTTAGGGGTTTGAGGATGATTTTGAAGTAGCCATAAAAACTTGGGCCCTCCGTAATGGCCGGTCAGAGGAAGCCCTGTCTTTTGATAGATCCCATTGCGGTGAGATATCAGAGGTTCACAAAGATCTTTTGCCCGAAGATCCTGCCAGGAGATAATCGGGGTGAAAGGTTTTCCACCCTTTCGATCCCAGAGAAGAAATGAAGACCGCTGACAGGCCAGGCCAATCGCAGATACCGCATCACCTTTTGCATGGACCACAGAGAGAACCTCCTCCAATACCTCTTCGGTTTCCTCAAGAACATGCAGGGGGTCCTGTTCCACATGGGTAGGTTGGAGACGCTCAATTTTTAAAGGGCGTGAAGACCGGTAAACAACCTGTGCCTGGGGATCAATGGCAAGGACCTTGGTGGCTGAACTTCCCTGATCAATCGAAACGATTAAAGAGTTCAATTTACCTTGTTAGAAATAACCCCGTTTCATTTTAAGCTGTTCGATCCCACACGTTTGAGGACTTGAGACCCTGGCCGTATCCAAAAGTTTCGGCAACTTAAATATCTAATGGGGGTTTATGGGTATCTTTTCTTAAGAATATTAATGAGCCGATCGGGGTAATCCGTAATGATGGCATCCACCTTCATCTCAATAAACTTCTCCATCTCCTCTTCCGTATAGAGGGTATAAACCCCTATCTGGATTCCCTCCTGATGGGCCCGCGAGATGTTCTCCTTGGTTAAAACCGATTTACGACAGTTTAAGATAGGAAAAGGCCTCCCTTCAGTCACCTCCCTGGGAAAATTCCACGACCTGTTATAGAGATAAGCCACTGGCACGGATGGGTTCTTCTTTAAAACTCTTTCAAGGGCATCCGGATCAAAGGATGAAAAAATCATTTTATCCGCCATTCCCGCCAATTCCACTTCCTGGTGAGCGCGGTCAGCCAGATCGAGAATCGTGTACTTGCCGTAATTCCCTTTTTTCAATTCGATATTGACCATGACCCGATCATAGGCTAATTCTAAGGCCTCCTTAAGGGTCGGAATCCGTTCCCCTGAGAAAGAGGAATGAAACTTTGAACCTGCATCCAACTTCTTCAACTCGTCAAGGGTGAGATCAATCACCTTTCCTTTCCCGTTGGTCGTTCTTTCCAGTGACTCATCGTGAATCACCACGACTTCTCCGTCCTTCGAGAGACGAACGTCGAGTTCGATCATATCGCTGCCCACTTCGATCGCTTTTTTAAAAGCGGCCATCGTATTTTCCGGAGCGATTCCTGAAAACCCCCGGTGGCCAACAACCATGACCGAAAACTTACCTGACCACATGGGTTTGATGGATTCGATTTTATTCATGGAACAGCCTGCTCCTCCAATCCACATGACCATCGAGATAAGAAGGGGTTGTATCCATATCAGAAGAATCTGAGTCGGTCTCCTGTTGACCGACAAATATGACGGTATAAAGAGTTGACAGACAGATTTTAATTAATCCTCAGGCCGGTTTTAGGCTCGAAAACATGGATATGGTCTGGCACGGGCTGCATATTGAGCCTTTCACCAGGGGTCACTTTAAAACCACCAGGAAGCCTGAGCGTTAGGGTGTCACCCTGACTTAGGCTGCCGTGCACAATTGTATCTGCCCCCAAGACCTCAACCACATCAACCATCAAAGAGAAGGCGGCAGGGGAATTCTCCGCCTGCACAATATGCTCCGGTCTCACTCCAACAATCACTTCCTTCCCCTCTGCCCGGGTGATGGGCCTCAAGAGGGGAAGCCAGTTCCCGCTTGGCATTTTTAGTGCATCACCTGATGGAGAGAGTTCCAGTCTGATCATATTCATGGCCGGAGATCCGATGAAACCTGCCACGAAAAGAGTCGCTGGCCGATCATAAACCTCCAGTGGAGTGGCCATCTGATCGAAACGACCTGCATTCATCACAATAAGCCGATCCGCAAGGGTCATGGCTTCTACCTGATCATGGGTAACATAGATGCTCGTCGTCTGCACCGATTGGTGAAGTTTCTTTATCTCTAACCTCATCTGCACCCTGAGTTTCGCATCCAAATTGGACAGGGGCTCATCAAAGAGGAAAGCCGCGGGTTCACGGACGATTGCCCTTCCCATCGCCACCCTCTGCCTCTGCCCTCCGGACAACTGCTGCGGTTTACGATTCATAAGGCCTTCTAATCCCAAAATACCAGCAGCCTTTTTCACACGGAGTTCGATTTCCGACTTCGCCATCCCCCGCACCTTCAAACCGTAGGCCATATTGTTATAGACGGTCATATGGGGATAGAGGGCATAATTCTGAAACACCATGGCGATATTTCTGTCTTTGGGTTCTACCGGGTTCATAAGTTTTCCACCAATATAGACCTCTCCACTGGTGGCTGCCTCAAGACCGGCGATGATTCTGAGCAGCGTGGACTTGCCGCAACCCGATGGACCCAAGATTACAATAAACTCGCCGTCTTCGATCTCACAGCTGACCCCCTCAATCACCCGGACCTTGCCAAAATCTTTTTTAATATCAACCAGCTTAACTGCAATTTTACTCATGAATCTCGCTCCATTGAACCCCTTGTAAGATTTCTCTCCAAACAGGGAATGTTTAGGTCTACCCCCTTAGAAAGCCCCGCGCGAAGATTAGCCTCTATTGGAGGGGGAGCCCCGTCAGAGCCCAAAGGTCTTACGGGGTGGCCTTCCCTACAGAAGGGCGAACCTTTTCTAACGGGGTTTACTTCTCTGTTTCCATCAGTCCCTTGACAAACCATCGCTGCATGAAGATCACGATCAGCACCGGCGGCAACATAGCAAGCACAGTGGCTGCCATGATGATCTGCCAGTCGGTCTGGGCATCTCCTGTCCCGATCATTTTAACAATGCCAATGACAATCGTCCCCATCTCCTTGCTCGTCGTAATCAGAAGCGGCCACAGGTACTGATTCCAACCATAAATGAACATGATTACAAAAAGGGCGGCGATGTTGGTCCGAGACAGTGGCAACACCGTATCCCAGAAGAAACGCATGGGACCTGCTCCGTCAATACGCGCCGCCTCCACCAGTTCGTCCGGTATGGTGAGGAAGAACTGACGGAACAGGAGCGTTGCCGTGGCTGAAGCAATTAGGGGGATGGTTAACCCTAAATAGGAATTAATCATGCCCAGATCAGACACCACCTTGTAAGTGGGAATGATCCTCACCTCCACCGGCAGCATGAGGGTCACAAAGATCATCCAGAAAAAGAACATACGACCCGGGAAGCGGAAAAAGACAACCGAATAAGAGGAGATGATGGAAATGGCGATCTTTCCGATGGTAATGGCCACGGCCATGATCAGGCTATTGAGCATCATGACTGCTACCGGCACTCCCCAGACCCTTTGGCCGGAACCCTTCCCCCATGCCTGAAGATAGTTCTCAAGTGCATTAGGCCCTGGCCGGAGCGGCAAGTCCCCGCGGGCAATCGTGGCTGAATCCCACGTCGAGCCAATCAAAGCCACATAGACTGGAAAGACCAGAACCGCTACGCCAATCACTAAAAAGAAATGAGACTGCCAGTTGGCAGGAAGTACAGATCTTTTCATCAATAGTGCACTTTCTTTTCTACGTAACGGAACTGAATGGCTGTAAGTCCAATCACAATGATCATCAGAATGACCGACTGAGCGGATGACCCCCCTAAATCGAGATGGATGATACCGTCTGAATAGACCTTGTAAATAAGTGTCTCCGTTGCCTTGCCAGGTCCGCCTCCGGTTAAAGCGTGAATGATCCCGAAAGTATCAAAGAAAGAATAGACCATGTTCACCATGAGTAGGAAAAAGGTCGTTGGCGAAAGAAGGGGAAAGACAATCGTCCAGAAGCGTTTCCGGGAGTTGGCCCCATCAATGGAAGCCGCCTCTAACACCGATTTAGGAATGGACTGAAGCCCTGCCAGAAAGAAGAGAAAGTTGTAGCTGACCTGTTTCCAGGATGCCGCCAGAATGACCAGAAGCAGGGCCTGATGACCATTTAGCTTGTAGTCCCAGAGAATTCCCATCTCCCGTAAGGCACGCCCAAGAAGGCCAATGGAGGGATGGAAGATGAAAAGCCAAAGGACAGCAGCAACAGCTGGCGCCACGGCATAAGGCCAAATGAGAAGTGTCTTGTAAACCCCGGCGCCCCGGATATGCTTATCTGCCATAACCGCCAGCCACAGGGCAGTGCACATGGCAATCGAGGTCACGGAAAAGGCAAAGATGAAGGTGACCCGGACAGAACCCAAATAGTATGGGTCAGACAAAACCATCTTAAAATTTTCAAACCAGACAAATTGGGTTCTCAGTCCGAAGGGATCCTGTATAAATACCGACTGATAAACAGCCTGAAAAGCCGGCCAGAAGAAAAAGATAAGAGTGATTAAAATCTGTGGCGCAAGCAGGATATAGGGAAGGAGTTTGTTGTTAAAAATAACGCGGCGTTGCATTCCACCTCTGACAAATGTGGGCCCTGCGAATTGAGGGCCCACAACCTCATTCAACGTAAAGAGACAATGTTTTATGGACGGCTCATCCGTTCAAAATTGCGCAGAACAACATTGCCGCGACGGACCGCATTCTCCATAGACTCTGCAGCAGACTGCTGTCCCTGTAAGGCTTTTTCTAACTCTTCCTGAATGATATTCCTTATTTCCGGCATATTGCCCAATCTCAAACCTCGGGAATTTTCCGTAGGTTCTGAGCGGGTAAGCTGACGGAAGGGAAGATCTGCACCCGGGTTCTGCTTATAATACCCAGAAGCCATCACCCGATCATAACCGGCAAAGGTAATGGGTAGAAATCCTGTCTCCATATGCCACCTCGCCACAATTTCCGGTTGCCCGATGAAACGGTAAAACTCGGCCACCCCTTTATACTCTTCCGGTGTTCTTTTGGGAGCGGTCATGGTCCAGAAGCTGGCCCCCCCGATAATGGAGTTTTTAGGTGCACCTTTCACATCTTCATAATAAGGCAGCATGGCAACACCCCATTCAAATTTTGCCTCCCGAACAATACGGGCTCGCAAGCCAGAGGAGGCATGGATGATCGCTGCTTCGCCTGAGGGGAAGAGTGCATCGCCCGCTGAATCGCGTCCTCCGTATTTAAACGATCCCTCCTTCTGCATATCCATCAGGGTCTGAACATGGCGAATGTGAAGCGGACTGTTGATCATTAAAACCGCATCCATCCCATCCATTCCATTGGCCCTGGTGGCCAGCGGGGTATCATGAATCGCACTGAATTGCTCAAACTGGGTCCACGTCGGCCAGGCAGCAGTAAAACCGATATTGGCAGCATTGGCAGCCCGAATCTTATTGGCACAGGTACGTAATTCAGCCCAGGTCCTGGGTGGCTTCTCTGGATCGAGCCCAGCCTTGCGGAAGGCATCTTTATTGTAAAACATCACAGCGGTTGAGCTGTTGAAAGGGGTGGACATCATACGGCCATCGGAAAGACTGTAATAGCCTCGTACGGCCGGGACATAGATCTTGGGATCAAAGGGAACATTGGCCACCCTCATAAGCTCATGAAGAGGTTTAATGGCCTCACGTGCGGCCATCATGGTTGCCGTACCCACTTCGAACATCTGCACAATATGGGGGGGCATTCCCGGCACGGAATGCCGCAATGGCGGCCACCATGGTATCCGGGTAAGATCCTTTGAAAGTAGCGTTGACATGGTAGTGGGTCTGTGAAGCATTAAAATCGGCTACAATTTTTTCGAGAATCCCTCCCAAAGGCTGTGCCAGTCCATGCCAAAACTGGAGTTCAACTTTTTGTGCCATGGCTGGCGTGATCCAGACCAACAGAGTTCCCAGAACGAACAAAGTGATAATGAAGTGTCTTATTCTCTTGGTCATATTCCCCCTCCTTTTTTTATCAATTTGTGGTATGACGAGTTAAACATAAAAAAAGATAAAGAAAGAGTTTGTCAAGGGAAAAAAATTAACCTTCAAACTGGTACTAAAAATGGGGGAATATCCCCCTCGAGTCACTGGTTTGGATTAACTTTAAACTTTAACTTTATTATAAACTCCTTTTGTGACAATTCGGTGACAATATAAAGAAATTTGATGAGACTTCAATCCATGAATCTTTTGGCCCTGTTTAGGAGAAGGGCAGTAAGTTCTCCATGAGAAAAAAGGGAATAAGTCGATTGAATGAAGGATAAGGTTGTGTCATAGTATATCATAGTAAACATCTTCTATGGAGAGGATTATAGGATGAGACTGAAAGGTTATCTTGGAAAACTGCTTAAGATCGACCTCACCCACTCCAAAGTCCAGATCGAACCATTGAAAGAGGATTGGCTGGAATCCTTCATCGGAGGAAGTGGCCTTGGAGCAAAATATTTATATGAGATGACGGATGAAAAAACTCATCCCCTGAGTCCTGAAAACCCTCTGATCTTTATGACCGGGCCTTTCACAGGAACTTCGGTCCCCCTCTCCGGAAGACATGCCGTGGTTACCCGTTCACCCCTGACAGGCATCTTCGGCGAATCGGATGTGGGGGGTACTTGGGGTGCCTACCTGAAAAAAGCAGGGTTCGATGGTATCCTCATAAAAGGCAAATCAGAAAAACCCATCTATCTCTGGATCAACGATGAGAAGGTTGAGATCCGGCAGGCATCCCACCTCTGGGGAAAAGACACCTATGAGGTGGATGCCATCTTGAAATCCGAGACCCATGAGAAGGCGGTGATTAGCACCATTGGACAAGCTGGAGAAAACCAGGTTTTGCTCTCCTCGATTATGACCGATGGCAGAGATGCTCGTGCTGCTGGCCGTTGCGGGATGGGCTCAGTCATGGGCTCAAAAAACCTTAAAGCCATCGTGGTCTTTGGGACGAAAGAGATCGAAGTCGCCCATCCAGGTGAAGTGAGACGCCTTCCAAAGGAATTTGGGGGCATGATCAACAAAAATGCGGAGAACTTCAGAAAATATGGAACCGCAGGCTCTCTCTCTGTTTTTGAAGCCATGGGAACGTTACCCCTTCAGAACTGGAAATTTATCGGACGGTGGGAGGAATCGGCAGAGAAGATCAATGGATTCACCCTCTCTGAAACGTTGCTAACGGGCCGTTATTTCTGTGATGGCTGTATGTTAGGGTGCGGAAGAAAAGTCAAAATAGAAAAAGGGCCCTATGCTGGAGTGGAAGGAGCTGGACCCGAATATGAGACCCTTGCCCTCCTTGGAAGTAACTGCCTGATTGATCATCTCGAGGCTCTCTGCTATGCCAATGAACTTTGCAACCGGTTCGGCCTTGACACCATCTCCACAGGTGCTGTGATCGCTTTTGGAATGGAGGCTTTTGAAAAAGGGTTGATTGATAAGAAGGATACAGACCGAATTGAACTTCGGTGGGGAAATGAAGAGGCCATGATCGAGATGATTAAAATGATTGCTTATAAGAAAGGCTTTGGAGCAGTCTTAGGCCAAGGAGTAAAGAGGGCCTCGGAAATCATCGGAAAGAATTCCGTGGAATTTGCACCCCATATCAAGGGTCTTGAACTCCCTGCTCACGATCCGAGAGGATATAACGCCGGGGCAACCGGATTGGCTACCTCTTCACGGGGAGCCTGCCATCTGGCTGGTCTCAGCCACACGTTTGAGAGGGTACTGAAGTCTCCCGAGATGGGCATTCCAGAACCGATGGATCGCTTTGAAGTTAAAGGAAAAGGAATGGTTGCAGCCAAGAGCCAGAACTTGATGGGAATGATGGACTCACTAAAACTCTGCAAATTTATTCTGTTCGGTGGTGTCACCATTACCGATATGGCGAATTGGTATCAATACGTAACTGGCAGAGAAATGAGTGTAGATAACTTCGTAAAAACAGGAGAAAGAATTTTCAATCTGAAGCGACTCTACAATGTGAGATTAGGAATTAGCCGGAAAGATGACACCCTCCCCTTTCGGCACCTCACTTTTAAAAGGGTCGGACAAGGCCTCACCCCAAACCTTCCGCCCCTCGGCCAGATGCTCAGCGAATACTACGAGTACCGTGGCTGGTCAGAAGACGGCATCCCAACCCCTGAAAAGCTAAAAGAACTCGGGTTATAAAGTCATGAACTGGTCAATCTCAATGAGGATTGGAAGCATCTCAATGGAAAGTATTGTGCGATCAGATCAAATTGAGGGTTCATTGACAATACAAGTTGTGACTTTCGATTGCGAGAACTGTGTCAAGGTTTTCTAATCTTTTCCTTTTTTCTTAAGAAGGGTCAGGAGATCGGACTCCCTTGATGTTCGGGTGTTCGATTTACCAGATTCCATCTCTGGCTTCAGCTCCTCCCTCTTCAATTCTTTCTCTTTGATCAGATGTTTCTCGATCCATTGGTCGAGTCTCTTGATGTCAAAGAGGACCCGGTCACCGATTTTAAGGTAGGGAAGTCTTTTCTGGGCGGCCATCCGGTAGATGGTATCAGTAGAAAGGCTCAGGTATTGTCCTGCCTCTTTCGCAGTGATTAACCTTCGAAGCTCAGGAATCTTCTTCATGCGATCATTCAGCCGCCCAAAATATTTTTCGGCCAGGATGTCGGCCAACATATCCAGAAATTCTTTGACGGGAATCCGCTCTTCTTGTGCCATCGCTCCTCCTCCTTGAAAGGGCTTCTCTTCTTACCTCTCTTTCCTTAGCATCCCTTCCTGTATCTTTCTCATCATCGCAATATTTTCTGTATGGCCGGTCAAGTGTGCGGTCACTTTTCCCCGGACTGGACGACTGAGTAGATAGAAATCGCCGATGAGATCGAGAATCTTGTGTCGGGCGAACTCATCTGAGAATCTCAGCTCCGTATTGACGATCTTTTCATCGTCGACCAGGATGAAGTTGTGAAGGCGTCCGCCACTGCCCAATCCCATCCGTTCGAGCATCTCTATGTCCTTTAAAAACCCAAAAGTCCTTGCAGGGGCGATCTGGTCTTTGAATTTCTCTTCGCTCTCTAACACAAACTCGAAAGTCTGCTGCCCGATGGGAGAGGGATAATCTAAAAAATAACGGACTGAAAAGATCTCTGCCGGCTCAACGATGAGCAATTTGTTCTTATGAACGATTTCGAACCTTCGATCGATAACGATTTCGTTTGCTCGCTCTTCCTGTTCTTCGATTCCGGCCTCTTCGATGATTCTACAGAATTCCAGCGCAGAACCATCCATGATGGGAATTTCCTCGATCATCTTAACCATGAGATTCGTAATACGATAGGCGTGAAGAACGGCCATCAGGTGCTCGATCGTCTTGGCAATGGCCATTCCTCTCTTCAGAGAGGTGGCGTACTCCGTTGTCTGGACATAGTCGAGATGGGCAGGGACCACCTCCTCATTAGAGACATTACCAAATAGAATTCCGCTATGAGGGGGGAGAGGTTGAAAGAGAAGCCCGGTCTTCATCCCAGAATGGAGTCCTGTTCCATAGAGGACAACGCTCTTTTTAATGGTCCGCTGAAGGAGAAACGAACTCCCTTTTCTCCCCTCAGACTTTCTGGGGTGAACTCGCTCAGTGATGGAAGGGATGATGGGAGAAGGAGAGCTCTCTTTTTCGGAAAGGATCTCTTGAGGCCTTTTATCGTCTGACGACTCCATCTGGTGGTCCAGCGCCCGATGAATTGTCATAAGAAGGACATCCAGAGAGATGGGTTTCTCGATGAAGTCAAAAGCCCCTAACTTAACAGCGGCCATCGCTGTGGATATGGTTGCGTGGCCTGAAATCATAATTACCTGGCATTCCGGAACCATTCCTTTTAATCGCCTTAAGACATCAATACCATCCATTCCTGGCAACCAGATGTCAATAAGGGCAACATCCGGATTTTCTCGCTGAATGGTTTCTATTGCCTCCTCACCACTTTGGGCTGTCGCAACCTGAAACCCTTCATCTTTAAGAACGCCAGTGATTGACTGAACTATGCTCTCATCATCGTCTACGATGAGAATCATCTTCTCCATAACTTCTCCTTGCCCTCGCCTTTCCATTACCACAATGTTGAAACCGATTCAACAAAATAAACCATTGGGTGAAGGCGCCCATTTCGTCTTTGGGTAAAGGCAAGGGTTTAAATCATTAGCCCTATCCCATTGACCATTGCCCAAACCGGCTTCATAGCCCTCACCTTTAACATTTGGCTTGTGCATAACGATTTTATCGTGCAAGACCATTTGGGGTATCCATTCACCAAACCGTATTTCAGTAGTTTCCTGCTTCTACCTCTTGCTTTAAAAGTCGGTAATCCTCTTCAGAGGAAGCGAAAATCCCCGTGTTTCCAAGTCTGACATTCACCAACCCAACCGATTTAACTTCGTGATAGGCTGAGACCATCTCCGATGCCTTTGGACTCCGAAATCGCTTCATCTGGTATTCCGGAAAAAAGGCGAGGATCGTAAATGGAATTTCAGGGTCAACATCAAAGAGCAACCGGGCAATCTTCTTCAATTGGGGGGTCTCCACCAGGTTGGGAATATAGAGTGAAAGAACCTCCAGAACAAATCCTTTCTTTAGGATCTCTTCGGGAAGCTTCAGGATGTTTCGATTAAAACAGCCTGTCAACCATTTGTGGTCGGTCCCCTCATAGGCTTTGATGTCAAGCCAGAAAGAATCGACCCCCGCCTCTTGCAGAGCATCGAGATTCTGAGGAGTCAAACCATAACCATTGGTCTCGATCAACACCCAGAGATTGGTCTCAGATTTTATCAATTGAGCACATTGAACATAAAAATCTGGACAACAGGTTAGGTCTCCTCCAGTAAAGGCAACGATGTTCCGCGCTGGCCCCCAGCCCTGTGGGCTTAAAATGATATCCTTCTTTTGGATGACCTTCGGACAGAGCTTCGATCGCTTTCCATACATGACACAAGCTCCACAACACCGGCAGGAATCATGCGCATGATAGGCAGTGGCCCTCTCCCGCGGTTCCCATATGGTTACTCCCTTCTCATACTCCTTACAGGCTTTTAACACATCCTCCGGTGACCACCATTCGCCCGTTGCTTTCTTAGTGAATGCCCAGGAATGACATTTTCGGCAGGAGAAGTTACATCCCGATTGATAGATGGAGAGATAATTCTCAGGACGCGAAAGGTGGGCAGCAGAGATCAGTCGGAGCAACCCTCTATCTGACTCCTTCAGGGTCGCCTCACAGGCCAAGGATTTTCCTCCTTCCACCTCCACATAACAGCTTCCCTGAGGATAGCCCTGTTTGATCAAATTGCATCTCATTTTTAAATACTATCACATGCTATCTTGACCTTGCAAGCAAGGAGAGAGGTGTGATATAGACAATATAAATTCCAATCACCAAATTCCAATCTTGCTAAGGCGGGACCAAATAATTTCCAATACCCAATAACGGAAATATTGCATTATTGAAAATTTGGTTATTGGTGATTATTGGGTAATTTAATCTATCTTCCAAAGAGGCATACTTTATGATGAATCAGATTGAAGAAGTGGCCCAATGGATCTTTGAAGCCAAGAAAGTAGTGGTTTTCGGAGGAGCCGGACTCAGCACAGAATCAGGGATCCCTGATTTTCGGAGCCCTGGCGGAGTCTGGGATAAATATAATCCCGAGGACTTTTATTACCAGAACTTTATTGCCAACGAACGTTCCCGTGAAAAATACTGGGAGATGGCCACGGAGATGTATGGGCCGATGAAGAAGGCTCAACCTAATCTCGCCCACCTTGCCATTGCCGAACTTGAGAAACTGGGTAAGCTCGACTGTGTCATAACACAGAATATTGATGGTCTTCATCATAAGGCAGGAAATTCGGAAGAACGGATTATTGAGCTGCATGGAACAGCCATGTATGTGACCTGCTTGGATTGTAAAAAAAGGTATGATCGGGATGAGATTCAGGAATGGATTAAAAAAGGGACCAAGGTCCCATATTGTGATGACTGTGGTGGTCCTCTCAAGCCAGCAACCATCTCTTTCGGCCAAGCCATGCCTGAAAGAGAAACCGAAGAGGCTTATTACCGGTCTTCGACTTGCGACCTTTTCATCGTCATCGGATCTTCCCTGGTTGTCCAGCCTGCTGCCTCTATGCCCCTCATTGCCAAAAGAAGTGGTGCTAAACTGGTCATCATCAACCGCGATCCAACTCCTTATGATGATCTGGCTGATCTGGTGATCCATGGTCAGGCCGGTCCAACCATGTCTGGCATCCTGGAGATTATAAAAAGGAGATTGGGAATCGCGGGAAATAAAAATATTAGGTAGCGGTGAGGGTGAAGATGCCAGTTTGGTCTATAGGTAAGGGCAAGAGTTTAAATCATTAGCCTTAACCCATTGACCTTTTTTACCAAACCGGCTTCATTGCCCTAACCTCTTCCCCTTGTCTTAAGGGTCATTTTTATCGTTCGTGGGAGGCCAGGCGGCCATGGCAATTACGGTGAGTTTATAGCCTTCTCCCATCCTCAACAATCCCCTCCGACCGAATCTGTCCTGAGTCATCCAATTCCACGTAATAGACAAAAGGAAGACGGATTCCAGGAAGATAAAACCTCACATCCATAAACTCCACTCTATGTCTTCCGTCTGTTGAATTGACAGACTTCACAACAGGAAATCGAGCAAACCAGTAAAAGAACTTGACTCCTTCTGAAGTGAGAGCTTTCTTCACCCATGGTGAGTCTGGCATTTTTTCCCAGGATTGGAATGGAATATTTCTGGATGGATAATAAAGGCTGTCCAACCTGCTAAAGAAGGAAGACTGGGGAGAGATAGGTTCAGGAGCATCCTTCCTCGTCAGATCTACAAAGCCCTGATAAACATTAGCTTTTGTTTCCACATAGAGGGCCCAACGAAAAGGAGAACCAGGCTGAGGCAAAGCTGCAACCTGAATGACTTTCTCACCCAAACCTTTTGAAAAATGCCTCGCCTCTTTTAATGCCTCTCCATGTTGAAACCAGCAAAAGAGGATATAGACGGCAAGCCCAATGAGGGATCCCCTGCAGACCCATTGTGCGCCTTGCTTTAAGAAAAAACTCACCAACCATGGAAGGACGAGGATACCAGAAAAGATCAGATCAATGATGAAGACCAGATCCCATGCAAACCGGTGCTCAAAAAAAGGAGAGAAAATCATCGTCCCATAAGAGGTGAGCAGGTCGAGAAAAACATGGCTTAGCAGAACATATAGAAAGATTTTGTAAAAGCTCCAGAAATGAGGCCGTTTCGATATCTTTACAAAGAGCCAGCTGAAAAAGAGTCCATAAAAAGGGATGAGAAGGAAGGAATGTGTAAAGTCCCGGTGATACTGGAGGAAAAGTTGGCGTTTGAAGAAGCCAAGGACAAAATCTGCATCTGGAAAAGCACCCATTGCCAGACCAGCCACCATCCCCCAGTGTCCGATCCTTTGGTCATTGATGGCCTTGGCAATGACGCCGCCAGTAACCACATGAGTCAATGTGTCCATAAAATAATGTTAACTCGCACACTCCTTTTAAGGCAAATCGTTGTCTCAGAAGCCTATGTTTGGGTATATGAATTCAGAAAAATACGATGACCTATAACCCGTAATCAGGAAGAGAAAAGCAATTCTTCAAAGCTCTTTCAAAAAATAATGGATATATTTAACCATTGTAATATTTTTATGGTTAAAGACAAAATATATCCCAATTTTAAACAATCCATCTCCATGAAAAAGTACGTTCTCCTCCTTATGGAGAGGGGCTGCTCGATCAACGTATAAAAAAATTGGTCTTCGTTCGGTGATTAACTTACGAAGCGGCGAAAGTAAATCGCATTGATTCAAGGAAGAGCATAAAGTCACCTACGCCCATGGAGTGGATTTTTATACCCTAAGAATGAGCGTTTTCATGCCACAGACATTAGACCACCGCCTTGCTCGAATCTGGCCACTACCATTTTTTAGTGGATCTCGTTACGAATACGTGAGGTGGTTTTCTGATAGGGGCTCTGAACCCTTATTGTTGAAGTTCGAAGTCCGAAATCAGTAATTCCCAAAATGAAGTAGAAATATCCTCATCCATTCGAACCTGTGACATTTTTAAAAATTCCTAAAGTAAAGAGAGTTTTACACATTCTACGAGCGGAAAGATTTTTACGTACGCATGGATAGGCCCAGGAAAGCCCTCGAAACCCAGCCCATCAGGCCATCTTAAAATATCAAAGGTAAGCGTTGGGGTAGTTATAACGATTAATATTTGAGATGTGATGAAAAAGTAATTCTTACTTCGGTTTACCTTCCTTTTAATTTCATGATCGTTTTAGCAAGGGCTTCGCCGTTTCGGTCCATGGCATATTCAACAGTATCCTCAGTACCCGTCGAGGTCGTTCTTAAACTGGTTTCGTAGACCACTTTGCCAGTCTCTTTGTCGATGAACTGGTATTGGGCTGTAAACGCAGACGTCCCCGTGAACTCGCCTCCTGGGATAAAAGAGCGGCCGATCCGTCTTCCTACGGATGCCCTTGTATATTCTTTAACCTCTCCTTTCAGAATGAGGACTTTCTTTCCCGGAGGGACATCCATAGCCCCTTTGCTTCCTTCTTTGGCGATGATATCAAAGAGGCTGTATTTCTCAGAATATCTTTTAACCTGATAGACCACCTTATCGGCAGCCAGAGGCCCTGCCGATTCAGGGGCTGGAGATCCAGGGGGAATTTCGAGATCTTTTACAATCAAAGCACTATATTCTCTCAAATTCAACTCCTGTGCTCCTGACAAACCGTTGACCCCAACAACCAAACCCAGTATGAAAATGATGGGAATGATCCGATTCGTTTTCATCGCTCTACCTCCTTCTTATTGATAGGCTCACTATCTATATTAAATCCAAAGGAATCGTTTTTCAACCCTTGCCATTTTAAATGAAATGGGGTAATTATTTTTTCTATTAGTTGTTTCTTTAACGATCGGTTAGAATTAAATCGGGCATCATCAATACTCAAAATTGATTCAGACTGAATTGCCTTAACCCTTTTGACCTTTTATTGGAGGTAGTTATATGGAGAAGGACCTCATCGCAGTACTGGGGGGAGGAAATGGCGGGCATGCGGTGGCAGCCAATCTCGCCTTGGCTGGTTATAAAGTCAACTTCTTTGAGCTTCCTCAGTTTGCGGAATCATTTGAAAAAGTCCTCCGTACAAAAGAGATTCGCATTGATGGTGTTTCGATTGATGGGACAGCCAAATTGAATCTCGCCACCACCGATATTCAACAAGCCATCAAAGAGGCCGAGGTCATCTTCGTCATCACCCCTGCCTTTGGACATAAGACAATGGCTGAATTCTGTGCCCCTTTTGTCCAGGATGGTCAGATCATCATCCTGATGCCCGGGTCCGGAGGAAGCCTCGAATTTGTCAAGATCTTTAAACAGAAAAAGGTGAAGAAGGAAGTTGCCTTTGCTGAAAGTTGCACCCTTCCCTATGGCACCCGACTTAAAAGTCCAGGCCATGTTTCTGTTTTCATTCATGCAGTAATTCTTCCAACTGGAGTCTTTCCTGCGAAAAGAACGGAAGAGATCATGCCAAAATTGAAACAGTTCTATCCCACCATCATGCCTGCCAGAGATGTACTTGAAGCCGCAATCAATAATCCCAACCCCATTGTTCATCCAGTGGCAACGTTATTGAGTGCTACCCGGATTGAACATTCAAAAGGTGAATTCTATCTCTATGCCGAGGGGATGACCCCCTCTGTGGCAAGGGCATTCGAATCTCTCAATGAAGAAAGACTTTCGATCTGCAAAGCCATGGGATATAAGCTTCACCACTGGGACAATCTCGATTTCAAGAATTATAACCTCGGCGAAACCGAAGAAGAGTGCCGCTATCGAATCCTTAACACAAGCATGGATGCTGCTTTTGGAAAGGACGGAATCTATGCAGGGATTAAGATGAAGGGTCCTGAACACCTGAAAGATCGCTATGTTACAGAGGACGTCCCATATGGGATGGTTCTTGTATCCACCTTGGGTAATCTTCTGGGCATTCCTACCCCAACCCACAATGCTGTCATACAACTTTGCTCGGTTATCAACCGAACCAATTACTGGAAAAGCGGAAGAGGAATCAAAGAATTGGGCCTTTCAAAAATGGATAAAAAATCTCTAAAAAAATTCCTTTTCGACGGAAAATAATAAAGCTTTAATATTTTCAATCTGTTACTATCATCAAAAATTAAGATGTTAACGTGAATAAAAATATATTCTTTTTCGAGATCCCTTTCATCACTTTTCACTAAACAAAAAACAATAAATTCATCAATAATTTCAACATATTAAAAACAATTGCATCACTCTCTTTTTTATACAAAAAATTCCCTTGACAAAAAAAGGCTATTATTTTAGTATCCATGACTACATTGTGACTGTTATCACAATTTAACAACATAAAAATTTTTATA
>Ga0209721_1001446_pt1 | contig 17564 bp, 21 predicted proteins | sample TshhotsprinmetaG_FD_184139 | JGI IMG/M metagenome (GOLD analysis project Ga0209721, IMG submission 184139) | Hot spring microbial communities from South Africa to study Microbial Dark Matter (Phase II) - Tshipise hot spring metaG (SPAdes)... | ecosystem: Environmental > Aquatic > Thermal springs... | reverse complement strand
ATCGCCTTGAAAAATTTTCATAAATTTTTATTTTCTTAATTATTATTACAAATTTTTCACGTCTTTCCCCGCCGCCCGCAAGACATCAACTTTTTCGCTCCTCGTCAAATTCTGCCAGACAACAGAAGGAGCGCGGATGTCCTTGTCTATGACGATTTCACGGCCAGTCAGACGCAACGCTTCAATCCTGTCCGAAAAGTCCAATTCGTCCCAAAGTTCTTCAAGAAGTTCGTGATATTCATCAGTGGCTTGCCGATAATCTTTACTAGCAGATTTTTTATTTTTGATTTCCCGGAAAGGGAAATCGGTTGAGATAGTCATTTTAATTTCTTCGCGGCCTCAATGAAATTTCGACGCTGAGGCCAAAAACTTTCAAAAAATTCGTCAAAAATTTTTTGGCGCTGGGATTCCTGATATTTTTCCCTCGCCGCCTGCATTTTTTTGATTGTTTCCTGATTATGACGAAATCCTTTTTTGGGAGCCATAAGCCGTTAAGTTAATTTTTAAATTTTTTCTCCTTTTTTTCCTTCTCGAATTTCGGCGCATTCCTCGCAGACGGAATCGTCCCCGGGCGTAATGTAAGCCCCTTCCCCTTCCTGGATTTCCCGCTGACAATCGCGGCATTTTTCTAATTTTTGGGCGATAAAGTAATTCATAGTTATTTATTTAAATTAAGTTTCCGCGCGAGCGCTTTGATTTGCTCTGACAATCCTTCGGTTTCCGCCGGCCGTCCGAGGCATCCCTGGGAATATTTTTCCAAATCTTTCCAAAAAGCCGGATCGTTGGCCATACGGTTAAGGATTCCCGTAAAAATCCCGGCCGAAAAAAATGTTGATGGCGTCGGCGAAAATTTGGCGAAATTCGGATGGGCTAAAAAATAAACAATCATCTGTTCCAACCGAGTTTCCGGCACATCGCCCAAAGCCAGCACATCTTTGAGCATTTTTCCATCTTTGGGACCAAACTTCGGTTTAAACCCCCTAATCGCCTGAACCTTCTCGTAAAAAAAGGTCATCATCCGGACGTGCGCCGCCTTGCGCGCACATATCTTTGTTTCTCTTTGTTTCTCTTTGTTTTGTAGGTTCAACTTCTGAACCACTTTCGGTTCAGTTTCTGAACCACTTCTGGTTAACTTTCTGAACCGGTTCACTTTCTGAACCACCTCCTCCGGGTCCATATCCAGGTTTATTTTCCAGTGCATTCCCCGAGGCGTAAAATAAGCGATTATGGCATTGGCCTCGGTCAGGTTTTTGAGCGCCAGGACTGCCGATGACCTGGCCACTCCCGCCCCTTTGTCCTGCTGCTTGCCGTCCTTGCCCTTTTTGCCTTTGATAAATTGGCTTAAACTGATTCGGTCGTATTCCTTATGGAATCCGAATGTGCAACGGCAGATATAGAGCAGGCATTTACTTTCGGCTGGTGGAAGTTCCGGAATGACGAAATCGAGCAGAATGTTCGGAATTTGCGTGCTGTTTGGAATGAGCAATTGTTTTTGTTTTTCCGCCATAGTGCGTTTTTAACGGCTTAAAGAGGATTAAAATAATCCCACGACGCTCAATTCCTTGGCCGGCGCCGTAGGGGCAAATTTTTGCACCCTGGCCGGCGCTGATTCCGGCTCAATCTTGACCCGATATTGAACGCAAAACAGGGTCTTGCCGTCCCGTTCAACCTGGGCGTATTGGCGCTCCAGTTTGCCTTCCCGGGCCAGTTCCCGGCATTTCCTTTCGGCCACGGACGCTTTGGCGCCCGTCGTTTCCCGGATGTGATCGGCAATGATTCCGGCAAAAGTAAAATCTTTTCCGTTGAGGAAATTCAGGATTTCGGATTTTATTGATGAGTGCGTATCCATTAGCGTGTTAATGTTCGTATTTGGCTTCTTTGAATGTTTTTGCCCCAATGATTTTTTGGCAATATAGACAGACGACATTGGATATTTTGTCATTCATTTTTTTCTCGGCTTTTTGTCAATTTTATGGCTAATCGTTTTAGTCGGAAACGATTACTTCCGCTTCAAATTGTTTTGTTGGCCGAATAGCGTCTGGGACGCACTTCACCTTCAACGCCAATTCAACACCAAACTAAAAGCGAGACGCCAATCGGGAGATTGATAGATTGACCTCACGATCAATCTCGTCTCGCTTTTAATTCCCGATCGGACTTATTATTGAATCCATCAGCATTTTTAATCGTAAACCTTGAAAAAATTTTTGTCAAATTGAGTTATCCACACCCCAAAGAGAGAAGCCGGCGGGATGGGTTGATCGGCTCCTCTCCGAAAAATCGCTAAAAAGGGACTTCGTCGGGGCTGATCTCCTGGCTGTCAGTTGTTTTTTTTCCGAGAATAAATTGTCCGCTTTGTTCGTCAAGTTCGGCGTCCGGATGAAGGAAATAGTAAACTGGAGTAATTTTCCCCTGGACGTTCTGACGAATCATTTCAATCTTCACTTTTTTGCCAATCCAATTTATAGAATCCTCTCCGTAGCCGTCAATCAGAGTGTTGATGGATGTTTGATTTATGGCTACGTTTCCTTCTTTTCCGTTTTCTAACTTAACGAGAAAAACATTCTGTATTCCGAATTGACCTTCAATTTCTTGTCCTTCGTTGGCGATGATGGCGAAATCTCCATTTTTGAAATCTTCGCCTTTTTTCAGCCACGTTCCCGTTGAAACTTTTTTCTTGTAAATCATTTTAAATAAGATTACCTTCAACTTTCTGCCTGATTCTGTAAATCTTCAGACAGGCAAGGAAGGCATCTTTGTTATCTTCATTGCTTATGCTTCGCTTTTCGGCGAATCCGCCGTCCTTGCGAAGATTAAGAATTATATGTCCTTTTATTCCGGGATAAATTCCCATCTCTTCGGCTAAAATCTGGTATCCGGCCATCTGCCAGAAAAATTCAGGATAGATGTCCGAAGAAGTTTTTAAGTCGCCAATCCATATCTCTCCATCAATTTCGCAAACGAAATCACAGATTCCTCCAAGAAAATGATTGACCGAGTAAAGATTTAATTCGCTTTCAAGGAATTTAACCTTGTTCATTTTCGCCCAATCAAGGAGTTTTTGAATTTGCGGAATCTCGCTTGTTAATTCTTCCGGAATGAATCCTGAATTTGTTTTTATCGCTTCTTTGATTATTTTTTCCGCTTCGGTATGAATATCTGTTCCTTTTTGTCCCGCCTCCTCTTTTTTGCGTATGTGAGCCGAACGAGCCATCCTTAAAAGTTCTGGCGTTAATTCTCCTTCAAAGTTTTCGGAAATAAAATTAACTGCCTCATTAGCGGCCCAATCAATCAACGCGGGCTTGCTGATGACAGATAAAACTGTGGTGATTCCGGTTGCCGGTCTCCACTCTTTGCCGTCAAAGATTTCGTGGAGATGGGTTGATTTGTTGAAACGATATATGTCAGCCATACTAATGCGATTCAACTTCTTCCTTTTGACAATTTTCGCACATCTTATCGGGTTCGCACAAACAATCTTCGGCCATCATCTCGCCACGAATTGAATCCGCTTCTAACTTTTTCCAAATTCTCAACTTGTCCTGTTCGGTCTTTAAATTTTCAATCGTCTCAATATCCAAGTATCCTTCTTTGGCAGCGTAATCAATAGCGTGGTCTATTTCGTCTCGGTTAGCCATATATTCAAGAAAATCGGCGTAGTTTAGACAACTTTTTTTGATGTTATCCAAAGCGTCTTGGGTCATTAAAACGGTATCTTTAAGGCCGTCCGCTATTCGGCCTAATTCTTTTGAGAGTTCTTTGTTAGTCATTTTTTTAGTCCGGGAGGGGCGAGGACGGAATTTCGTTGCCGATATACCGCTCTCACCACCCTCGGACTGCAACGAAATTTTTAAATAATCAGCAAAGCAAGTAAAATCATACTCGCCACAAACGTCAAACACACAAAGCCACCGACCACGGCCGAGAAAATAGATTCCCGGCTCGGCTTATATGAAGTTGCGTATTTGAATGGATCTGGTTCGGTAGTGATGTATTTCATATTTTTTTATGTTTTTTGTCTTTTCTCCAGGCCGTCGCTGTTCTGGCAAAGGGAAGGATTGCGCCCTCCGAATATCCCGAAGGGATACCCCGACACTTTTTTTAGGAGGAACCGGCGCCCGTAAAAATTTTTGAGTCGCACGGTAAGTCCCCGAAATTTGTCTTATCTTTCCAGTCTTGGCGGGCGGCCCAGAGAAAAAACAAATTTTTAGCGTTTTTTGCCAATTTTTAGCGTTTTTTTGCCAAAAAGGTAAAATATATCACCCTGCTTGCTAAACGCCTCTGAAAAATCGCTATTGACGCTAATCAGAGGCCTTGACCCCCCTGTTTTTCCCCCCTCCGGTAGTATTTTTCCCTGTCCGATAGGCATAAAGAGGACAAGCGCAACTTTCCCCCGGCCTGGCCACGCATTCGGAAACTTCCTCCGAGTTATATCCGCAACATTCCAAGCAGAATGCTCTTATCGCTTTTAACGGACTGATTCTTTCTTTATTAGAAATCTTTTTCAAAATTTCTTTATGAAATTTTTCAAACTGATTCATAAAAACAAAAATGGAGAGACGCCTTGTGAGTATCTCTCCATTTTAATTCACAAGGCTTATGATTATTTTTTCAAAATACATTTTCAAAATACTTTTTCATCTTAAACGATAAAGAAAATCTTGTCAAGTCCCATCAAGTTCTAATTTTTTGCTCTATTTTCAAGAGTTATCCACACCCATCTCAAAAAATCAAAAAGAAAAAGCCGTTATTGCTAACGACCTTTTCTTAATCCCCTTCTGATTTTTATTGTTCTTCTTCGGGAACTTTTTCTTCCGAAGTTTCTTCCGAAGTTTCTTCCGAAGTTTCTTCCGAAGTTTCTTCCGCGGGAGATTCTGAATTTCCATCTTCTTTTTTAAGTTCGTCTTCCATAGTGATTTTTGTTAATGATTATTTCTTCCAGCATACCCAAGCCCGCAATCCCTGCGTGGCGAGAATATGATAAGCCATCTGTTCGTTGCCGTCAGGCGTCCAAATGTCATATCCTAATCGTTCTGCTTCTTTCTGCCAGGATTTAAGATTCACCTGATACATCCCGACATCCCCTGTTCGGCTGACGATGATATTTCCATTGTTATCGTAATGCCTGTCGCCAGATTCACATTTACGAATTGCCGCTAATTGCCTGGCGTGCTTCTGAATAAAAAGCGGCGGAGCCGCAAGCGAATCCAACTCTCTAATTTCTTGATTCTGGTGTAAATTTCCCGCATAACTTTGAGCGAACACTATGCCGGCGCCAATCAGGAAAAGAATAAGAGCCAGCCAGAAAACAAGCCGGCGGAGCGTAAGTCCGTAGTATGTCATTTTTCAAAGATTAAGGATTAAACTTTCGGCTCGTCTTCCCATCGCAAAAACTTATCCAGCGCCAGAATCCCACCGGAAATGAATCCGGTCGCTCCCGCTATCGCTAACAAAAAAAGCCAGGTCTTGATTTCCACCAAACTTGAGCCGCTGAAGGGAACGAGAGTCGCCATTGAGCCGACAGCTCCGGCTATCCCTCCCCTCAAAAACCTTTTGAAAAGAACTATGAATTTGAAATCAGTCATTCGTTTAAATCCTTGCTTCCGAATGAGCCAGTTTTCTTCGCCAGATTTCAGCGTGAAAACTGCTCGGAAACTTGGAAATTAGTTTTTTATATTTTTTTACTTTATTGCGGTGAGTTCTCCGCGCTTGGGCGGATTTCTCGGCGAGAGATTTTGTTTTCTTTTTGTTTGCCATATTATTTCCCTAAAATTCTAATCCTTAATTGACGGATGGCTTCCGTGAGCGTTGGTAAAATTCTTTTTTCAACATAAATCAGGAAAAGTTTTTCCAATTCTTTGCCGACAATTTCAACTTTTTCTTTTTCCGTCTCTCCCTTACTAACCTTCTCATCCATTTTATCGGCTTCCAGGGAGTTTGTCAACAACCAATGAGTGGCGTGCGCGAATTCGTGTACCAAAACCGCCACCGGATAATCTCCATAAAGGTCGTCAAAAAGTTTATGACCGAGCAGGAAGTCAGACATCGGAATCTGAACTATGGCGCAATCCTTGAATTTGCCGGTATTGTTTATTAATCTCGTTTCTTTACCAGCATCGTAAATCCAGCAGGTTATCGCACCTTTCTCCGCGTAGGGCATAAGATATGGCCAGGCAATCCATTTCACTCCCGACCATTCCTCAAAATAGGGGAGCGGGCGGTCAATCTGTTCCAGTGTCCAATCTAAATCAAATCCTCTTTCGGCGTAGAACGAGCAAACTTTACAAATATGTTTGATAATTTTTTCTTTGGGCAGGTTTTTGGAAATAATGAATTTAACTTTTTTGGGATTTGGATAGAATTGGACTATCCGGGGATTGTCTATGATGGGATAGCGGGCAGCTTCACTTTCTCCGCCCCAGGCGAAATGATTTTTGTCCCAATCAATGTCGTTTATCAGTCCGGCTTCGTTCAGTTTTTTTTCAACGGCTTGCCAGTTCGCGACATCGCAAGCGAGGCCCCGGCGATGTGTGCTGAAAAGCGTCTTGGACTTGCCGTTATCAAAAAGAATTTTTTGTTCGGCTAATGTTCGGTATGACGAATAAACGGACGCTTCCGACACTTTCGTCAAAGCCATCAGGACCTCGCGCCGGGCAATGACGCCTTGTGAATTTTTATAGAGATTTTTCATATTTTGGCGCGGGAACTTTTGCCCCTTTTGAGCCGCGACTTCGTTGAATCGCTTTTCTCCGGGGGCGGAGCGTCCCGCTTGCTCCGGGCCATCGGCCGCATGGCTTGCGGGCTTCGGGGATTCGAACCCCGCATTCGCGGATTGCCCCGCAAACGGCCTGCCTTCTCGGCCAAAGCCCGTCAGCAATATGTTAAGTTCGGTATTCCGTTTTTTACTTCAAGGAAAGAATTGACCCAATTTAAGTCGTTGGAAAATCCGCTTCTCGTATCACACATACAGCCCATCTCAATTCCCCACCGGAGCGAGCCGTCAAGATTCTTCCTGACATTCATTCCTGTCTTATGCGTATGCCCCTGGATTACCGAATACTGCGGGAATCTTTTTTCCATCAGCCATTTTGAAGTCGTCCCCGGCTCGGTCAGGCATTTGTCAAAATGACCGATTAGCCAGTTATCTATCCGCGCGTAAGTGTCAAGGAATTTCACGGCGTTTTTACGAGTGTCAACGAAATCAACTCCCAATTCTTTCAGGCCGAGCAAGTCCTCGAGTTTCACGAACTCCCAGAACTCCGGCGCCTGCCTGATGAGATACTGCTTCACCCGAAATTCGTGATTGCCAAAAATATAAAGGATTTTTGACCGCGGGATTATCTTTCGGAATTCTTTTAAAAGCAGTTTCGCCCCGTCAACTTCTTCCCTTAACCTTGTCCGGTCGGTCGGCAATATCGGATACTTGCTTATGCTTTCGGCGTCTATCAGGTCGCCCGCTATTATGAAAATATCCGGTTGTTCGTCTTTCAGGCAGTCCTCCAACCGACTCACGGCCTTTTCGCATATTTTCGGATAATGGAAATCGGAAGCGACGCATATTGACTTTTCTTTTGAATTCGTTAAAATAGGCAATGGAGTAAAGCCGTCCATAAGGGCGGTTTTATTTTTTTTCCAGAAGCTTGACGACGATGTCTTTCAGGTCCTCGCGCAAAAGTTTAATCTCGCCGACGAGTTCCTGTATGGCCTTGGTCTGGTCGGTAATATGATTGCCGAAAAGTTTAGCCAAAACCAGGATGGCCACTATGGCCACTGCTGCCGTGCTTCCGAGTTGAGCCAGTTGGGAATAGTCCATAATTTTTTACACTTCGCAAGTTAAGCATTTCCCGCAAGAAGGACATTTGTCTATCCAGATAGAAACTTCCACGCCACAGTTAGGGCATTCGGTTGTTTCGTTTGATTGCTCTTTTTTGGTATCGCTTGACATATTTTTAATAAGGTGGTAAATGGTTAGGATATGAAGTGGATTAAGAAGTGGATTAAAGAAAATTTGGACTGGACTACTATTTTGGCATTATCATTTATTATTTTTTCTGGCCTTTCTTTAATTGTCGCAATTTTCGTTCCGATGGATTTTTCAACCTCTGAATCCCGCAAATCTTACCGAAAGTCAACCGAGAAATTTTCGGAAAAATGGGATAAATGCCAGAAAATAGTCAATACGTCGGTGATAAATTTTAATGATTCCGAATTTCAGGAATGCGTTATTTTTCTAAACGAAGCAGAAAAAGATTACTACGGAAACAAATAATCATTTCAAAAACCTTGTCGCTCCCCTTTTCGGCAATTCTTTTTTTTCTTTAGGAACAAAAACTTTCTTAAATTCAGCGACTTCTCCCGATTCTTTCAACAGAGTTTCCAACGCTTTTTTCTTTTCATTTTCCATAAATTTTTCTTGCAATTCAATATCAACCGGACTTATCTTCAAACCAACTTGCCTTAATAACTCTTGAAACAATGTTCTTTGCTGTGTTCCGCCTGTTTCAATTTCACCCCTCTCTGTGGCAATGCGACCGTAAAGTCCTGGCCTTCTTTCTCCGCTTGCCCGGTAACCTCCCGGAATTAGTTCAGAAATTAATGGCGGTGAATAAGTTTTAAGAATATGCCTGAAAACATCGCCAATTTGTTTTTCCAGCGGGTCACTTTCTTTGATTATTTTGTTCCCGTAAAAATCTTGATTTCTTCCAAGTTCGCGGATTAAGTTGAAAAATGGCAATTTTTTCAGTGCGGCTTCGGCTGGACTTTCTGGAAGTCCGGTTTCCCTTTTAATATCCCTTTCCAAAAATTGGCCGCTTATCAAATCTCCAAATGGCATTATGTAAGTTAAATCCAGATAAGAACTCCTTCCAAATTTGTCTTTTATGGGAAGTTTGATATAAAACCCATTTCTTATCCACTCTGGCTCACTCGCCCGTTCCAATTCCAATTCTCTTAAATCCGCCTGGTTTTCTATGGCGGTTTTTATTTTTCCGATGTTGGAAATTTTTGTCGGCTTGGTAATTAAAGTTTTCGCAACCTGCGGGGTGACTTTGTAAGTGAAAGTAATGAACGGATAACCCCAGATGCTTTCCCTTACCCTTCTGATGAATGGCGTAACCTGGGCATAATTGAAGGTCGCCCTTTCCGCTACTTTATATGCATCTTCCGGCGATAACCCTTTTTCTCTTTGGAAAATATACTGGGCCATTTTGGCGAACTCTTCTTCTTTCTGGTAAATATCGCTCAGTTTATTGGCAACAGCTTTCCAAACATTGCTTATTTTTTTTCCGGCCGACATCCCCTCTGGTCCAAGTAAAATATCTTTCAATTCTTTTGAGGCAAATGTATCAAGCCCTAATCCAACCCTTCTCGCCTCTTGGTATAAATCTCCTTTCGTCGTCAGTTGCTTTGCCGCTTTAGCGTAAATATCCAATCTCGCCGGTGACAATCCCTCAAAACTATTAAGAATAAAATTACTCATCACATTCCTTGCGTGTGTGGCTGGATTAAGAATGACTTTGGAAAACTTGAATCCCCCTATCACTTTGCTCGCTGCCTTTTCAAGCGGAGATTTAATCCTTATGATTTCCTGGATGTCGTCAAAAATCGGATTCGGCACGGCTTTGCCCGCCAACTCGCCAAGAGTTTTAACGTCGGGAAGTTTGGAAAATCCCTCTTCTATCGTGTCTTTGGCCCACTTTCCCGCCACTTCCTTAAAAAATTTAGCCCGTTCAATTGCTTGATTCATTTGAACCAAAGATTTGGCCGTAGGGTATCCAACTTCAAGGATTTCACCCATCGCTTCCCTGATATCTTCGGGTATGTCGGTCCGTTTTTTGAAACGAGAAATGTCAATCCTTAATGGCTTTTTTTCAAAGAATGTTTTGACCTTTTCAACGATTCCTCCGGGGACTTCGTGCTTGCGGTAAAGCCGGGCGATATATTTCCCGACATTCTGTTCGTAAATTTCTTTTTTGAGTAATCCAACTTCAACTGCTTCTTTTCCCAACCTGTCAACTTCGTCAAAAGCCGGTTTGGCTTTTTCAAATAATTCTTTCGGAAGTTCCTCCAATTTTCCGGCCTTCCTAAATTCCGCCACAGCCTTTTGGGTTTGGGAGTCAAGTTTCGTCAATGGCCTCACCAAATCCAAAAGATTTTGATTGCCGACGGCGATATTTTTTATGCTCCGTTCGGCTAATTCTCTGTAAATGGGGTCTTGACCGAATCTGTAAATGAACATCCGGCCCAATGTTTCTCCGACTTGTTTCGTTGCCTTGCCGACAACTGGAACTTTCACGGCGGTTTTCGCCGCTGCTTGCGACACCCCTTTGATTCCTTTCAACGCCGCTTTTCCCAGCCCGAAAACGGGAATGTAAGTTAGAGGGTCAAAAGCGATGTCCAGAACGATTCCTCCAATCGCTCCCGGCAATCCGTAATCTCCCAAAGCGTCTTTATCGGAAAAACTTTGTCTTGTTTTCATTCCCTCAACAAAACTTTTTCCTTTTAATAATCCGACCACTCCATATTGAAGAGCATTCAAGCTGTCAAAAATATCAGACACGATTCCTCCGCTGAAAATTTCCTTCGGCTTTTCTCCTTTTTCCGCCAATACTTTTTTCGCCTTTTCGCCAATTCCAACTTCTTCTGCCTGCCTTAACAACCCCGCAGATTCAGATAGGTCAATTTTTCCTACTGTTTCGGGTTGTAAAAATCTCGTCGCTCCCGTCGTTTTCAATTGAACTCCGGGAATTGTTTTTTTCAGATAATCCGTGGCTGCCATATTTTAAAATCCGAATAACCTTTTAAAGAAAGCAGTTGATGATTCAATGATTGATTGCGTTTGCGTCTTGGCCGTTTTCCCATAGATTTCTTCCACAATCAATCTTGCTCTATTTTTATTAAGAATTAACGGGTCAATTTCAAATTCTTCAATCGCTTTATCAAATTTGATTCCCTTATTTTTCATATTTCTTGCCATCATTCTTATTTCTTCATCTGTGTAATCTCTCGGCTTTTCCGCTTCCGCCAGCACTCTCGCCACTCGGTTTCTAATATCGGCCGGCACATTTTCCAATTTTAATGTCCCATTGGCTATCTGATTGGCATAATAATTGATTACATCATAATTGATTACATCTCCCGCCAAACCTTTTTCCGGACTCACCGCTGTCCTTATTTCTCCTGTCTTTAAATTTCTCTGAACGAATTTTCCACCAAGCATATAAGGGTCTGACCATTGTGCTTCAATTTTGTACCAATTTTTTATTTTTCCCCTTGAATCAATCGTCTGGCTGATTTTCGCCCCCTTTGGCGCGGTTTGGCCTTCCAATAACTGAATCCATTCGTCTTTTATCATTTCTATGCTGGTTTTTTTAAGTTCTTGCGAGTAAGCGTAATCGGCCAATTTTTTGTTTATTTGCTCTTCTGTATCGTTAAGAGTTATGCCAGCATCCGCGAATGCTTGGGCTGTCGTCGGGTCAACCATTTTATCTTTGATATAGTTAGCCCGCCTTTGGGCATTTTCTATATCCTTGGCGATAAGATTTATTTGGGCTTCAAGATATTTTCGTTGCTCGGCGGATAGCAAATCAATCCGATTTCCTTCTTCGGTTCTCAATTGGCCGTAGAAATTAAGTAAGGATTTATAATAACTCAATCTCGCCTGTCTGTCGGCATTAATAGCGTTCACGGTTCGGTCTATTAATCCCTGCGCTACTCCTATTTGGTTGTTCCGAGCAGCCATTACCGCCTCAATCACACCCACTCTTCCCAAGAGTTCCGCTTTCGTTTGTTCGTATTTAGTCCTGGAAATAGCCCCAGTCCGCAAAAGTTCTTGGTTGGTTTGGGTATAAGAATTTAATTGGGTAAGAAGTTTATCCAGTTCCCCAACCAATCTCTGATTGGCGAAAAAGTTTTCTTCAATCGCCAGCCGTTCTCTTTCGGATTTTTCTAATTGCTCTCTAAATGGCGAAGTCAAGGGGTCAACTTCGGCGTAAATTTTCTTTTGCTGTTCAAGATATTCATCGTGCTTTTTTTGGGCTTCCGCCTTCTGTTTTTCCAATGTCTTTATTTGTTCTTTTAGGGCATTTTCGTATTGAGTTCTGTATGTTTCAACTTCTTTTTGAATTCCGGCGGTTAAACCGGAAATATCTTCCGGAGCAGGCGGTTCGGGAGGTTTGGGAATCTGTCCGGCTATATCAATCGGTTGAACTGGTTGGGCGGACTGAACTGGCTGGGCGGACAACTTTTCAAGTAAAGCGACATTCTGCTTGGCTGTTCCGGTATAATCTGTCCCAAGTCCGAACTGCTCGTAAAGTTTCTTCCGTTCCTGAATGGATGGAAGGGCTTCTCCTTTTTGTTGATAAAATTCCCAAAGTGTTTTTGCCATAGTTTTTAGATGGTTTTAGGTTAATTTTCTTCAATTAAAGTTGAAACATTGTGAGAAACTTGAATCTCTTCCAAATCGTAATCACCCCTGATTTCCGCTTTGAGTTGAAGCCACTCAGCTTCCTTGCTTCCTAAACTTAACTTTTCGCTGAATTTTTTATTGGAAGTTATCGGTTCAAGTTTTTTCCAATTTTCAACGCTGAAAATAAAAGTTTTTCCGGCCTCTCCAAGATTTTCGTCAATTGTGCAAGTGTTTCTATTTATGCCAGTTATATGAGCCAATCTACCCGCTCCCTTGCCTTTTCTGATGATGATTTCGTCTCCGATTTTTACTTCTTCCGGCAAATCAGCCGAAAAAGTATTCAAGCCAGTCCATTCTCCATCAAAAGAAGTTTCCTCGCTTATTTGAGACGGCTCAAACCTGTATTTAAAAATTATCTCTCCGGTTGTTTTTTCCGGTCTTATGGGGTCGTATTTAATTAAAAGATTCTGCCATTTTTCATTCAAAGCCCCGGTGGTCATTTTAGACATCGTGAACCAGCCGAAAGGGGAGGTGTTTCCCTCATTAAAAATTCCTTTAACAAGAACATCATCAAGAATAGCCGCTCCGGCTAAAAGTTCCTCTCCAACATTTCCGACATTAAACAATGCCCGACAACTGCCTTCCAAAGCGCCCATTGAATAAGCGTGATACAATCTTTTCATCTCTTTTTCGTAAATCCAAATTCCGGCCGGATAAGGATATTTCCCTTCCCAAAGAAAATGAATGTTTCCGCCTTTGAAGGCAAATCCGTTTCTATGGGGAAGAACTGGAACTTTTGCGCCCTTAAAATAAGTCGGCAAATAATCGTATGGCTGAAAACTCAATCCAGTGAATTTTCTGATTTGACCGGTAATGTCTATAATATGGCAGTTTTCATCTTGGGCGAAACCGATTGTCGTTCCTTCAGGAATCTCCACCAATTTAGTGGTTTCCGAAAGCGGCTCATAAAAACAAATCATTGACGGAAGATAAGGAGATTTTTTGTTTTCCAGTCCGATGAATATGGCGTTTTTCGTTGAAACAATCCACTTTACGAAATAATCCGAAGAAAAAGTAAGCCGTCCGAAATCAACATACTGGCTTCCATAATTCGTTCCAGCGATGGGCTTTGACACGCTGCTTATTTTGTTGTCATTGCCGATGAATAAAACATCCGCCTTTCCCCAGAGTTTTATTATTCTCGGATAGTTTTCGTTTAGCGGTTTCTGCCTTAAAATATTCTGCCACAGCGATCTCCATTTGGAATTTTCTTTGTCAAGGAATTTAATGTCTTTGGTGGTAGAAAGATATAATCTTTCTTCGGCGGCGGGAATTTTCACTGAAGCCGACATCGTAGCGTCAAAATAGTATTTTGAACCATCAAAAGGAATGGCGATAGTAGCGACAACGCAATTTCTGCCAGAGGCGACATCAAATGCTCCGGGGTCTTCAGAAGCCGCCTCCAAATATCTTTCGGCTATGGCGGTTCTCGCTCCATCGTCGGCTGAACCGGTATGCCATAAAAATTCTGGTAAAATTATAAAACTTCCATAATTTGAAGGAGGAGCGAGCAAGGAAAATTCGTCAGTCGTCGCTTGCCAGGAAGCCACTGCGAGCCATAGATATTTATCCAACTTTCCGGTGTTGTGATTCGGAGGATCCGCCGGCCAGGTAGTTTCCGCTATTTGCGTTCCTTGCGGAATCCCGGCGTTGACCACGCGATAAACTACCCAATGAGGGAATGTCCCTCCTCCGGTTATTTTTCCTATGTTTCCTATCGCCGCCCTTTTGTAGAAAATTGACTGGGTGATATTGGTTGACTGACTCAATTCTTTAAGTTTCGTCCAGCCAGATATAGAAATCGTTTTAGCCCCGTATGAACTGACAACCGCCAAAAGCAAATCCCCGGGTTGAACTCCCAAAGGAGGAACTATAGTCGTGTCTCTTCCCCAAGCCCTGCCGGCAACTGCCGCGTAATTATCAGGTAAAGCGATTCTGTAAGTGATTCTCACTTCTCCCCTGGCTCCGGCGTATTGAGCGTCAGCCGCCGAACGGCCTCCACCTCCGATGATTCTTCCAAAGTTGGAAATAGAAGTTAGCCAATTCGGGGGAACATACCAGCTAAATTTTCCTCCTCCGACTCCTCCATTTGATTGTCCTCCCATTCCCGGCGTTTCTCCTGAACTACTACCCCCATTCGCCTGGTCTCCGGCTCCACCTCCGCCTCCTTTGTCTCCGGTTCCCTGCGCTCCATTTCCGCCGCTGAATTTAACATCTCCGGTTCCTTCGCTTGCTTGTCCTCCTTGGCCTCCGTTGGCTCCGCTTTTGCCGCCTTTAGCGATAACGACATTAGTGTCAAAAGTGGAATCTCCGCCATTAGTGTTAGCTGCGCTTACTCCGACAACCACTGCTTTGTTTTGACTCGGCGTCAAACCGCTGACGGTCTTCCTGGAATACGCCCCTCCTCCTCCGCCTCCGACATTGGTTGTTCCGCCTCCTCCCGCTCCCCAAACTTCAACTATGGCTTCCGACACTCCGGCCGGAACTGTCCAGGTTCCGCTTGCGGTAAAAGTGTCGGTAATCCATCTGTAAACATCTTCAACCGGCTTCCAAGAAGAACCATTATGAAGAATCATTTCGTTGTCGGGATATGGGTCTTTAACATCTTCTTTGGCTTTGGTCAATAAAGATTTAATCGCGTAAAAATCAATATTAGAACCGGAGCCGGTTCTTTCAAAAACCATCCAATACTTTTTCTTAAAATCAAAATCAGCGCCTTCCAAGTCCTTTTGGATAGTCGTAAAAGAAGTCGCCATATCAGCCGGATAAACTATAACTGAAGCCAATTCATTTCCATCCGGCTTGCCCGAATCGTCTCCTTGTATTGATATTTTCAAAGAATCAGTCGGACTTCCGACTTTTTTGCCTCCAAAAGATATTTTAGTTAATGCTCCTTCAATCTTTGAAAATGATTGAGCTGCTTTCGTTCCCCAGCCAAGACCAGTGATAATCGCCTCATCTTCTCCATCCGGGGTAGCCACCGGAGTTGTAATAATCGGCTCTTTGGAATTTTCGGAATCATCGGGAATGGAAATAATGTCGCTTCCCGCATCCGTGTCTTCATCCGAAAAAAATCCTGTTGATTCATCTTCCACAAATTCAAGAGTGTTGGAACTGGCGCGAAGTATCTTTTTTGCGTCGCAAACCGCCCACGTCTTGTCTTTTCTTTCTTCGCCATCACTTATTTTCGCTCTGCAAAAAGAACTCGGAGGACTTATTCCCTGAACATAAAGCGGTTTGAATTTCTTCCTAACCTTTACTTTTCCTTGCGCTGAAAACAAATCAATCCCAAAAGCGTTGATTATATTTCCGAAAAAATCTCCGAGATAAGAAACTATCCACTTTTTATTATTCGGATTTGGTATTCTGGTAGTAGGCATATTTATTTTCCAACCCAGCCGGTTGCCAGGCCATTTCCCGATTGCTTTACATAGAATGTAGTTCCCGCTCCACCATCAAATCTTAAATAAACACTTCCTACATTCGCGACAACTTTCCCTTCCGGACTTCCATAACCCCATTTGATATATCTGACATTCGCTCCACCGGAAGTTCCATAACCAAGACGAATGTCTTCACCGACGTATAACCGGGAAAAGGGAGTTGAAGCGTCTCCCAAAAAAATCGGAATCGCGACTTTGTAAAGATAAGTTCCACTTTCCGATTGCCAAGTTTCTCCGTTTTCTCCGATAAAAATCGTTTTATCCGTATTGCCGATAATCCTGTAAGATTCCAGCATATTTTGATTTTGGTTAAAGATTGAAATAACGCCCCAAAGCAAAGAATTTTCTTTGAACTTCGCCTGGCTGTCGGATAAAGTATTGCCTCCTTTGGTAATTGTTCCCATTATTGGACCAATCAATGGAGTGCGTTCTCCGACCAAAAATGTTTGAGGAGGGAATATGCTCGGGCCGAATGCAGCCGGAACACTTTGCGGAAGATGAACTAACCTCAATTGCGCTTGGTTGTATTCGTCAAAATCAAACTGACTCTGAACCGCCGGAAAATTTTCCGCGTCGTATTTTTTCCCCGCGATTATTCCAGCGTTTATTTGCTCGGATGATTGCTCTTTAACGCCAAATACTGCCATCCCGACAGCCATTCCCCTTTGTTTTCTGTCCGTCTGGGTAGAATCAAATATGTTAAAAGGAACATAATAAATTCCCGACTTATGCTCTCTGCCCGCCGCCAAAAGCAATGTTTTTCCCTTGAAGTCATTTGCCCCCTCAAACTCTTTACTGTTGTCTTTACCGAGATGCTGATGTTCGGAGAGAATTTTTTCCAACTTTTCTATCCTGCTTCGCAAATCATTAAGGTCATTAAGGTCGCTGATTTCATTAAGGTCATTGAGGTCATTAGGGTCGCTGATTTCATTAAGTTGTTCGTCCAATTCAGGCATAGGTTGAAGATATTCCTTCCTCTTTTTGAGGATTGTTTTTTTTATAAGCGGCGTCGCGAGCCAGTTCTTCTTCAATCCGCTTTTTTTCTTCTTCGCTTAATTCAATTTTATCTCCGTTCTCCATAATTCTAAAAATCCTACCCCAATCCTAACATTAACTTTCTGCGGGCGAGATGAGGGTTGAATGAAGTGTAAACAACATAGAGATACGGGTCATTCGTCGTGCCGGAAGTATTAGCTGAAGCATTATTGATTTGGATTCCACGATAACTGCCGCTGGGCGGCGCAGGGTCGGTATCGTCCAAGTCATAAGAAGTCCTCATACTGAACATCGCCCAACCCGCTTTATTGGCCAAAATATGAGCGCGGCCGTCGGCGTTAAGAGTGAAATGGTTATACGCTGACGCTGACCAAGAATTATAAACGATTCTTGAAGCGTATTCAGTGGGCGAATGAACGATGCATTTTGAATAATCTCCCCCAGCCAAACTTTCAGGATTGGTTTGTATTGATTTTTCCACGCCAACACTCGCGACGTTTCCGCTGTCTTCCCATAGATATTTTGCTTTGCAATAAATTGAAAGTTGGGCGCTTATAACTGAATTCGCCGAGGCCATCGCTGAAATATTAAACGGCAAAAATCCTCTTGATATTTGTCTTAAAGAAGACGCGTAGCGAATGGAAGCCACGGCGATTGTG
>Ga0209721_1001433_pt1 | contig 17716 bp, 15 predicted proteins | sample TshhotsprinmetaG_FD_184139 | JGI IMG/M metagenome (GOLD analysis project Ga0209721, IMG submission 184139) | Hot spring microbial communities from South Africa to study Microbial Dark Matter (Phase II) - Tshipise hot spring metaG (SPAdes)... | ecosystem: Environmental > Aquatic > Thermal springs... | reverse complement strand
AACTCTTATACTGACTAGCTTTATTGCTAAATATCTAAACAAATTTTACGTAAAAAATAATAAAAAAATAAAAAATAATTATTTACTACTTTTTCACTACTTTAACCCTAAAACAATTTTCCTCAATTAAAAATGAACTAATTTTTAGATTATTTAAAGATAAATTTTTAAATGAAGATATATTAACAACAAATATAAAAATTTGACAGCTTTTATTTTTGCCGTTTTTTAACTGATGATAAAAACTTTTGGTATAAAAAAAGCATTTATTACAGGTATAACAGGACAAGACGGGGCTTGGCTGGCCAAATCTTTAGTAGACAAAGGCTACCAAGTTTTTGGTGGAGTTCGTCGTACTAGTAAACAAAACTTGTTTAACCTTGACTTTGTTGGTGTAACCGACCATATCAAACTAGTTGAATTTGATTTGCTATAATACACCAACATGATGCAAGTAATTAAAGACATACAACCTAATGAATTTTACAACTTAATGACTCAGATTTTTGTTGGTACCAGCTAAACAACCAATTTATACCAGTGTGGTACGGCATGGGGGTAACTTACTTGTTGGATATTCTCAAACACTTTAGTTCTAAAACTAAATTTTACCAAGCCTCTACTAGCGAAAAGTTTGGCGAAGTCAAAGCTGTGCCTCAAAACGAAACCACACCTTTCTACCCTCGCAGTCCCTACGTAATAGCCAAACTGTATGCTCACTGGATGACCGTAAACTACCGCGAAAGTTATGGTATGTTTGCCACTAGTGAAATTTTGTTTAACCACAAAAGCGAACTTAGGGGTCCTGAGTTTGTGACTTGTAAAATCACTATGAATGTAGCTAAGTGGGAGTAGGTCAGGGTAAAACCCTTGAATTAGGTAATTTAGATGCTATGAGAGATTGGGGGGGTATGTTAAGGAGTATGTTGAAGGTATGTGCCTTATGCTACAAGCAGACGAACCAGATACTTTTGTTTTGGCTACTGGTAAAACAACTGAAATTAGAGATTTTGTTAATTTCGCTTTTGACTGTACTGGTAGACAATTAGGTGGGAGGGTGAAGGAGATAATGAATAAGGATTCGATGCTAAAACGGGTGAATTACTAGTAAAGGTTAATCCAAAATTTTATAGACCTACAGAAGTTGATTTATTACCAGGAGATTCTACAAAAGCTAAAGAAAAACTAGGCTGAGAACCAAAAACTACGGTCGAAGATTCAACTAAAACAATGATTCAACATGATATTGCTATTTTAAAAAAAATAGGGATATTAAATAAACTACAGTTAAATTATTTAAACTGTAGACTAACGCAAATTAAAAAGAATTTATTATCTTTTTAGGATATTCTCTCAGTTATAAAGTTATAAACTGATTGTGTAATCAATACGAATAAAAGTTAGACTAAACTAAAAAGTTTAAATTTTTAAGGATAATTTTTATCTGCTATTTCTTTTTGTATACTTTTATTGTATACTTCTATTACTTATTATATACTTACTACATACTTTTTTTAATATATATAAGGTAAAATGATACTAATACTATTAAGTATTTTGAAATAGTACTAAATGTAGCATAGCGGTAACCAATAACTAAAAAATCTTACTTATATCTCTCCCGAATTCTCAGTAAATAGACAAAACTGTTTAAGACAATAAGCCTTACAAAGAGAATTAAAACCAAAGATGCGCAACAACTAGACTTTGATGAAATCAAAGAGTTAGAAGAAATATAGAAAAACTAAATATGGGAATGATCAATAAATATCGATTAAAGGTTATATTTCCGAAACAACAATTTGAAGCAACAATAGCAGGTTAGACAATTAGACCTAAAAAAGCCACTCGGCAACAGTAAGTAAACATTTTTGCAAACGCCTTTTGGACAAAGAATCTATTTTAAAAAAATCTATTAAATCTATTATTGAATAGGAGAAATTAGATACAACAAAACAGTAGTCTGTAAAAGAATTCATTAATAAACCTGTGGCTGGTGGTAAAGTAGCTTTGGCTGAAATGTTTACAAGATAATTAGATGCAATTATAGAAAGCGAAAAATTGGATCAACTACTCCGCGGTTATTTCAGATTTAAATAGTTTGGTTATAGCTTCTTATATAAGAATGTACAGCAAAGTATATGGAGATAGTGAGATATTGGTTATACATTCACAGAAAATCCCAGTCAGGTTAAATATTTATTAAGGTGAACATGATTATAAAACTATATTTTAGAAAACATATAAGAGAAATTCTTTATATTTGGAAAAATATTTTAACATATTAAGGTGATGTTGTTCTTATTATTAGAGAGATGGTGTAATAGAAGGTTAATATGATGTAAAACATGTTAATGAAGAAATAGAAGATGGTAGTATTTAGTCAAAATTTAGAAAAATTTACACAACACTTTACTTAAGATTACTTAATTTAGAAGTAAAAATCTTTATCCAAAATTAGCCAAATATCACTTTCGATTTTTTGAAAATCAATAAAAAAGATTTGCTAAACAACTACCAACTTTCCCCCCACTTCATCCAAAATCACCACTTGCTTAGATCTGATTTTTTCAGATAATATGCCCTCAGCAATTAAATTTTCTATTTCTTTGGCTATTACTCTCTTTAATGGTCTAGCTCCAAAAACTGGATCATAACCAACCCTAATTAAATATTGTCTAGCTTGAGGGGTCAAGTCAACAAGAATTTGTTGTTCTTGTAGCTTTTGGTTAAGGTTATCTATTTGAATTGTAATTATTTTTTCTAATTCTACTTCTGTTAAGGGTTTAAATACAACAATATCATCAATACGATTAAGAAACTCTGGTTTAAAGAAAGACTCTAGAATTCCAATTATAGCTTTCTGGATACTCTCATAACTTTCATTTTTTTGAGTCATTTCTAAAATTTTTGATGAACCTAAATTAGATGTCATGATAATAATAGTGTTCTTAAAGTCAACAACTCTTCCTTGACCATCCGTCAAACGACCATCGTCTAAAACTTGCAATAGTACATTAAACACTTCTAGGTGGGCTTTTTCGATCTCATCAAACAAAATCACCGAATAAGGCCTTCTTCTTATAGCTTCGGTCAACTGCCCACCTTGTTCATAGCCAACATATCCTGGTGGTGAACCAATTAACCTAGATACCGCGTGTTTTTCCATATATTCACTCATATCAATTCTCACCATAGCCTGCTCTGAATCAAACAGAGCTCTAGCTAAAGTTTTGGAAAGTTCAGTCTTACCTACCCCCGTAGGACCTAAGAACAAAAAGTTACCAATTGGTTTATTTTTATCTTTTAGACCAACTCTAGAACGACGAACAGCATTAGCTACAGCGATGATAGCCTCTTGTTGGCCAATTACCCCCTTGGCTAATTCTTGTTCCAAAGACAAAAGTCTTTGTTTTTCGCTTCCAACTAGTTTACTAATCGGTATACCTGTCCACTTGCTAACTATTTGAGCAATAATTTCTTCAGTGACCTCCAATTGAATAAACTCCGCATCTTTTAATTTTTGTTCAAGCTCACCCAATTCTTTCTCTAAAGCTGGAATTTCTATTCTTTGTACCCTAACTAGGTTTTCTAAATCAGCTTCTCTTTCGTATTTGTCCAACTCGATTTTCTTTTGGTCAATTTTAGCTTGTAGTTGTCTAATTTTAGATAAGCTTTGTTTTTCTAGTTCCCATTTGGCATGCAAATCCTTAATTTGTTGTTCTAAATTTTTAAGTTGTTCTGTGATTTTTTCTTCTCTTTTTCTAACTTCTGGATCTTTTTCTTCTTTCAAACTTTGTCGTTCAATCTCTAGTTGTAACTTTTGACGATTAATTCGGTCAATTGCTTCTGGCGAGGACTCAAGTTGCATTTTAATTCTACTAGCTGCTTCGTCAATTAAATCGATAGCTTTGTCGGGTAGTTTTCTATCTGGTAAATATCTATGAGATAATCGACTAGCCGCAATAATTGCTCCATCACTGATTCTTACGCCGTGATGCAATTCATATTTCTCTTTTATGCCTCGTAAAATAGAGATAGTATCTTCTACTGTTGGTTCACTAACATAAATCGGCTGAAACCTTCTTTCCAAAGCTGAGTCTTTCTCAATCTCTCGGTATTCATCAAGAGTAGTGGCACCAATTAGTCTTAATTCACCTCTAGCTAAAGGTGGTTTAAGCATATTCCCAGCATCACTGGAACCTTCTCCCTTGCCTGCATTTACAATAGTGTGCAATTCATCAATAAATAAAATAATTTGTCCTTCCGATTTTTTAATCTCCTCAATTACATTCTTCAATCTCTCTTCAAACTCTCCTCGATACTTGGCTCCAGCCAGCAAATTTGCCATTTGCAAACTTAGTAATTTTTTGTTTTTTAAGCCATCCGGCACATCTCCTTTAACAATTCTTTGAGCTAAACCTTCAATAATCGCGGTTTTACCAACCCCAGGCTCACCAATCAAAACAGGATTATTTTTGGTTCTACGAAGTAGAATTTGTATCGCTCGACGAATTTCTTCATCTCTACCAATAACCGGATCTAGTTTGCCCTTTTCGGCTAGTTCTGTAAAATCAATGGTGAACTTTTTGAGAGTCTCAAAATTCTGATCACTAGTCGCTGAATCAACTTTGTGATTACCACGAACTTTGGATATTGCTTGTTGTAGTTTAGTAATGTCCACCAATTTTTGGTAATCGGTTTGAATAATTAAATTGTAAAAAAGTAAATCACTAGAAATGAAAGAATCTCCTCTTTTTTCGGCATCTTTTTCAGTTTCAGTTAAAATTTTATTCAATTTATCAGAAATATACTGGCCCCCACTAGTGCCACTAACTTTTGGAAAGCTTTCTAGTTTATTGTTAATACTAGTAAACAAACTACTGGGATTGACCCCCGCAAGCTCTAATAGCCTTACAGCCAGAGAATCTTTGGTATTTAACAAAACCCAAAGCAAATGCTCCGGCTCAATATATTGGTGAAATTTTTGACTAGCTAGCTGTTGAGCTTTAGCTAAAGCTTGAAGAGATGACTCGGTAAATTTTTCTGGAGACATAAAACAAAATTTTTTAAAAAAACATGTATAATGTATAGTTTTACATTATTATTGAACTTGTAAAATTTTTTATACTAAAATTTTTATACAACTATCCAATTTACAACTAACTTCAAAAAGTAATTAATTTCATTTAAATAATATATAGTGCTACATTTGAAATCTTTTTTTCAATTTAACTTCTTCTAATATTTAGATATTCGATCAACAAATTTTAACAATCTAAACTATGGAATCTTCATGAAAAAACCTTATTCAGGATCAAGACTGTCCAAAAATATAAAAAACAAACAATCCGAGTATATAAAAAATTTAGCAATCTGTCAAGTTAGTTGCTAAGAATTAGACTGTGAAGATTTGTTGTCAAAACTGGTTGTCGGTGATTCATGTTCATGATTCATGTTCAAGTTATCAAAAACTTTATTTGTAAAAAGTTTTAAAAATTCATAATCCACAAGCTCAATTAATAACAAAGAATTTATGTCTTGGTTTTGCTTTAAGGTTATGACAAAAACTTATTTTTAACTAATCAACTACCACTCTCCTGATTGGCTCTGCAATTTTCACCAAAATTTCATATGGAATAGTTTGGTTTAGTTTGGCAATTTCGTAAACCGAATTTTTGGCAAAAGGTTCGGGGCTAATAATTTGAATTTTGTCTCCTGTTCTAATATTTTGACCATCAATATTACACAAGCTCAAATTCATACAGATGTTACCAATCAGAGGTAAATATTTACCCTCAAAGCTAACATAACCTTTGTTACTCATTTTTCTAGTAAAAACTTCATAATACCCAACAGGTAAAAGTCCTATTGTCATTTTTTTATCGGCTACAAAGGTACCACCATAACTAACTTCGTCTCCTTTTTCTAGCTCTATAGTGTGAATAATTTGACTCCAAAAAGTCAAAGCTGGTTTTAACCCTTCAAGTATAGATGCTTTTGTATCTTGAGGGGGAAATGGACTAATGCCATACAGCCCTAGACCCAATCTAACGGCATTAAAAGTATTATTGTCTTCTAATCTAAGAGTCCCACCAGTGTTAGAAAGATGAAAATACTTTGGAGTAAAACCGTTTTCCTTGATGATTTTTATGGCCCGTAAAAATAATTCTTTTTGATTAAAAGTAGTCGTATTCTTGCTTTCGTCATCGCTACTTGCTAGATGTGAACAAACACCTTCTAGTTCAAGTTTTGGATATTTTTTAAGCTCTTTTAAAAAATTTTTCACTTCGCCCACTTTAATTCCTTGGCGATTCAGGCCCGTGTTTATTTTAAGATGAATTCTAATATGTTTGCCAAGATTGCCTAAAGTTTGAATTGTTTCCAAACGATAAACTACAACTGCCAACCGAGAAAAATCAAAATTTTTATAATTCGAGCTAGGTGATTGACCAATTAAAAGCACTGGCTGAGAAGTGATTTGCCAGACCTTGAGAGCCTCGTAATAACTATCAACTACAATGTAAGCAAATTTCCTTTGTTTCAAAATTTGAGCTACTTGAATTAGTCCATGGCCGTACGCGTTTGATTTCAAAACTGGCCAAATTTGGCAATTTGGTTGAATCATTTGAAAATAATCATAGTTGTGTAGAATCGCAGACCGACTAACCTCAATTAAGTTAAAAGTGTCTAATTTTTTGCTTATATAAGTTTGCCAAAAATTTTGAATTTTTTGTATTATCATTGGAGTGGTTGATTTTAAAAAAGAATTAGATTCGAAGCTGATGTATATATAAATATTTGCAGAAAAATAATTTGTATGATTTAATTAGAGACAGAATGTCTTATTGTTGGTTTTTGACAGTAATGTAAGTTAAAAAAATTTTATTTCAGTCAACTTTTAATTAAACTAAAATGTTTGCAGATATTAAAATAAATCACCCAGCACCAAATTTCAAATTAAAAGGAATTTTAAATGACCAAGAGTTAATCTGGAACCTGTCCCAAATGAGAGGTAATTGGGTTTTGTTGTTTTTTTACCTAGCAGATTTTAACCAAACTTGTGAGGATGAAGTTATAAAATTCCACCAAAAATCACCGGAATTTAAAAAACGAAATTGTCAATTATTTGGTTGCTCTACAGATTCACACTATTCTCACAAAGCCTGGGTTGAAAGTTTAGGTGGGATAGATTTTCCTCTACTAGCTGATGTGCACCACACAACGGCTATCGATTATAATGTTTTTATGGAAGAAGAAGCTGTTTGTTTGTCAGGATCTTTCTTAATTGATCCAAACGGGGCTTTAAAATATTATCAAATTAGTGACCCCAAAATTCCTCGAAATATAGACGAATTTTTAAGAATTTTAGATGTTTTAAAGTGAAAATAATAGTTGTAACAGAAATTGACTTTCTCTATTCTATAATAGACAGACAAAGTTATGATTAGTCTTTCGGGTTAATCGTCTAACTTGGGGGTAAATTTGGGGGATGTTGTTATTATTTAAAAAGTAAAACCTTCATTTTTATAATTTTATAATTTATAAAGGACAATCCCTCTCTTTATATACACAAAAAATACATAAGTAATTCTAGAATTCTCTAAAAAATCTTGTTTGATAAAAATATCTAGACAATTAGAAACGAGTATATTACAGTTGATAAGGTGATTTTTTTCTTAAACAAATAAAAAATTAAATCAAAATTAAACTTGACATCATCTTAATTATTAAAAAGTAGTCACTCTCCAAACACGTGAACGTCTATGTCTTTTGCTGATCCATACAAAAACGAAGAAAGTATAATAAATGTATTTTGGGAATTTTTACCCGGAATAATTAAGTTTTTATCTATTCTAGGCATAGTTGCCGTTCTTATTTTAGGAGGCGAAGAATATTTATCGATTGTGGACTTAAATTCATCAAAAGACAGTAACCCAATTATTCAAGATCTTACACGGAAACAAACTCCAATTTATGGAAACTTAAATTCTAACATTACCGTCTATATTGCTTCCGATTTTCTATGCTCATTTTGTGCACAGTATCATAATGATATAAATTCGGCAATAGAACAATTTGGTTCAGAAGTTAAATTTGCCTTTAAATATTATCCTATAAGTAACAATATAAACTCCCCTAATTATCAGATTGCTTTTGCAGCACAAGCAGCGCATAATCAAGGTTTTTACAAAGAATTTGCCAACATCGCATACAGAGGCCAACAAGAGTTTAAAACTAAAGGTTCTAAAATAATCGAAGATTGGGCTAATTCTATTGAAGGTATGGATACTAATAAATGGAATATAGATAGAAATTCTTCGGAAGTTAGATCAGCGGTCAGAGTATCTGCACAAGATTTAGATAGACTATTTTTGCCTCCTTCACCAAATAGTGGCGGCAAATCCAAACAGAGCGGTAGCGGACTGGGTACACCAACAACCATCATTATTAAGGATGGAGAAGTTATAGATTGGTGGTCTGGAGCTAACAGTGTTGCTTTATTTAAAATATTATCAGAACTAACGAGTGTAGATTCTAAATCACCACAACAAGAACTGCTTGCAACCGATCAACAATAGTAAAGTTTGTTTTATAAATTTTATAAATTAAATGTAAATCTAATTGAAGTTGGCTAAATATTTCTCTTAAAACATCTTAAAATTCTTTAAAAAACACAATGCCGAGCTAATAAATCAGTTTCTAGTTTCCAAAGTTGTTTTTAAAACTTTTATAATGTTTTTTAATAATCAAATAAAAAACCTCTTCTTGAGAAAAATCGGTCGATATACAATAAACTGATTTAGCTAGCAGAAATTCTTTCTAATATCAAGTCTATATATTTCTATTCAAAAAAACTTTAATTTTCAAGATATTTAATAAAAACTATTTGAAAAAAGGATCAAACTTTAAATTAAGTTATGTATAAACTATTTAGAGCTTAGAAATATATTGTTGCGATTTTGCTTGCTGTAGTTTTTCTTTTATCTCTTGATCTAGCGGTTTAAATTTATACTCTGGCAGAACAAATACTCGACTTTGATCAAACGGCCAATATCTCAAAATTTCTCTACCAAAAACAGAATATTCAGGAAAAGTGCCAACCTCTCTAGAATCTCTGCTATAATTACGATTATCTCCCATTAAAAAATAATGATTAGATTCAATCTTAGTCTTTGGAAAATAGGTATTCAGTTTGTCCATTTCCTGAATAACTTTCGGAGAAAGATAATCTTCTATTAATACAGCTCCTTCTGGAAATTCTTCGTTGTAAATAATTACGTGACTACCAATAATTTCAATAGATTCTCCGGGCAACCCGATAGCTCTTTTTAGAAAAAACACACTGGTTGGATCAAAAGGTGTAAAATAGTTTGCTCTAGCTGCTACTTCTCGATTAGCATAAACCGCAACCACTTGACCTCGATCTAATTTTTGGTTAGTTTTGCTAATTAAAAGCATCTGACCATCATAGTAGTTAGGTTCCATACTGCGACCATTCACTTTGACCTGCTGAAAAACAAAAATTCTTAGAATAATTAACAAGATTATCAAAACCCATAAAGTAGTCCAAAAAACTGTGCTTATAAGACTAAAAAAGATCCTTATTTTTGATTCCGTTGTGATTTTGTTCGAGTAAAAAAGAAATTTATCCGGATATTCTGTATTTTGATTCATAAAAAAATACACAAGAAACTAAATTTTAGGTAATTTAAGTAAGTAAAAAGAGTGTATACCTACAAAGGTGAGTTGAGTACTTAAAATAAGTATCAATGTCAAGGGATATTAAAATTGTCTATATCTTAATATTTTTCAAATGATTAGTTTACTAGAAAGTACAGGATTAACTTTTATCGAACAGAATGAAAACTTGCTCAAAATTAAAACTACTATTATACTTCATTTTAATGAATATTAAAAGTATAAAAGCTAGAAACAAATATTCTGGTTTTTATTATAAAGCCACTTATATTAGGGCCCTTGTTATTATTTTAACAGGGACAGTTCTTTCTTTAACTAGTTTTTTCTTTTTTGGAAATATTTTATCATTGTTTACTTTGTCATTTTGTACTATTATAGTATTGATTTTAGTGATGATGCCGCCAGAAGAAATTGAGGTTGCGGTAACTAAAGATGGTATTTTAATTAACAAAAATATAACTCCGTGGAATACTTGTCATAGTTGGGTTATGGTGGATCTGGGTGATGCTATAGAATTTATAATACAAACAACAAATTTAGATAGTAGTTATTACTATTTCTATACGGACCCAGAACAAGAAGGGTTCGCCGAATTTGTAATAGAGCTTTCCAAGTTTTTATCATATAATGAAGAAATAGAAAACAAAAATGTGTTTCATAAAATCATGAGGTTGATAGGATTAGCCTGAAAATATTGTACTCAATGCAAAATCGATTGTAATCTGGTCTTCTCAAAAACTTGTTTTCTAAATAAAGAGAATATAATTTATTTAGCTCATCTAAAAAACAGAACCTAAACCTTAGTAATTAACAGAGAAAATATATATCGTAAGTGTGGATAATTTATTGTATTATACATCTTGTTTATTTTTTAACCTATTTCCTGCCCTAGAGATACAAACCATTAAAAACATGTTCTTGACAAGATTGATTATAACTGCACTAGTAATAGAAACTACGGTTTATCTGGGCGATTGGCGCAGCGGTAGCGCAGCTCGTTTACACCGAGAAGGTCGGGGGTTCAAATCCCTCATCGCCCACCACGAGCAAAACCTAAATAAATCTTGAAAATATCTTAAAACGAAATTCTCATAAAAATTAAAAAATTTGTTCTATTCAAAGCTTGTGTTGATGTATTTAGCACAAGCACAAGATTGAAAGAACTCAATTAACTGTTAAATTGATTTTTAGTTAAGAAAGGTTTTTGTATTTATTTTGTTCGGTCTGGTCATAATATCGAAGCTATAGCCAGCAAGCCATGAAGGGTAAATCATATCACCTATAGAAGCGAACTGCAAACCTAAAGATTCAAAATATTCTATTTCAGCTTTTGACCAGCCACCTTCAGGGCCAACAATACAAGAAAAATCACCAGTTAGACAATTATTTTCTTTATTAGGATTAAGAACTAGAGCATTAGCGTGTTTAATCTCTTGAGCTAATTTATCTAAACTAACTACTGCTTCTATCTCTATTGACCAGGTTTTTTGGGCTAACTGACTACTTCTGATTATAATTCTATTTAACCTGTTTATATCCGGTAAATATTTAGGACTATTGTGAGATTTAAATAAAACTATTCTGGTAAAACTAGAAAATGGAATAATTTCCATTATTTTTTCTAGATAATTTTTGTCTGGAATAGCTTGGAAAAGAATTTTTGGTGGTGGTTTGGGTACATTACAACTCCCCAAAATTTCGAAAACAATCACTTTAGATTTTTTATCCACAAAAGTAACTTTTACTGTTTGCAGCGTACCTTTAAAATCGGTTATTTTAACTTGGTCACCAACCTTTACTCTCATAGCAAAAAAATGACCGGAATAATCTTTGCTAATAATTTTAGTATTTAAGTTTGGTAGATAAAAATACATATACAGATTTATGTTATCTGGGATCTTAATGAATTCTCTTAGTCAAGAAATGATAACATACTCAATTTTTAGAAAGTTTCTTAAAAAGAATAAAAAACAAATTATAATTTTTTGGAAGAATATTTAGCTTTTTTGGTTCTGCTACTTTTGCCAAAAACTTTGCTATGTAAGTCTTGTATTTGCCAATCAGTTACATGTGTATAGATTTGTGTTGTGGAAATACTGGAATGTCCTAGTAAAGTCTGAACAGATCTTAAATCACCGCCTTCAAACAAAATCTTAGTAGCAAAACTATGTCTAAGGGTGTGGGGAGTAATTTTTTTGAAAATTCCAGACATTTGAGCATACTTTTGGAGCATTAGTTGAATCATTCTAGGAGTCAGAGGTTTGGGAGATGGGCTCTGAGATGAATTGTTTTTACTATGAGATATAAATAGATAAGGATTATTATCCGCTTTTCTTTCCAATAAATACTCTCGGATAGCTTCCCGACTATGCGGTGACAAAAAAGCAGTTCGCACCTTACCTCCTTTACCTTGAATGATTAATCTATTATCCTGGTTAGAGATATCGCTTTTTTTGAGGCTTAAAACTTCTGACAATCTTAATCCAGACCCAAATATAGTTAAAATAATAGCCTGATTTCTTTTTCTTTGTAGCGTGGGAATAGTCTTATCAGTTATGATAGTATGAACTAATTTTTTTATTTCTTGTTCAGACAAAAATTCTATTCTTCTCATTCTAGCTCTAGGTAATTCTAGATTATCTGGGTTGAGCACCAAATGCCCTTGTTTAAGCATATATTTCAAAAAACTTCTGAAGACAACAATTTGGTAAGATTGAGACTTTAGAGCAAGATTGTTCTTGCGAATACTAGTTTGTTGCGAGAGATACTGTCTATATCGATTAATCGCTATTAAATCAATATCTTTAGTCTTAAAAATTTTTATGCTTTCAAAAAAATTTGCCATCCTTTCCAAGGTATTTCTGTAGTTACGAATGGTATTGAAAGAATACTGCTTGACAAGCAAACAATATGTTAAAAAATCTTCAATATCTTGTCGAAAAGTCATTTAAATATTTTCTATTTTTTAATTCATGATACTTATGTTTTTAAAAAAGTCTTTATTAGTGCTTTTAGATTTAAAAAGCACGGAATAGCTAGAATAAAAAACGAAATTTTTTTAACATAGCCAAGTATCAACCTGATTGATATTAAAGATCGATAAACAAAACGATAGATAAGCTTTGAAGTATCAATCTGATAGCTTTTATAAATTATTTATTATACCTATAAATGTTTATAAAGAACTAGCTTGGTTTTAAAATTTTAAAATGATAAACAAATCAGCACAGCAGGAATGGTAGCGGTGAGTGGGATCGAACCACCGACCTCGGGCTTATGAGTCCCACGCTCTAACCAACTGAGCTACACCGCCAAATGTGAATTACGCAATGTATTCAAACCGTTTTTTTGTCAAGACTATAATGAATGATTGTTTATCAATTTAAAACTATATCTAAACTATTGTATATTTTTCTTTCTTTAAACTATAAACTTTATTTTAGTTTATTAAACTAATCACATCTACTCAATTTTACCACTCTGAGAAGGAATAAATACAAAACTAGTTGACATGTATTAATTTTTAATCCAAGTTAATTTGACTTAATTTAAATTTCATTTAACTTTAACTTAATTAAATTAATAATTAATAAAAATTAACAAAATTAAAATTAACAAAATTTCATTAACAAAATTTCGCAAAATACACAACAAAAATTGTTTATATATTATATGTTCTTATGACTTATGACAAAAATTAATCTTACTAATGATCAAAACAATATAAATATATCATCATCTCAAACAGAATGGAAGCCCGAAGAAATACCTCAATTGACAGTAGATGTCTACCGTAACGGTAACTCCATTTTTGTTGTTTCAACTGTTGCTGGTGTAAGCCCCCAAGATTTGGATATTTCGATAGAAGAAAATACTTTATACATCAAAGGAATAAGAAAAAGACCGTACACTGAAGATCCTAGCAATATTCTTTTGGAAGAATGTTTCTGGGGTGAATTCTACCGTGAATTAACAATTAATGAGCATTTAGATATTGATAATATCAAAGCCACTATTAACAATGGAGTTTTGACTATACAAATACCTATTTTGCAACTAGTCTCTCAAAAAAGAATTAAAGTCGATGTTGCCTAAAATTAAAAAATAGTTTATAGCGCAGGCATTAGTTTGTTAATGCTGTGTTTTTGATGACTGTTGATCTGATTAGTTTTGTATCTAACCTTATTAGAGGAGGCTACTGGGTTTTTTTTACTGGAGGTTTCATAGCTATTTTTGGTTTGTTATATAAATGGGTAGACGATCAATGGTTAGATAATAAAATAGGGGGTTGGTTCGGAAAACAAGAATATGTATTTTATAGGCTGTTTCCCCCCACAGTAAACGAAAAATCTATGGGAGAAATGGAGCAAATCTTCCAAAGGTTGTGGTCTATTTACCAGCATAGAGATCCATATGAAGTATATACTGAAGGAAAATGGTATGAAGGTTATTCTTTTGAGTTTCACTCTAAAGGGGAGTATATGGGTATTTTTGTGAGAGTTAATAAGAAGCATGCTACACTTTTCAAAAGTAGCATAGAAGCTCATTTAGACGATGTAATCTTAGTTGAATACCCTGATCCACTTTCCTCATGGCCTAAAGATTGGGATAGAAAGACGGGTAGATACATTTATATGTACGGGGCTGAAATGACTATTATGTCTGCCCGAGATACAAAACCAAAAAAAGGCACCGAGACCGATATATATCAACTAAAATCTTGGAGAGATTTTCAAGTAGAGAACAATAAGCCAACATCGGACCCAGCAAGTGGTTTGTTTGGCGCTTTGTCATCTTTAGATCCAGAAGAGTATTTAGTAATTCAATTTTGCATCAAACCTTATTTCGATCAAGAAAAGATTGCAAAATGGAAAGCAATTTTACAAGAGAAGAGAGTTGAGTTCACAAATAATATGGATACAAGTATCGATGAAGAAGGGAATGTAACTTTATTAACAGACATTGAAAAATCTATTCTAAACGGAATGGATAGAAAAATTCACTCTCTTCACTACCTCACAAAAATCCGATTTTTGGCTTTTGCTAATGATCATGTTAAACAGAGAAAAGCAGTCTCTTTAGTTTATAGTTACTTTGTGCAATTTGACAGTCAGCTATTAGTTATGGTTCCAGAACCAGAAACGGTGACTTCAACTGAACCAAAAGGTGAAAAACTTGGTTTGCTCGGTCCACAATTAGATTTAATCGTTGATAAAATTTTTTATGAAAGAGAGAGGTATTTTAGAGAAAAATGTATTTATCAAGGTCTTTTAAAGAGAAGCACTGATATTGGTTCAGCGCCATATTTTTTAGTTCCTGAGGAACTAGCAGCTATGATTCACTTTCCATATATCACTAAAGAAAATTTAAAAATTCAAAACATTTCTAGACATACAGATCCAGAACAGTTGCAATTATTACAGAAAAATAACAATCTACCTTCAATCCAGCCACCGGCTATTTTACCCACTTGAGAATTTTAAGAAAGTGTTAATATGTTCTGGGAAACACTATTTATATATCTTTTTTGGATGAGTTTAATTGGGGGAATTCCAGTTTCAGCTAGAATGCTTTATATCTATATCGAAGATCGTTTTATTGAATACAAAAAGAGTGAATATTCCAAAACCCAAAAATTTGTTATTCTTAGAATCTTCCCTCCTCAAATTAACGAGTCTTCAATTCACCAAATGGAAGGTTTTTTCGAAGCTATGTGGAGTATCTTTAGAGAAAGAACTCCTTTTAAACTGTTAACTTTGGGTAGATCTTTCGAGAATCTTACATTTGAATTCCACTCCAAAGGAGGATTTGTTGCAATTTTTGTGAGAATAAATAGTATTAATCAAGAGGTTTTAATAAAACAATTAACCGAAAGATTTCCGGGTATTCAGATAGTTGAATATCCAGATCCGTTTGCAAACCTCCCAAAAGATTGGAATAGAAAAGGAGAATACGAACAGATATTTGCCAGTGATTTTAAACCAGTAGAAATAGAAACAGGTAAAGAAACTGATTTATTCCCTTTAAAAAGTTGGAAAGAATATCAAACTAAAGACAAAGTGCCTATATCTGACCCAGCAGCTCAATTATTTGGATTTTTACAAAGTATAGACCCTAAATCGTATGTTGTTTTACAATTTATAACTCGACCAATGTATATCCAAAAACAAATCCAAAAATGGAAGTCTGAATATGAAAAGCGGAAAAAGGAGTTTTTAGGAGAACAGAATTTAAAGTTAAGTAAAATACAAAAAGCGGCCAGTACAACCAACACTCAAAAGAAAATTCTTAACGATATCACCAGGAAAATTAATTCTTTAAATTATCTTTGTAAAATTAGGGCCATAGCGATGGCTAAAAAGGGTGTGAATATATCTAGCTTGGAAAATATGATAATGAGTTATTTTGTCCAATTTAATACAGAAATGATTAAAATGAGAAAGCAACCAGATACCCAAAGTGATGCAGGTCCAGAAGGAAAAGGTCCTTCAGCATTAGGTCCTATAATGGCAATGTTCTTTGAAAAAATTTACTGGGAAAGAGAAAGATACTTTAGAGAAAAAATGGTATATCAAGGTATGATTAAAAGAAATATTGATATAGGTTCTCCTTATTACTATTTAGATGTTGAATCACTAGCATCTATGATCCACTTCCCCTATATAAGTCAAAAAGATTTTGTTCGTCAAAATCTAAAAACATATACAGATGCTGAAAAAACCAAAAAAGTGGAACTTCTATTTAACCCAAAACCACTTTCTAATCTTCTAGAATAACCAACCAGAATTTCTAAAATCTGTTAAAATTTTATTTATAATCGCTAGGAATCTAAATGTACTTAAATTAATAAGATTTTATCTTATGTCATCTTCTCCGCTTAAGCTTGTCTTTTTTAGTTCTTCATATTTTGTTTTACCAATCTTAAAATCAATTATAAGTTCTCAAGATCGTACTTTGGACCAAGCTGTCTTGAACCATTACGAACAACTCAGCCCCGACGAACAACAAATTTCAGGTTTAACTAAAAAATATCTTGAAGATAGCTTGTTAAAAAGAAAAATAGAACTCAAGTTAGTAGTATCCCAGCCAGATAGAGAGTTAAGACAAAAAAAGATATCAAATCCAGTTTCAGAATTTGCTAGGAAAAATAAAATACCATTATTTTTACCAGAAAAAATCAATAGAGAATTTCAAAAGTCATCTGAGTTAATGCAAGGTTTTGACTTTGGAATAGTCGCTAGTTTTGGGCAAATAATTTCCCAATCAGTGTTAGATTTAGCTGAATATAAATTTATAAATTGGCACCCTTCTGACCTACCAAAATATCGAGGAGCTTCGCCTATGTCGTCTTTACTTTACAATGGAGAAAACCAAACGGCTCTCTCTTGGATTGAGATGACTAAAGAAATGGATGCTGGAGATATTTGGTTGAAAATTGATCGAGAAGTTGATAATCAAACCACTTTTACTCAGATTGCACAGAAAATGGGTAATTTAGGTGCAAAAACTTGGTCAATTGTAATAGCTAAAATTATTTTAGCTGAAAAATATAACTTAAAACCTATTCCACAGAATCACTCTATGGCAACTTTTTGTAGTAAACAAACTAAAGAAGATGCAATTATAAAACCTTCTGAGATGTCTTCTACACAAGTTTTTAACCACTGGAGGGCTTTTGTAGAATTCCCTAAAACTAAATTTTATTCGAAATATTTTAGACAATTAATTTGTCTAAATGTAGCTGTAAATACCTGGTCCACATTGCAACCTTTAAAAGAAGCTAATTGGAAAATAGTTAATGAAAATGAAGAATGGCTACAATTAAAAGGGCAAAAAGAAGTAAAAACTTTACTAAAGTGTAAAGTAGGTTTCGTTGAAGTAAAGAAAATAACCTTAAGCAATGGAAAAAGTATAGATTTTCGAGGTTTTTGTTTTCCTTGAATTCTTTAAAAATCAACAAAGTCAAAATAGTTGATGATAAGAAATTACCGCATTTTTAGTAACCCATTATTAG
>Ga0209721_1001432_pt1 | contig 17717 bp, 12 predicted proteins | sample TshhotsprinmetaG_FD_184139 | JGI IMG/M metagenome (GOLD analysis project Ga0209721, IMG submission 184139) | Hot spring microbial communities from South Africa to study Microbial Dark Matter (Phase II) - Tshipise hot spring metaG (SPAdes)... | ecosystem: Environmental > Aquatic > Thermal springs... | reverse complement strand
TGGATGACGTTAAGTAAAAACGGTGAAAACAGGCAAACCGCCCAGGGCGGCGATTGAAAATAGGTAAACCCCCGCCCGGGGCCGAACTTATAAGCAATTTCCCACCTACAATCAAGACGCACACACTGCATTATCGGTAACCGACCTTGACCTTTTCCGAGGGCTTTCGGTACATACCCACCAACAAATTCGACGTATTGTCGAATCGGCAATTCCTCCAATAGGCCGGACCTCGTAGTCCGGCCTTTGACCGGGGGAAGATTTCCCACACACCGGGCTTTTGACGTAGCTCAACCACTTTTTCTTAAACAGTCTTTAAACACCTTTGTTGTAAGGGAGCTGGTGTCTCCCCCGCTCACGCCTTACAGGAAGAAGTAGACCATCCGAAAGAACTCGGAAAAACGTAGATTCTCGGAAAATAGAGTCTCGGAAAAAAATAGAGTCTCGGAAAGTGCTCGGAAAGAAGTGAGCCCCAGGCGGCCTCGATATCCGCCGGCTAGCCGAATCTTTTGCCGGGGCACAGCCGCGAGGTTGATTGGAGGACCGCTACAGATGATTGCTACAGCCCTCGGCCTACCGCGTGGCTCGTGGCAACCTCCTCAAAGAGACTTTGCCAGCATTGCGTGAGTCGTTTTCGACTAGTCTTTTTCCCCCTATTCTTGGTTGCGGTTATCCTAGCGTTAAGAGTTTCCTATTCACGCCTTTTCCGATTTGCTGGGTTGCGTGCGAAAGCCGGTCGAACGTCGGCGTCAGTCGGAATTTGGAACCAATTTTCGTATGCATTTAATTTGAAGAATTTAATTTGAAGAATTTAATTTGAAGAATTTAATTTGAAGATTTTAGTTTGAAGATTTTAGTTTGAAGATTAAGCGGAAGCATTGAGCAATTTCATTGGAGGATCCTGCGAAAACCCATTCCCGATAGAGGATTGTCAGGCTATCGCGGCCCCAGACTCGGTGGTTATCGGCCCTGGCACAACTGGGAAGCCAAAGGGCGAGCCACATTTGCTTTCAAACACCGCAGTGAGGCAAATCAATTAACTTTGGCGGCCAGAAAGTGACGAGATCCAACTGCACTCTTTCAGCTCAGCCGGCTTTGTCGGGTATTGTGCGGCTGCTATTCGTCAGTGGCCGGGAAAGGATTGGGGCTTGGCTCGTCGAGTCGCTGGCCAAGGAGATCCCGGGCACCGTATGTCGGGATGAAATAAGCGGATCGGTCGCCGGCTTAGCGAAACTTCGTGAGGAGAATTACGATCTTGTCTTTCTAAGTCACGAGCCGCCGGAGCTCGATGCCCTTCAACTGGCGCAAGCTGCCCGGGCAAGTGGCGCCGATTGTCCCATGATCGTTCTGGGCAATCAGAGCGAGCAGGAACTTTCGGTCGTCTGCCTCGAGCACGGGGCCGATGCCTATCTGTGTGCCCATACGGCGGTGGTACGGGGACTTCGATGGGTCGTCACCCGGGCCATTGAGTGGCGTCATTTGGTTCGCGAAAGCCGCCGATTGCTCCAGAACGAAGAGCAGCGGATTCAGCGGGAACATGAAGAAGTTCAGCGACTTCTTCAACAGCAGGCAGCCCTAGCCCGGCGGGGAAAAGCTGAGTTGGCCGGGGCAAGAGCCCATTGTAGTGCAGCGGCCCACCGACTTGATCCCAAGAGCGATCCGTGGTCGAGTGCGGCCGAGCAACCGGCTGAAATCACTTCAATTCCCGTTCTCCCGCTTTTGCCGCCCGCTTTGACAACCCATTATCGGCAATTGTTGCGCACTTACGTCATCATGGGTTCGGGGAACCTTGCCCGGGAATTGAGTGACTTAGTGGCCATTCTGTGCGCCGCCGGTATATCGGCAGCACAAGCCCTCGAATTACACGTGGCGGTCGTCGCGGAATTAATCCGAGGTTTAGGGCAGCGGAGTACCCGGCATGTGCTGGCCCGGGCCGATCTTCTGATCCTCGAGCTGATGATGCGTTTAGCCGACAGTTATCGCACCCGATACCGCGAGCTGCGCTCCGCCGCCGAACAGCCATTTCTACCGGGCCTTGAACCGCGCATGCCGCAGGCCGCTTGATGAGCTGAGCCGTTTAATCAGCAAAGCCGGATGGTGAAATTTTCTGCGCTTCGGCGGTCGGTTGCAAAACCCTACCCCGTCCTCCTTTCAACCCGGTATTTGCTGCCTAAGCCGGGAGTTACTATCCGCAATATTGGTCTGCCGCCAAAGGTATAGGTATTGGTTGCCCGCCCCGGGAGTTACTCCCGGCGTGCAGCATGCTCCGAGGCGATCCCGGAGGCCATCCGCCGCTTTATGGGGGCTTCCTCCATCGCTGCGGAAAATCGCACCGCTCAACAGGTCATCCACGCCTTGTGGGGGGCTTCTTCCCTGGAAAACAACCGTTCGATTCCGAATTGCCCACAGAAAGCAAATCCCCTAGGATTAGCCGAGAGAGCCCGTACCATTAGCCGACAGAAAGGGAGTAACGAGGGCCGACGGCCCTTTATGCCGCGAAAAAGGCCCGATGAACTTGTCGAAATTGCCTGAGAAAGCTTGCAGCCGAAATGAAGCCGACCGCTTTTTTCCAGAGTGAGCCTCTCGGTTCGATTTTGGGAGCTTTGCGGTGGGCACACATATCCGATATCCGGTCTATTGGGTGTCGGCCGGGGCCCGAATAATGTCGGGACTGCATATCAGATTACGAGGTGGTTTGAACTATCGACGCGTTTTCTCAAATATTCTGAAAGCCTTTTGCCCGGCCCGCTTCAACGAGGTTTGCTATAAAGTCGGAAAAGATAGCGTAAAACGTGTGGCCCGGCCGGAAGCCCATCACCGGAAAAAAATCGGAATCGCATCACCGGGGAATAATCGGTGAGGCCCACCGTACAATTTTGTGTAATAATCTTAGGGGGGACCCTATTCTCCTGGGGAGGGGGTAGCGTCGGAGGGGATGCGATCTTCCCTTCGGCAAGTTCGCGGCTATCGATCGCGGAGCGTGCCTACCGGCCCTCTTGGCGGGAAAGCCACACTTGCTGTGCCCACCACAATGACGGCGAACTGGTGGTGCACTTTGGAAAAAGAAGCGACGAAGGGGGCCTGATGCCACAACGTTGAATCGTAGGTGCCTCCCTAGCAAGAGAAGCGGCCGCTCACCTTGGCCGGATGTGTTGTAAGAGACGTCAAAGTCCCCCGCGCAGGAGAGGTGACCGCCCGCGCCAATTAATTTTGGATGTTTTCCCGAAAATCGGCGTCAAACTCCCGCCGTTCGATGGGGTCTTGCTCCCTGGGAACCGCAGCGTTGATGAGCAGACATCGAGAGAGGAAGGTGGACCGTGATTCCAACCGACAAAGATCCGATCGAACCTCGGTCAAATAGTTCGGGCGAAATCTCACCCGCGGATAAGACGCAGCCACCGGTACCCTATCATTCTGCCCTTGAGGAGCCGGGCGAGGACAGCATGCGCCGGGTTTTCCGGCTACTGGATAACGTGCCGGCCATGGCGTATCGCTGCCGGAACGATCCTTCTTGGACCATGGATTGGGTCAGTCAAGGGTGCCTCCCCCTCACGGGGTATGAACCGGAAGATCTCCTGCTGAATCGTCGGGTTGCCTACGGCAATTTGATCCATCCCGACGATCGGGGGATGGTTTGGGACACTGTGGAACAGGCCTTGGCTCGCCGCGAGCCTTTCGAGTTGGTCTACCGGATCCGAACCGCCGCCGGTGAGCTTCGTTGGGTTTGGGAGCGCGGTTTCGGGGTTTTTGGCCCCACGGATCACCTTCAGGCGATCGAGGGCCTCATCATCGACATTACGGCCCGGGTCGAAGCTGAGGAAAAACTTCGTCGGGCTCAAGAAGACTTGGAACGGCAAGTCGCCCAACGCACGGCGCAGCTCAGCGAGACGAATGAACAACTCAGGGTTGAAATTCAGTCCCGCATTGCCGCGGAGGAAGTCCTCCGATCTAAGCAGCGGCTTTTAGAAGACGGACTTGCCGTTCAAGAACGCGAACGCCAGATCCTCGCCTACGAGATCCACGATTCTCTGGCCCAAGATCTTACGGGACTATTGATGCTCCTGGATAGTCTGCTTGCTCGCGGATTTGATCTTCAGGCCGAGCTCAGAAGCGGCTTGGAGCAACTGCGCAAAGGGCTTCGTGCGACACTCGAGAAAACCCGGCTACTCATCAGTAGGCTGCGTTCGCCGACTCTGGAAGATGTTGGACTGAGTGAATCGGTGGCGGAATTGATACGGCAAGCCCTATTTAGCCACAAGCTCGATATCGAGCTCCAAAGTGAAGGTCCTTTGGATGAACTCCCCTCCGCCATCAAAATGGCGGCTTTTCGCATCGTGCAGGAGGCATTAACGAACGCCATTCGGCATAGCCGAAGTGACCGAATCCTCGTGCGGATGGCGGCCTGGCCCACTAGACTGGAGCTTGAAGTGCGGGATTGGGGTGTCGGTTTTGATCCCGACCGACCGGTGCCGGAGCACTTCGGCCTGGAGGGAATTCGAAAACGCGCGGAGCTACTCGGCGGAAAAGTCACCATCTCCAGCACCCCAGGCGGCGGCACTCAAGTTCTGGCGGAATTCCCCTTGGAAGGGGGGGCTGCCCCATGAGCTAACGCAGCGTAGGCTCAACGCCCTGACTTTCCCCCCACAAGAAGGGTATGCTCTGTCTAACCTAAGGTCCGTCGTACCATAGGGATTCGCTGGTAGCGGCATCCGACAGGGCTAAAGACAGCACTGAGCTCCGTCAGAGCAGGGATCTTTCCCTTTTTTAGAAAGTGCGCGTACCGATAAAGCGTCGCTTTCCGCCGAATTGGGAAAATTCCGCTTCGCAAAAGTCCGACAACGGCACATCCCACGTTACCCCATAAATGGGGGGATGTTGCGCAGTCCGCGATTTCAACTTTTGGGAATCCGTCGGCTTTTAGCACTCGAAAGGATCCACCGCGAAAACCGGAGGGATGCCGGCACCACAATCGGAAGGATGTCGCCAGAGCAGCCACAAAAGGGGAAAGGATACCGCCATCAGAACCGCGAGGATCTCGCCGTACCAACCGGGAGGATGCCGCCACAAGAAAAGGGGGACGCCGCCATATGAAAGGAAAGGATCCCCATTGCCAGGGATCCCGTGATCCCGCAAGCCCCGCGGCCGCCAAACGATCGGGGCCCCCCTTGTGGAGGGGCCCCAAAATTCCATGAGCTTTCCGGAGATAAAATTCTCGACAGGAGAGCTTGCGCGAGGCCGTCCTGGCACCGGCGGGTCATTTTCCTCCGAGGTCTCCGAGTCCGCGCAGCTATCCTATTACTCGGAGCTGATCGAATATCCCCGAGATCCCCGAGTCTGCGAGGCGGTTTGTAATGAGGCCCGCTCAAGCATTCTCACCTGCTGGGGCAGGATTGGGGCTTGGCGGAGATGGCGGCGGCTGCTGCGGTGCCCGAGGACTTTGTTGAGGTCCCCTCCGTGGCGGGAGGATGGGGCCCCGTTTCCGCAGCTCCTCCACCGATTGTCGCAGCTCGTCAATGCGGCGCTGCAATTCCTCCACGCGCCGCTCCAATTGCTCGCGCAATCTTCGCTCTTCTGGCCCCTCAAACCAGGGGAAATCCCAGTCAAACGTCGGGCCTCTTACGCCCGGGGGTTCCGGTCCATGCGGCAGTTCCTTTCCTCCACGAAGCATTCCTTCGACATGCTGGCGGATATCCGGCGGTAGCTGGCCTAACTGATCCTCCGTTACCTCCCAAGTTTGACCATCCCGTTTAACAACGATTTTTGCCGGTTCATCCCCCTTCTTAGTAATAGTGATGGTCAAGTTTCCGGGTAAAGGCGGGTGGGCCTTCGCCCCAGGCGGCAAAATCCGGCCCGGATACCAAAACCGGAATCTCCATTGTGGGGGGGTAGCCGGGGGCCAACCTTCCCGCTGCCAACGTTCGAACCATTCACGCCACGGCTCAGGAATGGTAGGCCCGGGCTGTTGCGGCCGCTTTGCCGGGGTAACCGAGAGCTGTTGCTTTTGCCCCCGACGGATTAACTCGAGGGAAAGCGGCTGATCCTTCGCCTCGTTTATCGCATCCACTAAGTCCTGCACCTGGCGCAGTTCCTTCTCTCCGGCTTTTACCAGCACATCATATTTTTTCAAACCTGCCTTGGCCGCCGGGCTATCCGGCACGATCTCGATTACCACCACTCCGATGCCCTCGGCAAGATTCAGTTGTTCCCGGAGTGCTTCATCAACTTTTTGGCACTCAACACCGATCCACCACTCACCCAGCTTGATAGGGCCACCCCAGGCTTTGCCGAAAAATCCTGGGCCAACGAGCTCGACTTCCACGGGCCCCATGACGGCTCCTGCGGCTGGACCCTCAGCCAGCCAAAAAACTCCGGGTGTCGGCATGGGGCCACCCATAATCCCACCCCTTGGAGGGGGCTCGGCAGTGCCTCCGGGCGGCGGCGGAGAGACTCCTTCGCGAGCTTCACCCGTCGTTTGCTGACCAAGCAATGCCCCGGGGAAAAGCAAGCCCAGCATCCCCAGCAGAACGACCCCGAAAAGCCACCTCGATCCTACGTACGCATACCACCTTCCCATCGCTTGTACCTCCGTCAAAAATTCCAGTGCTATCCGAACGATTTACCCAAGTTTCTGTTGGCCGTGCGAAATCCCGCAGGTTCTCCGTTCCTCCGTCTATCTGTTCAGCCCTTGAAGTCGGTCATTCCGACCGAGCCGCCCTAAATGCTCTGGCTTAATTCCCCTAAAACTTCAGCTCTCCTCGTGGATAGGAGGCGTTCATTGAAAAACTCGATTTCCCACAAAGTCAATTTGCACCTCATCCACAGGCAGAATGACTTGGCGGCCATCCTCTGTAAGCCACTCTAACAATCGGCGCTGATGAATCACCTGATGGCCAGAATGCAAAAGCTCTCTCAGATCCATCCATACATTCGGGGGGGTAAAAAAATCCTTCCAATCCTGATGAGCGGCGGCCACTTCCCGGGCTGGCACCACGACGAATGCTGTGGCTTCGTCCGCGGAAGTCACCGGAATGTTGACCCAAGACCACGCAAGCTCTCTATCCGTGCCGTGCACCGGCTCCGGTACCGTACCGCCATCAACCCCCGAAGCGGTTCCGCTTTGGGTCGGCATGGCGCCCGCAATTTGAGCAGCCGACGAATCTTCAGAAGAATCACGTTCGTCGACGGCCCACGCGCCGGTTTCAATACCCGTGGTGCCGGCGGCAGAACCCTGTTGAGTCGCTAAGTTCACTTCGCCGGAAAAGCCCGAGGTATTCCCCACCGCCACCGCCGCCGCACCGCTTGATTCGGCACCGAGTTCGCTCGAAGCAACCTTCAGCCCGGCACCGGTCCCTGGAAACTTTCGGACAATATCGTATGGCAACAAAGCCTCCCCGCACCAGCGGCCTACCCCAAACCCAACCAGCATACTGGCTGCGATCACCAGGGCCAGCCGGATAGCTCGGGCAACTGGTGAACCGGGGAAACCCCGTTCGGAACGAGCTCGAAAAGCCTCAGATTTCATGCCGGCGTTCAATCCGGCGGCAAACCCAGATTGATCGGCCGGAAGCCAATCGTCTGAGGAATCGAGTCCGCAGCCGCAAAAGCCCGATAGCGTAACCGGGTGCTCCGTGACCGGAGGCTGATCGCTTTTTTCCTTAGATAGCGGCCGGGTGGAAACGGGATCATTCCTCCCGGCGGGGGATGCATCAACCACAGGTGCGGAGATCTCTCCTACAAACACCGACAATTCCCGCCGCCAGCGCTCTGCCTCCAAAAAAGCTAAAGCGCATTGACGCCACCCACCCGGGGTTTGTTCGAGTTGGGTCAGAAGATCCCGCTCCTCTTGCGGGGCCAATGTCCCATCAACCAAGCGGTCGATCCGCTCGCGGATCGACATGTCGACTTCCGCTTGCCGTGGAAGGTCGAACGCTTGGGCGATGGAGAATCGCTCCGGACTCTTTTCATCAAAATCCGCTTCTCTCCGACTCATTCCGTCCACCTTCGCCACGGATGTTCCGGCGATTGCACGCGGTCCCCAGCCGGAGCAACAACCTCCGTGTGGACCGCCGGCAAATCGCGTAATACTCCCCTCGTCGTCTCTCGGCCTTTTTCGCTTTTAATCTCCCGATTTAATCTCCCGAGGCTTCCGGAGTTTTAACCTGAAGGCAATCCTCGCGGATGATGGGTTCCCCTTTGGCTGATAATGGCGGCGGGCTTACAGGATGCAATCCGGTGATCTTCGTCTTGCTTTTTCGGTTCGGGCACCCGCTCGGTCGCTGAGCGGTTATCCGGGCCAATTGCGCGCGAAGCCGTTCGCGGGCGCGGTGCAATCGAGATTGCACGGCCTCGGGGCTTAGGCCCAAATGGGCAACCAGCCGTGCGTAGGACCAGTCTTCGCCATATTTCAAAAGCAAAATCTCTGCATCTTTCGGAGGGAGTGCGGCTAAGGCTTCGCGGAGTATGCTTCGCCGTTCGTCAGCCAAAAGCCAGGACAAAGGGTCATAATTTGTAGATGCTTTTTCCTCGACTTCCCGCAGCACCTCAGCAGCTTTTCTCTCGCGGCGCTCTTCCCGGCCCTTTCGCCGCAAGTAGAGCAATGCTTGGCGAACGGCCGTTCGATACAGCCACGCTGCTGCCGCGGCGGGCTCGTGAGGCAGGCGACCGTTTTTGCTCAAAGCCACGGCGATCTCCTGCATCAATTCATCGACGACGTCTGCCCGACGAACCCTGACATAAAGCACGGCGCGAAGCCAGCGCGAATGGTGGTTCAGAATCCGGGACCATTCGTCCCCGGAGCTTTTCCCGTCGGAACTCACTTGCCCGCTCTCGACAGCTTTATCCATATCCACCCTTCAAAACGGGGTGATCTGTCAAAAGATTTATTGCCGCCGCGGCATTAATCTTTCGCCAATTTTTTGGGAATTTGCTGGGGTGATGGGCAAAGGGGTTTGCCTGACCTGCAGAGTGTCAATTTAGTTGGCAATGCTTGTGATCTTTGTATAGCTGGAGAGGATATGAAAGCTAATGCATCTAATGGTGCATGCAATAAATAATGTGTTGCTGTAAACAATGTAATGCATTGCTGTGAACTTACCGTGTCGCTGAAACTTCTACGGGCGGCAGGAGCTCTGGATCCGAGGCCCAGGGATTAATAAATCGGTGAAACAGTCGCTTTCGCGGAGATGTTTGACACTGCTGTCCGCGTGAAAATAATGTCCGAGTCAAAATCATTTGTCGGCCTGGAAATAAGCGCCGGGGCCTCCGTCGGGCAGCCGGTCGGTTGATTCTGTACCACTCTCATTCATCTCTAATTCATCGCTGCGCACGACAGCCTCGTAATTCCGTAGGCGGGGTTACAAACCGCTCAATGTTTTAAAGGTTTAAAGGGGTTAATAGGTTTTAACACTTTTTTGGGGCGGTGAATTTCCTATGGCGGGCAATTTTCTTAGAGCGGGGAATGTTTGAAGAGGTCAATTGGGTCGGATGGAAAAGATGGTCAAACATGAAGGAAATCTAGGTAATTGGGGAAGCAAGAGTGAAATAGAGGTACAGTGCGGGGGGTAAGTTGCCGCGATGACGCAGAATGTCAAAAAGGCAGGGCAAAAGGGAGATGGGGTCAACCGCTTTGCAAACGTGCTGGGAATACGGTTTGCCGCCACCGGGAGGGGGCGTCGGATAGGCTGCCTCCATTCTTAACTCTGCAAGCGTACTGGGTATACGGTTTGCGGGCACCGACCTCTTGCATTCACAGCCTGAAAGAGAAAAGTTCTGAAAGAGAAAAGTTATGTTGCAAGGGTCGCCCATTTAGGTGTCGACTATCCCGCAACAAACGGGTTCCATCTCCGCTCTTGTCCGACGGTTGTCGGCGGGCCGTGACCCGGCAGCAAAATCGTATCCTCCGGGTAGCCAAATATCACTGTGTTGATTCCCAAGATTAGCTTTTGGTAATCCCCACCGGGGAAATCGGTACGACCAATGCTCCCGGAAAAGATCACGTCACCGACAAAAATAATGATGGGTTTTGCAGCCTCGCAAACGAAAACTAGGTGACCTTCAGAATGACCCGGAACCTCGCGGGCCAATAACCATAAGCCTCCGTAATTCAGAGTTGCCTCACCACTTAATACCAAGTCGGGCGGGACGCTCCTCAAGGGGACGCCAAAGCCATGCGACAAGTTCTTTCGCGGGTCGGTCAATTTGTCCGAATCCTTTGCCCCGATTATTACCGGACAATCTGGCCAGATTTCTTTGAGCCGAGTATTGCCCGCGATGTGATCGACATGCCCGTGGGTATTGAGAATGGCTACGGGATTCAGATTTAGCCGCGAGATCGCCTCGATGACAAGTTCCGGTTCAAACCCGGGGTCTATGATCAAGCATTCATTCTTCCCGTCCTGCCAAACAAGATAGCAATTCTGATCAAAAAGGCCGGAAACAACGCGCTCCCAGAGTACGTTTCCGGCCCGATTGCATGTCGGTTGAAACCACTCGCTCATGTTTTGGCCATTACTCGATCGATAGCCCAATAGGTGGCGCTTTTTATTTGATAACCAAAACGGTCAGATTTTGCCCATGCAATGAAACATTTTTGATTTTGCGGCATGTCGATATACCAGCTTTATACTGTTTGAGTCCTCGTAGCTAAATACCGCCGGATACCGCCAGCTCAACTCGGGAGGACATCTTCGTTTTTCTTTAGTCTGATGTTGCCCTGAGGATTTTTCGCAACCGGCAAAATCCACCAATTCTTCTTCCCCGGAAGTATAAGGGATTCGGGAAGAGTTTGACGATATTGACTGACACACAGGCTGATGGGAAAATGCCGGTCCCCCGGCGGTGGTGGGGCACGCTTAAGGGGATTGGAGCGACCGTTACGAGCCTTTCTGCGGATAAAAGTCGATAAAAATAGTCAAGGAAGGAAAAATCGCAACTACTTTTTATAGGTGACAGCTGCGGGGAACTGACCATTTTTATGTGACAGGTGCGGGGAACTAACCAGGAGGTATCGGCCGAGAAATTTTCCGGGAAGATTGCCTCGCTAAACGGTGTCAGATTGTCACATTATCGACTTGCCCGGCTGATACCGGCACGGCTTATCGGAGCAAGTTGCCAAAATCGGTTGGGAAAGCTTTATCTTTTGCGGGGCTTTGTCCAGCGAATACACCGGGGATTTGCCCACCCGATGCGAAGGTATCGGAATTCCAGCTTAGCCTGAAGCTCTGAGAGCAGGAGGCAGCCGATAAAGAAATTGAAGGTAGAAAATCAATCAAAAAAGGGAGAAAACGGATGGATCCACGGAGGCTCCGGGTTGCTTGGATGCTTGGCCTGGTTCTCATGCTATTTGGTCCTATGGTTTCGGGATCTTTGGGGCAAAGCCCGGGACCAAGTGGTGGCGAAGGGCAACATTTCCATCCGCGCCCCACTAGAAGCACGCCACAGGTCGTCGAAGAAACCGAAAGCGCGGCAGGCCCAAAGTATCGCGTAGCGGATCATACGGCCGTTTCGCCCATCCTCACTGCCCTTTTGAGTTTCGCACAGCCGAACGAACATCCGCTCATGCCGGCAATCCGCTGGGCACGTCGTGAGTTGGAAAACGTGCGCCGACTCGAGGATTATTCGGCCATCATGGTCAAACGCGAAAGAATCAATGGGCAATTGAGTGAGGAAGAATGTGCATTTGTGAAGATTCGTCACCGCCCCTTCAGTGTTTATATGTATTTTTTGCGACCGGCGAGTATTCAGGGACAAGAGGTGATCTGGATCGAAGGAGCGAACAACGGTCGCATGTGGGCCCACGGAACCGGCTTCAAGCGAATTTTTGGCACCGTCTCCCTCAGCCCCACGAGCCCGATCGCCATGCAGAACAATCGATATCCGATCACCGAAATCGGATTGGTGAAGCTCGTGGAGCGGCTCATCGAGGTGGCCGAACGGGATGCCCAATACGGGGAATGCGAGGTCACGTACTATCCCGGGGCGAAGATCAACGATCGCTCGTGCCTCTGCATCCAAGTGACCCATCCGGTGCCGCGGCGAAACTTTATGTTTCATATCGCGCGGGTGTTCATCGACGAGGAGCTGAGCTTGCCCATTCGCTACGAGTCGTATGATTGGCCCACCGAACCGGGTGGCCCCCCCCTCTTGCAAGAGCAATACACGTATCTCAACCTGCGGATTAACAACGGGTTTACCGATTTGGATTTCGATATCAAGAATCCGCAGTACGGGTTCGTGTCCAGGTAGTCCGCCCACCGATTGGCACGCAAGACATCGGCCGTTTCGAAATGGGGGCAACTTTCGGAGAAAAACTGGGGGCAACCGTCGAATAAATTCGCGGTTGGTTCAATTAGCGAATAAACAGTGCTCAACCGAAGCAGTAAAGGCCTTGGTTGGAGGGTGGGACCCTTTCCCACCTCGCGGGTTCCAAGGCCTGTTCGTTTTCCGGCCGTATTTTTCGTAGGTGGATTTTGTAGGGGGATATTTTCTTGCAGGTGTATCTCCTGCGGCTACTTCGGCTGCGACGACCGCAGGCAAGCCTGACCTGCTTACGGCCTTTTCTGATTTTCCGCCGGGCCTCAACGCCGACATTCTCACGACCAACCCCCGCTAGAAAACCCGCTGACTCCCCAAAGTAGGCAATCTTGCTTTTCCCGGCTTTAGCCTCTTCATTTTGCCCATTTTCTTTTTACTCTTTCTTTTTCCTCTTGATCTTTCGCCGGTTAATTTCGCCCAGCCTGAGTGTTTTGCGGTTTTAAGTGGATAAAATGCATAGAAAAGGTGGATAAAATGCATAGAAAAGAACGAAGCCTAAGGGCGCACGCTCACGTCTCAGGGACGCTTTCCGAGGGGACGTTATGACGGATTGGTCTACGGGATTCCCCGCCGGAATGAAAAACTCGGCAGACCTGTCGCACAGGCCCGCAAGTCCTCAGGGTCGGTTGGGTTCGCCGGTTTTGCGGTTTCTTGGTGCAGTCACACTCACGTATCTGGGATTGGTCGCTATAACGATGATCGGAGAAGAGGCATTTATCTTTTTCCCCTCCCGGTATCCCGAGGGTCTTTGGAAGCTTCCTGCTGGGGTTGAGGAAGCCTTCTTTACCGCCGAGGATGGCGTGCGCCTTCACGGTTGGTTCGCAGCTCATCCCGCACCGCGCGCGATCGTGCTGTATTGCCATGGTAATGCGGGAAACGTCACACACCGGGCCGACATCCTTTATGCCCTGCGAAATTGGTCGGAGGTCTCGGTTTTGGTGCTCGATTATCGGGGGTACGGAAAAAGTGAAGGTTGGCCCACCGAGCACGGCGTCCTTGCCGACACTCGGGCTGCGCGAAAGTGGCTCGCCTCTCGTACGGGGGTGGAAGAAGCCGAGATTGTCCTCATGGGGCAATCCCTTGGCGGGGCAGTTGCGGCCGTGATAGCTGCTCGAGATGGGGCACGGGGCCTTGTCCTGGAGAGTACCTTTACATCAATCCCGGAGATGGCAGCGTATCATTACCCCTGGCTACCGACCCGTTGGGTCATCCGAACGCGGCTGGATGCACAAGCGGAAATCAAGAACTACCGCGGTCCCGTCTTTCTGTGCCATGCCGAGCACGACTCGATCGTCCCTTATGTCATGGGTCAGCGTTTGTTTGCGGCCGCCAATGAGCCGAAGGAATTCATGACCATTCCAGGCGCCGATCACAACGATCCCTTGCCCCGGGAATACTACATTCGGTTGCGAGAATTCTTCTCTCGGCTTCCTTCTCGTGTCGGGTTGGGGGGGTAAATCGTGCCGTGTCTGCGGCGTGACCGCGACAGAACGCCGGGTCGTTGCCCTTCTGTTGGGTGCCGCTCCGTCAACCCCTTCCTATTGGGCCGCTGCCCCTTCGCAGGGGTATCACAGCCGATAAAGCCGGCAAAAGCTTCCCTTTAAAAATTACACTTTTTACATGTTCTATACTTTTCTGTGTGGGGACTTTTAGCCGGGCTCTACCCCCCCCGGAGATGCCTGGACTTTGCAACCAAGTGGCGGTATGGGCGAGCCGGGCGGCTGTAATCGGAAGGCGCAAGTGCAGCAAATCGGTAGACAATCCGCGGAATGATAGCTTCCACAAGCTGCGAAGTCCTCGCGCGGAAGTTGGAAAAAGACGCGGGCTGTTGCGGGCATTGTCCCGGCGTATCGTCGCGTGTGCCCCTCCGGGGCCGAAAATGTCGGATTCGAACTGCGGAACACGTCAGCGGTTTTTTGGCGAAGTTCGCATCGATAGCTCTCGGAACGAATGGACCTGGGAAGCGATGGACCTTGGAGCGGATCAATCGGTAACCACCTCGAGCCACAAAGCTTTGGCGGAGGTTTCGGAGCGTCAGGAAAGTCCGAATTTTCAGCTTCTGGTGCCGTGTGACGACGAAGCGGCCATCGGGCAGACTTTAGAGGCAATAAGCTGGTGTGAAAAACTGCGAACACCCCCGCCGGTCAATCTCCGCCGCGTCCCCCGATTTCGATATACCGAAAAAGCCCTTCTCATCGTGGGCAAACAGGGCAAGGCCGCGCAGAAGCACCTTGTGGGATTTGCGGTGTGGTGTCGGGATTTGTCCCGGCGAGGGATGGGCGTGATCAGTTCCGCGCGCCTGGCACCTGTGGAACACTCGGGGGCACCGGTGAAAAGTTCCGAGACTATTCTGCTCGAAGAGCTGATTCAAATTGGCCACGTGTGCCGATGCGGACTCATCGCGCAAAATGCGTCGGTACTTTGGATCGATGGTCGGGTCGTGCGTATGCGAAAACTCCCGAATAGCCTTTTAGAGCTCGGGATCTCTTTCCTCCGCCGCGCTCAAGCTTCCGAATTACCGCCGATTAATCCGGGCAACCCGGGAATAATGAAAAAGGGGAGTACCGCGGAGTAAAACTTACGGCAAACGGCGCGCTTTCGTGGGATAGCCATTCCGGTGTCAGGTGTTCAGTTATCGACGAATGCGGTTATCGGGGAAAAGCTACCGCGAGAAAATCTCAGGGAAAACCGGGACACTCCGCGGCCGAGAAGCTCCGGGGGATCTTCGCAGGGAAACGAAACGGGCGGGTCTCACCGGCGAGCATCCCCCCATAACTCCGGGTTTGGCGCCAAACGTTGGGGCTTGGAGGGACCATGAGTTCGGCAGTGACCATCTATATCCTTGTCGGCCTGCTGTTGGGCGGCTTGCAGTTGGCGGTAGGAATCGTGTTGGGGGGAATTTTGGCAGATCGCCTCTTTCGCATGCGCGGCGCGGGCCAAAAGCCGCTGCATCAAGCCGCCGCCCAGCCGGGGACCGCTCCTCCGACAACTCCGCGGGAGATGGAGCTAGTGGTGGCCCGGCTTTACCGCCTGGTCAGCGAGGTGACCGCCGATGTCGGTAGCCACCGCGCTCAAATCGAGCGGCTTAGCCAAGAGCTAACGGCTGCCCATTCGGGCGAAACAGCACAGCTTGCCAGCGTTTTTCTGGAGGCCGTGTCGCGGGCCCTGCACATGAATCGTTGGCTTCAAGATCGTTTGCTGGCGGCCGAGCAAAAGCTTCAAACGCAGCGGGAACAAATCGAGCGATACAGTCGCGATGCTCGCCTGGATCCGCTCACCGGGCTTCCTAACCGCCGATCCTTTGACGATGCCCTGGCAACCGCGCTCAAAAAACTGCGCGAGGATAGGGAGCCGCTCCTTTTGTTTGTGCTGGACTTGGATCATTTCAAGGAACTGAACGACCGGTTTGGGCACCCGATTGGGGATCTTGCCCTGCGGGAATTGGGGTCCCATTTACGGCGGCTCCTGGGAGCGGGGAATATCGTGGCTCGAATTGGCGGGGAAGAGTTCGGGCTGATTATTTCGGCAATGGCACCCGAAGCGGGCATGGCGCTGGCCGCGCGGCTTCAAAGGCGAATCAGCCAAACGCCGCTGGCCACTCCGGAAGGAAACCTCACGATCACCGTAAGCCTGGGGGGAACCTTCGCAGTTCCAAGCGATACTTTCTCCACGATCTACCGGCGGGCCGACCAGGCCCTTTACGTGGCCAAACGGGCTGGACGAAATTGTGCCTATTTCTTCGATGGAAAGCGGTTCATTCGCTTAGGAGATATGTACCTAGGAGAGCAGGAAGCCTCCAGGCACGCCGAGCTTGCCCGAAGAAGCACTCCAGCGCGCTGGCCGGCCGAGGAGCACCCCATGGGACCACCGGGTACACTCCCCGCCCAGCCGACGTCAGCCGCTCACGCAGCCAATCCACCGGCTCAAGCCGATCACCGGGGCGAGCATCGAAAAGCCTCCGAAGATTTCCAGCTTGCGGGAGCTTCGCCCCTGGAACATTCCGCGGAATTGGAGCAAGCAAGCCGCCAAATGCGGGCGCGATTGGAAGAACTGCTTCGCGGTGCGGATGCGCCCCCCAGGAACGAACCCTAGGTGGCAACGGCGACCCAAGCATCGCCGCGTTAAGTTTCCGTCTCAAATCGCTGCGGTCCCCGGGGCCGATCGCCGGGGGCAAGCACGGAGGGCTGCCGCAAAGTTTCCTTAAGTGCCCCCTAAGAAGGCAAAGTTGCCGCGCGCTTTCCTTAGGTTTCGGCCGAACTCTGCTGCGATAGGTATTCGGCGACTGCCTGCTGCCAGGTGGGCATCGGCGGCACACCGGGTAAGCTGTGATAGCGCGAGGTGTCCAGCACGCTATACGCCGGTCTTCTTGCCTTGGCGGGGTACTGATCGGTCCGGATCGGCTCTAGATGGGGGGAAACGCCCGCAAGCCGGCAGATTTCCCGGGCAAAGCGGTACCATGTGGTTTCGCCCCGGTTGACCACGTGGATTATCCCTTGTTCTTTTCGGCGGATGAGGAAGACGATCGCCCGGGCCACGTCCACCACGTAGCTGGGGGTACAGAACTGATCGTCCACAACGCGCAAGGGTTGACCGGCCCGAGCACGTCGCAGGATGGTCTGGACGAAATTGCCCGGCGAACGCGGCCCTAATTTGCCGTACAGGCCGCAGGTACGGACGATGAGAAACTGCGGGGCTTGTGCGGCGCGTTGCTCGCCTTCCCATTTGCTGTGGCCATAGACGCTTAAAGGAGCCGGCGGATCGTCTTCCCGGTAGGGCCGCCGCCGGAAGGCATCGCCACCAAACACATAATCGGTACTAATCTGCACAAGGTCTCCGCCCGCTTCTCGACACCACTCGGCCATCCAGCCGACCGCCGTGGCGTTGACCGCGCGGCAAAGCTCTGGCTCGTCCTCGGCGCGGTCCACGAGGGTATAGGCGGCCGCATTGATGATGATTTGGGGTCTGAAGCGGTTCAAAGTCGCCTCGAGCTCTTGGCGGTTGGTCAGATCGCAATCGGCACGATCAATCCCCCGAGCCTCGCTTCCTAATTGCCGCGAGAGTTCCTGCCCCAATTGGCCTTCGGCGCCGGTAATCAGTATTGCCATGAGTAAACGCGGGTAAATCGCATTCGCTGGACCGACGTGGGTAACCGCCTTCGGAAACACAGATCGCTCAGGCCGCAGGTCGGACCTGCGCTGAAAAATACCGCGTAAATGCTGTCAAGATAACAGCCAAAACCAGCGAAGGCAAAATCGCTTGACGGTAAATCCAGCCTGAAAGAACAAATCCACACCGGGCAAAACACTCTTTCTTCCCACGGCACCGGGAAGCGGCGAAGCGCGGAGACGTCGCCCGAACGGCCTTGCCCCCTCTCCCCACTGGTCCAGTTTTTGCGTATAAAACCT
>Ga0209721_1001431_pt1 | contig 17727 bp, 14 predicted proteins | sample TshhotsprinmetaG_FD_184139 | JGI IMG/M metagenome (GOLD analysis project Ga0209721, IMG submission 184139) | Hot spring microbial communities from South Africa to study Microbial Dark Matter (Phase II) - Tshipise hot spring metaG (SPAdes)... | ecosystem: Environmental > Aquatic > Thermal springs... | reverse complement strand
CTTGTGTCCGAGGGTCTTGAGCAGATCGTCTATAATGCAGAAGGCCACTAGAACAGTCCAGTTCATAGTGGCCTTAGTTTTTGCTTTCTAGCTCGGAATGTCTAGGTGGCAACTTGAGTTATATTACCAAAAGCGCTTCAGGGGCGCATAGCCCGCGCAATCGCTTTGTCCAGCGCCCTCTGCAGCCGGAGCAGTTCCTCCGGGCGGCTAGGCCTCTCTAGCAGAAGCTCGTCGGCAAAGCCGCGGGCCGTCGCGTATAGCCTCCGGTCGCCCGCCTCCTCGTTCGTGGCTTCCAGCACTGCCCGCTCCAACCCTTCCTTCAAAGCGGTTAGGGAGGCCCAGGCCAGCAGGTTCTTGCGCTTTCCGTATAACCCGCGTGTGACCTGGGTCAGCTCGTCGCCTAAAACTCCCAACAGTCCCAACAAATCCTTCCTTTTCCGAGGAAGTTATAGGGGTTTCCGGTCGCTTCTTGCCCTACACTGAATGGTCAAAGGTAACAACCGGGGGCAAGATTTCGCATAATCTCCCTTATCTGAGGGCGGGTTCCATCTGCCATGCACTACCACGGCCAGCACCGCACCTTTACCTTCAGCCGCAAGGTGGGGGCGGTACGCCTTTTGGAGGCGCCGGGTGAGGCGGCTCAGGCTTTCGGCATTTTGTCGTCAGGAGCAAAGTGCAGGATGCTGTAGTCGCCCGTCTCCAGAAAAAAGAAGACCGAAATGGCCTCGATTCCAGGTTTCGCCTCCTCCAAGGCCCGGGCGTAAAGCGCCATAAAGTCGACCTCCCAGAAGGCCGCCTCCTCCTTTATCTCCCGCTCCATCCGGGGCCAGGCGGGGTGGTCGGGGGGGATCAGGATGAGCACCGCCAGCACCTCCTGCCCTGCCAGGTGGGGCTTGTATTTCCAGAGCTTCTGGCTGATGGCCTGGAGGGTCTCCCGCTTGTGGGCGTCCCGAAAGCACAGGGCCTTTTTAGCCCGCAGGTGATCGGCCTGATCTTGTTTATCGATGTCCATAAAGGGCGTCTCCGGTAGGGGTCTAGCGCAACCGGACTGGGGGGATTCCCCGGGCCTCCATGTAGCGGGCCAGCCCATCCATAAAGGCCTGCTGGGCCAACTCGTAGCCCTCCCCCTCTCGAGCCTCGAAAAGGGTAATGGTCACGGCCTCACTGGTGGTACACCAGACGATCTGATACCCGGCCTCCCGGGCGTACTCCTCGTACAGCTCCTCGCTCTCCTGCAACCTCTCCTTGTCTGCTTTACCCTCCAACTGGATGGTCAGTCTGGGAATGTAGAGCTTGCGCAAGATTCTCTCCTCTGTAGGTTATATCGCCGATTACAGCGCCCCTTCTGCCTGTGCGATCAGCGGCTCTCATCCTCCGCCATTGCCGGGTGCCCCTGTGTGGCCAGGAGGCCCCGCTCCTTCAGCGCCCGGAGGGCCTCGAGTGAGGCCGCCCGCTCACGCACCCCCACAGGGGCGGCCAGCAGCCGCTGGAACAGCAGCCCCGGGGCGCGCAGGGCGTGGTCGGGTGGAAGCTGGGTGTGCAGGTAGGCGACCAGGGCTATGACCACGAAGGCCAGGGGGGGCCAGAGGAAGGCCAGGGGCAGCAGGGGCAGGGCCATCCCGGTTGCCGTCGTCCCGCAGTAGGGGTGCAGCCACGAGGAGCGGTCAAAAGCCTCCTCGGGGCTGATCTCTGGGTTGCTCAACATCTGTTCCAGGGCGTTTGCGGTCTGGTGCTCAGCCCCGTGCCAGCGGCGGAGCCGACTCCCGGGGGGTGTCCACAGCAAGAGCAGGGCCAGGAGAATTACCACCCCGACCAAGAGGCCTGGGCTGAGCGTCCACATCCTGGGCAGAACCCCCTGCAAGGGGGTCGCCAGCCCGCCCGCCAGGGAAATGCTGAGCACCAAGATCAAAAGGGGGTGGAGGCCCCGCTTCCGCTCCCTTATCTGCACGCCTCGCTCCGAGACCGTGCAGACCAGCCCGTTGTCGAAATACAGGGTGAAGCCATCAGTGGAGGCAAAGCCGGTGTAGCCAGTCATCAAGCATATTTTAGCGCCAGAAAAGGTCTTTTTCTCGATGGGGAGTGTGCCATTGTTTCCGAGGATCTCTCGAGTTTCTCCCTAATGTGTCCAGAGATATACACTTTAGCCGGCGCTGAACTCAACCCATAAGCAAGGATGGGTCGTTGTTTCGCACATTACCCACCCGTAAGCTGGCCTTTTGCGCTACCAGTGGGCCAGGTGGGAAGGGACGCATCCAGGCTTCGGCTGGTGCACCAGCCAGCCAGGCATCCCAGTTTTTGCGCTCGAGTACCACCGGCACCCGGTGGTGAAGCCAGGCCAGATCCTCCCCCGCTGCACAGGTCAGTACCGTGAAGGCCTCCCCTTCCCATAGTGCCGCCAGTACAACAGGTCGGCCATCCGAGCGGCGGATGAAATAGGGCTGTTTGTCCTTCCACTCGTACCAGCCGCTCACCGGCAGAAGAGCCCGCCGAGAGCGCCAGGCGGCCCGGAAGCTGGGCTTCTGCGCCACCGTTTCACTGCGTGCATTGAACAGCACCGCAGCCTCCCGACCGGGAAATCCCCAGCGCATCAGAACCAGTTCGCGCTGCGCCTGCCGCATACGCACCACCGGCAGTTGGTGGGTGGGGGCTGCGTTGTAGGTGGACTCGAAATCGGGGGCCTCGAGGTCGAAATAGGTGCGGTAGTCATCCCGCGTGAGCGTGTTGACCAGCCTGCCGCACATACTTAACCCCCCAACATGCAGTTCTAAGAACTCGAGGGCTCCCCTGGTGATGCAGTGATTCGCTTAAAGAGGGATCCCTCTGCGCTTGGACGCAAGGGAGTCGCGTGCGGTATTGGGAACCCAAGCCCACCGCGGTTGTTTATGCGCCAAGTGTACCACACTACTCGTGCTCCTCCAGCAGCACATCGATAGCCCTCAACTCGGAAGCAGCAACCATTTGACCGCAGCGCTCACAGGCTCGCACGGGGCCATGCTCAACGCCCATAACCGCAAAGCTGAGAATTACAGGTGAACCCAGCCGGTGGCCTTCACGTTTGCAGACCTTGGCCCGTGCGCGTGCCGCGCGCTGCTCCGCACGCTCGAGGCGATCCGCCTCACGGCGCGCTAGCTGTGCCTGTCTCTCCTCCTCGCGTGCTGCGGCGATCTCGGCTCGGGTCAGGGGAGGACAGTCTGACCAGACAACCTGGCCACAGGACGAGCAGGCCCCGATCCACACCTCCACATGCTCATCCGAGTGGGGCGGTGCTTCTACAGGTGCCCGACGCATTGGTACGAGCGGGGTTAGGTAGTCAATGTAGACACCTCGCGTTTCTACCAAACGTTCATATTCGGCTCGCAGACGCTCTTCGCAAATAGGGCAATAGACGTGGGGGCCTAGCGTGCGCCAGAAGGGGTTACGCGACCGGCTCACCGGCTGGGAGATGCGCTCAACGTAGCGCCAGGTAGCAGGAAGGGAGGGTTTGCTCATACAGGATACCTGCCGTGCTCAGGAGCCTACTTCCAGTGTAGGCAGGGGCGCGGCTTGCTGGATAGGGGCGGGGGTAGTCTCCAGGGGAAGGCCCCAGAGCCGCTCTACCTTGAGGGCCAGCAAAGTACCGGCCCGCTCTACCACTCCCTCCACCACCAGCACCTGTGCGGTTTGCACCGTTCGACCGCAGCGCTCCCAGAGCTGGGGAGTCACGATGAGCTGGGCCAGTTGTGTCCCGTCCTCCACAACCACGAAAGCAAAACCTCGAGCCGACTCAGGTTTTTGCAAGAACTTGAAGAGGCCAGCGGTGCGCACCTGGGCTCCTTCCAGGCGTTGCAGCGAAACCAGGGGCTTGCAGCCCAGCTCGAGCAGCCTCGAGCGCATCAGATCCAGCGGGTGCAGGGCCAGTTCGGAGAAACCCTTGGTCTGGTAGTCCCAGGCCATGCGCTCGGGGAGTTCCAGGGGGGGCAGGGCTGGGGTGGGGGGCAGGGGAGCTTCCAGCAAGGGCCGTGCCCCTCCTGGGTGGGTCTGCAACAGAACCTGGGCCTGGTACAGCGCAGAGCGCCGATCCAGCAGGGCCTCGAAGGCCCCGGCCCGTATCAGGTTCATAAACACGTCGCGCGCCAGGGCCACCCGGGCATAGAAGTCCTCGAGGGAGGCGAAGGGGCGCTCCAGCCGCTCCAACAGAATCGCTTCCGCCAGGGTTTCCGACAGGCCGTGGACGGCAGTGAGGGGGAGGCGCACCCCTTTACCCTGGGGGGTCTTCTCACAGCGATAGTGCCTGCCGCTCTGGTTGATGTCCAGGGGCAGCACCACCACCCCCAGCTTGTGGGCCATCTGGCGCAGGGTATCGGCAGGCCAGAAGCCGGGCCGCTCGGTCATGAAGGCGGCCCAGTATTCCGCCGGGAAATGCAGCCGCAACCAGGCGCTGGCGTAGGCGTGCTGGGCAAAGGCGTGGGCGTGAGAGGCGCAAAAGCCGTAGCCGCGGAAGTCGGCCACCATCTGCCAGATGGCCTGGGCCTGTTCGCGGGTAGCGCCCAGGGTACGCTCAACGGCCTGAACAAATCGGGTAGCCTCTTCTTCAAGCTCTTCTTCCCCCTCGGCGCGGGCGATTTTCTTGCGCAGTCGCTCGGCCTCGGGCCAGCTATAGCCAGCGCAGTCGTGCAGGATGCGAAGCTGCTGATCCTGGTACAGCAGAACCCCCCGGGTCGGCCCCAGGATGGGGGCTAAGGCCGGGTGCACCACCGTCTCGGCCTCGAGGCCCTGGGCCCGCCGCAGGTAGGGATGCACGGTGCCCAACTGGATGGGGCCGGGGCGGATGAGGGCAATCTGGTGGGCCAGCTCGGCCCGGCTGCGGGGCTTTACCCGCAGGGAAGTCTGCATCTGGGCCGGGCTCTCGAGCTGAAAGAGCATCAGCGTATCGCCCGCTTCCAGCGCATCCCAGACTGCTGCCTCGTCGGGCAGACGACCCAGATCAAGCCATACCCCCTCGGTGCGATATACCTCCTCCCGGGCCCGTTCCAGCACGCCCAGCATCCGCAGACCCAGCAGGTCGCATTTGATCAGGCCCATCTGCTCGACCCCTTCCTTATCGAGTTGCAGGTGCAAAATCCCCCCGCTGCTTCGTTGCAGTGGGGAGTAATAGGTCAGGGGATGGGCAGAGAGCACCACCCCGCCGCTATGGGGGGCCAGGTGGCGCACGTGGCCCGGCTCGATCTGCTCTAAAAGCCAAAGCAGCACCTCCTTCAGCGGGCTGTTTCCCAGAACCTCGTCGAAGATGGCCTGGGCCCGACGGGCCTGGTGGGGCCGCCGGTGGCGGTGGTCGCGGCCCAGCAGTTTGCTGAGCAGGGTGCGCTGGTGCATGGGCAGATCCAGGGCCCGGCCCAGATCCTGCAAGGCAGAGGGCAACCGGTAGGTGATGTAGTTGGCGGTCATGGCCTCGCGGCGCTCCCCCCCAGCGAAGCGCTGCTCGACCCAGGCCAGCACCTCGTCACGGCGGTGAGAGGCCAGGTCAATGTCCACGTCGGGGGTGGAGCGCCGCCCGGCGTGCAGGAAGCGCTCGAAAAGGAGGTTGTGCTGGAGGGGGTCTACCTGGGAGATGCCCAGGGTGTAGCAGACCAGGCTGCCCGCGGCGCTGCCCCGACCAGCCGCCAGGATGCCGTGGGAGCGGCAGTAATCCATGATCTCGGCCTCGAGGAGGAAAAACCCCGCCATCTCCATCTCCTCCACCACTCCCAGCTCGTACTCCAGTCGGGCCCTCGCAGCCTCCCGCGTGCTCGAGGGATATAGCCGCTCCAGGCCGGTATAGCACCGCTGACGCAGGTAGGCCGGGGCCGAGAGCCCGGGCGGTAGCAGGGGCACTGCGGTCTCCAGGCGCTCGGGCAGCAGTTCGAAGGCACAGGCCTGGGCCAGCCGGGCGGTGTTGGCCAGGGCCTCGGGAAAGGGAAAGCGGTCGCGCAGCTCGGCCAGGGAGGGCAGGTACTGGGCATCGTTTCTGACTGCCTGGGGGTGCGGGGTGTGGACGCTGATGCCCAGACGGGCTGCGGTGAGGGCTTCGTGCAGCGGGTAGAGGGACTGGACCGCGTAGCGCACCTCGGGGGCCGCGACCACCGGTAAGGAGCATTCACGGGCGAAGGCCCACAAGGCCCGCACCCGCCGGTCGTCCTCGGGGTAGAACTCGTGGAAAAGCTGAACCCATAGCCGGTCTGGGAACGCCGAGCGCAGGGTGGAAAGCAGGCGGTGCAGAACCTCCGATTTGCGTGCAGCCAGCAGACGGCTGACCGGCCCGGCCCGACCCCCGCTGAGCAGGTGCAGGTCCTCGGCGTGGGCGAGCAGTTCCTCGAGTTCAACACACGGGGTGTCCCGCTGCCGGGCTCGGGTAATGAGTTCGCCGAGGTGGCCGTAGCCCCGCCGCGAGGCCGCCAGCAGCACCACCGGATAGATCTGCGAATGTACCCGGAGCGGCACGGTGGCCCCGGTGAGGGCCTGCAGGCCCAGGCTGTGGCAGGCCTGGTGCAGCTCCACCACGCTCGCCAGCGAAAGCCAGTCGGTCAGGGCCAGCGCCCCGTATCCGAGTTCGGCGGCCTGTCGGGCTAGCCGGGCTGGGCTGCTCACCCCACCCCCCTCGGAAAAGTAGGAGTGTACGTGCAGGGCCGCGGGCTTCAGTCGAGAATCCGCGTGAGCACCCATAGACCGCTTCCCTCCTGGTGGTAGACCTCCAGGGTCAGACCGCCCTCGACCTCGACCCACCAGTAGGCGCGGGGCCCCTCTCCTAGAAACCAGCGTCCCTTGCTGCGCCAGCGCTTCAACCAGCGCAGCACTAGCCGCCGGTAGCGGTAGACCACCGCCCCTGGCCGCCCGTCGGGGTGGGCCTCCACCGTAACCGCAAGACCTACCCGGCGCATCAGGGATCCCCTTCCAGCAGCCGAATCCAGACCGCGCGCTGATCGGCGGCCAGGGCGTAGGGGTCGAGCTCCCGCGCCTGTACCAGCGTCCAGGGGAACTGCTCGGCCACCGCCTGGATAGCCAGGCTTTGCGGGCGGCTTTCCCACAGGGCCCCCTGAACCCCAGGGCGGCGCAGGCTCGAGAGCTCGAGGGAGATCTGCTCGAGGGGTAGCCCCAGGGCGCCGGTGTCTTCCAGGGTCAGGCGGGCCAGGCGGTAGATGGGGTCGGCCTGCTGGAGTGGAACTTTGCTCTGGCGGGCCGCAGAATGCAGATTGCCGCAGGCCGTTGCGAGCACCTTTAGCCGGAAAGCAGCTTTGCCTTTGCCCTGGAGCGCACGGGATAGCTGCGCGGCCAGGTGCTTCAGTACCGGCTCGAACTCCCTGGGCTCGAGGGCGGCCTCGGCAAAGGGGTGTTCTACCCGCATGGTTTCAGGAAGCCGGGCACGGTTTACCTGGGAACTCCAGGGGCCCAACAGGTAGCGCTCGAGGGCCCCGTACTCCGGCAGCGTGCGCTCCAGCTGCGCTTTGCTCCATTGCCGCAGGTCGCCCAGGGTGTGCTGCCCCAGCTGCGCGAGCCATTCCAGGGAGCGCGCCCCCAGGCCCAGCCCCTTGAGCAGGTAGAGCGGCAGCCGATCCGTCCGGCTTTTCTCTTCGCCCGGTGGGACTGTCCGAACCCGGCCTGGGCGGGCGGACAGTGCGGCCAGCAGGGCGACCTCGCGGTACCGGGCGAAACCAACCCTTACCCTGTACACTTCTGCCAGCACCCGGGCCGCTGCCATGTCTACCCGCAACAGCAACCGTCCAGGACTGAGGAGCTCGACCCAGGGACTGAAGGCTGGCATCTCCTCCAGCAGCACCTCCCAGGTAGCGTGCAGCATTGGGGTTTCCAGTCGAATCAGGCGTAGCCCGGCCAGCCTGGCCAAAGCGACCGAACCCCGCATCCCCAGGTTTACCCCCGCTTTGCGCACCGCGGGGGTGGCCGCAACCACCCGATCCCCTAGTGTGACCGCTACGGGTTCTTCGGGCAGCCCAGGGTTCAGGCAGCGGGCCACATACAGCGGCCAGGGGTCGAACAGCAGGGCCGCGACCCCTTCGGTATAGGGGTGATGATCGAGCTCTGGACGATGAGAACGGCTTTGGGGCATGGGGGATTTCTGCTATACTGACAAGACCAATAGAAGACCGCTCCGGAGCATTGCCCTGGATGCTATGGGGGAGGGCGCGAAATGGCTGGCAGGCTGAACGCGCCCTCGAGTCGTGGGCTAGGAAAGGGTTACATAACCACCCCCAGGGTAGAGAGCAGTTGCTCGGGGCTTTTGCCACGCAACATGTATTCAAACACGCCCAGGAGGCGTAGCTCGCGGGCCGGTAGCTCCAGGCTGGGATAGTCGGGGTTGTGGGGCTCGAGCAAAGCTATATCCCCCTGAAGGGTTACATACTTGAGGCTGGCCCGGCCGGTCTCGCTGTCGATGACCGCGCAGATCTCCCGGCGGCGGGGGGGGCGGGCCACCCTGTGCACCACCACCACATCCCCAGCCAGAAAGAAGTCAGCCATCGAATCGCCATCCACCACCAGGGCGAAGGTGTCGGGGCTGCCCGGCAGCTCCAGCAGGCCCAGTTGCTGCTGCACAGCCGGGGCCATCGGCCCTGCTGCGATGTAGCCCAGAACAGGGATGCCCTGACCCAAAAGCAACTTTCCTTGCGGGGTGAGGATGATCTCGGAAGTGCGACCCTGGCCGCGCGAGATGACCTCCAGCAGCCCCTTGCGCTCCAGCGCAGTTAGGTGCTGCCGCAAGGCCTGGTAGGAGTAGCCCAGCGCGGCACTGAGCTCGGGCACACTGGGCATGCGCCCGAGTTTCCGCTTCAGCGCGGACATCTGCTGGACTACCTTCTGTTGGCCCCTGGAGAGTTGCATGGCATCCCTATACCTGTAAGGTTACAAGTATTTTCTCTGAGAATACGTGCAAGAACCACCTGGGGTCAAGGGTGGTGGCTAGACCAATCTTTGCTGAATCTCGCTGATGTGATCCTGCAACTCTGCCTAGCAAAAGCTTGTACCCAGATGTGCCTTTTTCAAGATCGGCGAGCGAGCAAGATTTCGCACAATACTCATACAGCGAACTTTTCCGGCTAGACTGAGGGGGTCATGGAGAGCGCAACCCCCCTCAAGCTGGCCGAAGTGCGCGGTAAAAAAGCGAAGGCGAACTCCGAACTCGAGGCCCTCATTGCTGAGACCGCCAAACTTTGGCGTAAGGCCCACCTGGACTATGACCAGAGCAAGTATGTGGTCGAGCGGGTGCGCCGCCTGTTGGAACTCGCCCCTCCTCCCAAGCGCCGCCGGGTGGTGGAGCGGCTCTCGCGGGAAGAGGTGGAGCGGCTCCTCGAGGCCGCCTACCGGCTCAACCCGAGGAAGCCGGTCTACGGGCTGATGCTCAAGACCCTCTTCTACACCGGCTGCCGGGTGAGCGAGTTCGTCTTTCTGCGGGCCCAGGACCTCCACCTTGACGGGGAGGCCCCCCACATCTACGTCCACAAGGCCAAGAAGGACTCGGTGCGCTACGTGCCCCTTTTACCCGCGCTGGCCCAGGAGCTGCGGCTGCACCTGGCCGGGCGGACGCGGGGTTACCTTTTCGAGTCCAACCGCCACGACCGCTACTCGGCCCGGGCCATCCAGAAGCTCATCCAGGCTGCGGCGCGGGAGGCGGGCATCCCCAAGCGGGTCTACCCCCACCTGCTGCGCCACTCAGTAGCCCAGATCCTGCTGGATCGGGGGATGCCCCTCGAGCAGCTCCAGAAGTTCCTGGGGCACCAGGACCCAAAGACCACCCAGATCTATGCCGAGAGCTCGCTGGCCCAGGTGGGAGAGAGCTACCGGCGAGTGTGGGGTTGATCAGCCGCGCTCGAGCCACATCTCCTACGCCACCCCTTCAGAACAGATTGGGGTTGCCCTTCTGACGCAGGATCGCCCGCGCCTCCTTGAGCGGCGACCAGTACAACCCTTCCCTCTTCAGGTTCTGTGCTGCAGTCACAAACCGTCTCCCATGCCCGCTCGCAGCACAGTCTCGATGTACGTGTCTTTGTCTTCGTCCTGAAACAGGATATGCCGCTTGGTCATTTCGTTTTTGTCGATTCTCCACTGCTTTTCCATCACGTGTGAAGGCGTGTTGGACACGATGAAGGACTCCAACACGACTTTGGGATCGCCCAGCCGTTTCTCAATCTCCTTGATTGTCTTGTAGAAGCCTATCTTCGGATCGTGCAGTCCCACGTTGCGAATTCCTTTTGGATCGACAAACGTCACGCGCTGACACTCGCCCTCGAGCTGCCAGATGATGAAGTCGGGGTGAAAGTTGCCGGCCTCGAAGAATCCGATCCCGCGACCTCTACTCAGATTGCGCAAGAGGTAGAGCTGCCGATCGGCGAAGTAGTCGGGCTTGGCGTCACAAAAGGCCTTGAGATCCTCGACGAAGCGGCGCTCTCCCTTGTTGAGGGGCACAGGTGAGATCTCGACCACGCCGCCGTCAAGGAAGAGCAAGGGCTGGTAGAGGTGCCGCCCGAAGCAGATTGCCTTGATACCGCGAAATTCCCAGTCCTTGAAGCCTCCTGCTGCGATCGCGGTCTTCAGCTCGTTCAACTTCTTGATGATTTCCTGCTGCGATTCCTCGATAAGGATGCGGTAGCCGTATTCGGGACCGGTCTCGCGCACGACACACGGAAAGTTCGGATCATCGTCCGCGATGTCCTGGTACTCTAGGTGCGGCAATTCCCACTCGCGCTTGCGGAAGATGTAGTAGCGCTCCACGTACTTGCGCAGCAGCGCCTGCGCGATTTCCTGCCAGACGTGCACCTTCTCGAACGAGTCGAAGGCCAGCACGGTGGCGGGAATGAGCAGGCGGTACCACGAGGTATCACCCAGCAGCTCGGCAACGCCCGAGCGCGTGAGGTTCAGGTTGTGCCAGCCGCGCTCCGCCTTAAAGCGCTCCAGATCGAAATAGAGCCGGTCGAGATCCAGGAAGGCGATGTGTTTCGGGGTCAGACTGGCCTCATTTAGGGCGCTGTCATTGTCCCCCCCCTTGACGCCTGCTGCCTTCATCGCCTGAATCTTCGGATACCAGTTGAGCACCACCCGGTTGTTCTGCAGGTAGGCCGCCGTCTCTTCCTGCGCGGGGTCCGGTGGCTTGACCGTGGGTATAGGCCCAAGCCTGCGGAAGGCGTCGCCGACCCCGGTGCTGACGCCGTTGATCTCCTTCTTGAGGCGGATCGTCTTGAGCGATTGCTTACCGAGGTTCTTGATAATCGGCAGGATGAACTCGACGCGCTCCTCGTTGGTGGGCAGGCCCTCCTCCTCGAGGAAGTCGCGGAACTGGGCCATGTAGTCGGCGCGAATGCCGAAGATGTGCAGCGTCTCCAGCGTATCAATGTGCTTTGGCCGCTCCAGACCATTGGGGAGGGTAGCACACGCGCTGCGCTTGAGGCTCATGTCGACGCCCTTGAGCCGCACGCCGCGCCCGAAGAGCTGGATGATTTGCGCGCCCTCGCCGCGCCCGACGTTCATCAGCCCCATTGTGCTCACCCGCCAACTGCTCCAGCCTTCGGTGAACTTCTTCGAGCCAATGAGCACGTTGATGGTTGAATGCGGCTTGTCCAATTCGTGGAACAGAGATCCGGCGAACTCGCGTTCGGCCACGGTCAGGCCGTTTTCTTCGCAGAGTTTTACCAGTTTCGCGTCGTCGCCGACATTGATGACGCCGAAGGGATTGTTGTCACCCACACGAAGTGCCACTTCGCCGGCGACGCCTTTGAGATTTTCGACATGTAGCGCGCCGCCTGCCGGTGCGTTGAACAGTATCGCGAGTGTCTCGTCGAAGATCTGTTCTGGCGTGAGTCCGCACGTGTTGAGGTACGCGAACCTGCCGGCGAACAGATTCTTGCCCGTTGCTGTCACGACACCGTCATGTAGCACCCTGCGGATGTGCTCAATGCTGTCCGTGCGATTCGCCACATAGTCGCTCAGGAACCGCAGGATTTTGACTATGTCCGAGGCGTCGCGCATAGCCAGCGTCGCTGTGACGCTGCCGCCGACGAAGATCCACAGTGGCTTCTCGATATTGAAGGGGCGGAATGCCGCCTCGTGCTCCCGATAGAGGTGCTGTTGCTGGAAGAAGGCGAGCAGACACGCGATGAGGTAGCTCTTCATCCACTCCGCGTTGCTGTCGTCTTCCAAGTTGAGGATGTGGTAGTCCTTTCCGAAGCCGTCGCCGTAGAACCAGCGGTACGAGTAGTCGAAAAGCGTACTGCGAGCGTAGAGGTCGGTGAGGCTCCGGTCGCCTTTCACAGCCTGGCCGAAGGTGGCGGAGTACTCGAAGGAGAAGCCTTTTTCGCAAAGCGCGTTGCGGAACTTCATCCACGCGCCTTCGCCGCCCGCCGACGCGCCACGGTGACCCTCGTCCACCAGCACCAGGTTATTTCCCTCGAAGGCATCCACCGCCACTGTCTTCTCGCCCATCTCCTCCTTGAGCTTGGTGACCTCCAGGATTTCCACCGCACGGCCGGCGAACAGGCCGCGTCCGTCCTTGTTGAAGGTCTCCGCCTCGATCCCGGCTTTCTCGAACTCGCGCAGGTGCTGCTGCGAAAGCCCCTCGTTGGGCGTGAGCAGGATGATCCGGTTCAACTCGCGCGCGCGGCCGTGGGTCTCGAGGAAGCGCCGGTACTGGAGGATGTGCGCGTGCATCAGCAGCGTCTTGCCGCTGCCGGTCGCCATCCAGAAAGCGATCTTGTTGAGCTGGGGCCAGGCTTCGGCAGTCTCATCGAAGGGCGCGATGCGGTCGGGCTCGTCGAGCCGCTCGTTGAGCGCCGCGATCCGTTCATTGAGGGCGAGAAGGAGCGCCCTCGGATCGCGGAAGTAGCGGTCGAGGTAGATCTCGGTAAAAAGCAGCGCCAGATACTGAAAGTACTTCCAGACGATTGGCGGCTCGCCGCGGGTGGTGCGGCGTTCGTTCAAGCGTTGGGTGACCGAAACGATGTTCTGATCGTATTCAAGCAAGAGATCATCCGGCAGCTCGGGGCGCTTCTCCACGGGCAGGTGCAGGCAGAGTGCGCGGTGGAAGCGGTGGACGTTGTTCTCATCCAACCCCTCCAGCGCCTCGTCCCTCAGGTACTCGGCGAGCTGATCGAAGCGTTCGACGCCGAAGAGGCCGAGCAGCCATTGGTTGAGGGCGAGCTTCCGGTTGAACGGTACGGAGGCGCGCGCGTTGGCCTGACGCCTTCGGCCCGCCGCCGTTGCGGCACCTGTGCTTCCTTGGGGACGTCTGCGCGGCATCACACCCCCTCCATCTCGAACATCAGGCGGAAGAAGTCTTCTTCGATGAGACGCACCTTCCAGGTGTTGTCAGGCGCCTTGAGGTTTCCCAGGTTGTTGGTGCCGTTGACGTAAATCAGGTCGAATTCACTGTCCTTACTGGAATAGCCCTGCTTCCTGAACCACTCGTCGAGCACTAAATTGTCGCGCTCGATGCCATCCGGCTCCTCACCACCGGGGCGTTTGCGCCATATGACGAGCGTCCTGCGCCCGTCCAGCATGGTGCCGGTGATGGTGTGGAACCACCATGGGCCATCCGGGTCCTCCTTCAGGGAGCCGTCGAGCAGTAGCCGGCGCGGGGCATCCGCCGGCAGGTCCGGATCGTCGTCGCGGCGGAACGCGGCGCTGTAGGTGCGCGGCGCGGCGATGTGGTCCACCTTGAGGCCGATCAGCCAGTTGAAGGTCTCCAGCAGGTCGACGTTGACCTCGCGGGACTCGTCCGAACCCGGGCGCTTGACCTTCAGCTTGTAGGCCGTGGGGTCCATGAACGCGGACACGTTCAGCAGCGACTGGCTGCCGCGCGTTTCCACGTCCAGCATGTAACGCAGCAGGTATTGCTCCCGGAAACCGTCCGCCCCCTGGGCCTGCGGGCTGTCGAGCAGGCTCTGCTGCGCCTCGGTGCGCTTGAGCTCCAGGTTGTTGAGCGTGTCCTCGTAGGATTCGAGGCGGATCACTTTCATGATGCGCGGGCTGCGTTCGGCTTCTTCTGCCGTAGGCAGGCGGACAGGCTTACCGTCCCGCCACTCAGGAGTGAACGTTACCTTCTTTAGACGAGGAAGCAGAACTGTGTCAAAGTAGTCGCCTTGTTCCACTAGAATGAATTTTCTGTCACCTCCGTCGTTTCGGTTCAGGCTTATAACGGCGTGCCCTGTTGTTCCGGAGCCAGCAAAAGCGTCAACAGTAGTGGAATACAAATCCTCGCCGATAATCGAATGCAATGCGTCGTAAGTTGAGTATAGAGATTTCGGGTATCCAAAAAGCCCTCTGTCTCCAAGGATATCCTGAAGAATATTGGTACCGTGCGAGGATGCGTCGTATTTTGAGTCAATCCAAACTGTTTTTGGTTTCCGTCCATGCTTTATTCGGTCCTTCAACATGACGGAATAGGTTTGGTTTCTTTTCTGTACCACAAAATCGCCAGATGCGGCGGCCCGCAGAATTTTCTCTCTATCGGACCAGCGCCATACACGCCTGCCTCCATCTGAATCAATTGGAAGAATTTCAATTGCATCCGGCGCAAAGTGGGAAAGCTGATCAGTTGCTATCTCTTGGATTTCGCCTGAGTCAGGGTGCAAAACGCAAATTGAGGTCGGGAAATATTTCTCTGGGTATGGTCTTGCACGCTCACCGCCGACACCTACGATGCGCCCTTGGCTTGGCGAGAAGTAAACAGAAAATTCCGAATTTGGGCGGTCTGCCGGAGTCGACAAACCACCGCTTCGGCGAAACGGAAGTAGACGGTATGGCGACTCATCATCAGAATGTCGATAAGCTGCTTCAGCTTGATCGCTGGTAAGTGGTTGATCAATGATCAGTGTTTCGTTGTGGTCTTTTCCATATACCAAGTAGTAATCATGGGATGTGGCGTAAAAACTATTTATTCCGCGCCCGCGAGGATTGCTTTGTACAACAAGGGTGCCAAGAAAATTTTCTTCGCCAAATGCCGCGTCAGTGATCAGTCGAAGTCGGGGGAATTCTTCATCATCAATAGCCAAAATCAGTGCGCCATTCCGTGCCAATAGACGGAGTGTTAGCGAAATGCGATCCTGAATCATTGAGGCCCATGAGGAATGGCGGTATAGGTTCTTGTAAACGAAAGTTTCCTCAGACGTGTTGTATGGAGGGTCATAATACGCAGCGAGGATTCTTTCGGTGTATGTGCGCTGTATTAACGATAGGCCTTGATAGTTTTCACCGTGAATTAGCGTTCCTGAAATACTTTCGGATGCGTCATCTAAAGCATCAATAACGCGGAAGACGAAATCTTGAGAAAAGTGACGTGTGTCCACTATTAAAGTTGGCATCGATTTGAGGAATGGCAACGAGAGAGGGATGCTGTAACCTGGTCTCGTTAAGTCATTCTTGATTTCATCAATCGCGCACAGCCGCACCCATTCCTCGCGTTGCGCATCGTTCGCTGCGATCTCCGGATAGAACTCCTCCGGAATCACACCCAGCCGGATGCAGTAGCTCGTCTCCACCACAAACTTCTTCTTGAGCCAAAGTTTCTTTTGAAAATTCTCGATCTGCGCCAGGAAGTCGATGATCTTGTGGGCAATGCGGCGGATGACCTTGATCTTGGAGAGGTATTGCTCAACGCGCGGGGCAGTCTCGTTCTCCACGTCGTCCAGGTGCATCACCTCGTTCTTGATGTAGAAGTCCAGCTCGCGCCGCAGAAAGCCGCCCAGGTCCTTGTGGATGAAGTAGTCAAAAGTGTTGCGCGCGGTGTAGCGGTCCAGATGAACGCGCAGCCGCGTTAACTCAGACTGCGTGCCGTCGGCGCGCACGTGGTTTGCGCGAAGCGCCGCGATCCAGTTACGCAGCGCGGGGTCGTTTAGGCCGAGAATGGCCCGCTCCGCAGCGGCGATGAGCTCCTTTTGCTTCGCGGGGTCGGGCTGGTAGGTGAAGCGGATGACCAACTCACCGTTCTCAACCGCCGCGAACGGCTCTGGGGCCAGTTTGAAGCGCCGTTCCTTACCTGCCCGCTCCTTAATGTTGCCATGCTCACCCTCGGCAACGTCCACGAGCCTGAAGTGCACACGCATGGGGTTCTTCTCGTCTTCGGGACGCAGGCGGAAAGCGTAGTCACGGAAGTATTCGCTGGTCTTGATGTAGTACTGGTCAGCATTGGCCCAGTGGAGCTTGACCTCCTCACCCTCGTAGGGAATGGCATAGACGCCGGGTTTGTAGACACGCTTGCTGAGGAAGTCGCCCTCGGAGTAGTAGCGGCGGAAGAAGCTGTAGAGGTGGTCATAGACCTCGGCCTCGAGTGCGCCAATGTCCACGGCGGTTTCGGCCAGCTTCGTGCGAAGCTCCTTGACCTTGGGCAGCGTCTCCGGATCGGCCCCAAGGGACTTTGCCTGCTCGATGGCCTGGGCCAGTTCTTTTTCGATCGCCGCCTTGTCCGCCGGCTGGTACTGGGCGAAGGCCGCCTTCACCTGCGGCAGCAGGTCCTTTTCCAGGAACTGCGTGACCTCGGCGCTTTTAGCGTGCATGATGCGATAGATGCCGAAGTCCAAGTCGGGCTGGTCGAGCTGGAACAGTTCCTTGAGCAGGGATTTCAGCTTCTCGTACTTCTCGCTCATCAAAATAGGGTCTGGGGCAAGAGATAGTCCCAGGCGCTCACCAGAGCGCGATACCCACTCACCTCCTTTTGGGCAAAACAAGTATTGGGAACAATAAAGTTCCTGTGAACCTTGAAACTCGGGGTATAGGGTTTGTACGGGTAGGGTTTCGCACCGCATCCAGCCGCCATACCGTAAAACGCCGACGGGTAGCGATGAATCAAGTCCACGTGCTTACCTCTTCTTTCTGCCGAAATTCGCCGGGTTTTCCCTCAGCGATCTGTCAACCACTTTTGCGGAAGCTCGTCGAGGTTTTACTCCAGCCAGGCTTCCGCCCCCTTCACCGGTATATCCAGATTACCCGCCGAGGTGCAAACGAGAAGCTAGTAGCGAGTGTAGAATAAAGCCTCCCCGTAGAGAACCAGTGACCAGCGCTGGCCTTGCTCGTCCACCAGAACCAGGGTGTGACCCGCACCAGGCGGCGAAGCTGGCGAAAAACTCCTTTTAGCTGTAGGTAGTTGACGACCGGGATCCATGCACCCTACGGCCCTACGACGGTCCCTCCCACGCGCAGCGCGGGGGACTGCAGCGCAGCCGCAGCACCTGTTCCCCCTTCCGGACGTAGAAGCCCCTCCCCGGGAGCACCTCGTTGAAGAGGTGCGCGGCCTCCGCGCAGGGGACGTGCCCTGACCGGGCCGCGGCCTGCAGGAGCGCACAGGTGCGCACGACGGGCACCTGGGGGTACAGGCAGCGCAGGAGGTCGATGATGGCCTGATCATCGGCCAGGAGCGTCCACCCGCGGCAGACCGCGACCGCGGCCGCCTCGGCCTCGTCGGGGCCGACCCTGCGGCGCCGGTAGCGCCCCGGCGAATCCCGGCAGCGATCCCAGGCCCGTTTTTCGCTCAGCTCGTAGGCCAGCGCGGCCTCCTGGCTAGTGAGCTCCACCGGTCGCCAGAGGTGGCCACTCCCGAGCGCGAACCCCTGGATCAGCGGGGCAACGGCCTGGTAGTCTTCGTAGCCCGGCAGGCTCGCCATGTGGAGCGGCCGCAGGAATTCGGAGCGCAGCGCCTGGGTGTAAGGGCGCGGCAGAAGCACCTCGGCGGGGTCGAGCACCGTGGGCGAGAGGAGCACCGGCTCCGGGAGGAGCCGGTGC
>Ga0209721_1001430_pt1 | contig 17734 bp, 23 predicted proteins | sample TshhotsprinmetaG_FD_184139 | JGI IMG/M metagenome (GOLD analysis project Ga0209721, IMG submission 184139) | Hot spring microbial communities from South Africa to study Microbial Dark Matter (Phase II) - Tshipise hot spring metaG (SPAdes)... | ecosystem: Environmental > Aquatic > Thermal springs... | reverse complement strand
TATCAAGATAATACCGCTTGTCTTCATCGCTGAAAAAGGTTTTCTCTTTGTTATTCCGCTCTGTGTTATATGGTGGGGGTATCCTTTTGCGCATACTCTGGGTATCCTCGGCGTGGATATTATGACATATAAAATAATCCCTGTTTATCGATAAATATGGGAAGTGTCCCTCTATTTCTAAAAAGTGATTATCTCAAATCCACCATTTATATAATTTGCCATACTGGGATGTCCAGACATGTCGTCAAGAAGTCTTAAGCCCTGAGCTTCTGCATCTTTCAGGGTTCCCATTTTATTCGAACAGGCTCTGCAGACTCCATCAATTAGATTCTTGTCTTTAGTGTCCTTATAAAGTGAAAACAGTGGATTTCCTTCAGTTGCTAACTCAGGTATGAGTTTAGTAGCTGTTCCTTCTATCACGATGTGCACATCATACCCTTTTTGGTGCATATCGAGTGCATTAAGCAGCACATGTATAAAGCACATCAAATCGCCTTTGAACGCAAAGAAAACAATCTTTTTCATTTTACACCACCATGAGTTCCCGATTTAAGAGTTTTTACGCCCCCAATCTATCCCCTACCTTTAATCCAGATGCTGCGATAAATTCTGATGCCTTAACCTTACTTCCCCCTGCTGGTTGAACCCTTTTTACAAGAATACCACCGCCGTTGCCTGCAACAATAAAACCCTCATCGTTTATCGAAACTATTTCCCCTGGAATAGCATCATATGAAGTTTGTATTAGCGAAGAGTCAAATATCTTTAGCTTTTCGCCCTTGTATGTCGTTGAAGCCCCTGGGGATGGATTGGCCCCCCGTATAAGATTATGAACCTGCTGGGCAGGCTTAGACCAATTAATTACAGTAAGCTCCTCTGTGCATAATGGTTCATAAGTTGCCTGTGATTCATCCTGCTTTATTCTAGGGGCAGTTCCATTTTTTATCATTTCTAAAGCCTCTAATATTGCCTCAACTCCAAGAGGAAAGAGCTTATTGTAATAAAGTGTGCCTGTAGTGTCGTCAGGTGAAATCTCAACCTCTTTCTGCAATATAATCGGTCCTGTATCTATTCCTTGGTCTGGCCAGAAGATGGTTAGGCCTGTCTTTGTTTCACCGTTTATGATAGCCCAGTGGATAGCTGTCCCGCCCCTATGTTTAGGTAGAAGAGATGGATGGTATTGGATAGTTTTTAGTCTTGGATAATCCAGAATCCTTTTGGGAACAATATCTGTCACAAATGCCATGATATTGAGGTCAGGTTGTAATTGGACAAAGATATCATAAACATGCGGGTCCTTCATCTTATCTGGTTGATAAACTGGTATCCCTTTGCTATCGGCAAGTTTTTTCATGCCAGATGGTTTACCGGATGGATCTGGAGGGCAAAAAACACCAACTACATTCTCATTTTTGCTAAGTAATGCCTCAAGCACCTTCTCCCCAAAAGCTGCCTGACCAATAAGAACGATACGCATATGCCTGAACCTCCTGATTGATTTAATAAACTGAATACATCTGCTTAATAATAAATCATAACAAATTGCATTATCAATATTAGGCGTCGATCTAAAAATAGCATTAGAACAGTAAAAAGGCTGGTTTACAAGTAATCGCGATAACCCGCAGGGTTCGTGGCAATCTCGAATGCCACCGAAGGGGTTTCGCCTTCGCTTCGCTCTGGGTCGCAATAATAATTTTTTATCGCCGTTTTTGGGATCGATGGCAGTCTTAACTATTGACCCTCCCTAATTTTAGGGCTATCATAAAATCAATACTCAAGTCCTATCCTTTCGGATTCATCCCTAAATGGGTGATGCTCACTATGATAACCTTCTCAGTTATTTGACCTTTGTGTGTTAAAAATTGACATAATATTAAAGAACCTAAAAAATTATTTACCGATATTAGCTACGGCATAAGGAGACGCCTATTGTCGCTCGTGTTAAATAATTTTCCAACTTGGCTAACTGAATGGATGAAAGCCCAGAAAATTAAAGTATGGGGCGCCGCAGATTTGCAAAACTTTTCGACACCCACTGATGAAAGGGGTAAAAAATTCCCATATGCTATTTCATGGGCTATTCCTATGAATCCCAGAATAATGGTTAGTATTAAGAACGGACCTAATCAAGCTTATGCAGATGAGTATGCCAGGGTTAACAACCATATCAATGAATTGTCATCGGCACTATCAACAGAACTCAAAAACAAGGGGGTTCGAGCTAAACCATTGGCAGCGTCAGAACGCACTGATGCTATCAACATCAAAGGTGACTTTCCCCACAAAACCGCAGCAACAAGAGCAGGGTTGGGTTGGATAGGTCGTCATTGTCAAATAATTACTCAGCCCTTCGGGCCGTGGATTCGATTGGGAACCGTCTTCACCGACCTGGAACTTCCCTGCGGTCCCATAATAGAGAAACATTTCTGCGGTCGTTGTATGCTTTGTGTAAAAACTTGTCCTGCAAAGGCATTGAAAGGCAACTCATGGTATCCGGGATTGCCTCGTGAAGAAATATTGGATGTGCAGGCTTGTGATAAGTGGAAAAAGGAACACTACTTTCAATATAACAAAGGGCACAATTGTGGAATATGTTCGTCCGTATGCCCCTACGGATTAAAAACATTATACAGGAAAAAAGTTCAAAAATAGGCATACAAAAAAAGGAAAACAGATTCGACAATGGGAAGAAATCTATCGCTGACTTTTGGAAAAAGTATGTTTATAGCAACTGTAATTGTTAAAATATTAGGGTTTGATTATTGACCATTGAATTTTTATTGGGGGTTAAAAACGGTGACAAAAAATTACACATTTATAGATCTCTTAAATCACCTGCCTAAAACAAACTGTAAAGAATGTAATGTATCTACTTGTATGGGTTTTTCTGTGCTCGTTTTCAAGGGAGAGAAAAAATTAAAAGAATGCCCACACTTGTCTGAAGATACAATCTCTATGCTTGAAGAAAAGATTGATGTAGGCAAAACATTTGAAAATAACCTGAGCAAAATTGTTGAGCAATTTAAAAGCCAAATATTATCAATGGATTTAGAGTCTTCCGCTGAAAGATTAGGGGGCAAATACATAGATGGCAAACTGACTATTAAAGTTCTCGGCAAAGATTTTAGTGTCGATTCTGATGGCAATATCACTACTGACTTGCACATGCATCCTTGGGTATTGTTCCCCCTGCTAAGCTATTTCCTCCATTGTAAAGGAGAACCAATATTAGAAAACTGGATGCCTTTCAGAGAGCTAAAAGGCGGCAAAAAATGGAATCCCCTTTTTGAACAAAGATGCACCAAACCAATGAAAAAAATTGCTGACAGCCACGCCGATTTTTTTAAGGATATGATACATATTTTCAATGGAAAACAGGTTCAGAGTCATTATAAAGCCGATGTCTCCCTTGTTTTATATCCCCTTCCAAGAGTTCCAATTTTGATTTCCTACTGGAAGCCTGAAGAAGGACTCGAATCGGAGCTTAACATTTTTTTTGACTCAAATGTGGAAGATAATCTTAACATAGAAGCAATTTATGCCCTTTGCTCGGGACTCGTAATGATGTTCGAGAAAATTGCCCTCAGGCATTCTGTAAATATAAATTGATACACAATACTTAAATCCCTCTTTTACAACGGTGAAACATTTTTTTCTTTCACCTTTGTGAGCCACTGTATATGTCGATTTCAACGCAAGCGGGAATCCATGGTTCGACAAGCTCACGATGATAAACTTATTCTGACAATCAGGTTACCCTGAGTCCTTCGATAACCTCATGACAGGCTTGTCGAAGGATGGATTCCTGTTCCATAGCAAGGTTCCCAATGTTCCACAGAAATTACAGAAAAATGCCTACCAAAACATGCTTTATTAAAAGCTTCTATTATCATGAGTTTCATTAGTGTATCGGGCATTAATGGCGAAATATAATAAAAATAACTATTTATCATAGCTTTGTCCCGCTCAAATTTTTTCTTGACATAAACATATAAATATATTATCATATGTTTATGAAAGAGATTACGGAGCTTTTAAAGATTATATCTGACAGAACCAGATTGAGAATTATTATGCTGCTTCAAAAAAAAGAGCTTTGTGTATGCCAGTTGATGGCGGTTCTCGGAATTTCTCAGCCTCTTGTGTCGAGAAATTTATCCTTGTTAATACGCTCGGGATTTTTGGAAGACAGGCGAGAAGGGAAAATGATTTTTTATAAAATCAATACAAGGGCTCAGAAAAATCAGACATTATTGATTAAAATGCTCAAAAAACTGCTCGCAAATGATAAGACTCTAAAAAAGGATATCAAATCACTCTCTGAGTGTTCTGAATACCAGAAGAAAACAGGAAAATGCGGTTTAAAGGCTTATGTTGAATACATGGAAAGCAAAAAAAGGAGTAGGAGGAAATAATGATTTTAGATTTTAAAAAGAAGAGGTCAAGACTTCAAAAAATCACATTCTTTGGGTTACCCCTTGTACTGATAGGCGGCTGGTTTTATCCATTGATAGGATTTATTCTTCTTGGTTGCATGTTAGGTGCGCTTGGTGTAGCCCTTTACAAAGGCAGAGCCTGGTGCGACTGGATGTGCCCAAGAGGAAGTTATTATGATTTGTTTATTAAAAAATTAAGTAGAGGAAGAGAAATACCCGAATTTTTCAAAAAAACAGGCGTAAGAATTTCTATAATTTTAATACTTTTCAGCGTCCTTGGCTCTCAGATATATCTGCACTGGGGAGACTGGAGCGCCGTTGGCAAAGCTTTCGTAATAGTTTTAACAGTTACCACTTTAGTAGGGACAGTTTTAGGTATAGTCTATCAACAAAGGATATGGTGTCATATCTGCCCGATGGGGTCTTTTAGTAATTTGCTTTCAGAGGGTAAGTATCCCCTCGTTATTAAGGATAGCTGCACTAACTGCAAGGTTTGCGCAAAGGCATGTCCAATGCAATTACGTCCCTACAGTTTTAAGGAGGCTGGTATTGTGGGGGATAATGATTGCATCAAGTGCTCTATTTGTGTGACAATGTGCCCCCAAAAGGCATTAAGTTTTAACGACAAAAAAGCAGCTTAAACTTATAAATCAGACTATCTTAACGAAAACCTTCCTGTGCCTGGGTCCGTCGAATTCACAAAAAAAGACGGACTGCCAGGTGCCCGTTACGAGTTTTGCCTCCTCAACAGGCACACATACAGAGACCCCCATAAGGGATGACTTGATGTGAGCCGCTGAATTGCCCTCAAGGTGCTGATAATCGCCCTCAAAGGGTATTAACCTGTTCAAAGTCGCAAGAATATCTCTCTTTACAGATGGGTCAGCTCCTTCGTTGATTGTCACGCCTGCAGTAGTATGAGGGACATAGATGAAGCATACTCCTGTTTTTGTGCCAGATTCCTTGATAACCTTATTTACATCTTCAGTTATATCAATGAATTCAGTCCTGCTTCTACTTCTTACACTCAGAGTCTTTAGCACCCTTTAATGCCTCCTTTAACTGTCTAATAGTCTTACCTTTGAGAGGGTGTATTTTATCTGGACATATTTCCATAAGCGGTTTAAGCACAAAATCCCTCTCATGAAGCAGAGGATGTGGTATCTTGAGTTGATCAGAATCTATAACCTCATCACCGTAAAAAAGGATATCGAGGTCAATAATGCGAGGACCCCACTGAATGGTTTTAACCCTGCCAATTACTTTTTCGATATCCTTCAATATAGCAAGCAATTCGTGAGCCTGCAAAAAGGTCTCTATTTCAACTGCAGCGTTTAAAAAATTCGGCTGGTCTTCTACACCCCAAGGCTCTGTCTCATAAAAAGACGAAAGTTTTCTTATAGTCCCACCCTTAACTCCAAGTAATTCCAGAGCCTTCTGGCAGTTTTCGAGACGGTCACCTAAATTCGAGCCAATACCTATGTGAACTATCGCCACAGATTTACAACACCTTGCCTAATCTCTCAATGGCTTCTTTTATTCTATCGACAGGCTTAGTAAGGGCAAATCTTATGTAGCCCTCTCCGGGAGAGCCAAAACCGACACCCGGCGTTCCCAGAACCCCGGCATTAGTGAGCAAATGAGAAACGAAGTTAGAAGAATCGAACCCTTTCGGCACTTTTGCCCATAAGTAGAAAGTTGCAGATGGTTTTTTGCAGTCAATACCCAATTTGCGAAGACCTTCGTATAGAACATCTCGTCGCTGCTGGTATATATCCCTGATATCTGAAAGTATAGAATCAGGCGTATCCAATGCTGTAATTGCTGCCTCCTGGATTGCCTGAAATATCCCCGAGTCAAGATTCGTCTTTATCTTGCCTAATCCTGCGATGACATTTTTATTCCCGACTGCAAAGCCTATTCTCCAGCCGGTCATATTGTATGTTTTAGAGAGAGAGTGAAACTCTATGCCTGTCTCTTTTGCACCATCAAGCTCTAAAAAGCTAAAAGGTCTTTTGTCATCAAAATAAATCTCAGAATAGGCCGCATCGTGGCAAATGATTATGTTATATTTTGATGCCAGTTCAATTGCCTGTATAAAAAAGTCCTTTTTAGCTACTGCGGAGGTTGGGTTGTTGGGATAATTCAAAAACATCAGCTTGGTTCTTTTTAGTACCTCAACGGGTATCAACCCAAAATCGGGAAGGAAGTCATTTTCTTCAATAAGTGGCATAAAGAAAGACTCTCCACCGGCAAACAGAGTCGCAACGGGATATACTGGATATCCGGGTGTGGGAACAAGGACTATGTCATTCGGGTTTACAAATGCAAGGGGTATATGTCCTATTCCTTCTTTTGAGCCTATTAGAGATAAAACCTCCGTTTTTGCATCGAGGGATACATTAAATCTGTTCTTATACCATTTTGCCACAGCCTCTCTGTATGAAAGCATACCTTCGTATGAAGGATAACGGTGATGCTCTGATTTCTTTACGGCATTTATCATAGCATCAACAATGTGAGAAGGGGTTGGGATATCTGGGTCTCCAATGCTTAAATCAATAAGGTCAACACCTTTGGATAAAGTATCCTGCTTCATTCTGTCTATCTCTGCAAACAAATAAGGCGGTAGATTTTTAACCCTTTCAGCCATCTGTATATTATGCATAAAACCCTCCTCGCAAATGTCTCTAATAATGAAAACTATTGTATATCAACCATCGATAAAAGTCAAAAATACACCTACCTTAAAATTTATCGATAGAAGCCTCTTCAATGGGAGCGAAGAGAAGCGAAGGGGACCCCTTTCGACAATGTCTGGCTTAAGCTTGCTGAAGGGCTCATAGTGAAATTTTAGAGATCGCCACGCACCCTTTGGGTGATAGCGATGAAGGACGAATAACCGCTTTTGTATTTCTATCGCCGAATTTGGTTCTGCACGAAAATTGGTTATAGAAGCTCAGAAACCCTCTCATTGATGCCCCAACATACAATCCTCAAAAATTACCATAGTTCAAGATAAGTTCCAAATTTTTATTATAATTTTCTCAAAGCCTCTTCAAATAATCCGTTTAACTTTTTGGTTTCATTGCAAAGCTTCAGGAGTATCGCGGACAAATCATCTTTACCCCATCGAGAGGCTTTCTCTGACCACTCCTTGTATGTTTCAGCGTGTTCATCGTTATGCTCCATCCAGTGATGGAGGAGTTTGTTCAATTTTGCAAGTTCATTCATAGCGTCTCCTTTAAAGTTATTTTGCCGCCTTGAATTGCATAAATCTGCTTGACGGCTTTTTTAAGGAATTCATGGTCATGGGTAATAATAACATAGGTTTCTGAGTAGCTTTTGAGATAATTCAAAAATTTGTCTGTGGTGTCTTCGTCTAAACCAGATGTAGGTTCATCAAGCAAAAAACATACTGGATTCATCGCGGCTACCGCAGCAAGCGCTACAAGTCTCTTTTCACCGCCTGAGAGGCGATAAGTGATTTTCTTTTCCATTCCGCTTAAGCCAAGCAGTGCGCAGATATTTTTTACAATAATTTTAGCTTCTTCATGAGACTTTCCAAGATTTAGAGGGCCAAAGGCGATGTCCTCTTCGACTGTAGGATAAAAAAGCTGGTCGTCGGAGTCCTGAAATAACAATCCGATTTTCTGCCTAACCTCCAGAAAATCTCTTTCCTCCTTCCGCCGCTTCCCAAAAATATTAATCTCCCCGAAGAGAGGCTTTAAAAGCCCCATTATAATATGTAATAAGGTAGTCTTTCCCGAACCATTGGCTCCAATTAGTCCAATCTTATCTCCCCTTTTAAGGGTAAAGTTCAACCCCTCTAAAATCATCCGTCCATGATTATATCCAAAATCAAGGTCTTTTATTTCAATGAGATTTTCGTATGAGGTCATTAGCTAATTAACTATCGATAGCCCAAATGTTTTCACGAGCAGGAGCATGACGATAATCATGCATAGCAAGAACGCAATATCTACTTTATTCAGCTCAAAGTGCGATGCAAGGGGAAAATTATTTTTAAATCCTCTGCATAGCATGGCATTATAGATGCGGTTTGAGCGCTCAAAGCTCCTTATAATAAGCATCCCGACAAGATATGCAAAGGTCCTGTAAGTATGCATGTTGCTATGCGGCTTAAAGCATCTTATCAGCATTGCTTTTTTAAGTTTTATATATTCTGTGTGCAGTACAGTTATATAGCGGTAGAAAAAAAAGAATAAGAGCACAAGTTTTTGTGGAGCCCTCAAATGGAGAAGGGCATGCGCAAGGGAAAAAACCTCCGAAGTCCCCAGAATTGCAATTGTCATGATAACTATGGCGTTGGATTTAAATGTAATAGAAAGCACATGCATAACACCCTCACGTGTTGCGGTCAGAAAACCTATCTGAAACAATGCCTCTCCATGATAGCTGAACGGAAGAAATAACCACAAAAAGGCTATGAAGACGTTTACTGCAAGCAATCTCAGTAAGAGTTTTTTGAGATTTAGTTTTGCAATTACTACAAACACGACAGACATAACGAGAGCTGCAAGAGGTCCTTCCACCCCACTCATCGCCGCAATTATGAAAACCAATGGAAGTATCGTAAGGAACTTTATCCTTGGATCGAGCCTGTGTATAAAAGAATTGCCTTCCGCAAATTCCTCAAGATGCACTTCAAATTATCCTTTATTTTAAGATTTTTTCCTGCTCTTAAAATACATAATGATACCCATTATCCCTAAAATATAGCCGATTCCTCCTATTATCTCCCGTAACCCTGCCTTATCTGTGTTTTCCTGAATTGTTTCGAGACGGTTCATTAAAGGTTGTATTTTTGCTTCGACAGCCTTATTCACAACAGCCTCTACCTCGCTTGGTGAAAGGCATTTTTCACGAGAGATGGTGGGAGGATTTACCACCGATGATACTTTATCTTCCTTTGGTTTGATAGGGGTTTCTTTTCCTCCCCAAAGAAAGATAATAAACAGCCTGGTGTCCCGCCCCTGCCTTGAGGACAAGTTTCAGAGAATCAGTAAGGGGGGCTTTAAAGGAAAATCTACCGTTTTCATCGGTTTTTCCTTCGTTGAGCCTTTTACCTGTTATATTATCGAATACCTCCACGATGCAATTTCTACATCTCGAACCATCGGCAAAGTAGCTTTCAGTATGCACCATTCCACCATCTGTATAAACATAGATATTTACTTTATGGGCTAGAACATGTAAGGGGAAAAAGAACATGATTAAAAGTATTGAAAGTAAAATAGCAAAACTTAGTCTTTTCAAATGATATTCCTTTATAATCCTTTATAATTTAGTCGTTTTTCTTACAGTAACCCTATCATCCTGAGCTTGTCGAAGGATAGCCTGCTCAAGATTTTACAACACGCAGTGTTAGCTATATTAACTATAGCACAACCGCCCTTCTGCACTTATGTGCTATGTATCAGTTCTACGATTTTACACCTTCTGTTATGCCAAGAAGCTCAGGTTTAACTCTTTTAAAGAATAAGATACAAAATCCAGTAATAATACCCTCCACAACCATCACCGGGATATGAGAGAGGATTATTAATTTTACGATGTTGATAAACTCTTCACCTGTTCCTATCAGGGAAATCGCCATTAAAAGACTTGCCAAACCGATACCTGTTATACCTGCGAAAAAGCCTGATACCGCAATAATCGCATGATTCCCCTTCTTAATCAGGAAACTGAACAAATAATATGCAGACACTGCCGGCGCCGCCATAATCATGGTGTTTACGCCTAAGGTAGTAATCCCGCCGAATTGAAAAAGGACTGCCTGAAGTAGCAATGCCACCAGAATAGAAGGGAAAGCCATCCAGCCCAGAATGATCCCGACAAGTCCATTTAAAATTAGATGTGCACTCACAGGACCAATAGGAACATGTATTAAGGATGCTACAAAAAAGGCGGAAGAGAGCACAGCCACACCCGGTATTTTTGCGTAATCCATTTTTTTCAATCCGATCGCAACGCCTCCGGCAGTCAGTAAGGCGCCGGCAATAAGAACAGCGGGGGAAAGAACCCCTTCAGATATGTGCATCTTACCTCATCTCCCTCGTTCTTACCCAAAAAACTGCGCCGATCTCGACAGGATATTCCTTTCCGTCCCGTTTTAAGGTATAATCAGTGGTATTGATTGCAGAGAATCCCCACCAGCCTGCCTTTGGCATTGCATAAGTGAACACTCCATTGGCATCAGCTTTAATGACCTGAGTTACATAGGGTTCTTCGGGGGCTTTTATTTTGGAATCAGGATTGTAATATTCTATTTCGACTTCAGAATAAGGGACTGCTTTGCCGTTCATCTTGACTATTCCCTGAAATACATTTCCAGCCCACAACCCGAACGGTCTTGTCAATGGGACTATCTCTGTTTTAAGTTCAACCTCTTTCTCCCAGCCGTCCTCTTTGCCCAAGGCGCTGACAATGACTTTAGTAAAGTGGACGATAAATTTTTCTTCAGCTTGCTCCCAGTATGGAGTGGGTTCTGCATAGAAAATATAGCTGCCGGGTTCTTTGATTATATAAGCTCACTCCCAGAAGGTAAATCCCTTTGTCTTTTTGCTCTTTAAATCCTTAAGAAGGTCTTGATTTTTGTCCCCGATAATCACCCCGAACTTTACAGGCTTTTCCATATTCATATACTGCCACTCAAAGGGGTGCATAAACTTAACCTGTAAGGTAATCTTTTTAGAATCTTTTGCAGATATAATATCATCTGAAGGCATAATCACTCCAAAGTGAGCCCATCCATTTTGCGCACCGTAAAGCATGAAAAACATGAGAAACATGATAGAAATGATTTTTATCATTTTATCCTCCTTAATTTGCAGCTGCATTTATTGCGCCAATACAATATTTTTTAACTATTTGTGGTTTTTAATTACCAAAAAGAAGTTTCAACCCACAGGTGTCCAAAATAATATTCAAGCAGGGATATGCCCCGATTTCTTTGCCAAAAAACTACATTCGTGCATTTGTAAGTCTTTGTGAGGGTTCATATTAGTTTTGAGGTATCGGTAGTTGAGGCTTCCGCTTTTTCTTCAGCCTCTTCGAGGTTACCTGTGGCTTTGGCTCCAGAAATCGCATCATATCCCTCGGATTGCAAATATAACGGGTATGGTTTCAACCTAATACCTAAAACCTGTATGTCAAACCTGCGAGCAGTGCGTAATCAACTTCAGCTTTGTTCAAACCAGCCTTGATGCCCAGATCAATATCAAAATTATCGGTAATCGTATAAATGATGCCACCTAAAATAAAAGCGGGATGGGTATTTGATTCCCTGTCTGTGTTTCTTTCCATCCCGACATTAGCAACGAGCTTTAATTCCTTCATAACCTCAAGCTCTGATGCAAGGGATATGTGCCAGATATCTTTTCTATCGTTGAATTTATTTTCATTTCTAATGTACCCAAGATTAAGATGTAGTGTTAGGGGGTCAATCTCTTTTGATGCGATGAAATACAAGCCGAAAGTGGCTTTGCCATTGCCCAGACCTTTATCATCATTGCCTGTGGGAAGTGTTAGCACAGGTTTAAGCGCAAGAGTAGCAATATCTTTTTGTTCATAAAAGCGCCATTTTAATTCAAGGGAGACATCCGAAATGCCATTTTCTTTAAAGGTCTCTCCTTCTGCCTCGATTTTTATAAATTGATACGGCAGGGTAAGAATAATATCAATGTTGTCTTTGATTCCGTATGTCAGGATAGCATTTAAATCAGTTATACTCTCTTTAATACCGCCTTCCTTATGGCTGGAGTATTCAAGGTTGAATTCCACCTGAGCCTTGCCCGCACCAACAGTCCCAGCATCATCCGTTATAAGCGGATGTGCGGCAAATACATTAGTAGATAAAACAAATATTGATAAAACAACTCCAAAAAACAAATTGAGAAGGCATTTCTTCATATAAACCTCCATGAAATAAATTATGAAATACCCGCAAAACAGGTAATTTTATTGTTATAGAAAAAACAAAAAGCCACAAAGGCTCCCTTATGATCTTCGTGATCTAATGAAGCCTTCATGGTTCTTTGAATTAAGTAATAAATTAGCATTGCTGGGGAAAAATGTCAAGCTGGCAAGTAAAATAATAAATTGAAAAAAAATAGCTTTTCCTATAAAATAATCGCTATTTGATTAATATAAAGCAAAAAGTGGAGGTAACAATGTCCGAAGTTTTGGAAATCAGATGGCACGGCAGAGGCGGGCAAGGCACTGTAACCGCTGCTAAGGTCTTTGCGGACGCATGCCTAAGCGGTGGCAGATATGTTCAGGCATTTCCTGAGTATGGACCAGAAAGGTCTGGCGCCCCTCTGAGGGCGTATAACAGAATCAGTTCTAAAGAATTAAGGGTGCACTGCCCTGTTCTTCATCCCAGCATCGTAGTAGTAGCTGATCCAACCCTGCTTGATGGAATAAATGTGGCTGAAGGGACTCCAGAAAATGCTATATTTATTGTTAATTCAGCAAAAGATCCCGCAGAAATTAAAGCCAAAATAAAAGCGACTCCCTCACAGCGAGTTTTCCTTGTGGATGCTACCAAGATTGCTATGGATTGCATCGGCAGGCCTATGCCTAATTCACCTCTGGTGGGCTCGCTGGCTAAAGTAAGCGGGATTGTCTCATTAGAGACTATATTGGAGGATGTAAAAAAGAGCTTCGGGAAAAAGTTTGCCAAAAAGGTAATAGACGGCAACCTTGAGGCTGCAAAGAGAGGCTATGAGGAGGTAAGGGAGGTATGAAACTGAAAGGCTGGAAAGAGATGACGCCCGGAGCAACTATTCTGGAACCAGGCAGTTCCGCCAATTTCAAGACAGGCTCATGGAGAGCTGCAAAACCGAGATGGATAAAGGAAAATTGCATACAATGCCTTTTCTGCTGGCTATATTGCCCTGATATGGCTGTAAAGGTTAAGGACAGCAAAAGGGAAGATTTTGATTATGATTATTGCAAGGGCTGTGGGATATGCGCCCTTGAGTGCCCCGGCAAGAAAGGCAATAAGGCAATAATTATGGAAGAGGAGGGCAAATAATGGGTAAAATTGTTGCAGTTACCGGAAATGAGGCTGTCGCAAATGCTCTCAGGCAGATAAATCCTGATGTCTGTGCCGCTTATCCAATTACACCTCAGACGGACTTAATGCAGAGGTTTTCAAGTTTTGCCTCTGATGGTTTAGTTGATACTGAAATGATTCTCGTTGAGAGTGAACACAGCGCATTGAGCGCCTGCATAGGAGCGTCTGCCGCTGGCGGAAGGGCTGTCACCGCTACTGCTGGACCTGGTCTTGCCCTGATGTGGGAAGTCCTTTTTGTTGCCTCTGGCATGAGGCTGCCTATCCTGATGCCGGTCGTCAACAGATCACTCTCTGCTCCTCTCAACATTCACGGAGACCACTCAGATGCTATGGGAGCCAGAGATTCCGGGTGGATACAGCTGTGGTCCGAAAATGCTCAGGAGGCTTATGACAACACCGTGCAGGCGTTAAATATCGCTGAAGATATGGATATAAGACTGCCTATAATGGTATGTATGGATGGCTTTATTATCAGCCATTCAATAGAAAGGGTCGAGTATCTCGATGATGATGTAGTCAAAAATTTTGTAGGTGAATATAAGCCTTTGAATCCGCTTCTTGATATTAAACACCCCAAGAGCATTGGGCCCCTTATACTGCCAGATGCTTACATGGAATACAAGAGAATGCAACATGAGGCGATGTCAAAGGTCAAGGATATAGTGCTCAAGACTGCCGATGCCTTCGCACAAATAAGCGGTAGAAAATATGGACTTTTTGAAGCTTACAGGCTCGATGACGCGGAAGTAGGCATAGTTATCTTAAATTCTGCTGCTGGCACAACAAAAGATGTAGTTGACAGCTTCAGAGAAAAAGGCATAAAGGCAGGGCTTTTGAAGCCGAGATTATTCAGACCATTCCCGTACGAAGAAGTCGGAGAAGCCTTAAAGGACCTCAAGGCTATATGTGTTCTTGACCGTGCTGATTCATTCGGGGCATTTGCACCACTGTATGTAGAAATCGCTGCAAGCCTCTATACATATAAAACGAAGCCTATACTTATCAATAAGGTTTACGGTCTGGGGGGCAGGGATTATATGCCTGAGCATGCAGAGATTGTGCTTAATGAACTTGTTGAGATTGTAAAGACAGGCAAGGTAAAAAACTATAAAGATTATATTGGAGTGAGGGAATAATATGGCGACACCACTTAGTTTAAAAGAACTTTCAAAGAAAGAAGTACTGCTGTCCTCTGGGCATAGGATGTGCTCTGGCTGCGGAGCCCCAATTGTCGTCAAAATGGTCCTGCTTGCCGCTGAATATCCTGTTATAGCCTGCTCATCAACAGGCTGTCTTGAGGTTTCCACATGTATTTCAGAATATACGGCTTGGAAGATTCCCTGGATACACAGCGCCTTTGAGAATGCCGCTGCAACTATTGCCGGTGTTGAGACGATGTATAGGTCTTTGAAGAAACAGGGCAAGATTACAGATGATATAAAATTTATCAACTTTTGCGGCGATGGAGGCACTTATGATATTGGCTTTCAAAGTCTTTCTGGCGCCATGGAACGCGGGCATGATATGCTTTACATCTGCTATGACAACGGCGCATATATGAATACAGGCATCCAACGTTCAAGCGCTACTCCTATCGGGGCTGATACTACCACATGTCCTGTAGGCAGCGTCATACCAGGAAAATTGCAGCAGAGAAAAGACCTTACTAAAATAATGGCTGACCACGGGATACCTTATGCCGCTCAAGCAGCTATATCCAACTGGCAGGATTTAATGAGGAAGGTCAGAAAGGCTCTCGACATCAAAGGTCCCAAATTTATGAATATTCTTGCCCCGTGTAACCGCGGTTGGAGGTCTGGCAATGACGACGCCGTTATGATAAGCAGACTCGCCGTTGAAACATGTTACTGGCCCCTTTATGAGATTGAAAACGGAGACCTTAAAATAACATCGAAACCGAAGGAAAAAAAGCCATTGACTGAATTTCTGAAGATTCAGGGCAGGTTTAAACATCTTTTTGCGCCTGAGAACGAGTGGCTACTAAAAAAGGCTCAGGAGGATGTTGATAGAGGCTGGGAAAGACTCTTAAGGGATGAGGCTTGTGCAGCAGGCAGCAAGCCCACTGAAGAAAAGACAGAGGAAAATCAATAATCGTTTACTATCAAGTCTAAAGAATCGGGCACAACCTCCACTAAGGCGGGGGCTGTGCCCGCATAGTCGCCATCTATCTGGACCCTCGAACTGCCAAAGACTTCTAATCTCGCAGCCCTAAGATAGCTTATATCATTGTATTTCAAAAGTGTTTTTGTGGCAACGCCTATAAGATACCTGAAAAGGCTGAATCTGCTTCTGCTATGGGCAATAAAAATATAGAAAAATGGAATGGTCAGTTTTGCATCAGGTGTAATCTTTAAATTGCCTCCGTAGCAGGCTGCTTTGCCGATAATAACAGCATACCCATCCAGAGAAAGGGTTTTATTGGAGTAATCATAATCGAAATCACACGAATGGCATTTTTTTATAATCTCTGCATCATAAGCCTTTATGTTGAGCAGGATGGGATTATACCTCAGGGCTACCCCGAGACCGCTTAATATATAACCACCTTTACCAGTTAGCCTTTTAATCTCCTTGTTTACACTAAAAACAGCCTCTCCATCAAAGCCTATACCAGCCATCAGCAGAAAATGTCTCTCAATTTGCGAGACTTTGTTGTCTCTGGAAAGTTTTATAAAGCCAGTATGAATTTTACGAATCTTTCCGTTTAAGATAAAATCAATAGATTTAGAGATTTTATAAGGCATCTTAAGTTCTTTGGCGAGCACAGATGTCGTGCCTACAGGCAGGATAGCCATAGGCGTGCTTGATTTCACAAGACCATTTGCGACTTCATTATAAGTCCCATCTCCACCTGCTGCTATAATTAGAGTTGAGGGCATGCCCGAAAACCTTTTTGAGAAATTCTCAGCATCTCCTTTTTTTGTTGTAAGGTAAAGCTCGGCACGATAACCTTTCTGTTTAAGAATGTGAAAGGCTTCAAGAATTTTCTTTTCAGCTCCTCCGCCAGCTATAGGATTGCCGATGATAATAATCTTCTCAAACAAATACCAAACTCCTTAATCTATAGATGGGTTAAAATGAACAAGCACTGGGATTTTCTCAAGATATTCTATCAGACTCGAGACATTAGACTCCTCCCTGATAAAGAATACCCTTCCACCGTTCATGTTTCCATGAACTTTAATATTGGGAATTCTTAGATATCCATTGCCTGATGTAGCAATGTACCCGATTGTGTATTCGGGATCATCGGAGATGCAAAGTTCAGCAACGATATCTTCATGATATGCCACTTTTGATGCTAAAATTAAAGCCTCCTTAACCCTGTCAGTATTAATCCCTAATCTTGCGAGTTTATTGTTTAGTTTCTTTCTGGATTTTTTATCTATACCCAGCCTTGATACCCTTATTCCTCTCGATTTATCAGGTTCAAAGCGGCGACCTGTTGTCATTCCTATTAAGGCGGCGCCTCTCATCACATCCGAAGAATAAAGTATCTCAAAAGCTACATGTATAGCTGATTCACTAATACCGAGTTGTGAAAGTCTTTCGATGATTAGTCTTCTAGCTTGTGCGGGTGAACTTGACTCGAGAGTTGTTAATGGCAAAACGGGGACTTTAGTTAAATCATCACCTATTTTTTCAAGAGTAAAGAAAATTTTGTCAGGCTTACCCCTTGAATGGCTTATAGCCCTTTTTAAATAGCTGTTGATGGTCGAATTTATCTCTTCTTCTTCGTATATCCCTTCAGCGCCTGAGATATGCAACTCTTTCAGACCTTCTTTTTTATCTTGAAGGTCATTTAACAATCTCGATGCCCTCATCCGTATATTCCACATAAATGCCTGTATTCCTTATTTAAAAATAGAGACACATAAAATTATAAGGCATCAAATATGCTTATGCTTAATTAATAACGAATTATTATACCAGCTAATGATAACAGAAACTATAAATAATGTTCTCCCAAAATCGGCGATAGAAATGTAAAGTTTAATAGAAGCAAAAAGATATTTAGGAAGGGCTGGTAAAGGATTTTTATACGGCACCTTGTAATAACAAAGCTTTAGAGATTTCAGCAAAAGACATTAAATTAGTGCAGATGTTATCTCTTTATTTCTTTAAGCCTTCAGCGCTTCAGAACTCGGCACTACGGCGTCGCAATCCCTTC